>Ga0209093_1000572_pt1 | contig 20281 bp, 15 predicted proteins | sample SidtaG_4_FD_187450 | JGI IMG/M metagenome (GOLD analysis project Ga0209093, IMG submission 187450) | Marine algal microbial communities from Sidmouth, United Kingdom - Sidmouth_Male1 metaG (SPAdes) (version 2) | ecosystem: Host-associated > Algae > Red algae > Unclassified | place: Sidmouth... | reverse complement strand
GTCACAACCGCAGCCCAAACCTTCTCCTTGATCATCTGTGCACGGCAGTACACAGCCCAGACCTTGTAGTCGTCGTCCAGCTGCGCGAAGCGAGGGCCAGCGTAGCGGCCGTACTCCGACATGACGATGACAACCACGCCAGCAGGCGCGGCACTGACGACGTGGGAGGCTATACCCACCTGCCCGACGCCGGAACACACGGCAACCCAACCAAGGTCGTCCCGCCAACAACGGCACGGAAGACGACGATGACCACCAGCGACACTGGGCCCATAACCTGTGAAGTCGGTGTGGTCAAGTGGGTGCGTTGCTTTACTATGGCAGAGGTCCTGGGCCGTGTCCAGCCACCTAATGTACCCCAGGCGGCCCCACGACAGGTCGTCGGGAAGCCCGCTCTCGGAGCACACCCACGTGCCTCAGTTCTCAGTGCGCGCGGGCCGCGGCGCACCTCCCAGAACGGGGCATGCACCTCCCCACACAAGTCCCCCCCCCGAGCTCACCCCAGCAGAGAGTGCCCACTACGAGACCAACAAATCAAGTACACACAAATACAAAACATACAACAAGTGCATAGGTAAATACCCAAAATTGAGTCCCAATGCTCAACCGAGTAAGTACCGACAAATGGAGTTGCTGCGCCATGCTCAACACCTGTGGCTCGAAAGCTGCCACCTGAAGCGGCACATGTGCCGCCCGCTTTCCCATCCACCGCACGGACAGCGAGAGCACCGCGGAGCTGGGCTTTACTGCCGCCGCCAGCAGCAGCGCGGTAGCCACCAACATGCCTCAGCGCCTCACGGACTCGCCCTTTGCCCATGCCCTTTACTGCACCCACAGTCAGAGCACTGGCCTTAACTTTGTCCCTTTCGGCACGCACAGCCAGAGCACGACCGCCCGCGTCCCGCCCCAGATCCCCGCCCCCGCTGTTTCCGGTGCTACTGACGCTGCTGCGCAGCCACACGCCGCCTGCCCCGGTGTGGACGGCCAGTAGCATGTCGTAGGCGGCCGACAGGCGCTGAAAGTTGGCCGTCGCGTCGGGCTGGTCGTGGTGCACGTCGGGGTGAACGTCCCGGGCGCGTGCGTGGCAGGCCCTTTTGCGCTGCGTCGGCGTCGCCGCCGCCGGTGGAACGCCGAGGATGTCGTACAGCTCCGCCGCTTCGGGGTCGAGCTCCTCTGCCGGGCATTGGTCCGCCCCGCTTCGTCGCTGATCCGGTCGTCGCTGTGCCCGTCGGCCGAGCCGGCCACCCGTGTCGGCGTGGACGGCGGCACGCCGTCTGTTAGTGGCGACGCCGGCAGCGAGTCGTCATCATGGTCCAACCCCCCCCAGCTGCCGACGCGGCCAAACCAAAGGCGCAACGACCGCAGGCTGCGGTGCCGCGGCTTGGGCGTCGGCACGGGCGAAGCGTCCGCGTCGGCGCCGGACGCTTCGCCGTCAGCGCCGGCGAGGTGGTTGAGGGACTTCGTGCGGGCGCCCATGGTCCGGCGGACGGTGGCTCGAGCGCCGCACGCGGCGCCGCGCGACCCCACCGAGTGGCGTGGTGCCCCGGTCCGCCCCACTGCGCGCCGATGGGGTGGGGGTGGTTGGCGGCGTCTGCGGGAGGACGCCGACCGTCACCATTTCCAGCGGCGAGGAGAAGAGAGGGGCCGACGACGACGGCGACGCGGAAGCACTGTCTTGGCTTGTCGCCGAGCGGCGTGCCCCTCGGCCGTGCCCGCTGCCCCGTGTTCCGCCGTGCGCCAACGCCTGCCGCTTGTGGCGCGGCTGCGCCCGTGTCTCTGCGCGTCGGGGTGCCCACCCCCGCCGCCCCGTCCTGCATGGCGCCGCGGGGGCGGGCGTCGCCGAGCGGCGTCGCGTCCCGGTCTGCGCCACACCCCGCCGAAGTGACGGGCTCCGCGTCAGGCGCCGCGGGGGGCGCCGGCGGTCGCGCTGCACCGACGGTCACCACGTGCAGCGGCAGCGGGAACGGGTAGGTCAGCGGCGGCGACGCCACCGCGCTGCTGGTCGCGCCCGGCCGCCGCGGCGCGCCGCCGAGCACGTCGAGGAGCCTCCTACGGCGGGCGGCCGAAGCCATTGTCTCTGCCAAGGCGGCGGCGCGGGAAGGGGACGGCGGCCCGCCGCTCCCCCGCCCCTCGGCGCCCTCGACGGAGCCCAGCGTTCGCCCTTGCCGTGGATGCTTGCCGACAAGAGCTCCCGCGACGGGAGGAGCTCGGGGATGGACATCGGCTGCTCCGCCGACACTGAGGATGGGAGGGAGAGCATCGACGCCGGACCGCCGGTTGCTGCGGCAGGCGGCAACTCGTGCGGCGGCGGCGTCGGCGAGAAAGGGAGGCCCCACCGCGGGACGCTAACCACGGGTCCCGACGCTGCCGCCTCGGCTGCCACCGCCAGACCCCCATCCCCCCCGTATTTGTCCGCCACCTCCGCCGCCCGCACGTCCCCCCCCCCAAACCGCAGCAGCGCCGCGGAGCGGGCGAGGGACCGCCGTGCCCGCCTCGACGAGTCTCCCCCTCCCCGCCGCGCCGCGGCGACGGCGGCCGTGTTGGCGGCCAGCGCCTGCCGCAGCAGCGCATACGCGCGGGCGGTGTGGGCTCACCCGTCGGGGGGGGGCCCCGCCGCGCCCGACGGGTCGAGGCGCGCCGGCCACCGCCGCACCGCGTCATTGTCCGAGCCGCCCCCGGCGGAGGGGGCGACGAGCGAGAGGGCGTCGAGGGGCTTGGTCGGGGCCGCCGGGCTGCGGGGCGGCGTCGTCCAGAGCAGCGGCTTGGGCGCCCGCGAGTTGGATGAGGGCGACTCTGCCGCGTCCTTGTCGTAGACCCCACCGTCGTCGGCGGGCAGCGCCCCGTGTGCGTCGGCGGCCGCTTGGAGCCCTTGGACGCGCGCGAGCGCCGCGACTAGCGCCTTGTGGGCGGGGCGGTGGGTCAACCCCGACTGCAGGGCCCGCCACGCCCGCCCCGTGTCGCCCGTCACGACGACGGCGTCTGCCAGCCGGTGCCACGCCGTCGCGTTCTCGGGCGCCGCGTCGGTCGCGTTCGCGCGTCCCGCACCGCGCGGCGGTGGTAGGCGGCGGGGAGGCTCGGGCAGGCGGCGCAGCAGCTACACCTTGCCGCGCACGCAACGCCCCGGGGGGACGCGAGGAGCGTTGAACAGCCGGCGCTGAGCGCCGTCGCGCCGCCGCCGCCGTCGCCGTCGGGCACGGACGTCAACCCCGAGTTGATCGTGCTAATGCGCGAAAAGGCAAACACGTCGGCCGGGACGGCGGCGCCCGACGCGGCGGCGGTCCCACCGGCGGCACCGCCCCCACCGTCACCGGGGCAAGACTGTTGGCGGGCAACGGCAACGGCGGACGCGAACGTCGCGGTGGCGGTGGCACAGCCGCTGCAGCGCCCTCTCGGCTGAAGCCGGCAAGCACGTTGAGACGAATTGGAAAGACCGCACGGGCAGCAGCGGCTGTGGATGCACGCGTTGCGACATTCCCAGAGCTGTAGTTGGGCATTGAAGTTTCCGTTGCATTGCTGCCAGCCACACACATGGACAAGCCCGGTTTTCTGGGTCTCAGCATGACAGCGACCCATTGAAAGTCCAGAAACAACGCGCCAAATTCTGGTCGTCGATCTCTATTTGGCCGCCACCCAAATGCGACCCACGCGCAGAGCAAGCTTTGAGGAGGGCTGCCGCACCAAATTTCATTCGCGCATTTCGCCGGGTTCGCTCCCATTCTCATGGCCGACGGCGGCTGGAGACGACTTGTCTCCGCACCTGAAAATCGTTGCGCTGAGAGGGAGGGCCCTCGCTCCTCACGCCTCTCCCCTGCCGGAGTCGCCCCGCGGATACGCGAGAAGAGGGTGACAAGAACGAAAAAAAGAGGAAGGTTTCGTCCCTGAAAGTGTACCTGAGAGCTGGGCACGGAGTACTGGGCGAGTACTCGTCTTCGGCCGTCCGTCCCCTAGCATCTCCCTTCCGCCGAGAGTGTCAAGCGCGCACGGCGCACCGTTGAACGCGAGCCTTCCCTCCAGTATACGCCAAGCAGTGCGGCGTCTGCAGTGCTCGCCTCCGGAAAGCGGCCACCGGCATGGCCGACAAGCATATTACGGCTCTGTTGGGCTCAGTTGTGACTTGCCCCAAACACGTGCCCCCTACCACAGCTTGCTCCAGGCAGGCGGGGCGGCAGTGACACCTGCAATGCACAGCTTCAGAAAATACTCGCGCAAGCGGCTGCGGACCGCGGGAGAGCTCCGAGAACTCGGCAGCGCTGTGGTCAGGTAAGTCGCTGGCGGTGGCGTCATACCTCATTAGCCGACGGAAGTCTTCGAGATCAGTCTGATTGCTTACTTGAAAGGCCTTTGTTTGTGGTCGTGGTGGTGCCCGACACGCGGCCGCGAGGACGTCAGAATGGCCGAGGTGCGGGGAGTCAGCAGCGTCAGGCATGCCTGCATGTTTCTCCATGGAACGTGGACAACGTTGGGCCCGTCCCTGCCGATTCCTGCGAGGTACAGGTCGCTGGAGTGAAAGCACTTCCACCTCTTCTGGGATCATCGGCGTCGTTGAGCTGGTCCATTTTATATTTGTGAAATAAGGACGCACGCTTTCTGCGCGAGGTGAAATAATGCTGACACAATGGGCACGGACCAGTGGAAGATGACATTTGGAGAGAGATTCCAATGAGATTTGGAGTTTTGTGGCCGCGACACAGTTGATCGGGACCGACTGGTTGTCCACAGATCGTGACAGGGCCCAGTGGATTCGAGGCACCAATGCGAGAGTGAGCAAGCACAATTGCCGCAGCCCAACGTGGTCGGGGGTGCGTGCTGTTTTTCGCGCCACGAGGTCGTTTTCCCCGTCCTCTTGACGTCAGCGACGCCCCAGCTCATCGTCTTTGTCCTTTTGGTGGGCACCGCGTCCCACTCTTTTCACGCGGTTCCCGAGACAATGCGTTCAACTGCGTCTCACTCGTCGACGCCGCTCCGTCCCCCCTCACCGTCTACTGCTCCTGCTGCGCCATACGCCGCTGCCGAGGTGTGTCCGCGGTGCGGTGGGGCCCCTCACTGCATGCAGCCCGATGCCTCCTGTCTGCATTATGTTCAGGTCTCTATCTGCGTCAGGCCCGGGGCGGGTCCCCGGAGCCCAGCTGTCATTCATCGCGGCGACGGCGTATGGCAACTGACTGCCCGGTGCGGGTGCGTTACGGCGGCTTGTTCCCACTCAACCGGCCGTGACAGAGTCATCATTCCGGCCGGTGCCCGCGTGTGGTTTGAGTGCCCCTGGAGCGGTCTGCTGTTTGGCTCTGTCGCAGACTTCGGTCGGCACGACTGTGTATCTGAGCGCGGCGGCGGTGTGGGTGGGTCTTCCGAAAGCGCCGCGTCGGGTGTCGCCGCGTCTCGCACCTGAACGGCACCAGACGCAACTGATGGAACGGCGGCGACTGTGGAAGGGCCAGAGGTCTCGTTCGTATGGATTCTCAAGTGGACGGTGGGGGTTGTAGTGCGTGAGTTCACACTGTGGGCTGCGCAGTTCTCGTCATATTATGTGTCGCGTGATGCTGTGTAGTGTGGGATGGTGTTATTATGCTGCGTGCGAGGTGTGTGCTGGTGCGTTCGTGCAGGTGAAGGCTGTTGAGCGTCCTGTACCGCACATTGTTGGGTGGCAGAGCTCGTTCTGTATCAGTTACGTTACGAACGGTGCTGATTTCTCTAGTCGCGCTGGTGGCCGATTGCGGCGCCCCAAACGATGTGGCGAGGGGGGTGTGCGAAAGGGATACAGTCCGTTCCTTTCGCGCTGGTGCCCGCAATTCCTGGCGTTGCCGCTGCTCCAGCGTTGCACCTGTACACATTTCGGCGTCGGACATTGACCTGCTCTTCGAGACCGCCGAATTGGCCGCCGGACAGCTGCCGGCCGCCTCTCTCACCGCGGTGTATGCGAAAGGCACTGCATGTCCCGACGACACGCGGACGGCGGCGGTCGCGACGCCCGCCACTCGCGGTCGGCGGCGCGGCGCCGCCGCTGCCGCCGTGGTGTCGCTGCGGATCCCCCGTCGCCACCGCCCGGCGCTAGGTGGCGGCGGCGTCGGCCGCCGCCTCCGTGTCGGCCCTCCCCGCGTCTGTCCTCGCCCACCACCCACCTGTCTGCGTCGGCGGTGGCCAAACAGCCGCAGACCCCCCTCGCCGGCCGTGGCGGAGGTGGAGGGACGGCAACGCCGAGCAGCCGGTCGACGTTGTCGCGTCCGCCCTCGGACTGCTTGCAGTGGGGCGAGACGCCGAAGCCACAGCGGGGTGTCGGAGCTCCGCCCTGGCGGACCGCTTGGCGGCGGCGCTGGCGTGCAGGGACAGCGAAGAGGAGGCAGCGGGGACCGTCTCCGCCGTCTCTGCCCGCCACCGCCACTCCCGGCGCAACCTTCGCGCTCTCTCCGCGATCGGAGCGTCCTGACGGCGGGTTGATGGCGTCGGTCGCAGTGACGCTGGCGGGACGTCGGTGGGACGCTGGTGGGAAACGCCGCCGTGGGCGAAGCGGGGGTGTGTTGGGGCGGGGGGGACGATGTGTGGGGCTGGACGCGACGGATTCTCACGCGTCGTGCCCGCGGGGAACCCTGTGCCGTAGGAAGGGTGCCGCGCGGCGAGGGACGTGTCGGCCACCGCCGAGCAAGCGGCGGCGGCGACGCGAAGGCGATGCCGCCGGCGCCGCTGCCGCCCTTGACGCCGCGTGCTGGCACTGGCGCGGTGCTGCGCGCCCCCCCCGCCTTCCCGCCCGCCCCCGCAGCGGTCGCCGCTGCCGCCGCCTCCACTCGCTCGCGGGCGCTCCTCGAGCTCCTCGAGCGGGCTGCTATCTGCTCAGCCGCGGGCCAGCAGCGGCTCCCACCATTCGCTCCACCGTCGGCTGCGCCCTATCCGTCGTCGGCCGTGTTGTTTGCCGCGTGGGGCTGTTTTATCTCTCATTTATCGCTATGGTGCTTCAACATATATGCTGCGAATGAGCACTGCGTCACCATGACCTGCCCCGGCGAGCCGGTGGGTCTCTCGGGTGGTGCTGCCTCAAGCGAGCGGCGTCGACACCGCCTTACTGCGACAGCCTGAGAGAAAAAACGCAGGAGAAATGAGAAAGAATGGGGAAGGAAAGAACAGCAAACGAACAGATTTGCAATAAAGGACGGAGTCACCAAATCGAATCCACCTCTGAGAGCCTGCTAAAACCGTCGCCTGCCCACAGAACAGTCGAATCATTTGCATCGGATCTCGGGATGACGTCCCGTGTTCGAACCCGGCGGCTGCGACGAGCCGCGGTCAACAGAGGAGGAGTCTCGCAGTTCTCCTGAGGACTGCAAAGCTGCTGCAATTCTTCGGCGACGTGTCGCGACGTCATGACAGTCAGATGGCGGCACTTGAACGGCTTCCGCATTGATTGCAACGACCCTGCACGAGGCATGACAGGGACATTCGGCCTTGTCCTGGGTTTTTGCCCTCAGCGAAGTCGGAAGGGATCGGCCAAAGCGCCAGGCGATACCCACCGAGTGGTGGCAGACCGCGTCGTGGAACGGGCGCGACCTGTTTGTCTGAAGTGAAAGCGCACACCTGTTTGTCTGAAGTGAAAGCGCACGCGCGCGACCAAGTCAAAGCACTTGTTCCACTCTCGACTGCGATGTACTGCGGTCGTGTATTTCTCTACGGGGCGAGGATGTGTGGTGGCCATGTCTTCGTGTTTCGTCGAAGGAGCACCGTCTCGTTCGACAAACGCGTTTGGAGGGCCTCTAACGCATCAATTTTTCCGCCTAGATCCGTGCTCACGTCGAGATCTTGAGGCCAGCAGGCCTCCGTCGACCGTCGCCGCATCTGACTGGCGCATGTGAAGATCTGCCTTCCAGCGCCGCGGGGACGGCGTTGTCGTCGTCGTGCCCAGACGGTTTGCAAACTGCACCGTCGTCATCCTCGTCGCGGTCATCCTCACTGCGGCCATCATCACCCTGGCAATTCTAAGCACCCTGTGGCCGCCTTCTTTGACACAAACCTGCGCACCGCGCAGGCTGCTGGCCGCCTATGCAGCTTTGCTACACTCGCACACATTGACAATGCGTCGCGGCGCTCCGCTTGGCCGCGGGTTGCGCGTCGCAGCCAGCTCCGTGGGTCGCGCCAAACAGCTGCGCTCGGAAGAGTCGGAGGTCGGCAATGCCGACCACGAGCCAGCGGCCGGTGGTCGGCAACCACCCGCCCGTACCCAATGAGGTGCAGGTTGGCGACGTGGTGCTGGTTGGCGACGAGGCGGCTGTTGGCGGGGATTCGCCCACGGGGGACGAGGAGCTCGTCGGCGACAAGTCACTGATCAGCAGCGAGCCGCCGAGCGGCGACAAGGCGCCCGTAGACGACGAGGCGGTGGTGGGCGGCAAGCAGCCGGTAGGCGACACACTGCCGGTCGGCGACGTGCCGCCGATCGGCGACATGGCGGTGGTGGGCGACACGGCGGTGGTGCACGACAAGCCGCCCGTCGGCGTCGAGCCGCCGAGCGGCGACAAGGCGCCCGTAGATTACAAGGCGGTGGCGGGCGGCAAGCACCGGGTGGGAGACACACTGCCGGTCCGCGACGTGCCGCCGATCGACGACATGGCGGTGGTCGTCGACGAGGTGGTGGTCGACGACAGGCTGCCGGTCAGCGACGAGCCGTCGAAGGGCGACAATGCGCCGGTCGGCGACCAGCGGCCTTCCTGCGACAAAGCGGTGGGCAGCGACGAGGAGCTCGTGTGCGATGCGGGGCTGTTTGGCGAGCGAGGCGCTGGTCGTCGGGAAACTTTTCAAACATGAAGAGAGTCGTCCTTGGTGCAGCGGTGTCGGCCGGGGTTTGGGTGTCTTTTTAGAGGAGGGATCGTGGTTCGAGGATACGACACAGAGGCCTGGTGCCCGCGTGGCAGCCAACTAGTTGCCTGATAGCGCCCTCGGAGGGGCCATGTCGCTCACGAATGACCCTAGCCTGTCCCCACTCCCGATGTTCATGTTTGTGCGGAACCCACGTTTCTCTTGCCTGCGACACCACGGCCGGGAGCCCGATTGCAGAGACGAACCAAAAGCCCCTTGACTACGAAAGGGAACACAGACTGTGCTCCCCCTCTAAAGACCTCACAACCGTTTCCATGGAACCGCAGGGGAAGCATGTAACCCAGTGGCACGAGTGGTCAGTAACCGATGTTCTTTGGTCTGTTTGCTGTGGCCTCGATAACACGCGTGCGTACCACGTATCAGTGCGCAAGCTCTCAGAAGAACCCAGCGCCTCCGTGGGGGGAAGTGACAGCACGCACCCCGGCGGCATACGTGGAGTGGAAAGAGTTTGCCTTAGGCGGTTCTACTTGTCCTAAAGAACACGCATGCGCTCAATGGAACAGTGCGCACATTCTCAGAATAACGAGCGCCTCGGGGAGAGACAGTGACAGCACGTACCCCAGCTGTGTATGTGCAATCGAACTGCTTTGCCTCGGGCGGTTCTCCATGACCTATAAACACGCAATCGTACAATGGAACAGTGCGCAGGTTCTCGTGAGATCACGGCACCCAAGACAACGACAGTGACAGTCGAGCGGAACTAGATAGAACATCATCGAGGCTTCACGGCACGATAGAACACTTCAACATCCACCATGGCAGGGCAAACAAAATGGCGTGCAAGAAGCGGCATCGCACCGATTACAGCCTTCAGGCGACCCTGGTGAGACAGCTCCCAGCGGTCGCCGGTCGGCACCTGGCTGAAAGCCCTGTGACCGACTTGTTGGCACGCGGAGCACACTTCTCTGCAAGACGAGACGCCAAGGGAACTACACAGACAGCGTCCTTCCGTCGACATCTCCTCTCCCGGACGCCGAAACCACGGATGCTGGCCAGGCAACCGGTGACAACACACAAACTCAAGATGTGGGCATCGCCACGCGCGCCGCGCGGGAAGAGGCGGCTCTTGCTTGCAGAAATAGACACATGGGTCGTGTGCCATGCCTTGATAACCAAGGAGTTCTGTCACAGAGCAAGGTGTCGATACAATGCAACACACGCACGTGGTCATTGTTAGATGCCGCGAACATCTGACTCGCAAGTTCTGCAGATTGTGCGGCAGATCGAGCATACAGCACACTGCAACTCGTCCCGCGTGACTGGGTTGAAACAAGACCGCCCCTGTAATACAAATCCATGTAACATACCTGCTGGACAACAGCTGTTCTCGGACAACACCCCTTCGGGCCGTGAAGAGCGGATGATTGCCACGGGTCAACCAGGCACCAGGAAGAAGAGTGGTGCAGCACGTGGTGCCGACGTCGACGATGGTCGGGATGGTCGGCACCCGAGGGTCCCCACGGGGACGAGATCTCCACGGCACTCACGTCGCATCAACGTAGGCCACTTTCGATGAACAAGGGCCACTTCAGAGCAATTTTTTCTAAACCGCAGGGCACGTTCCTCGGTTCGATCGAGATGGACTGTTTCGCCTCATTCCGAACCGTCCAGACTGGTCATGACCAGTGGCACCGGCAACGCGCCGATCAATGACACCAATGAAGCTGTCAGTCCGCATTGACGGACGAACTGTAATTGTTCGCCTCGGTGCCACTGGAGAAGACATCCCCCCGTTTGAAGCTCCAGCCAACGCCGGCACGACGGGAGCGTCGGTTCCGGTCCTACTCATGTGATGGCACAGCTTGCGCAGATCTCCGGGGTCGCTTGGCGTGGCCAACGCGTGCAGAATACCAGCAACGCGCGTCCACTGTGAACCAGTATAATAGTAACCCGTGCCTCCACATGACAAAAATACACGAGCTCTTGGAGCTCGGTGGGCATAGCCGCTCGCATGGTCACGGAAGGCGGCTCGTTGCACGACCGCACCGGCCTTACGGGGCTTGGGGCCCACGGGCTCAAGCGCTGGCGCACATCGGACACGGCAGAGCAACTACCGCCTGTCTCAATGCTGGCGGCTCGCGTGGCATGCCAGCGTGGCACCGGACACAGACGTTTCGCGCAACAACCAGCTCCTCTAGCCACGGACCTGATTAGCAAGAGCACCGCGGTCAACGGAAGCCGCGCCCTTCATGATGCGAGGGTAATGCGTTCCGCGCGAACGTTTGGAAAGCTGGCAAATCCGTCGAAGCATTTCAACCATCGAGGAAGGCGTGCTCCCATTGGCTGTAGAGCACAAACAATCATAGATTCCTGAAAGCAGAAAGCTGTTTGCACCTCCATGACGAGATGATTGGGCGCGTGGCTCCGAAGTTCGACAGTTCGCGCAGGAAATACCGCACAACATCTTGCCGGTTCGGCCGCCGGCTTCCTGAGGGGCATGCCGGGCATGTGAGTTGGGATTTCGAACAGGACTGGTCAGTTCTTTTGTCAGAATGGCTGTGTTTTATCAAAGTTGGGGGCTCCCTACTGATGTTCTGGGGCACATGCGCGAGAGAATCTTGGCTCCTTTGAGTGTGTGTGGGTTGCTTCCGCTTCAAACATGAACGTCTTTGCCCTCATTCCGTCTTGCAGTTGTCCGACACGGCGACAGGGCAGTTGCGTGTTCCCCCCCTTCAGCAACTGGCGTCACCTCCGTGCCCCCTAGGAAGCAGGCGCGGCGACCGCCTCCACCTACGAGGCAAGCTCGACGCATCCGGAACCAAAGCCGTCACCAACAGCGCCAGCACCCGGAGACTGCGGCGGAGGAAGCGGCTACGGCGGCGGCGGCCACGACGGCGTGCATCTGTCGCCCGCCACCGGCGGCAGCGGCGGCGACGGCGGCTGCGACGGCGGAGGTGGCGGCGGCGGCGGAGGTGGCGGCTGCGCCGGAGGTGGCGGGGACGGCGGAGGTGGCGGCGGCGGCGGAGGTGGCAGCGGCTGCGGTGTGCCTACTCTCGCCCGCCTGTCGCCACGCCGTCGCGGGAGCCGCTGTCACCCGCGATAGAGGATGGACCACCGCCGTCGCGTTTGCCACCTCCGCCGACGCCACCGTCGATTTCCGTTCGGCGATCGACGCCGAAGGTGGAGGCGGCGCCTGCTGCCGCAGTGGCGAGGGCGCGGCCTTTCCTGGCCGTGGCCGCGGCAACTTCAAAGTGGGCGGCAGCTTCGTTGCGGCCGTCGCGCACGCCGTTGCCATCGGAAAGCGATGTCCATGCAGTGGGTGCGGTGCCGTCGCCGGCGGCGGGCGTGGCGCGTGCGCCGCCGTCGCCACCGCCGCTGCCGCCGCCCCCCATGTTCCTCAATCGGCTGACGCGGCGGGCAGCGACGGACGCAGCGGCCGAGACGCCGGCCGCGGCGGCCGAGACGCCGGCGTGACCGTCGAGGACTGGCGCGGTGGCGACGGAGCACCTCATGACGACGACGGCGGTGGCCGCATCGACCGCCGCTGCACCCGCGACGGTGACGTCAGCTGAACTCGTCGCCGACGTGACGCGCGTGGCCGCGAAGGGGACGACCTGACGCTTCTCCGAGAAGCCGTCAGAGGAGGCGGCGGCCGTGGCGGCGGGCAAGCTGCCCGCGCCGTGCGCCACCCCGCCGCCTGCGCATCCCGCGGCCATCGATGCTCCGGCTGCGGCGGGGGCGGTGGCGGTAGATTCGGGCACCGCCGACTCCGTTCCCGCCGCCGTGAGCGCGACGGGGGCGGCCGACGAGGATGCGAGTACCACCCCCTTTGCCGCCGCCACGGCAGCGCTGGGGGAGACGCCTAACACTAACGCGCGGGCTCACCGGGGCATCCCCCTCTCCCCCAGCCCCACTGACGTCGAGGAGACCAACTCCCTCCGCGCCATCGCGGCAGCCAACGGGTGCGCCGACGCTATCTCGTCAGACGCCGAGCTCGTGCTGCGGCCGCGTCGGCTGCAGCCAACACCCCAGCTGCCGCTGCTTGCGCCGCTGCCGCTGCGGGTGACCGACACGGCCATCCCCCTCGTCGCCGCGCCGTTCGCCGCCACGCCGCGGCGACGCGCGGCCGACGCCGAGCGCGTGTGGTCGACAGAGGCGGAGCGGTGGTGGAGCTCGGAGCGCCGCCGCTCGCCGCCGACACCGCCGTCGCCGCCGTCGCCGCCGTCGATGAAGGAGGCGGTGGCAGGGGTGGCGACGAGCACGGCACGCTCGTCGAGTCAGCCGCTCCCGCCGCCGCCGCCGCCGCTGGGCGCCGCGCCAAACGTCCCCGGCCGCGCGGCGGCGGCGGCGGCGGCGGCGACGATGGCGGCATCGGCGGTCGCGGCCGACGCGGCCGCCTGCGCACTCGGCGTCGGCGGGGTCATTTCCGGAACGGCGGTGGGGACGCAGGGTGGGCGAAGGTGAAGACCTTTACGGTGGCGGCTCGGCAAGAAACATGCAAGTGACTCAAAACAATAAACGAAAGAAACATGCGAGTGCCTCTAAACAATAGACGGACTACTGCGTCGGCTGACTGCCCGAAGGTCCACCTGCTGCCGCATCACCTACCGCGGCCACCTGTGCGTCCGATGCCGCCACACCAGCAGCGGCGGCGATGACGGCCACGGCAGGGTCCAACGCTTTCGCGGCACCCGTCAGCGTACCGCGAGCCAGATCTGGCGGAGACCGGTCAGTGAGCACACCAAACGCTTGCGCGGCGCCATCAACGTCCACCAGACCATACTCGTACATCACTTCAACGTGTGCGGCTGCCTGCGGCAGCAATCCTGCCCCTAGGATAGTGCGGCGGCGCGCTGCAAAAAAACTGGCCTGCAGAAATGCGGCCCCCCTGTCCCCCCAAGCAGGCGACGCGTTCGCGAACCCCGTCCACAATGCCATAAACAGCACGTCCGGCGCTGGCAGCTCGAGGGCTTCCATTCGTGCCGCATCCATGGCGCTCAGCCACTCATCGTCAATATCGTCCTCAGAGTCAGAAGATAGCACGGCGTTCGTCGACTGCCACAACGCCAACGGGGCCAGGCTCCCGGTATGGAAGTATTCGCGACCGCCGAGTGCCGACGCAAGCGGGCGCCGAGCGCCACGCCCGCGGCCAGCGCCCCCCGACATCGGCTGCCGTCGGCGTGAGGCGCCCGCTGCAAGAGGATGAGGAAGGAAGGCAGGAGCCGACATCTGCCTAGGGAGCATCGCGGTGCCCGTTGACGATGCGCCAGCAGCGCTACCATCACGGGGCGGTTCGAGCGGGCGTTGGGCTACATCAACAGTTTCCCGGGGCTGGACCGGCGGGTGATTAGCACCAGGCGCGACCGGTGTAGGCGGCACAGCGCCGGGCGCGACGGCACGATTGGTGGCGGAAACAGGTGCAACCGACGCTGTTTCAGACGCCATGCCACGGACGGACAACTCGTGGAAGCCAGCCAACGGCATTGAAACCGACAACCACCGAATGGCGGCTATGTAGCGGTCCCACGCAATGCGAGAGCCACTCTCTCGTCCGCGTCGATGGACCTGCGCAGACGAAACGGGACGGAAGCAATCCACAGTCACGTTGATGAGGAGGGCACCGAAGTGCTGCAACAGGGCACCGACTGTCCGCTCATCCCGGTGACACAGTGGACACCGGGCGTCTTGCCGAGTGTGCTTGAAAACCGAGTTCGACCCTCCTTCTGGACGGTGCTCGGTGTACTCGATGTCAAACGGAGTCATAACGGTTCGCACTTCTGCATCGGCCGCACCTGTGGACGCAACGATATCATCAGCCGCCGCTGCTTCGCTTGTTCCCGTCGGATGGTCCGGTCCGGCGCCGCCGCCGCCAGGAGGAAGACAGAACAGCTGCCTGGCCGCTCCGTCCTCTGACGGCGCCGCGGAGGTGCTCGGCCGTCCTTGGTCATCTCGAAGGGCGGCTGCGAGGAGCGTTTCGGCGTCGGCCGCCGCTTCGTTCGCTGCTGCTACCGCCCGTGCAACCACAGCGGCATTCCGCTGGCGCCCGAGGAAGATGGCGTAGCTGGACTAAGAGTCAAGCGGTGACACGCTCCCCAGCCATGACGTGCGCACCGACCACACACCCAGAGCCTCCCGAAGCACAGTCGTGCCTCCACAACCACCCACACCCACCCACTTCCCACTCGAATAGATCGTGTGCTCAACGCCTGCAACCGCGTCGGCCGCGCCGACACTGGTGCACGGCGCGAAGCGGAGCAGCAGCCGTGCCTCTCCCGTCAGGGTCGCCGGCGCGGCGGGACGCCCAAGGAATCCGACGGCGCCCACCGCTTCAGCAGCGGCCAACTGCCGCTCCGCGTGCTCCAGCAGTGCTGCCACCCCGGGGCGCAAATCAATGGACACTTCCTCGCCAGTGTGGGCCACCACCACAGATATCAGGCTCTGCATTGGTCCCATGACAGAGGGCGTCTCGGACAATTGGGCGACATAGAGCAAAGAACGTGCACCCGCTTGCGTCGTCGAGGCGACCCGTGCCGACGAGGCCCGAGTCCCCAGTCGGCTGCCATGCCGGCGATCAGACGTGGAGGGAGCCCCATCACCTGGGCGTGAGAGTACGCTCACATGCAGAGCTATGAAAAGGGAGGGAACACCGGGGGGGGTGGGTGATGGAGCCCGGTGGACGAACGGGGGGGATATACGGACATCAAAAGGCATAGGCGGCAGGGATGTAGGCAGCAGGGGGGAGGCCGGCTCGTGACCACCGCGCCGGCGAGACATTCTGCGACAGACAGAAATAACCACGAAGAAAGACGCCCCGACACATTACACAAGGAGGAGGGACGGTGATGGAGGGGGCGCAATGGACGGGATCAGAAACCGGTAGATCAACCGACGCTGACCTCAGAAGGTGCGTCAGAGCGTGCCACGAAAAACCAATGGGATGTGTGCGCATTTGACTGTCTCTGAGATTGCCTGCTCCAATCAGAACAGCTTTCGTGGACCAGCCCCCCACCAGATTGAGCGCCGCCGCCTGCGCCGCCGCCAAGTCGGCTGCCGCGAACCGCGGCGCGACAGAGGCGGCGGGGTGGCGGTTCGCCGCCGCGGCGGCAGCGGAGAGTGCGGTGGCGGCGCCGCCTCTGCCGCTGCTGCCCTCAGCTACCTCCTTCAGCGCCGCTGGTGGCGGGTGGCGTCCTAGCGGCACCGTCCCGCGGCGCCTATTTTCGGGTGGCGCCGAGCGAGCGGTCCCGACCTGTTCCCCGCCCGCAAGCGCCGGCAGGGCGCTGCCGCGCCTCGGGGCCGCCGTCTGCCGCGCCGCCGCCCCCACATCCTGTGGCGGTGGCGGCACCGCTGGACTTTCCTGCGTCAGGGCCGGCCCCTGTCGGGGCGTCTGCCGGATCATCCCCCCGACTGCTGCGCGCCGGCGTGCGCGTCGCCGCCGCTGCCGTGCGGGCGCCCGCCACCGCCGAGCGCCGAGCGGGGGTGCTGCCGCGCTCTGCCGCCGAGGTCCTGCCGGCCGCGGCGGCGGCGCGGGCGGCGGTGTCGACCGCATGCTCGCTCACCACCGCCACCGCCGCTGTCGAGACGTCTGCCGTCTGCTTGTTCTCCCCGCTCCTGCGCGCCGGCGTGCGCGTCGCCGCCGCTGCAGGGGCGGCAGGGCGGCAGCCACGTCCGGGGGGGGGTACCGTAGGGGTCGGCGGGGCAGGACGGAGGCGACGCGGCCGGCGGTGGCGGGGGAGGTGGCGAGGGCGGCGGCGGTGGGAGGTGGCCGGCAGGCCGAGCAGAGGCTGCGTCACCACGCCGGCGGAGCTTACTTCCACGCCTCGCCCGCCGCAAATCGTGGCCCCAGCATGTGCGGGGTGGCCCGCTCCCGCGCCGCCACCCCTCTGCGGCCGGGGCGGAAGTCCGACCACTCCGCACGGGGCTCGCGTGGCCGACCGCGCGTCGCTGACGGGCGGAGGACTGCCGCCACGGCAATGGCGCCACCACCCGCGTCGCCGCGCGGCCCGCTAAGGCGGGTGACGACGCCGCTCCCCACCCCTCCTGCGGGGCTGGCGCGAGTGCCTCCCTGGCTGCTGTCCGCACCCGGCGGTAACCGCCGGCCGGGGGCGGCATCGGCAGGGGGCGGGGAGGCAGCGGCGGGCGACGGCGGCTGGGCGGCCGATGGTGATGGCGTCGCGGCGGCGCGGCCAGCGGACAGCGGCGGCACGGTGACACGCGTCGGCAACGGAAAGGCGCCGGCGCGTGGCACCGGCAGACCGCTGCGACCGCCCGCAGGCCGGGTCAAGGCGGCGGGTGGCGACGGCGCCGCGGAGGACGTGGCGGAGTCGCGGACGGGCGGCGGCCCCCCTTCCCCCCCCCTCCCGGGCGCGCGACGGCCGAGGACGCGCGTGCGCAGGCGGCAGGGGGGTCCGCCACCCATGCCGCGCGGCCTCGAGGCACGGCTCAGGCGGCACCGGCGGCGCCGGGCGGCGCCACAACGCCAAGCACGGCGGGCGCCCCGGCGGGCAGCGGACACGGCGGGTGGGGAGGCGGCGCAGCGGCCGGAGGCCGGTAGCTGTGGCGGCGCGCCGGAGATTCTCGGGCCTGACCGGCAGCTGTGGGGCGGGGCGGCAACGGCGCGGCAGGCGGGTTTGACGGGCGGCGACGCGGCCACGACAGACTCGGCGGCGGCAAGAGCTGACGCCCGGCCCCCCCCCCTACCCCGGCGCGCGACGACAACGGCCGGGGGGGGGGGGGGGGGCAACGCGTCCACCAGCGGCAGCGACGGGGATGGTCGGCGGCGGCCGTTGGAGCGCGTCGGCGCGCGCGCGCGTTCGCGGCGCATCGGCGCAAACGGGAGGGGACGGCGGACCGACGGCGGCGGCAACCCGCGGCGAGGCGGCAGGCGGCAACGGCGTCGCGGCGCAGGCAGGGTGCGCCCCCCCAGCACGTCCCTCCACCGGGGGAACCGGGAAGGTCCGAAGTGGGGCGGCGGCGGCGCCGCGGCGGCAAGGGACCGCGGCGCCGGCGCGTCATGCGCGCCCGGCGAGGCGGCTGCGGCCGGCGGCAAGGCCTCTACCGGCGGCGCTCGCAGCCCGCAGTCACCTGCCGCGTTGCCAACGCCGCAGGCGGCCGGCGGTGGCGCGACCGCCGCTGCAGCCGCTCCGGGTGCCAAGCCCGCGGCGGCAAGCCGCGGCGGCGCGGGCGCGGCCGTCGGTGTCACGCCGTTCGCGTCGATGGTGGGCACGCGGCTGCCGGCGCTGCAGCGCGGCCGCGTTCGTCCGACGGCGTGCGTCGCGACCGGGGCGCCGCCAGGCCCGCGGCGGCCGTCGAGCGGTGGCGGCGGCAGGTGGCGCGCGGGCGGCTGCGCGGCGGGGCGTGGCGGGGGTAGATGGGTCCGCCGCCCGGCGCCCACGCGCGTCGACCGCCGGGGCGGCTGTCATGGCGGGGGCGCGGTGGGCGCCGAGTCCATCGGCGGCGATGGCGGCGGCGCCGTGATCGAGCAGGGTCGGCGTGGCAGAGTCCCCCGCCGCGGACGATGGCGGCAGCAGCAGGCCACCATGGGGCGAAAATGATCACGATTCACCACATTCAGGACGAGCGCAACCGGGCGGTACGCACGAGGCGCGCCGGGTGTGAAGCGCAAGGGGGGGGGGGAGAGGCGGCCGGTCGGCTCGAAGCGAAAGGGGGGGCGAGACGGACGCGCGCGGAGGAGACGAAATGTCGCAGCGTCGGGGATGCGGCGCCCGACACGGTATTGGCAGCGTCTGTGTGGCCACGCCGCCGATGCGCAGGGGGAGCCTAGCAGCGCGGCGCACTAACCTTCGTGTGGTTGTTGGTAGCCGGGTCTGTTTCCTGCGGGGTGGATGGTTGCAACACTTCCCACTGTCCCCCCCGCCCCCCCCGCCTCCATTGAATGACGCCGGTCTGCGTGGCGCAGGTTCCATTTACCAAACGCAAGAACGGGTTGCTTGAAAAGGCGCGGGAGCCGTCCATCTTCTGCGACAGTGAGATTGCGGTCGGGGTGTCGCCTGTGTCGGGCGCCGCCCGACCCCCTAAGGGTGCCTCTCGGGTCGCTCCCACCCCCGCCGCCATCGTAACCGACGCCGCCCACGACTGACGGAAGTTGCGGGGGTGCGGCGAGCCCCGCCGGCTGCGGCGGCTGCGGTGGCGCCAGCAGCGCCGCCGCCGCCTGCGGAAAAAATGACTATGCGGCGGCGGCCATGCCGCAGCGCCCGCCGGCCGCGCAGCAGTTCACGACCTCCTCGTCCACGTAGGGGGCGTCGGGCAGGCCCCCCCGCCGTGCAACGTCCACGCGCCGTGACGGATATGGCGGCGGCGACGGGCAGGCGGCCGACGCGCGGTTGGCCTACCCACCGGCGGGGGCGTCTGGCCCCGCGGCGGCCGGCGGCTACCACAGGAAAGCGGGCGCCTGAGGCGTCAGGCAAGGTGGCGGCGGTGGTGGCCACGCGTCACTGTCAACGTCGCCGCCACCGCCGTCGAGTGACGTGCAACCGCCGTCACCGCGCGGGTGGCGGGGTGGCGGGGACCCATCCCCCCAACCCCCACCGTCCGTCCCGTCGGCAGCGTCGCCGCTGCGTGCTCCCCCCAGCCCCACCACTCAGACGACCGCCCGTACAGCGGGTGACGACCGCCACCGAGTCCGGAGGCCAAAACCCTCCCCGCTGTCCGCGGGCCGCCGACGGTGGTGGCGGCACGGCCTGCGCGGGGATACTCCCCCCCGGCCGGGGATACTCCCCGGCGGGCGGGCGGGGGTGGAGCCCGACAGCCGCCGCTGCCGGCGGCCGCACGGGAGACATGGCAGGGGGTGACGCGCCGCCCCCGCCGCCGGGCGCCCGCAACTCCGTGGCCGTCAGGGACGATGCGTGGCGCCGCCCCGGCGCGGGCGGCGGCGCCTGGGCGGCGCCTCGGCGGGGGCGCGGGCCGACCCGTCGGGGAGCAGCCACACGCGCGGCCACGGGTCGCCGCGGCTCTGCCCGCACACGGCGGTGCAGACACAGGATCCGCTGCTGCCAGCGCCGCCCATCGCGCGGCCCGTGCAGGACTCGGCTCGGGGCCGCACGCGCGGCGCCCGGCGCGGCCGGCGCCGACGGGCGGCCGTGTGGGGTGTACCCCGCGACCGACGCGCCGGGAGACCCTTGGGAGCCCCCCGCGACGACGCGGGGTATTACCCGCTGCCATCCCCGCGGGGGGCGCCTCCCTCCCCACGGCGGGGGGCTCACAACTCACTGATGGCGCTTCCGGGTCCCCCCTCACGGACGCGGGGGGGCACCCGCCGGGTGTACCACCCGCTCGACGAGGAGGCCTACGCGGGGCCCCCGCAGCCGTGGGTCAACCCCCCCGCCGCCGGACCGACGCCGGGGCGGCGGCCGCGGGCAGGCGGCGTGCCGCCGCCGCCGCCGCTGCCAACGACGGCGCATCCGGCAGCCGAGGTGGCGGCGGCAGCCATGGCGGCGGTGGCCGTCGTGACGTTGGTGCCAATTGCGGTGGT
>Ga0209093_1000569_pt1 | contig 20316 bp, 19 predicted proteins | sample SidtaG_4_FD_187450 | JGI IMG/M metagenome (GOLD analysis project Ga0209093, IMG submission 187450) | Marine algal microbial communities from Sidmouth, United Kingdom - Sidmouth_Male1 metaG (SPAdes) (version 2) | ecosystem: Host-associated > Algae > Red algae > Unclassified | place: Sidmouth... | reverse complement strand
TGTCGGGCTCGTGTCGCGTCGCGTCGGTTTGGCGGGGGGGGTGCGCGTGTTGCCGCGGTCGTTGTGCTGCTGTCGGTGCCCTGGCGCGTCGCGTCGTTTTGGCGGCGGGGGTGCGTGTGCTGCCGCTGTCGCCGTGCTCGTGTCAGTGCCCTGGCACGTCGCGACGCCTCCTTTTCTCGGCGGCCGCAGACGGGCGGGCAGAGGCGCTTCATTGTCATGTACTCCGAGGACCTCCGCGCGTCCGCGCTGTCCATGCTCTCCAATGGCGTGGAACGCGAAAAGGTGCACGAGAGTATCGGAGTGAAGCGGACGCAGCTAAAGCGGTGGGAGGGCTACTACGCACAGCATGGATCGGTGTGGCGGAACCCGGAGCGGAAGAACAAGCACGGCGACGCCTGCGAGTACGATTTGCAGCTCATGAACGCATTGGTCACTCTTGTGCGCAACCATCCTCGGGCTCTGCTTCGTGAGCATGCGCACATGCTAAAACTGATGAGCCAAGATCATGCGGGCGACATGACGGAGCTGCGGTTTTCAAAGAGCACGGTCGATCGCCACTTGCGTCGTCTAGGCTTCACGCGTAAAAAGATTTTGCGCTTGTTTCGCGAGTCCACGGAGGAGCGTCGCCGACAGCACGCTCTCGTACGGCAGCGCATTCCCCGCCGCTGTATCGTGTCTGTGGACGAAACACACACGGACGGGTCGGATGTGTTCCGTCTGTACGGTCGCACTCTAAGTCAAGAGCGCTCCAACCTTCGTGACCGCGACCCGCGGTCTGTGCCTCGCACCAGCACCACCATGGCGGTCTCCAGCGACGGGCGCGTCCTTGGCTTCATGTCCGTCATTGTGCGCCAGAAGGCGTTGACGGGGGCCGACTGGCGGCTTTTTCTCCAGCACCTCTTCCCCAAGCTTGGTGTTTACATGCCTGGGGCGCCATGGCACTTACAACCCGACAACTGTGTGGTCATGTTTGATAACGCTCCCATCCACGACGCCGACGGGGATGCCTTCATGACCGCCAACGGCGTGACCTTCCTCCGTCTTCCTCCGTACAGTCCCGACATGCAGCCCATAGAAGGCGTGTTCAATGACTTGAAGGTCATCATCCGGAACCTGGTCTACAATGAACAGGACTTGGTGGACGACCCCCATCTGTTGCAGGCGATGGCGGCCAGCTTTTTGAGCCAGCGACACATTATCGGGCAATTTGATCGTGTTGATCGGGTGTTAGCTGCTGTCCGCGCACAATGACAATGACAATGACTTCACATCAATCACACTGGTCTTCGTTTCCGTGCATCTAGGCAGCGCTTCCGACGTACAGTCCACCACCCCCTCCGCGGCCCAGCGAGTGCACAGCCCGAGGTCGCAGGGGGGAGTGCCGCAGCGGGGCGAGGGGAAGCGCCCGCAGCCCCTCCACAGCAGAGCCGACTCAGCAACACGGCGTCGCCGCTCGTTGCGCCGGCGTCGCGAGCAGCGTCGGCAGCGGTGGACACGGGCACTGCCGTGGCCGCCGCCGCTGGCACAGAGGCCTGAACTGCGCCGCGCCCGCGTTACGGTTGGACCACCACGCCACGGGCGAGCGCCCACCGTCGGCAGGGTGGCTGCCACCCCCCACCACCGCCGGCCGGCCGGCCGGCGCGCCGTCGACGTGGCGCCGCTTGGCCGCCGGCGCGTCGGTGGGGCATGGCGACCACGGCCATACCGGCCGGGCCATCGGCGCACGACCATCGCCGCCGCCGCCGCCGCCGCCGCCGCCGGGAGAGCGGGGCGTCCGCGGCGGCAGCGTCACGAAACGGCCTCCCGTTCGTGCCGGTGACAAGGACGGGTAGGGCCCGACGCCACCGCCGCCCGTCGCCGCAGCCGCCGAGGAAGGGGGCGGGAATGGAGACAGCAGCGGGAGTCGGCCAAGACTGTCGACGCCGCCCGGCGGCGGCTGAGCGCGCCCGGCGGGCGGTAGGCGGGGGGACGGTGGCGGCGGGCCGCCGGCCGTTCTCCCCGCCGCGGTAGGCGGGGGGACGGTGGCGGCGGGCCGCCGGCCGTTCTCCCCGCCGCGGTGGCGTCTGGGGCAGCGGCAGGGGCGGGTCGTGCCGCACGGGGGGTGCCGCCGCCGCCGCCGCCGCCACCGCGGGCGCCGCCGCTGGCCGGTGACTGCGCCCCGGCGACGGAGGCACCGCGATCGTGCGGCGACGCGCCGCCGCCGCCGCGGCCCGGCGACAGCGGCCACAGGGCGAGAAAGGGCACCTCCCGCCCGCCGTGCCACGGCGGCGGCGGCCCGCCGTCGCCTCGGCCGCCACGGCGTGGCGATGGTGGCGGGGGGTGCCACCCCCGGTGCCAGTCGGCCACTGTCGCAGCAGCCGTGCTTCGACCGTGTTCGACGCCCAGGCGGTGCTCGTGCGTTTCGCCCGACGGGGCCGCTGGGGGGCCAGCCGGCTCTGCTGCGGACGGGGCCCCCGCTGCGGACGTGGTGCACGCCCTCGTGGCGTAGGGAGGCGGCGGCTGCGGGGAAAGTGGCGGCGGGCTCGCCGCCCGCCCAACGTCCCGCGACGACGGGACGGCCGCTGGTGCCGCCGTCGGGCGGTGGGGGCGCGCCGCCGCGGCCGCCGCCGCATCGCCGTCTGGGGTGTCGGCGGGGGCCGGCGCCGCCGTGCCGGCGCATGCGCGCCCACGGTTCGCTCGGCGGCGGGAGGCGGCAGAGCGGCTCCGCGCCGACGCATGCGAGTCGGGGGAGCGGGCGCCAGCGAGGGGGACGCCATCCCCCTGTGACAGGAGCGACGTCGACCGGGACAGTGCGGAGGGCGCGGACGCGGGGGGCCCCCAGGGGGGACCCCCACCCTCCGCCGTCGCGCACCGCTCGTCGTGCTCGAGCCACGGCGACCGAGCCGCAGCGGTGATGTCACGGTCCTGCGCGCCGCCGCTGCGGCCGACGCGCTCCAGGCCGGCCGGTTGAGTCACGGTCCACGCGGGCGGGCGGGGGCCCCGGTGGTCTGGATCCGGACCACCCTCCCCGCTGTGTGGGCCTGCCACCGTCATTGGCACCAGCGTCACGACGGCTGCCGCAGCCGTGGCTGCCGCCGAGCCCTCCGCCACTGCCATTGTCACCAACGTCACGACGTCCGCCGCCAGCATGGCTGCCGTTGTCACAAACGGCAGGACGGCCGCCGCCGCCACGGCTGCCGCCTCCATCTCGGCTGCCGCCACCCCCCCCGCGCCGCCACTGGCACCAGCGTCACGACGGCCGCCACGGCCATGGCCACAGGCACTCCCCCCCGCACCGCCATTGGCACAAACGCCAGGACGGCCGCCGCCGCTATGGCTGCCGCCGCCATCTCGGCTGCCACCACCCCCCCCGCACCGCCACTGGCACCCGCTTCACGACGGCCGCCACGGCCATGGCTACCGCCGCACCGTCCGCCACCTGCATTGGCACCGACGGCCATGGCTACCGCCGCGCCGTCCGCCACCTGCATTGGCACCAATGTCACGACGGCCGCCGCCGCCACGGCTGCGGCCACGCCCTTCGCCGCCGCCGTCGGCCGCGAGGTTCGGTGTCGTGCCGACCGGTGCGGCTATGATGGTCGCGTCGTGGTGGAGGGGCCTATGGACAGAAGCAGCTGAGCCGAAGCAGACGAGAAGCATGACTCGAAAGAGGGGTCGTTTAAGCGAAGACCTGCCATTACGGTGTCCGGCGTCGCCACTCCCAGCGGCAGCGACGTCGGCGAAGAAAAGGAGAAGACAAGCTCCCCATCGCTACCGCCTCCGCCGCCGCCGTCGACGCGAGCGGTGCAGCGACCACCAGCAGCTTCGGCAGGCTCCGCTGCGAGAGCGCCGACGGCCCGTCTGCTGGGTGGCGCTGCCATGCCATAAACGCCAGTGCCGCCACTCCAAAGGGGTGGGGACAGGATCATGCCGCCTTCGCGACCGGGGACTGGATGCATCGTCGCGTCACTGTCGATCAGGACCGGACTGGAGTGCTGATGTCAGTTCTCGGTGGCCGTCTTCGACACGAAGCAAGCAGTCGGGGCGGCCCCGACCTGCTGTGGATAAGCAATTGTGCTTGTAATTTTCATTCGGTTTTGAGACCGAAGGCATTCTCGTCCCATGCCAGTAACGATGAGTGGACGGTTGCGCGGACTTTCGATGAGCAGTGCCTCAGTAATACAATGGGGAAGGCCCTTTGCGGTGCAATTGGTAGGAGAGGATTGTGGCACCTCCTGGCCTTCTCGCATTGTCTCGCGGGCAGGAAGTGCCTCTCTCCAGGACAAGCGGCAGCGCTGCTGCCCCAGGTGCCGTGTCCTCGTCAGTGGCGCATGGCATTGCTCGTTTTCCAAGGCGCGTCTCTTTTCCTCCACTGCACGCCTTCTCATTGCTCGCATTCCAAGGCGCGTCTCTTTTCCTCCACTGCACGCCTTCTCCGCCCCCAATTGTTTCTTGTTCTCTTTTTGGCCGCCCAACAGGTCATGGCGGACCATCCTCCACGTCTACTGCTCTCGGACATGTGGGTTGACTCGTCGTCCGATGAAGGCCGGTCATCCATAGACGCTGCAGGAGAAGCACTGGACGCCGCGCGGGCGCGCGCCGGTGGCCGATTTGCGGCCGCGCGGGTGGTGCCGCGTATCGTGAGGAGGACGATTCGGTGCGCGCGTCGTCGTCGTAGAGCGGCGGCAGCAGCCGTCCTGAGTGCGAACCGGGAGGCGGTACGGCGTGATCAGCAGGACTCTCATCTTTGGACTCGCTTCCACGGAGCTGTAGCCCCAGTCGAGGGCTTCCACGACCCCCAGCACGCCGCTGTGCTGGTCGAGTGCGGCAACGCCGCACCCCGCCGCCCGTCGCCTAAGAAACCAAGACTGTCGGGGTTCTCCTCGTCGCTCGAGGCTCCCGCAGCGGGGGCAGGTGCCGCTGGCGCACGTGCCACACCCAGAGAAGCCGCCGAAGCCGTCTTAAGTGCTACCATGCAGCCAACTATGCTTCCCGCAGTGCGGCCGCCCCCCCGCATGACTACGTACGTGACCGTTCGGCAGTCGTGGCGGCGGGTGGAAGCCCCTCTCACGGGCTTTTACGTACCCTACTTGGGTGCCTCGCCGTACTGGATGGGTGCCACGGCGCGATTGATTGATGAGAACAAGGACGCGTCGGCTGTTAGTTCCGACGGCAGTGACGCGTCCGGTGACGAAGCGAGTCGACGCAAGAGCGTGTACTACTCCCTCGCTGCCCGCACGCAGAGGTCCATGGACCGCGAGGCTCTGTCCGCTGTTGTGGCGCAGCTGGGTGTCGACGCCGCCGTGCTCCGAGTCTTGCGCCGTGTTCTCCGCGTGCGACGTTCTGTCGTCCGTCGCATGCTGAGACAGCTCGACACCCGCCCGGCCGCTGCGAATGCCTTGCGAGCGGCACGCGCGAAGTCGGCGGCCCGACGGCTTGCTCTCGACGGACTGACTGGCGGCGCCAACCTCGCGGCCGTGCTGGCGGGCGGCGCCATTGCAGAGGCATCGGAATCCCCGTCTTCCCTTCCAGGCTCGACAGCACGTCACACTCCCGCCCACCGTCGCCGGCATCCGACGGCGTCCGCCGGTGCCTGCCACCGTGCAGCTGGCCCGCGCCTGCGTGACGGCGTCGCGGCTGCGCGCCGTGTGAGAACGGCTCTACGTGCGCGTGGAGCAGATGCGCTACCCGCCGTCTCGGCGCTCTTTGGCACGCTTTTCGGTTGTCGCCCCGCGGCTCGCGCTGGTGCAGTTGGTCTGCCCATTGTTGGCGCCGGAGCATTTCCGCCGCCGGCAGACTCACCGGTCCCTCCTCGGGATGCGCTTTTGCGCCATTTCTGCCGCCTGTGCTTCGTGTATTGCTGTCGCATTCACGGTGTGTTGACGCGCGACGGGCTGATCGGCTCTCTCCCGGTCACACCCGTCATGTCGCCGTCCGACCCGCGTCGCTTGGCTACGGAGCAAGAGGGCGGCGCATGCGGCCGAGATCTCCACGGCGCGTTTACTGCTGGCGGCGCCGGTGGCGGACATCCGCGCACGTCTGGCAGTGTTTATGCGGACGGCGCGCCGTCCATTGTCGCGGATGGCGCGCCGTCCGACACAGGCGGCCGCGCTCGCCTCTCCGACGCGGTGGACGCCGATGGTGCCGCTGTTGGCGGAGGTTCAAGCACAGGTCAGGCGCGGCGCGCCCGCGCCATGCATGAAGCAATTGCTCTTGCGGCTGGACCCTGTAGCGACTGCCGCCTCGATCTCCGCAGCCGTGCGGCGGTTTTCGTGCGCGGGTGCCGCACGGAGGTTTTGTCCGTCGACGACATCGAGCTGCTGCGCACTGCAGTTCGCATTGTTGGGCGGTTCGACACATGTCGAATGGCGCGCTTTGTGCCCAACACGACATGCGTCCGTGTCGCTGAGTACTTGGTCGGCTGGGGCTGGCCAGACGCTTGGCCTGGAGATCCCCCGACGCCGCAACCACCAGAACGAGATGCTCCTATCTCACAACCGCCTGAGCTCTCCCTCACGAACAGCAGCCAGGAGGCGGTCGTCAAGAAGGCACCCCCCTTTGTGCCGTGCGGCCATCTCGGCGCGTGCACGCGGTACAATTGCCGATGCGTGCAGGCGGACGTGGCGTGCGAGAAGCAGTGCGGGTGCGGCCGCACTCGGTGGGCGTCGAGCGCACCTGTGGTGCTGGCTCTCGACAACCCGGCCGTTTTGTCGATCCCGGCCGAGGGCTGCAGGCCCACCGACGGCTCCCTCTTTTGCAGTAGGCGAATATCGTGCTCCTGCCTCCCACCGTCTCGCTGTGAGACGGACTCGTGCCCTTGTTTTGCCGCTGACCGCGAGTGCGATCCTGACGGATGCATGATGTGCGGTGCGCACCTGCACCCGGTCTCAGGCGTTGACGGGGTGACGACGGGCTTCCTCTCGGATGAATCGGTCGTCGCGCGCACCACTGCGGCCGCGACTGGAGCGTACTGGCGCTTGGTGCGGCCGCCCCACCGAAGCGCTCCTGGCATCGTGTCTCAGCGTGTGGACAGCGCACTCACGGACACCCCCCAGCGGCTTCTCACTCGGCGGTGCCGCAACGTGCAAGTACAGGTTGGTGCCCGAGTTCGCCTCGTGCTCGGTGTCTCGCGCGCTCACGGGCTTGGCGCCTTCGTCGCTGAAGCGGCGGGAGCCGGTGACTTTGTGACAGAGTACGTGGGGGAGCTTGTCCCACCGGCTGAAGGCCACCTACGCGGGCGCCTGTACGACGCTCTGGGGGTGAGTTACCTTGCCACGGCGTCGCAGTCGACCGTTGTCGACGCCACCCGCGTTGGCAGTCGGGCCAAGTTCATCAACCACAGCTCCGACTCGCCCAACCTGCAGATGAAGCTGCTCAGCATCGGCGGGACCATTCGCGTTGCTCTCTTTGCTTTAAGGGACCTAGTCGTCGGGGAGGAGGTCTTTTTCGGCGACGGCTACGCCCTTGACACATGGGAGGCCGCGGGCTTAGGCGAGAGCTTGTGAAAGACGGTCATATTTAGTCCTGTCGGCACGCTACAGCTCGACCTCACGTCGGGTGTGGAGGTGCGGGAGGTGGGGGAGGTGCCGGCGGACGAACAGGGGGGGGCAAAAGATGGGGGCGCTGCGCTTCGGAGGAGACCGTGATGCCGCCGCCAAGACCTTTACCACGTCTACATTGGGTCCGGAAGTTGCTCGCCTCGTGCTAGCTCCTGGGGGTGAGGGTGGGGGCATGGCGGTAGTGGGAGTGGTGGCCCGCGTGAGGTGCAAACGCGCCCCCGTTGGACGACCACGCAGCTGGCGCTGGCTTGCTGCTGCCGCACTCGTAACAGTATGCCGGGCCCCTGGCGCACGGCCCGTCGTCGTGCTTCTTCTGTCCTCAGTGCCGCTGCAGGTGGCTGCAGGGGCACCTTTGTCGTGCACCCCTGCGCCACCAATATGAACTCGCCCCTCCCCGTCTGCGACACGACCGTTGGCAGGACCGTTGGCAGCCGATGAATCGCGGCTGTCACGGGAGTCACCGGTGCCACCGATTTGACGACATGCTCCTCCGCTTGGCGTCCATCCCCAAGCACGGCCCCATCACCGATGGCCGCGGCTTGGTCACTGCGTCCGCGCCGGTACGGCACCTGTCCACGCGCCCCGGTCCGCCACGGATTGATCCAGCACCGCTACCTGTTGCTCGAAAGCTGCCACCTGAAGCGGCACATGTGCCGCCCGCTTTCCCATCCACCGCACGGACAGCGACAGCACCGCGAAGCTGGGCTTTACTGCCACCGCCGGCGGCAGCGCGGTAGCCACCAACATGTCTCAGCGCCTCACCGACTCGCCCTTTACCCATGCCCCTTACTGCACCCACAGCCAGCGCGCGACCGCCCGCCTCCCGCCCCAGATCCCCACCCCCGCTGTCTCCGGTGCTACTGACGCTGCTGCGCAGCGACACGCCGCCTGCCCCGGTGTGGACGGCCAGTAGCATGTGGTAGGCGGCCGACAGGCGCTGAAAGTTGTCAGTCGCGTCGGGCTGGTCGTGGTGCACGTCGGGGTGAACGTCCCGGGCGCGTGCGTGGCAGGCCCTTTTGAGCTGTGTCGGCGTCGCCGCCACCGGCGGAGTGCCGAGGATGTCGCACAGCTCCGCCGCTTCGGGGTCGAGCTCCTCTGCCGGGCGTTGGTCCGCCCCGCTTCGTCGCTGATCCGGTCGTCGATCTGCCCGTCGGCCGAGCCGGCCACCCGTGTCGGCGTGGGCGGCGGCACGCCGTCTCTTAGTGGCCACGCCGGCAGCGAGTCGTCGTCATTGTCCAACCCCCCCCGGCTGCCGACGCGGCCAAACCAAAGGCGCAACGACCGCAGGCTGCGGTGCCGCGGCTTGGGCGTCGGCACGGGCGAAGCGTCCGCGTCGGCGCCGGCCGCTCCGCCGTCGGCGCCGGCGAGGTGGTTGAGGGCCTTCGTGCGGGCGCCCATGGTCCGGCGGACGGTGGCTCGAGCGCCGCGCTTGGCGCCGCGCGCCCGCACCGAGTGGCGTTGTGCCCCGGTCCGCCCCACTGGGCGCCGATGGGGTGGGGGTGGTCGGCGGCGTCTGCGGGAGGACGCCGACCGTCACCACTTCCAGCGGCGAGGAGAAGAAAGGGGCCGACGACGACGGCGACGCGGAAGCACTGTCTTGGCTTGTCGCCGAGCGGCGTGCCCCTCGGCCGTGCCCGCAGCCCCGTGTTCCGCCATGCGCCAACGCCTGCCGCTTGTGGCGCGGCTGCGCCCGTGTCTCGGCGCGTCGGGGTGCCCACCCCCGCCGCCCCGTCTTGCATGGCGCCGCGGGGGCGGGCGTCGCCGAGCGGCGTCGCGTCCCGGTCTGCGCCACACCCCGCCCAAGTGACGGGCTCCGCGTCTGGCTCCGCGGGGGGCGCCGGCGGTCGCGCTGCACCGACGGTCACCACGTGCAGCGGCAGCGGGGACGGGTAGGTCAGCGTCGGTGACGCCACCGCGCGGCTGGTCGCGCCCGGCCGCCGCGGCGCGCCGCCGAGCACGTCGAGGAGTCTCCTACGGGGGGCGGCCGATGCCATTGTCTCTGCCAAGGCGGCGGCGCGGGAAGCGGACGGCGGCCCGCCGCTCCCCCGCCCCTCGGCGCCCTCGACGGAGCCCAGATTTCGCCCTTCCCGTGGATGCTCGCCGACAAGAGCTCCCGCGACGGAAGGAGCTCGGGGATGGACATCGGCTGCTCCGCCGACATTGAGGATGGGAGGGAGAGCATCGACGCCGGACCGCCGGTTGCTGCGGCAGGCGGCAACTCGTGCGGCGGCGGCGTCGGCAACCACGGGTCCCGACGCTGCCGCCTCGGCTGCCACCGCCAGACCCCCATCCCCCCCGTATTTGGCCGCCGCCTCCGCCGCCCGCACGTCCCCCCCCCCCAACCGCAGCAGCGCCGCGGAGCGGGCGAGGGACCGCCGTGCCCGCCTCGACGAGGCTCCCCCTCCCCGCCGCGCCGCGGCGACGGCGGCCGTGTTGGCGGCCAGCGCCTGCCGCAGCAGCGCATACGCGCGGGCGGTGTGGGCTCACCCGTCGGGGGGTGAACCCCGCCGCGCCCGACGCGTCGAGGCGCGCCGGCCACCGCCGCACCGCGTCATTGTCCGAGCCGCCCCCGGCGGAGGGGGCGACGAGCGAGAGGGCGTCGAGTGGGATGGTCGGGGCCGCCGGGCTGCGGGGCGGGGTCGGCGAGCGCAGCGGCTGGGGCGCCCGCGAGTTGGACGAGGGCGGCTCTGCCGCGTCCTTGTCGTAGACCCCACCGTCGTCGGCGGGCGGCGCCCCGTGTGCGTCGGCGGCCGCTTGGAGCCCTTGGACGCGCGCGAGCGCCGCGACTAGCGCCTTGTGGGCGGGGCAGTGGGTCAACCCCGACTGCAGGCCCCGCCACGCCCGCCCCGTGTCGCCCGTCACGACGAGGGCGTCTGCCAGCCGGTGCCACGCGTCGCGTCCTCGGGCGCCGCGTCGGTCGCGTTCGCGCTTCCCGCTCCGCGCGGCGGTTGTAGGCGGCGGGGAGGCTCGGGCAGGCGGCGCAGCAGCTACACCTTGCCGCGCACGCAACGCCCCGGGGGGACGCGAGGAGCGTCGAACAGCCGGCGCTGAACGCCGACGCGCCGCCGCCGCCGTCGCCGTCGGGCACGGACGTCAACCCCAAGTTGACCGTGCTAATGCACGAAAAGGCAAACACGTCGGCCGGGACGGCGGCGCCCGACGCGGCGGCGGTCCCACCGGCGGCACCGCCCCCGCCGTCACCGGGGCAAGAGTGTTGGCAGGCAACGGCAACGGCGGACGAGATTGTCGCGGTGGCGGTGGCACAGCCGCTGCAGCGCCCTCTCGGCTGAAGCCGGCAAGCACGTTGAGACGAATTGGAAAGACCGCACGGGCAGCAGCGGCTGTGGATGCACGCGTTGCGACATCCCCAGAGCTGTAGTTGGGAATTGAAGTTTCCATCGCATTGCTGCCAGCCACACACATGGACAAGCCCGGTTTTCTGGGTCGCAGCATGACAGCGACCCATTGAAAGTCCAGAAACAACGCGCCAAAATCTGGTGGTCGATCTCTATTTGGCCGCCCCCCAAATGCGACCCACGCGCAGAGGAAGCTTTGAGGAGTGCTGCCGCACCAAATTTCATTCGCGCATTTCGCCGGGTTCGCTCCCATTCTCATGGCCGACGGTGGCTGGAGACGACTTGTCTCCGCACCTGAATATCTTTGCGCTGAGAGAGAGGGCCCTCGTTCCTTACGCCTCTCCCCTGCCAGAGTCGCCCCGCGGATACGCGACAAGAGGGTGACAAGAACGAAAAAAAGCAGAAGATTTCGTCCCTGAAAGTGTACCTGAGAGCTGGGCGCGGAGTACTGGGCGAGTACTCGTCTTCGGCCGTCCGTCCCCTAGCATCTCCCTTCCGCCGAGCGTGTCAAGCGCGCACGGCGCACCGTTGAACGCGAGCCTTCCCTCCAGTTAAGCCAAGCAGTGCGGCGTCTGCAGTGGTCGCCTCCGGAAAGCGGCCACCGGCATGGCCGACAAGCATATTACGGCTCTGTTGGGCGCAGTTGTGACTTGCCCCAAACACGTGCCCCCTACCACAGCATGCTCCAGGCAGGCGGGGCGGCAGTGACACCTGCAATGTACAGCTTCAGAAAACACTCGCGCGAGCGGCTGCGGACCGCGGGAGAGCTTCGAGAACTCGGAAGTGCTGTGGTCACGTAAGTCGCTGGCGGTGGCGTCACACCTCATTAGCAGACGGAAGTCTTCGAGACCAGTCTGATTGTTTACTTGAAAGGCCTTTGTTTGTGGTCGTGGTGGTGCCCGACACGCGGCCGCGAGGATGTCAGAATGGCCGAGGTGCGGGGAGTCAGCAGCGCCAGGAATGCCTGCATGTTTCTCCATGGAACGTGGACAACGTTGGGCCCGTCGCTGCCGATTCCTGCGAGGTACAGGTCGCTGGAGTGAAAGTACTTCCACCTCTTCTGGGATCATCGGCGTCGTTGAGCTGGTCCATTTTATATTTGTGAAATAAGGACGCACGCTTTCTGCGCGAGGTGACATAATGCTGACACAATGGGCACGGACCAGTGGAAGATGACATTTGGAGAGAGACTCCAATGAGATTTGGAGTATTGTGGCCGCGACACAGGTGATCGGGACCGACTAGTTGTCCACAGATCGTGACAGGGCCCAGTGGATTCGTGGCGCCAATGCGAGAGTGAGCAAGCACAATTGCCGCAGCCCAACGTCCTCGGGGGTGCGTGCTGTTCTTCGCGCCACGAGGTCGTTTTCCCCGTCCTCCTGACGTCAGCGACGCCCCAGCTCATCGTCTTTGTCCTTTTGGTGGGCACCGCGTCCCACTCTTTTCCCGTGGTTCCCGAAACAATGGGTTCAACTGCGTCTCACTCGTCGACGCCGCTCCGTCCTCCCTCACCATCTACTGCTCCTGCTGCGCCATACGCCGCTGCCGAGGTGTGTCCGCGGTGCGGTGGGGCCCCTCACTGCATGCAGCCCGATGCCTCCTGTTCGCATTATGTTCAGGTCTCTATCTGCGTCGGGCCAGGGGCGGGTCCCCGGAGCCCAAATGTCATTCATTGGGGCGACGGCGTATGGCAACTGACTACCCGGTGCGGGTGCGTTACGGCGGCTTGTTCCCACTCAACCGGCCGTGACAGAGTCATCATTCCGGCTGGTGCCCGCGTGTGGTTTGAGTGCCCCTGCTGCGGTCTGCTGTTTGGCTCTGTCGCAGACTTCGGTCGGCACGACTGTGCATCTGAGCGCGGCGGCGGTGTGGGTGAGTCGTCCGAAAGCGCCGCGTCGGGTGTCGCCGCGTCTCGCGCCTGAACGGCACCAGACGCAACTGATGGAACGGCGGCGACTTTGGAAGGGCCAGAGGTCTCGTTCGTATGGATTCTCAAGTGGACGGTGGGGGTTCTAGTGCGTGAGTCCACACTGTGGGCTGCGCAGTTGTCGTCATATAATGTGTCGCGTGATGCTGTGTAGTGTGGGATGGTGTGATTATGCTGCGTGCGAGGTGTGTGCTGGTGCGTTCGTGCAGGTGATGGCTGTTGAGCGTCCTGTACCGCACATTGTTGGGTGGCAGAGCTCGTTCTGTATCAGTTACGTTATGAACGGTGCTGATTTCTCTAGTCGCGCTGGTGGCCGATTGCGGTGCCCCAATCGATGTGGCGAGGGGGGTGTGCGAAAGGGATACAGTCCAATCCTTTCGCGCTGGTGCCCGCAAAGCCTGACGTTGCCGCTGCTCCAGCGTTGCACCTGTGCACATTTCGGCGTCGGACATTGACCTGCTCTTCGAGACCGCCGAGGTGGCCGCCGGACAGCTGCCGGCCGCCTCGCTCGCCGCAGTGTATGCGGGAGGCACTGCATGTCCCGACGACACGCGGTCGGCGGCGGTCGCGACGCCCGCCACTCGCGGTCGGCGGCGCGGCGCCGCCGCTGCCGCCGTGGTGGCGCTGGGGATCCCCCGTCGCCACAGCCCGGCGCTAGGTGGCGGCGGCGTCGGCCGCCGCCTCCGTGTCGGCCCTCCCCGCGTTTGTCCTCGCCCAACACCCACCTGTCTGCGTCGGCGGTGGTCAGACGGCCGCAGACCCCCCTCGCCGGCCGTGGCGGAGGTGGAGGGACGGCAACGCCGAGCAGCCGGTCGACATTGTCGCGTCCGCCCTCGGACCGCTGGCAGTAGGGCTAGACGCCGAAGCCGCAGCGGGTTGCCGGCGCTCCTCCCTGGCCGACCGCTTGGCGGCGGCGCTGGCGTGCAGGGACAGCAAAGGGGAGGCAGCGGGGACCGTCCCCGCCGTCTCTGCCCGCCACCGCCACTCCCGACGCAACCTTCGCGCTGTCTCCGCCATCGGAGCGTCCTGACGGCGAGGCGATGGCGTCGGTCGCTGTGACGCTGGCGGGACGTCGGTGGGACGCGGGTGGGAAACGCCGCCGTGGGGGAAGCGGGGGTGTGTTGGGGCGGGGGGGACGATGTGTGGGGCTGGACGCGACGGATTCTCACGCGTCGTGCCCGCGGGGAACCCTGTGGGAACCCTGTGCCGTAGGAAGGGTGCCGCGCGGCGAGGGACGTGTCGGCCACCGCCAAGCAAGCGGCGGCGGCGACGCGAAGGCGATGCCGCCGGCGCCGCTGCCGCCCTTGACCTCGCGTGCTGGCACTGGGCCGGTGCTGCGCGCCGCCCCCGCCTTCCCGCCCGCCCCCGCAGCGGTCGCCGCTGCCGCCGCCTCCACTCGCTCGCGGGCGCTCCTTGGGCTCCTCGAGCGGGCTGCTATCTACTCAGCCGCGGGCCAGCCGCGGCTCCCACCATTCGCTCCACCGTCGGCTGCGCCCTATCCGTCGTCGGCCGTGTTGTGTGCCGCGTGGGGCTGTTTTATCTCTCACTTCTCGCTATGGTGCTTCAACATATATGCTGCGAATGAGCACTGCGTCACCATGACCTGCCCCGGCGAGCCGGTGGGTCTCTCGGGTGGTGCTGCCTCAAGCGAGCGGCGTCGACACCGCCTTACTGCGACAGCCTGAGAGAAAAAACGCAGGAGAAATGAGAAAGAATGGGGAAGGAAAGAACTGCAAACGAACAGATTTGCAATAAAGGACGGAGTCACCAAATCGAACCCACCTCTGAGATCCTGCTAAAACCGTCGCCTGCCCACAGAACAGTCGAATCATTTGCATCGGAACTCGGGATGACGTCCCGTGTTCGAACCCGGCGGCATCGACGAGCCGCGGTCAACAGAGGAGGAGTCTCGCAGTTCTCCTGAGGACTCCTAAGCTGCTGCAATTCTTCGGCGACGTGTCGCGACGTCATGACAGTCAGATGGCGGCACCTGAACCGCTTCCGCATTGATTGCAACGACCCTGCACGAGGCATGACAGGGACATTCGGCCTTGTCCTGGCTTTGTGCCCTCAGCGAAGTCGGAAGGGATCGGCCAAAGCGTCAGGCGATACCCACCGAGTGGTGGCAGACCGCGTCGTGGAACGGACGCGACCTGTTTGTCTGAAGTGAAAGCGCACACCTGTTTGTCTGAAGTGAAAGCGCACGCGCGCGACCAAGTCAAAACAATTGATCCACTCTCGACTGCGATGTACTGCGGTCGTGTATTTCTCTACGGGGTGAGGATGTGTGGTGGCCGTGTCTTCGTGTTTCGTCGAATGAGCACCGTCTCGATCGACAAACGCGTTTGGAGGGCCTCCAACGCATCAAATTTTCCGCCTAGATCCGTGCTCATGTCGAGATCGTGAGGCCAGCAGGCCTCCGTCGACCGTCGCCGCATCTGATTGACGCATGTGGAGATCTGCCTTCCAGCGCCGCGGGGACGGCGTTGTCGTCGTCGTGCCCAGACGGTTTGCAAACTGCACTGTCGTCATCCTCGTCGCGGTCATCCTCACTGCGGCCCTCATCACCCTGGCCATTCTAAGCACCCTGTGGCCGCCTTCCTTGACACAAACCTGCGCACCGCGCAGGCTGCTGGCGGCCTCTGCAGCTTTGCTACACTCGCACTCTTCGACGATGCGTCGCGGCGCTCCGCTTGGCCGCGGGTTGCGCGTCGCAGCCAGCTCCGTGGGTCGCGCCAAACAGCTGCGCTCGGAAGAGTCGGAGGTCGGCAATGCCGACCACGAGCCAGCGGCCGGTGGTCGGCAGCCACCCGCCCGTACCCAATGAGGTGCAAATTGGCGACGTGGTGCTGGTTGGCGACGAGGCGGCTGTTGGCGGGGATTCGCCCACGGGGGACGAGGAACTCGTCGGCGACAAGTCACTGATCAGCAACGAGCCGCCGAGCGGCGACATGGCGCCCGTAGACGACGAGGCTGTGGTGGGCGGCAAGCAGCCGGTGGGAAGCACACTGCGGGTCGGCGACGAGCCGCCGATCGGCGACATGGCGGTGGTGGGCGACACGGCGGTGGTGCGCAACAAGCCGCCCGTCGTCGTCGAGCCGCCGAGCGGAGACAAGGCGCCCGTAGACGACGTGGCGGTGGTGCGAGGCAAACAGCCGGTGGGCGACACACTGCCGGTCGGCGACGTGCCGCCGATCGGCGACATGGCGGTGGTGGGCGACATGGAGTCGGTGGGCGACAAGCCGCCCGTCCGCGTCGAGGCGCCAAACGGCAACAAGGCGCCGGGCGGCGACGGGGCGTCGGTCGGCGGCAAGCCGCCGGTGGGCGACACACGGCCGGTCGGCGACCTGCCGCCGATCGACGTCATGGCGGTGGTCGGCGACGAGGTGGTGGTCGACGACAGGCTGCCGGTCAGCGACGAGCCGTTGAACCGCGACAATGCGCCGGGCGGCGACCAGCGGCCTTCCTGCGACAAAGGGGTGGGCAGCGACGAGGAGCTCGTGTGCGATGCGGGGCTGTTTGGCGAGCGAGGCGCTGGTCGTCGAGAAACTTCCTAAACATGAAGAGAGTCGTCCTTGGTGCAGCGGTGTCGGCCGGGGTTTGGGTGTCTTTTTACAGGAGGGATCGTGGTTCGAGGATACGACACAGAGGCCTGGTGCCCGCGTTGCAGCCAACTAGTTGCCTGATAGCGCCTTTGGAGGGGCCATGTCGCTCACGAATGACCCTAGCCTGTCCCCACTCCCGATGTTCATGTTTGTGCGGAACCTACGTTTCTCTTGCCTGCGACACCACGGCCGGGAGCCCGATTGCAGAGACGAACCAAAAGCCCCTTGACTACGAAATGGAACACAGACTGTGCTCCCCCTCTAAAGACCGCACGACCGTTTCCATGGAACCGCAGGGGAAGCATGTAACCCAGTGGCACGAGTGGTCAGTAACCGATGTTCTTTGGTCTGTTTGCTGTGGCCTCAATAACACGCATGCGTACCACGTATCAGTGCGCAAGCTCTCAGAAGAACCCAGCGCCTCCGTGGGGGGAAGTGACAGCACGCACCCCGGCGGCATACGTGGAGTGGAAAGAGTTTGCCTTAGGCGGTTCTACTTGTCCTAAAGAACACGCATGCGCTCAATGGAACAGTGCGCACATTCTCAGAATAACGAGCGCCTCGGGGAGAGACAGTGACAGCACGTACCCCAGCTGTGTATGTGCAATCGAACTGCTTTGCCTCGGGCGGTTCTCCATGACCTATAAACACGCAATCGTACAATGGAACAGTGCGCAGGTTCTCGTGAGATCACGGCACCCAAGACAACGACAGTGACAGTCGAGCGGAACTAGATAGAACATCATCGAGGTTTCACGGCACGATAAAACACTTCAACATCCACCATGGCAGGGCAAGCAAAATGGCGTGCATGAAGCGGCATCGCACCGATTACAGCCTTCAGGCGACCCTGGTGAGACAGCTCCCAGCGGTCGCCGGTCGGCACCTGGCTAAAAGCCCTGTGACCGACTTGGTGGCACGCGGAGCACACTTCTCTGCAAGACGAGACGCCAAGGGCACCACACAGACAGCGTCCTTCCGTCGAAATCTCCTCTCCCGGACGCCGAAACCACGGATGCTGGCTAGGCAACCGGTGACAACACACAAAATCAAGATGTGGGCATCGCCACGCGCGCCGCGCGGGAAGAGGCGGCTCTTGCTTGCAGCAATAGACACATGGGTCGTGTGCCATGCCTTGATATCCAAGCAGTTCTGTCACACAGCAAGGTTTCGATACGATGCAACACACGCACGTGGTCATTGTTAGATGCCGCGTACATCTGACTCGCAAGCTCTGCAGATTGTGCGGCAGATCGAGCATACAGCACACTGCAACTCGTCCCGCGTGACTGGGTTGAAACAAGACCGCCCATGTAATACAAAACCATGTAGCATACCTGCTGGACAACAGCTGTTCTCGGACAACACCCCTTCGGGCCGTGAAGAGCGGATGATTGCCACGGGTCAACCAGGCACCAGGACGAAGAGCGGTGCAGCACGTGGTGCCGACGTCGACGATGGTCGGGATGGTCGGCACCCGAGGGTCCCCACGGGGACGAGATCTCCACGGCACTCACGTCGCGTCAACGTAGGCCACTTTCGATGAACAAGGGCCACTTCAGAGCAATTTTTTCTAAACCGCAGGGCACGTTCCTCGGTTCGATCGAGATGGACAGTTTCGCCTCATTCCGAACCGTCCAGACTGGTCATGACCAGTGGCACCGGCAACGCGCCGATCAATGACACCAATGAAGCTGTCAGTCCGCATTGACGGACGAACGGTAATTGTTCGCCACGGTGCCACTGGAGAAGACATCGCCCCGTTTGAAAGCTCCAGCCAACGCTGGCACGACGGGCGCGTCGGTTCCGGTCCCACTCGTGTGATGGCACAGCTTGCGCAGATCTCCGGGGTCGCTTGGCGTGGCCAACGCATGCAGAATACCAGTAACGCGCGTCGACTGTGAACCAGTATAATAGTAACCCGTGCCTCCACATGACAAAAATACACGAGCTCTTGGAGCTCGGTGGGCATAGCCGCTCGCATGGTCACGGAAGGCGGCTCGTTGCACGACCGCACCGGCCTTACGGGGCTTGGGGCCCACGGGGTCAAGCGCTGGCGCACATCGGACACGGCAGAGCGACTACCGCCTGTCTCCATGCTGGCGGTTCGCGCGGCATGCCAGCGTGGCACCGAACACAGACGTTTCGCGCAACAACCAGCTCCTCTAGCCATGGACCTGATGAGCAAGAGCACCGCAGTCAACAGAAGCCGCGCCCTTCATGATGCGAGGGTGATCCGTTCCGCGCGAACGTGTGGAAAGCTGGCAAATCCGTCGAAGCATTTCAACCATCGAGGAAGGCGTGCTCCCATTGGCTGTAGAGCACAAACAATCATAGATTCCTGGAAGCAGAAAGCTGTTTGCACCTCCATGACGAGATGATTGGGCGCGTGGCTCCGAAGTTTGACAGTTCGCGCAGGAAACACCGCACAACATCTTGCCGGTTCGGCCGCCGGCTTCCTGAGGGGCATGCCGGGCATGTGAGTTGGGATTTCGAACAGGACTGGTCAGTGCTTTTGTCAGAATGGCTGTGTTTTTTAAAAGTTGGGGGCGCCCTACTGATGTTCTGGGGCGCATGCGCGAGAAAAGCTTGGCTTCTTTGAGTGTGTGTGGGTTGCTTCCGCTTCAAACATGAACGTCTTTGCCCTCATTCCGTCTTGCAGTTGTCCGACACGGCGACAGGGCAGTTGCGTGTTCCCCTCGTCCAGCAACTGGCGTCACCTCCGTGCTCCCTCGGAAGCAGGCGCGGCGACCGCCTCCACCGACGAGGCAAGCTCGGCGCATCCGGCACCAAAGCCGTCACCAACAGCGCCAGCACCCGGAGACTGCGGCGGAGGAAGCGGCTACGGCGGCGGCGGCCACGGCGGCGTGCGGCTGTCGCCCGCCACCGGCGGCAGCGGCGGCGACGGCGGCTGCGACGGCCGAGGTGGCGGCGGCGGCGGAGGTGGCGGCTCAGCCGGAGGTGGCGGGGACGGCGGAGGTGGCGGCGGCGGCGGAGGTGGCGGCGGCGGCGGTGTGCCTACTCTCGCCCGCCTGTCGCCACGCCGTCGCGGGAGCCGCTATCACCCGCGATAGCGGATGGACAACCGCCGCGGCGTTTGCCACCTCCGCCGACGCCACCGTCAATTTCCGTTCGGCGGTCGACGCCGCAGGCGGAGGCGGCGCCTGCTGCCGCAGTGGCGCGGGCGCGGCCTTTCCTGGCCGTGGACGCGGCAACTTCGAAGTGGGCGGCAGCTCCGTTGCGGCCGTCGCGCACGCCGTCGCCATCGGAAAGCGATGTCCATGCAGTACGTGCGGTGCCGTCGCCGGCGGCGGGCGTGGCGCGTTCGCCGCCGTCGCCACCGGCGCTGCCGCCGCCCCCCGTGTTCCTCAATCGGCTGACGCGGCGGGCAGCGACGGCCGCAGCGGCCGAGACGCCGGCCGCGGCGGCCGTGACACCGGCGCGACCGTCGAGGACTGGCGCGGTGGCGACGGAGCACCTCATGACGACGACGGCGGTGGCCGCATCGACCGCCGCTGCACCCGCGACGGTGGCGTCAGCTGAACTCAGCGCCGACGTGACGCGCGTGGCTGCGAAGGGGACGACCTGGCGCCTCTCCGAGAAGCCGTCAGCGGACGCGGCGGCCGTGGCGGCGAGAAAGCTGCCCGCGCCGTGCGCCACCCCGCCGCCGGCGCATCCCGCGGCCGTCCATGCTCCGGCGGCGGCGGGGGCGGTGGCGGTAGTTTCGGGCACCGCCGACTCCGTTCCCGCCGCCGTGAGCGCGACGGGGGCGGCCGAAGAGGATGCGAGTACCACCCCCTTTGCCGCCGCCACGGCAGCGCTGGGGGCGACGCCTGCCACTAACGCGCGGGCTCACCGGGGCGTCCCCCCCCCCCCCCCCCCCCCCCCCC
>Ga0209093_1000568_pt1 | contig 20320 bp, 22 predicted proteins | sample SidtaG_4_FD_187450 | JGI IMG/M metagenome (GOLD analysis project Ga0209093, IMG submission 187450) | Marine algal microbial communities from Sidmouth, United Kingdom - Sidmouth_Male1 metaG (SPAdes) (version 2) | ecosystem: Host-associated > Algae > Red algae > Unclassified | place: Sidmouth... | reverse complement strand
GCAACTCCGACATTACGTCACAGACGACCCGCGCCGTTGGGATGAACTACTCCCCGTATTGACCATGGCTTATAATAGCCAGCCACACAGATCAACAGGCATTGCGCCATTCGAACTCGTTATCCCAAGACGAATCCCGAGTGTGTCGGTCCGCAACCTCCCCCCAGGGACGCCATTGACACATAAGGGTACCCTCAATGATGGGTCACCCTAGCTCGTAAGCGTGAGTTCATGGCCAAGCTAAGACAGCAAATGCCGGCCGTCGTGGAGGCCTTGCAAAAAACGCAACAACGCTATAAGCGTAACTTCGACTCGAACGTTGATACACGTAACAAACGTGTCCGCGTCGGTGACTACGTCTACACGACGAACCACCAACAGAAGAACAAGCAGCAAAGCAGGACCGTCGGCCCATTCGTCGTCCTGGACGCAGAAGATTCTCCCTACGTCGTAGACGTGAATGGCGAAGAGCGAAGAGTCGATAGTGACCATGTTACCCCGGCCCCACGGCCGTCGACCTCAGACGAGATACCACATCCACTATTGGACGCACTCGATAAGCCCGAGAGCACACCTCTGGTACCCGACGAATACGTCATTGACCGCCTATTGAAGCTCCGTCGGAGCAATGGCATCTACAGTGCCAAGGTCCGATGGTTTGACTATGGTCCCAAGGACGATTCCTGGGAACCTTTGGAAAACCTTCCCCGGTACTTGGTCATCCGCTTTCTCCGAAGGAAAAAGAAGAAAATTGCGGGGTACTCTTGGAGTATTCCCAAACCCCCGTCTCGGGGCACCCGCCGATCACCCAGGCTTAATCAAGCCGAAACGGCGTTGGTAGTAACCCCCCAACGCCAAGAACCGAAGTGGTCCCCGACCATTCTTGGAGTGTTTTCGAATTCCCACGGCGAAATTCGAATCACACTGAACTGGGTTAAGATTAACCAATCGAATTCAGTTCAGGAGACTTTACCGATTTGTTGGGTTCGACTGATATTACCCGAACGGACGCGTAATATCTCCCACGACCCCTGGTTGGCTCTTTGGCGTTTCGCCGAGCTTTCTGAGTGGCATGGGCCGTACACCTACGTGTGGCCCCGCCCCCCGTCCTTACAGGACAATGACGCGCCCCCCACGCCTGTTACCCAAGGGGTTGGATCCGAGCCTAACGGGCTGCTACTGCCTTCGGTCCATGACCTAACCACAACGGTGGAGGACCTGATGTACCAAAGTACAGAGGCGATGCTTATAGCCCTCAGATGGGAGAGCGCCCCCTGGTATGCCGATGCAAAAGCGGCTTGTGCATCGCACGAGGTACTCCCCCACGCGTCAAAAGACCATAATGATGTGGCCACATGGGGACTTGTTGCCTTTCACTTTAACAGGAAAACCAACAATGCTGCACAAGCCAAACCCTTTCTGTCCAAATGACAGCAACCCATGAGCGGGCAACGTGTATATAACACCGCCACAGCATCACCTGCCGACGGGCATCGGCAGTAAAACAAGTCAAGCAAAACAAAGACACAATTCGAGCCCACACCGGTCTTAGACCACCCGCCTTAGTTGCGGAAGTGCCCCCGGCTGCCCCCGTCCACCGACGAACTGCGACGGCGCATATTGCGCGGGGACTCCTCCTCATCCTCATCGTCACGGCTGTGACGCCGGCCGAGGATGTCGCCCGCGTCAAAACGCACAGGCGAGGGAGGCACCGCCGCCACTTGGCGCAGACGTTCGACCTCCTGAGAAAACAGGTCGAAGGCAGCCGCCGAGTCAGCGGCCACGCTCATGGCCCGAGCCAACACCGGCATGGCGTCCTCACGGACATAGCCATGGGCGTCACGTACGGCCCGGCGCAACGCCTCCGTCTGGCGATTCCACGCCGAAGCCAGAGCGGCCGCCCCGACGCCACGAGGCACGCGCTGCCCGTCCATACGGCGACTCGGCCCGTCCCCAAACAAGGCCACCGCCGCCTGAAACGCCTCCGGCGAAGTCCAAATGTCCTCCTGCGTCGGACGCGCATGTCCGCCGGACGCGGTGATAACGCGCGTCTCGCGCACCGGCGAAAGCGACCGACGGATAGGCGAAGCAGCCCGACGCGAGGGCCCACCGGCCGCCCGCGTCCCTTGACGGAAAAAACCGGCGTTGCCTTGGGATGCCGCCGCGGGCGTATCGCCATCGTCGTCCGACCCCCCGCCTCCAACAGGAAGGGACGCAAAGCCCCGACAAGGGTGGTTCAGCATGAACCCGTACTCGGCCATGGAGTCCGAATGGACGTGCACTTGACGCGCCGCACGCGTCTGCGTGTATCGTCGGATGACGTCCTTGACCACAATGGTCCACGGGAAGACTTCCGTGGCCTTGTGCATCTTGTGGAACGTGTCCAGCATCGCCTGGCCACCCGGCCCACTGGCCATACGGTGCAGGTCCAACTTGGACATCCGCTTAAGTGCCTTGGCATCGAGCCAGGCGAAGACCTTGTCCGTCAACAGGGTGTGCACCCACCTGGCCGCGAGGAAGTAGTAATACTCCGCGTTGACGAAGTGCCAGACGGCACTGAACTCGTCAACCAGCTGGTGAGCCATATAGGACAATGCGTACGGCATCTCCATCCACACCCCGCGATTTACCCACCAGCGGGGGTAGCGGGGAAACCACCGCGACAAGTCGAAATGACGGGTCGCCCGGATAACACCGGAACACCAAGCAGTGGGAAGCAGCCCTCGGCTCGTGATGCGAGCCGCGTTTTGAGCACGCCGATGGGCGGGGGCATAACTCGGCGCCCGAAAGGGGGAAGTCAACGCCAATGTGCGAGCGTCGAACTCCTCCTCCACGGCGTGTTCCGCCTCGCGAACTGCCTCGATGAGCTCATCGAGGTACTCCTCCATACCTGCCTCCTGGGCAAAAGGCACCGACAACTCCTTGGCCGTACGGCGCGACAGGAAGACGGCCTCCGGCCAAGCCCGACGCAGAAGCCCGAAGTTGTTGGCGGCGACCTCGAATGTCCCCATCTGATGGACTGGGAACAAGAGGGCCCAAGCGTAAAAACGCGTGTAGAAGTCGTGCAACGGGCGTCCGTAACGGACCAACTCGTTGGCATAGGCCAGAACCTCGTAGGTCTTCCGCGCCTCGCCTTGGTTGCCATAGTTGGCGCTGCCGTGCACCTCCGCCACGTCGGCGTCGACATGGTCGTCGGGAACCCCGTTGAGGACGTCGACAAACCCCGGCGGGACGCCCCAATGGCCTTGTTCAATACGAACCAAAGCCACGCGGCGGTTGTTCGTCGCCGCGTCCATGAGAACGTCGTCACTCATGACAGGGACGCCGTCACTGGTCCCAAGGGACGGCGGGCTGAAGTATATCCGCCTGAAAGGCGATGGCCCCGCCCCCTCGATGAGCGGCGGCTCGGCCTCTTGGTCTTCCGCCCGGTCGGGGTAGTCGCCGCCGCGCCTGTCACGCCCATGGTCGGCGGACGACCCGTCTCGCCGCGACCCTGAGCGGACGCTCGCCTCCGACCCGGCCCGCCCGGCTGGGCTGCCCGCGCCATTGGCACCGCTGCCAGCCGCGTCGGCCGCGTCGGCCATGTGGACGTCGCTACCGCCACCCGCCATCTTGGCCTTGACCTTGCCGCCGGCACGCCGCGTCGGGCAGAAGACCTTGGCTAACGCCGCGCCCCCTCTCCCCCCCGTCCTCGCGACAATGAGCCCACGCTCTCCCCTCACGACCTAAGGTCAACCGGCTGGACACAAGCCGCGCACCCGACTCCTCAGTGGCTATGAGCCCGACCCCGTTCCCCCGCCCACCGCGTGCGCTAAAGCGCAACTACCCCCACCCGCCGAGGGCAAGGCCGTGACAGCCTCGCCTCGCGACGGACGGGGCACGGCGGACAAAGGACCCAGAGGTCAACGAGTGCGCAAGCGCAGGCCACCGCAACCTGCCCAACTGGGCTACTCAACCCGGACGCCGAGTGGCATGGGGAACAGGACGGGCCGTTGCCGTGCCCACCCCCCCGGTATATATACCGCGAGGCGAGCCCAGAGGCCCGCCCAGCTGCCCCCGGCTGTGCCCCCTGCGACACGCGGGCACGAGATCCCCCACCCCTGTAGGGGCCGATCTGATGCCTGCGCGGCCACTGCCGCCCCGTGGGTGCCCAGAGGCTGCCCGTTCACGCCCTCTTGCCCCCCGGCACGCATCGGCCATTCTGGGCCGCTCGCGACCGTTCGGGCCGCGGGCTCCATCACCCCGCCTCTCGCGAGGGTGTCAGGGGTCTCCCCAATCCCCTTTGCAGGCGCCGGCCGTGGCGTAACGCCCACGCACCCCTTCGCGCGTCGTAACGCGACACCCTGATTGGTTGCCACTTGTGGCGTTCGTGATGGCGGATCAGTCGATCTGCGCCCACTCGCCGGGACGGCTCGAATCTCACTACAGGGGTATGTAGCATATCTCCTTAATATTTCGATATTGGGCCCGGTAGCCCCCCTGACTGGTCAGTATTCATGTGGAGGATTGAACTGACTTGTGGCTCGCCCTTTGGGAGGTTACTTCCGTCTTCTATATCTGTCCTTTCTTTTTATCGTCTCTATTTTGGTAGTTATTCGATCTTTATGATCGCTCGGTCGATCGACCCCGCCCCTTTACCGTCTGATAATGAAAACACCATGGGACCGGGGTTTGCCGCCGTCGGCACCCCCGGCTCCCAATCGGATGCTGCACGAACAAAGGTTCTTCTTCCTCGCCTCAAAGGCGATAGTGTTCGATTTATCGCGCGTCTACGGTCGGTCGCTATTTACCGGTTGTTTAACCAACGTCATTAATCCCACAACCAGGTTGGGCTCATCACTAAGGTGCTGTTGGTAAAGGACTTTTCGGCCGGCATAGCAGTGCACGAGGCTGCCGCCAAGTGGAGTGTCAAAGTGAAGACGGTTTCCGGAATTTGGAAGAAGCGTGACACTATTCTCTCACGCCTTGAGGGCAGCAGCCACTCTGCCGCGCGCAAGCGCCTCACTACTGACCGGTACCCGCTCCTCGACGCCGCCGTGTCTACGTTTGCCGAACGCATCCGGGAGCTCCGGCTGCTACTCAGCTTTAGCCCTCTGAAAGCCGAGTGTAGGAAGCAGGCCATGGCTATGGGCATGACAGGCTTCTGAGGGAGCTTCGGTTGGGGTTACCCGATGGCTCAAACGTAGCGGGTTTGGTGGCTTTGTCGACGAGGACTTCACCGCGGAGGAGATGGATCGCGTGCTGTCGTAGCCTTCTCCGTTTCATCCTGACAGCATCTACAAGGAGGACGAGTCCGGATTTAGGTAACAGTGCCTGCCGATGGGGACCCACCCGTCGCCTGAAGAGTCGTCAAAGACGGCGCGCGGAACCAGGGTCATGAAGAATATGGCACGGATTCCGTACGCGGTGTGCTGTAATGCCACTGGTTCGCACATCCTCCCGCCCTTCTTTATTGGTATATCCGCTATTCCTGTTTACTCTTTCGACGCCGACCCCGACGAGCGCCGTCTTTACAAGTCAATCTCGAGATCCTGGATGCTCAGCTTACTTTTTGAACACTGGCTGACGTTGGTGTGGTACCCTGACGTAAGAGCCCGTTTATCGGGGCCCTGGGCTTTACTTTTGGACAAATCCTCTTCCCACGGCAACTTTCTGAATCTTTCAGGCGTCACATACGTTTCCTCTCCGCCGCACGTGACGCCGCAGCATCAGCCAATGGACCGCGGCTTCATTTCTGGCAGCAAGGTGCGGGCGCGCGCCGACATGCTGTCCCAAACAGCCGACTCGTGGACCAGTCTGGAGAAGCGCCAGGCTCAAGCGCGTCTACAGAAGCGGGGCGCCAGCGGGCTAGCCTATGGAAAGCTTCCACATGTACTGGAAGGGATTCGGATGATCAACAGGGTCGTGGCACACGTCACACAGCAGCAGGCGGCGCGCTATTGGCTGAGCGCTAGCGTGCTCTCAGTCGAGCAGGAGGTGTTCGTCCGGACGGCAGGCGGCCTGCCCTCGCCCGAGGGCGAACCTATCTCTTGCTCAGCTGGTGCTGGAAGCGAGTCGTGGCAGTGCGATGTGTTTGTGCTCCGCGGGACCGCGGCCGTCGGAGGTACAGGAACCGCGTCAGCTGCCCCTCATGCCCTGCCCGCCCCCGACGAAGGATTCCTTCTTGTACGCGGTGTGGGTGAAGGGGTCGAAAGTGGCGGTGGGCTCCACCAGTGCGAAGTCAGAGAGGTGGACGGGTTCGCAGGTGTGTTAGTTGAGGACGAGGACTCCGCCGCGGGCGTGGCGCAAAAGGCGGCATTGTTGAAACGGATTCCCGGCGCAGACGTGGATGGAAGCGCGAGTGCGGATGAGGTTAGTGACTTCGATGGGGGTACAGAGGGCTCCACTGAATCTGAGGGGACTGAATTGGTTGTTTTGGCGGGGGCGCCCCCCCCCCTGTCCAGTGCGACGGACTGCGAGATGCGCGTAGAGGATTGGTTGCGGGGTGTGAGTGAGAACGAGCGCAGTGCGTCCCAGTTGGGTGCATTTCCAGATGAGCAGTACTGCTCAGCGGTGTTCGAGTTGTTGTAGTTGTGTTTCTTGTTCTTCTCTGGGTTGAAAAGGCATCCTGGAGCAGCCAAGTCCATCCCGAAGAGACGCCAGAATCACTCTGTCCTGGACTGCTGTCTGACCGAAGAGCAGCCGTAGGCACCTTAATGGCGCACCCTAGAGCCATTTTGAAACGCTCCCGCATTCGAGTTCGTGACCCGCTCCTTGGCAGGATCACATGTGAGGGTCCTGTCGCGTTCTGTCGGGCTTTGCATCCAACACATGACTGCGAGTAGCACCGATGGGCACGCAGCTGAAAGGATGTGTACACACAACGTTAATCACCCAAGTCCCGAACATTGGCGAGGCCACACGATGCGGCGGGTAACCGCACATGTGTCCGCAGCCGCAGAAAGTGTATGTGAGTCGTCAATACCAGTGTGGGGTTCCTCTGAGAGGGGAGTGACCAACGAAGAAAGTTGCAGACATATTTCTTTCCTCCTAAGTAGCGTGGCAGATGGAAACAAGACCACGACACAGGGTGCGAACAGATGAGAGGCGAACACAGCAAGCGCATAGGAGCATTGCATCCAGCCACAATTCAGCACTCGGTGGGCACTTTGTCCGGTGGTGGAAAGAGCACTCTGCGGAGCGATATAAAAGCGATGGGTATTGAACAAGGTGAAAGAAGTCAGCGGGGCAAAGTACAGGACTGAGGGGAGATGCAGTTGCGGCCATAAGGATACAGAACAGCACAGAGCGGGGAACAGGAGGTGCGGAAAGTCGCGGCCAGCGGCGCGGAAGGTACACTCGACGGGGAGGGCAGCCGGGGAACGCCAGCATCAGGCTCTGCAAGGAGGCTGCAGTGGATTGCGGGCCACCCTCGCAGCTGCGGGTACATACCCAATCACGGGCACTGTGCACACAGAAGAATTGAGGTGCCGGAAGCAGCCACGCTGCGCGCCGCCCACGATTGGCACCGCACGGGGGGCGTGCATGCAACGCGAGCAGTCCAGGCCACTCACCGCAGCAGCCACGGCCGCCGGCCACGCACCAGCTCCAGTGGCAGTGTGAGACAGGTCGCGCACGCGCTGAGCAAACAGACACCCACTCGCAACACTGAAAGAGTGAGGGCAGGACTGCTGGCCCTGCAACGTGACGAGCGAGTGCAGCGTATCCCCCCCCCGCCCCTCCCCACGCTCGACTCCACGCAGCCTGTCAGACAGCTCCGAGCGGGGATTTCGTCCGAGTCGTGTTGCAGCGTTCAGGCTCGATTCTGTGGCCAACTCGACACGAAATGATCCTCTGCGGCCCGCCGGGGGCGTGGCACTGGTCGAGCAGAGTGGATGCTCGGATCGACGATCTTGGACCATTCAAACATGGTGGACAGCTGTTCTTCCTGTCACCAATCGCTCAATTGGGATCGACTCTGCGATGCACAACGGATCTTTGGGGAGGCGCGGAGAGAATTGGAACGCTCCCAAGCGTCAGCTTACTGCTCACTGACAGCTAGGGTTGCTCAGAATGCCCAGGGCGTCTTTAAGGGCGTCATTGAGGGCGTCACCAGGGCGTCTTTTGGGCGTCGTGCGCCCCTAACGCCCCAACTCAAAAGGGCGTCAGCAAGGCGTCGCGAAGAGAAAGACTTCAGGGGGGTCTAAAAGATTCAGCAGGTGGCGGCTGTGCACTTTGGTTGGGGACAGGCACTAGGGTTGTTTTGCGAGCCCCTGTTTTGGGGGTGCTGGGCGTATTAGCGCCCTATGAGCGCCTTAACAGCGCCCACCAGCGCCCCCAGCGCCCGAAGCGCCCTCAGTAGCCCCCCACCAAATGCAGATGTAGCCCACCTTTTTCCAGTTTGAGGAGTCGATTTCTTGCCAATAACCAGTTTCAAAGAGACATAACATCATCTGGTCTTTCGGAAGCAACCGACGGAGCGAGTGAAGACTGGGGCGTATCCGCGGTGGGGATGGCGACTGGCGGGCATACGCCAGCCACAGCCGTACCTGCTTCGGAAACCCCGTGCCTGTGCGGACAGCCGCACACTTGTCTTCGTGCTTCTGTCCCGCTCTGGGAGCGGCAAAGCCATGTGAATGACCGATTTTGCAACGCTCGATTCTGAGGAACTCTGAGAAGGCAGCATTCCGGATCGAGGCCAGCTATTGGTCCATCCTAACACTGTTAACTAGCGCCCTAATAGCGCCCAGCTGCTCGGGGGCGCTGGGCGCAAAAGCGCCCAAGTCGCGCCCTATTTGCGCCATATCTGCGCCCCTTATGAGCGCCCCAGGGCTCACATAACAACCCGAACAGGCACCCAGTCTTGAAACAGAAAATGACATACGAGTGCACAGTATGGGTGCCACTTGAATCATATGGGGAATACTGGGGGGTGCTACTTGGGGCGTCGTAAGGGCGTTTTGGCTGCCTAATGGGGCGTCAGTAAGGCGTCTTATCCGTCGCGCGCCCCTGGCGCCCCCCAAATAGGGGCGTCATGTGCAACCCTACTGACAGCCAATGACCTGCGACGGAGAGTGTCACCGCAGCGCTTTGCGTCGTTCTCGATGCCTTGGCGTCATCGAATAGAAGAGATTTCAGTTCCGACTTCTCAACTTTTTCTGAAGCAGCCGTCTCTTGTAACGAGAACACACTGTATTGCGATTGTTCTGAATTGGATGCACACTGTGGAGGGGAGGGGTCGAGTATGGCCCAGTAAACCCGTTTCAGAGGGTACTCGGGGCAACTCGATAATTGCCAGGACACGGCTCCAGTACCTCCGCAGTGGCGTGGTACGGTTCTCCGACGATGGGGGTTCGATGGCGATTTATTGTGCTTCCCACAAAAACTGGACCCTGATGCATCAGCATCCGATGCAAAATCGCTGTTTCATTGGCTCAGAGGGCGGTGCATGCCGATGAAGCGGATGATGCGGATCCAGTTTTTGTGAGAAGCACAATAGTCATTGCTAACAGTTTCCCCACCGCCCCCACCGACGGATCGCCCACGCCGCGGTGGCGGCGCTCGTGGTGGCCGCCGCGTCGTTTGGTGCAGGCGACAGTTTGCAAGTGGCACCGGGGCGCCTGTCTACGCACACGTACCTCCACCTTCGGTGCTGGCGGCTTGGAGCTGCCGTCGCCATGGTTCACAGCGGTGCTGGCGGGCGCTTTCCTCGGTGCGGTCGTGGTCTTGCGCTTGTGTGCGCGCCGCCCTGCACCTCGCGCACGGTCTTCCTGGCGGTGCTCGGCTCTGCGGGGACGGGATAGGTGTCGCGCCGGCGGGCGCGGCGCAGCATCCACTGCCTCTCGGGATCAGCGGCGCGGCGGCTAATTGCAGGCACGTTGCTGGCGCGGGTTTGCACCTTCGGTTGGCGGCGGCGGTCGCGCGGAGGGTAGTCGCCGTACTGACCACGCTGTTCGGGGGGGGGCGGAGGGGGAGTGGACGCCCGGGACGCTGCAGGAATTTGTCTGCTGCTCGCTTCGGCTGCGTGTGCTGGGCGGATGCACCAGCCGGCAACTCTGAGGACGGCGCGGGCAGAGGTGGATGCGGTGGAGTGGAATGCGGCCATGCCGCTGTTTGTGAGGTGACGGCGGGGCTGTGTGCAAGGGTGGTGGCGGTGCTGCTCGCAAGCTCTCCTGTTTCTTACCTTGTAGTTCGACAGCGTTGTGGGTGGCGCCGCTGTGGGCACCGGCCGTTGACCTCCCTACGACCAGGGGGGCAGTGGTTTCCACTCCGTGCAGCGTCTTGGAACGCCTCACTCTCCGTTCGATGCTTCTCATTTCGGACACGGAGCGGCTCACGCAGTGGGGCCAAACCCAGTGAGCAGCCCCGCCATGCTACCTATTCGGATTAGAAACCTATCGACCTAGAAAACCAAACGGTAGGAGGAGTAGAGCAGGCAAGATCAACATTGGGCGACGCGTGAAGTTCTTGGAACAACGCGTGGGTACAGGCGTACGACCGTCCGCGCCACAGGGCGGTGGCAGTTCCCTTCATCGCCCAGCTACGCAAGCGCGTGCTCCGCTGTTGCCAGGGCGTTGGCCACTGCTTCCTGCTGCGCGGGCCACACCGCCCAGCGCGGCCCGAACTGCTCGAGAGCACGCCCGCACTCCACCGCCTCCGACCAGCGCTGCCCATCGATGAGCGCCTGCAGCAGGGAGAGGGTTGTCAGCGCCCACTCTTGCGGAGCCGCCTCGGGCGTGCGCACCTCCAGCGTCTGCCGAAAGCAGGAGATCGCCGCGTCGACATCGACAGTCCCCGTGGCACTCGCCTTGAGACGGTTGTGGTGCGTGACGCCCATGTTGTGCTGCGTCTCTGCCCAGTTGAGCGGCACCGCTTCCCGTGTGCGCAAGGTCAGGGCGCGGTCAAAGCAGGCGGTCGCTGCCGCCAGGTTGGCCTCCGGGTCCCCAAACAGGCGGTCGCGGAGCGCCTTGCCGAGGTGGTTTTGGGTGGCTGCCCACTTGAGCGGCGTCGCCTTTCGCGTGCGCACGGTCAACGCGTCGTTGTAACACGCGATGGACGACTCGATGCTGGACGCCTTGTCGCCGACCAGCCGGTCGTAGTACGCAATTCCGAGGTTGTACCGGATCCTGGCCCACAGCAGCGGTGCCGCCAGCCGGGTGTGCACTTCCAGAGCCAGGTTGTAGCAGGTGATCGCCGCCTCCACATTGGCGGCCTTGTCCCCTTGGACGCGACGGCGGTAGGCCGCCCCAAGGCTGTTCTTCGTCGACGCCCACATGTCTGGCGCCGCCTCCCGCGTGCGCACCGTGAGTGCGTCCTTGTAGCATGCAATAGCCGACTCGATGTGGGCCGCCTTGTCCCCAGTCACACGGTCCACAAGCGCGCCGCCGAGATTACTCTTCGTCTCTGCCCACGCGAGCGGCGCCGCTTCACGCGTACGCACTTCCAACGCCCGATGGTAGCAGGCAATCGCCTCTTCGATGTTGGCCGCCCGGGCGCCGCTGATACGGACGCGGTACGCACGGCCACGGCCGGCTTGCCAATCTGCCCAAAGCGTCGGCACTTCCAACCTGTTGACGAGCGCCAGCGCCTTGTCCCAGTGCATAATGGCGACCTCCGTGTTGGCCCGCCAGCTGCCCACAAATCGCACGGAGTAGGCCAGCGCCAGCGCCGCGTGCACGCGCCCGAGCAGTACCGGCGACCAGGTAGCCTTGGACGCGGTGTCGTCCACCATCGCCGTCAATGCAGGTAGCACCAACTCTACGTCAGCATGGAAGGCTAGTGGTGAGCTCACCCGCACACGCACGGCTTTCCACTCAGGATCCATGACCGAAACCAGGCCGCACACATTCCTCGCCGCGACAACGTGGCGCACCACGTGGTCGTACCAGTAGCCGTCGTCGGGCACGTCCCAAAACGGGAACCGCCGCCACCCGTGCGCGTCCGGGCCGTCAACAACCACTCCGTCCAAGTAGGCATCTACTATGCGCTGGTGGGTGGAGCGGGCGGCGTCGCCAAGCAAGCTCAACGCGTAGTGGCCAACAACTGGGTGCACGTTCACGCCGACGAGCTCCCCACACGTTTTGTTCACGTCCCGGCGCAAAAGCCCCGCCCGCACGAGCTCGTCGACGAGCCGCTCCACGCTGACATTCGAAATGTCGCTCAGCTGCCGCGCCAACGGAGCGCCTGCTGCGGCCGAACGCTCGAGTAGAGGCCGCCACAGCCGCGCGAGTACGGGCAGACGAGCGTAAGCAGGAAGAACGCCCACCGCCGCAAAAGCATCGCGGCACACCCCATCCGGCAGGAGCTCGAGGCTCACGTCCAACGTCGCGCGCACCGACGGTCGTGGCGAGTCGCAGTCCGAGCACGAAAAACCGGGGTCCATCCATCGCTGCTCCAGCGCCTCCACCACCGAGCGCCATGCGCCACCGCGATCGCCGATCATGGATCCAACAATGGCCAGCGACAGCGCGTGACGCTCCGTCTTGTCCAGGACGCGGTCCATCCAGCCGGCTTGTTCCGTGGCCAACAACGGGGCAGTACCTGGCCCCACCGGCAAACCTGCCGCCTTGGACAACAACAGCCGTGCGTCTTCAGTAGGAAAGGCGTCCATGGACACAAGCGTCGCGTCCGGCACGGAAAGGACTACCGCCTCAGAGCGGGTCGTGAACAGCACTGGGGTGACCGATGGAATCAACCGGAGGAGCTGCCGCAGTAGCCCCCGCTTCTTGTACACCACATCATCAATGATGACCAGCTGCTCGGCCGCGTCCGCTACCGGTTCGGAGGACACGTAGGCCGCCGCCACCTCCACAAAGTCCTTGTCCTCGGTCCGGGTCGCCAGCTGCTGGGCGGCAGCACCACCACAAAAGCGATGTACGAGCGCCAAAACGGCATCTGTGATGGATTGAAGCGTCGAGGAGGCGTCGAGCTGCACCCACGCGGTACCATTGGGGAAGCGCGTGTGCGCCCATTCACAAGCCGCAACTCCAACACACGCGGTCGTCTTGCCACAACCGCCGACGGCGCAGACGCCGATCCGAGGCGCCTGACCGGCGCCTGCTTGATGCGCGTCGAGCGCGGCGACGATGATGTGCTCCGCGCGCCTCGGGTTGTCGACCCCGGGCACGTATCCAATTTCGGGGGGGGGAGGGCGCTGCCTCAGGACGCAGGCGCACGTGTCTCGGCCATTGCCGTCAGGCGCCCCACTTGACGCGCCCATCGTGAACACAAGAGAGGCCGCCGTGACGTTGCTGGGCGCGAACAGCGTCGAGCACGTATGCCAATTCGCTCTTGTGCAGAGTCTCCCCCCCCGTGGCGGTCCACCCAAGAGTGCACTGATTGCCGTTGGCCGCGGTGGCCCGTGCGTGGTGCGGACGGGGGGCTCTCAGGTGTCTCAATCGCATACAGTACATGCCCACGAGCCCCTGCGGTCGAGGAAAATCGCGAGCAGTGGAGCATCGCTGCGCTGCCGCCTGGCGGGAGGGGTGCACAGCCTCGGCGGTGCAAGCGAAGCCGCCGGGCTTGCCTGACTTCCACAGATATCGGGGGGGCAGTCAACGGTACCACCCCAGGACAGAAGACTGCAGGTCCATGCATGCATCATTGAGAAAATGACCAAACTGAACTCACCTAACACAGCACGAAATGGCAAAGGCGTGACCCGGCCTAGGTTTATTCAAAGGCCTCATCGCGCCGGAATGTTTTCGAACTCACGCGGCACGAACGGAGCACTGCCGTCGGACCACAAGTTTTAGTCAAAGATTTGTCGGCAAATGAGCGAGCAGCGTGACCTGGATGCTGCTGCCAGCGCGAGAAGGACCAATGATACTCGGTCATCTCAGGATCTCACTTTCGTGGTACCAATACTCATGCAGCAGGGACAGCTTGTTGAGGCTGCCCGAGCCGCATATTGTCGAAATTGGGCTTGCCTTAGAACCTGCCAAGTTGAGACGATCATCGCTAATCACTGTTCCAAATCACACCTTCAATGTTTGCCAAACCAGCTTCGTACAGTACTATTTCACCCATTTGAGACAAACATTGGGATCCGAGGAACCGATCTTGACTCGCTGGTTGTTTTTCTAAATTACACTAAAGCGTTGTCCCGTAAATTTATTGTTCGAAAAGCCCGCAAGATGGCCTGTTGTGTTCTGCCTGACCGCTCTGTATTGCTGATCCCCCAATTCTGTCCTCAACGCGTGGAACGACTTCTGGGAACGGTATGGTTCTTAGAACCGGTTTACCCTTGGTCCAGAAGTGCAGCAAAGCACTTTTCTGAGGTGTCCCATTGGCTACTATGCATCCAATTCCGTGCAGAATCAAGATCTCGTTTTTTCTTGAGATTTTACTCGTTTTATTGTGGAGCGGAAGCCGGAAATCGCGAGATATTGAGATTAACCCGGAGAACGCTTGAGAATCGCAGAAAACCCCAGAGAACTGACAGGATCGATTGTGCGATTGCAGGCCGTATGGACACACTGTATAAAGATCCGGCCGGAAAGGCGCCCGTCGCAGAACTCTCGACCAATCAGGGGCCTCCATCTCAAGCAGGAACCGTACCGTTCCGGGTCGATGAGGACAGAATTGGGGGATCAGCAATATTTGGATCAAGTGAAAGGGGTTGATTCACTTTCAGGCTTGGTAAACTAAACCGCACTCCTCAGCTGTTGATGCAGCCAGAAAGTGCTCCAGGATGGTATGTTTGGTGGACGAGGTCGCTCATGTTTTGCCATCTACGGAACGTGGTTTGAAGGGCAAAGCAAGCAAGCGGTATCCGTCTGTCACCCGTTCATGACACTTGCACCAGTTCTTAGCAAATCGGGGTTGTGTGGGAAATCTACAGTGTTTACATATGAAGTCGGGTTCCTGGGGATTGTCCGAAATCGCCTTTGGCGCAGTTCACGCCTTTCTAAAAAACGAACAAAGAAGCTCAGCGCGGTATGAGTCACACCACTGGACTCATCAGCTCATCAGCTTTCCCAGGACGCCTTGTCCGTCTCAAACGGAGCACTCCTGGACGAGAAAAGCGCTTTTCCCTGGAAATGAGCTGCGACAATTACAAGACTGAATCGGTGCAATTCCGCGTTCACAGAGCCCTTGGAGTGATTTCCGAGCGGAGCGTCTTGCTCCCGACCGCGTTCGCCGCAGGCATCAGGATGATGAGTCAGCTCGACGCACCCCGGAGCCCTGTAGTGGCTGTACGGCCAGATTTCTCGGCCAAGGTCGACGAAGATGTGTGGTCGGCACATCAGAGAGGCTCTAGAGCTCTAGTTTCGTGGTCACGTTGTACTGAGCGGTTTTTTTAGGGTTATTCATCGCCTCCCCCATCCCCCGCCCTTCAAGTCATCACAACACAACCCTGTCCCAGTTCCCTGCGTACCAGCACAGCCTTACTCATCGTTTTATCATCCAGCCTATAGTCCCTGCACGCCCCTATCACATCCCCTCCCTTCCCATCCGCCCCCCTTGCTCCCCCACCCGTCCTCCCTCCGTCGCCACAGCTTTCCTTGGCCTGCAGCCTTCCCCCCCCGCCTCTCCCCCTCCCTCCCCCCTGCTTTATCCTCGAGCAATGCCCAAACGCTTGTTTTTAGCAGACCTCTGTGTCTTCTCATGCGAGAGGTCCTTCAACAACTCATGTGCCCCTCCTTTGCGAAGCATCCTGAGCTGCACGCGGTCCTTTCGCTGTCCACAAGAACCTTCGTGTGGTGGAAGGGCACACCCAGATGGCCACTCGGGGCTCCCGGATGGTCAAATACTTTAGAAATCAATAAGTTTTTCTGACTGTAATGTGCGATTCCGAGCTGTTCTCATGTGAGAAATCATTGTGTCAAGAACTGGTGCAGACATTTTCTTGGGTGCATTTTCCAGTAGGAGAACGGAAGCGCCCCAGCGGAAACGGAAAAAACCGCCGACCCCGCGAGACTCTCCTAAGGCGAGCCATATTTTTTTTTCCGGTGGGGATAAGATTAAGCCTTCATCAGAGGCCAGTTGCTAAGAATTGGGGTCGGACGGATACCGACAATGCACGTGCAGTGCGTTGTCGGTACCGCTTGGAACTCCGGAATGGGGAACGGGACAACCGATCAGACGTTCGATACGCCGCGCACGTGCAAGCAAAGTGTGGTGTGAGACGCCCCTCTAGAGGCCACCACCCAAAACGCGCTGGAAGAGATGCGTGGGAGCTGGCTCGGCCCCCCGTGCAGCTGTAGGATACATTGTTGGTCCAGGCGGCACGAGCGTCCAGCTGTCAGGCCATGCATCTGATCTCGGTGCGAGCAGCTGTAGGATACATTGTTGGTCCAGGCGGCACGAGCGTCCAGCTGTCTGGCCATGCATATGATCTCGGTAAATGCAGAGAGCGAATGAGAGGGGACAACGGTATCAGATCGCGTTGTGATCTGCAAGCTGACGATGGTTCGCGGCTTGCGCCGTCCTCCTGGAAGGCGATAGAACCTCGGTCTCAAAAGCACCTTCGTGGGAGAGCTTCGCCAAGGGCTCTGGCTGCTGGCTGCCTGAAAGGCTCAAGACAACGGCAAAATATGATGATGTTTGCCGCGCAGAGCTGGTTTCGCAGGGGCGTGTCTCGGAGCACCAGGGGCTCGTGTGTTCGGACCAGTCGATGGCTGCAACAGCGGTCCGCAACACCCGCCCACTCGCTCCTGGCCTCCTGCGCGCTCGGCATATCAACATGGTTCGAATGCGGCCGAGGGCAAAGAGCTGTTTCTCCAACGCGCAGGGTCCAATGGGGACCTCGCGTTGCCGCTGCCGGGGGGAGGCCTATGGCGTGGAGCTCCAGACGAGGGCATGCAATCAACAGGATACTTATAACAAACGCTCTAGCTCATATGAGCAACCACCCAGGTACTGTAGTGGTGACCATGCAAAGAGAGGCCAAGAACTATTGGCGACGAACCCCGGTTCTGAGACGGGACCCTGGCCAGCAGTCTTGCATACCAGCGCGACGTCTGGTGGCATGCATTGCGCCCCCCCCACGAGCGAACCCGACACGGGTCGCAGTGCGAGGCCGTCGGCTGCAGCCTTGCGTTAGGCGACGCGCACGCAGGACACTTGTAGGCGGAACGGATACGGAATCTGGAGGTGCCGCAACCTTTGACTGGCCATGAGTCCCAGTAGCAGCAGACAATCAGTAGCGTCCGACTTCCCTCATTCTTGCTGACTATCCCAGTGGACACACGCCCTCCCACGCGCTCCCCCCCCGTTACAACCTCCCCCACCCTCCTCTCACGCTTCCTGGCGGGTCAAGTGGTCCCGTTCATGCTCCACGCAGCTTTGCTCGGGTACGCGGAGTAGCCGGGGCTTGGTGTCTCGCGGCCAGCCCCCTCGAACGTCCATCGGCCTGCACGTCGGGCCCGCCGCTTGCTCGGCCCATCTACGGGGTAGCCATGTGTGACTCCGATGACGAAAAGCCTCCTAGGGACAAGGAGAAGTCCAAGGACGCCGCCGAGGACAACAAGAACGGCACCTCGAGTACGTCTCAACGCGCCTCAAGAACCGCCATCAAGTCGCCGCAAACTCCAAACCAAGGTACAAGTGCATGAGGCGGCGGCACTGGTGCAGGTGGCATCAGGTTGTGACGACACGACAACAAGGTGACCGCCGGTGACGGCCTGGTGGAGAACGAGAGTCGGGGTGACCGTACTCTGGTGACGTTGCTTGTATAAACCAAGGTGCACAGCTCAGCGTTTAGCCCCAGCTGGCGGCCGGCCCGCTTTGCAATGTGCCACTGGACGCCCAACCGTCAGCTCATTGGTGCCTTCCACCCGTACCACCCAGCTCGCCGCGGCCCAACCGCCACGGCCCAACCGCAGCGGCCCGCGCGCCGCGGTGGCCCCCGCCGCGTCGTCGACGTTGGCGTCGGGGGCTGGCCAGGGCTCGACCTGGTGACGACTCGCTATGGGGAGCCCGTCTGCCGAGCGCCCCCGCACCGGGTGGCGTCAAGCGATGGACGGTCAGCGACCGTTGACGCCGCCGCGCCGGGTGTCCGGCGCCCGTGCGCCCGTCGGCTGCTGGGCTAGTCAGTCCAACATCCCCTGTTGTGCACCCCCCTTCCCGCGCGGCAGCGAACGCTTCCAGGTGCCCCCACCCTCGTGGGAGGCGGCGCACGCCCGGTGAGGCCGTGGCTGCCGCCCGCCCGCCGACCCCGGCGGGCGTCTGGGCGCGTCGGTGAGGGTTGCGGCCAATCCGGGCACGCGTGCGCCCCACGGCGCGTGCGGGGCCGCGGTCCGCCGCCGACACGACCGTGGAGGCGGCCGACACGTCGGCCGGTCCGTCCAGCGGCTGCGACGCGGCGGCCCGTCCAAGTCACCCCACACGGCGCGCGGAGCGAGCTCGGTGCCACGCCGCGCTCGCCCGCCACGGCCACCGCGGCCGCGCGCGCCGATATCGTGGCCGTTGCCGTGACCACCGACACGTGCACGGCAGCGGACGGGCTTGTGGCCGCCGCGGCGACGGCGGCGGGGCGGCGGAGTACGCCGGCGGCGGCGGCACGTCAATGGCAGTGTCTGCCGCAGATGGTGCGTCCAGAGGCGCGTCACGGGCGGGGATGACCAAAAAAAGATTCTTGATCACAAGGACGCAGAACAGGACCGGGAACAGAGAAGTGCCAGAGACGTAAGCGTTTTACCATTTGCATGAGCAGGGGTCCATACGCCAAACCCCGAGCCGGCAACAAGCCGACCTAAGCGGGGTAAACCGCAAAGCAGATACGCAATTCGTGAGGGCCATGCTCAAAGGGAAAGCGCTCCACGTCTAGCCGGTCATGTACACGTCCGCGTGCGCCAACGCGCGTTGTGCGGGGCGTGAGGCCGTGTCAGGCGAGGAGCCTGTCGTGGCCGCGGACGGGTACACGTTGGGTACTTGGCGGGTACACGCCTGTGTAGCCACAGGTCCCGGCCGGCAGGAAGAAGCAGACGCAACAAACGGCTTCAGAGAGCGCCACCCCAGAATGATGAGAAGAGTCAGCGCCATGGAGAAAAAAGTGACATGAAAAGCAAGAACACAAATCGCTCCGTGCGGAGCCACTGTTTTCCCCGTATAGAGCATCCCTCCTGCTAGACTGGCCAGGACGCCCCCCCCGGCCAGACTCGCCAGGACCCCCCCCCCCCCCCCGGCCGCGCCGCCACGGTCGCTTGTGCCCGCGCGGTCAGCCACGCGGGGTGGCGGCTCGCCAACCCGCCCCATTGTCGGCATGCGCCCCTCCCCTGCCGCACACCCTCTTCCCCGTGACGCCCGCGGCGGATCCAATGGTGCGACAAGCAGCGATCCTCGAGTCACCGCCGCCGCTGCGCCACTTGGCATCCCCCTCGCGGGGGGGCGGCCAATGCTCCACGGGACCCTCGCTTGGCCTACGCGCCCACCATGGCGGCGGCCCGCGGACCAGTCCCCGATGGCGGCCGCAAAAGGTGGCGTCCGACGCGGTGGCTGACGCGGCCGCCCACCGCCCGCCGCCGGCTTGCAGGCGGCGCAGGCTGCCAATCACCAACGTCGCCAAGCCGCCACAACCCTTTCCCCACCCACCACCCCACCGCAACTGCGTCGCACCGACGGGGTTGCGGGTAGCCCGGGGTGCGGGGTGGTAGCCGCGCCGGGTCCCGGCCTCTCGCCGCCATGTCTTTGCTGCGACACTTCAGTGTGCCCCCGCCGAGGGGGGGGCCGCTGGCGCGCAGCGGCGCTACGATGCCTAGTGCGGCGGCAGCAGCGGCGGCGGCCGCGGCGCGGCGGCGCCCGCCGCAGCCCGCCGCTGCCCCACGCCGCGGCTGCGGCACGACGCGGCGGCCGTGGCCGTGACGCGCCGACCGCCCGTGTGGACGCGCCGCCACAGAGATGGGCGGTGCTGCCGACCGCCACTGCCGCCGCCGCCGCCGCCGCCGCCGCCGCCGACGCCCGTCGCGTCGCCGCCGGCCGCGGTCGCCGCGCGTCGCCGGCAGCGGCAGCGCACCCGCTGGCGCAGCCTTGGCAGCGCCGGTGGCGCCGCCGCCGCCCACAGCCGCCGCTCCCCGCCTCTGCCAGCCACCAGTGTCGGGCGGGGGGTTGGGTGCACCCGCCGGCGCCGACCGCCGCCGCGGCGCCGCGACCGCCGCCCGTTGGCGGCGCTCGCGGGGCCGTCACGGCCGCGGCGGCGGTGCACCGACCCACGCCGCCAGCTGCCGCGCCGCCGGACGGGCGGCACGTCCGCCTGTCCCGCCATCGCCGGCGCAGCGCCGTGGCCGCGGCTGTGGCGGCGGCGGCGGCGGCGGCGGCGGCGGTGACGCCGGGGTCCACCCAATGGTACGGCCGCCAGGCGGCCACAGCTCTTGGCGTGGGGGGGGGGCGGTGCGGGGGA
>Ga0209093_1000567_pt1 | contig 20373 bp, 30 predicted proteins | sample SidtaG_4_FD_187450 | JGI IMG/M metagenome (GOLD analysis project Ga0209093, IMG submission 187450) | Marine algal microbial communities from Sidmouth, United Kingdom - Sidmouth_Male1 metaG (SPAdes) (version 2) | ecosystem: Host-associated > Algae > Red algae > Unclassified | place: Sidmouth... | reverse complement strand
CCTCCCGTTGGGGGAAGGCTGGGCTGTGGGTCGATTTCCGGGGCAGTTCCTTCGACGGACCGAGCTGATCAAGAGGTCACTTCGGCTGGACGACGAACCAAAGTGGTGGTGCTGAGAACCGCTACAACCAGGCACATGCATGCTTCCGCCTTTGGCGTGCGGACCGGTATGCCGCGAAACCGGTTTGATTACCTGTGGAACAACCTAAAGTTCAGCGTACAGCCGGCGGCCGCGCCAGCTGCCGGCGCCACCGGGACGGAGCAGTTCCGGTGGTTCTTGGTGAACGATTTCGTGACGGCCATCAACCAACATCGGGCTGCTCACGTGACCCCTGCAGACACCCTGTGCGTCGACGAATCCTTCTCCAAATGGTACGGCCAACGCGGCGACTGGAGCTCCATGGGCATGCACATGTATGTGGCCATCGAGCGCAAGCCCGAAAACGGATGCGAGATTCAGAACGTGGCGTGCGGACGAAGCGGAATCATGCTGCGTCTCAAAATCGTCACGACAGCAGTGGACCAGGCGGCCAGCCTCTCTGATGCGGATCGCGGCTTACTTCACGGAACCGCTGTTCTGCTGCGGCTAGTGCCGCCCTGGGCGGGCTCGGAGCGGATTGTGTGCGCGGATTATCACATTGCAAGCGTGGAGGCGGCCGAGGCGCTGCGGACCTCTGGTCTGCGCTTCATTCGGGTCTTGAAGACCGCCTACCGCCGATTTCCGATCGAGATCCTCTCGGTACGCGAGCTCGGCGCACGCGGCGACCACGTCTCTATGGCTCACGTCGACGAGACCGGATCGCCGGACATGATGGCTATCCTCTGGGTCGACCGCAGGCGCCGCTGTTTTGTTGCCACTGCCGAGAGAACGCGCCCTGGAAAGCCCTGTGACCGATTGCGGTCACTAGAAACTCATCGAGCCTCACCCCACTACAATTTTGTCAGTCCAAGTAATCAAAACTCCCTGTCGCTTAATATGGAGGTGGCGTGGGCTGAGATGCCAGCAGTAGAGGGCGCATCAGTCTCGCCTCTGCTAGGCGGAGAAGGGCGAGGGTTGTCGGAAAGTGAGAGTTGGGGGGCGCAATCAGGGTGAGAGGCTATGTTTCGTGAGGTCCCGTGACAAACGAAACTACGAAATTGGGAGGGCGAGGTATTTATCTGGTGGGGCAACCGGTTTCAGCGCCAGTCAAGGGGGAGCCGCAACGAGAAACAAACTTGATAACGGTAAAACAATGTGCCACATTCTAGCAGCTACAAGAAGGAAGCAGTTAAAGCGCTTGCTTTGCCGTCTCGTGAGGCCTTGAAACCTGCGCCGCTCACAAGATCCGCCACTTCAGGTGCGCATCCTGTCCTAACATCTTTGTCGCGCTCGCTTAGGCAGAGTCGATCATTCTCTGAATGACCCCCCCAGGCGCGCATAGCCATCGGCATGTGGCTTTTGGCCGCTACGTGGATATAATACACGACACACACAGGCCCCGGCTTTCCGGAAACCGCCCCCCCGCCACATACACTGCGTCCTGATCCGACAACTCATGGCGGAGCAGGATGCCAGGCGCCTCTCCCGCGCAGCTGCCCCCAGCACAGCCCCGAGATCCGCGCAATGCCTGCCGGAAAGCCGCACTTCTGCACTCGCTAGAAGAACATCATCAGCTGAACTGCCAGTCAACACCGGCACCGCCCAGGCTGCTATATCACGACTGGCGTTTTCGGACGAGGCATACACTATGCAATAGGCCGACGGCCGCAGGAGCACGAAAGAAAGTGGACTCCCAGACATGTCTCGTGTACCAATAGAAGCTGAAATCCCATGACGTGTTTTGGAAATGAGCGGCTTTGATCGGGTTTGCGTGGATGGATAAGGTGGGCTTGTCAGGCAGGTTGGTACACTGTGCAGCAACAAACACCCGCGGCTGACATGCAAGCGGGATCCAAGGGGGTGGCGGGGCACAGCGAGCACAGCTCCTTTCGTTGCGAGATACCGCGTGGTGCGGGCACCCAAAACAGAGGTATCTTGGTCTGGAAACGTTCCGACTGAATGTGAGTGCAAAGAACAAGCGTGGCAGGCGGCGCCATCGTAAGTTTGTGGCAGGAGAGTTGAAGTTAACGATGATACTTTACTCTTGGGAACGTACGTGTACAATTTTAGATTCTCACATAAGCAACCCCCCTCCAGTGCCTGGAAACGGGGCTTCACACAAACACAAACCCACACATAAATCTATGGAAACTGTGAGTCGTCCTCTGTGCAGCCATGTTTGACCAACACAATCGGTGTCGTCAAGACGACTTGCGCTTGGAGTACAAGTTCGGCACCCACGATTCATCCCAGCGCGTTAACATATCTTTGCTGGGAATGTGTATTGTGGACGCGTGGTTCCTGCACATCGGAGCTCGACGACCGTCGGCGACATTGAAGCAGGCCACATTTTATGAAGAGCTCGCGACCGGACAGATCGATCACAAGTTTAATGCGAGCAGCTACCGCCTCCGCGGGGATCCCACAGCTGCTGCTGGTGCCGCCGCTGCCTCCACCACAGACGGGGGCTGTGTGGCTTACGGGGTGGGCACCCACCTTACTCCAACGGCCAAGCGCCGCAAGTCGTCAGCCGCTGAACCGTCATTGCATCTGGCACAACGGGATTGTCGGGTTTTCAAGCAGCACCGTAGCTCACTCGTGTGCTCCACATGCCAAGAGAGCTCACGAGGGGGCGAGATATTGGTGTGTGGGTCGCGCACCGGTCGGAACTGTTTTTCTTTGAGAGGCACTCACGATACAGGTATCTGATGGGTGGGGGGTGGGCGCTTGGTGGTGTGCGCCGAGGCCGTTGGCGTGGGCGGGTGTCTTCTTGGGCGGGGCGGCAGGGCACGCCTGCGATGAGGCGGGCGGGGGAGGAGTGGGGGGGCCAGGGGACACCGAGCGGTGTCACCTACAATGTGGATCTTTCTTTTTGCCATCCCTCGCATGCATTGCCCTGGGAAGCGCCGGCGAGTAAGTTTGCAAGCCCTTTTCCGGCTGATTTCCTAGCAGGGAAGGCTCCAATAAGCAATTTCGGCGACCGGATCAAATGATCCGGTCAACCGGATCAAATGATCCGGTCAACCGGATCAAATGATCCGGTCAACCGGATCATTTCATCTTTTTTGTCGGGGTAAAAGACACTAGACAGCGCAAAGGCGCGCAAAAGCTAGGATTCGAGAGATGCGCCAATTTTTAGATGGCGAGCAAGACGAGGCGGCGCGGGCCGTGGCCGGCGCCAGAATAACGAGAGGAAAACAGACGATAAAGACAGACGAAATAGTAACCCGGGGTCCCAGTAGGGGGGCTCCTTAGGGAGGGACAGCCGTTCCACAGGCCGCAATCCGAAGTACTGAGAGACGGGAGCAAACCGCGGTAGGGGCGTAAGTACTGGACTGAGCCCCGGCGAATTGCCACACCCCCCCCAGGCGAAGACGTGGCGGTCACCCGCCGGCAAGGACGGATGCCTGGCCGCGGTTGCCGCGCATCCGCGGGGGGTCGCCAGCGCGAGGGCGCCGGGCGGGGTCACCCGAGCGACGCGGACCACTTGGGGGCGCGCTCGCGGGCAGCACGCAGCGGCGGAGCGGACACCCCGCCCTGCGGCGGCCGGTGGCTACGGAGACGGCTGCAACCCGGGGCGGTACGCGCGGGCGCCAACGACGTGGGCGTACTACCGGCGCGGGCGGATGGCGGGGGCCGGGGAAGCGGTGGCGATGGCGTACATCGCGCCTCCTTACGGGACGTGTTGAAGACGGGGTTGCGTCCGCACGCCGAAAGCGTATTGGCGGACCACGACGGGGTGCCGGAAAAGGCGCAAGTACCGGGTCCCGACCCACGGAACCAGCCGGCGGTCGACCGCATGCAAGCCGGCGCACGCTTGGCGTATAGGCACAGCGTCAGCGACGAGGTGCACTCGCAGCGGTGCGACGGCGAGTTGGCCGTCCGCTTCAGCCGGGAAGTGGCGCGCTTCGGGTTGGCGTTGCCGTCTTTGTTCGTCCGGACGGCATACACGTTCGTGAGGGCGGACGAAAACGTCGGGGCCCTCCGCGAGCGGGTGCCGTGGGTGGCGCACTGCGGGGGCCGGCTCATGAGCCTCATGCTGGACGCGGTGACGCCGCCGGTGGGGTATCTGAATGAGTTGTCGCTTTCGTATCTACGGACGGCGGAGGACCTCGAGTACGTGCAGGCCGCCGAGACACAGCACCGGCACGCGATGGAAGCGGCGGCGTACTACTACGCGGAGAAGGAGGACAAAAACGCCCGACGGGAGGGCGCGGGGGTGGCGTCGCGGCCAGTCCCGCCGTATGAGCGGCCGGACATCAGCCCTTGGCCCAAACCCGATCCAGTTGGGCGCGTTCTGACGCTCCCCCTGGCGGAGGAGGACCGCATGGCCGTCAACCAAGCGCGGAAGGAGAAGGACGTCCGGGTGCGCGAGTGCGACGACGTCCCGTACCTGATGACGGCCGGACACCACGCCAAGGGGTGGAACCGCGCCGGCTGGCGGCTCGTGCCAGAGGCGCTGGACGACCTGGAGCTGTCGCGGGGGTTGCACGTGGCGTACCCCACCGTGCTGTCGTACGATTACGACCGCATGAAGGGGGACGGCCGGAGCTGCCTCTAGCACATGTACGTGGTGGAGCGCGTGTAGCTCACCGCCATCACTCTGCTGGCGGACTTCGACAGCGGGCGGGTTCACAGCATCTGCCTTGTCCTCCTCCATCGGCTGGAGCGCCTCCGATTGGATGACATGGCGGCGGGGAGTGCGGAAGAGCGTGCCCGGCTGCAGCGGCTGCTGCAAGGCATGGTGGTACCGCTCCCCAAATGGGGAGACATGGTGGAGGCCGCGGGCAGGCCGTTCGGCCTGACGCCATTTCCAGCGGAGGGGGACGACGCGGCGAACCCATACGGGTTCCGACTAACGTGTCGGTCGCCGTCACCACTGCGACGGCGGTCACCAACGCCCCCGCCTCAATGTGGACGGACGCCGCCGCCGCGGCGCGGGTCGCCACGCCCTCGTCGTGGCCCGACGCCGCGTAGGGCAACGCCGCCACCGGCTCAGTCGCAACGGACCGGCGCGGCGTCGAAGGGACACTCCGGGGTGGGAAGCCAGCCGTCGTGGTCGCAGCCGCCGGCGTCGGCACGCCGGCGGAAGCCGCCGGCGTTCGCGGGGGTGTCAGAGCGGGCGGAAGGCGGAACAGTGGCGCCCCAAACGGGCGGTTCGTGTCGCGCCCGGAAGCCGGTCGGCGCCGATGGCGCGGCCCGGTCGACGGCGGGGGAAACCGGGTCGCGGCGGAGCGGGGGGACCACGCGGGGGAAACACCCGCGACAGTGGCAGGGGTAGGAGGTGGAGCATCCGTACGCGGCGTACCACAAGTGGTACCGCGTGGGCTGCGTCGCGCCGGAAGGCGACGCGCGTCGGGCGCACCTGGCGGAGGCGGCTTTGAATCGCTTGGCAGTGTCAGGCGGTGCACCGGCCGGCGCCGTGTGGATGGCCATCAACCGAGTGCTGTGCAATGGCGTGGACCGGTTGCATGTATCTCTACGGACGTCCAGCGACCGCACGGTGCGGGAGGCGATCAAAGGCGTCGTCAAGGTCGTCAAGTGGCTCCGCCGCGTGACGCACATGGAGGACAGCGTATGTCGTATCCTCAAGAAGGTGCGGGCGACGGAACTTGTGGCGTCTGCCATGAGCGGTTCGTCTATGACGACAGCGACGAGTCGGGGGCAGTCGGCCCGCGGGTCCTCGGCGGCGGCAACGCTAAGCGGTGCGGCCGGCGCTGACCCGAGTGTTACGAGTCCTCAGAATGCGGAAGATCACCACGCGCCACCCAGGCGGCGGGGAGGAGGCTGTGCGGCCGGCCACCGCGAACGTGGAATAGGGAAGGTTTGTGACGGCCGGACACCTGGCCCCCACACTCGGGGAGCCAGCTCTCTCCCAGTCATGAGGGGACACGTGGATTCGCGTCATGGGCCGTCGGATCCAGTCAGTCCGAAACGGCCACTGGCTCTCGCGAGGGAAATTTGTCCTACTGACGCATATTTCGAATCATTCCGGTGGCGATCCACTTGTGAGCGCCCCGTGACTCACCAACCACAACCGCGATCTCGAGACTTCCCTGGGACTAGTAAATCCCGGGGCAGGCCCCGAGTTAAGGGCCAAATTTTGTGTAAACCCGACTTGGACCATTGACCAGTATTACACCGCACCCCTGACACCGGGGCGCTGCAAGGGCGTCACGAAGCACCCTTTCCCCGCCTCTACTCGAGGCGGTGTCCGAAGCTTCGGCCGTCCTCCGCTGAGTTTGGCCCAATGTGCGCTGAGGGGAGGGTTTATTGAGGGTCCTTTGAGGGTGTCTGAGGGGGGGTTTCGGAGAGTCTGAGCGGAACGGACGGGATAAGAGGGCGAGGCGTGAGTGTTGCCTCGAGGCTTTCGACGCGGGCAAGTAAAGTTCCGGTCACACAACTCGTGTTTCTCGCTCGGGGCGTCTTCCCCCGGTCGACGTCGTGCGTGTGTGCTCTTCGGGGTTTTCTTCCGGGGCGGGTATTCCCCGACAGGACTACCCGGCGACAAGGCCTGGCTCTCCTTCCCCCGGACTGGGCGGGGTAGGCTGGGCGTGTTGTCACATTTGGTGGAGCAGCAGGGGAGGAAGGCGACTTAACCCTCCTCGGGGTTGTTGCGGTGCGCCAACCCTCCTCGGGGGGAACCTAGTTGGTCCGCCTCCCCTTGGTGCCTGGCTCTGCGGGCGGCGCCCCGCAACGCCAGATTCTGCTCAGTCCGGCCGGGTCGATGGCCGATGGGGGGGGACATGGAGATTCCCCTGGTGTCGACGTGCCGGGTGTCAGGGGGGACGGGTCTTCCCCCCCCGGAGGCGGATCGTCGGTGGACGATCGCCACACCAGTGCAGGTACCACGGATGCGGGTGCCCGCGGGCAGCAGACTTTGTTCCAGTTCTTGCCCCCAGGCCTTGATCCGACTGGGAATCGCCCCCCGGCGGGTGCCCTCTCAGGTAGTACTCACCTCGAGGTGCCCCCACCAGGTGCTGGCACGCATCTCGGCGGAATACAGCCGCCCGACGTAACCACGTGGGGCGGTGGGTCTGTGCCACCACCGGCCCGGGAACCTGCGGGTGGGAGCTCTAGAAGTGCTTCCCCAGGTTCACGGAGTGCCATGGGTGCCCGGGCGCGCGAGCACAGCGCCGGGACCCACGGTATCGGTCCCCGGGCCGTCGGGCCCGGTGGGAGATCCCGTCTCGGTGCTTGGGAGGGGGGGGCGACGCCAGACTCGGCACGGGAGCCTGCGGGTGGGCGCTCTGGTCGTGCTCCCCCAGGCTCACGGGGTGCCAGGGATGACCAGGGTCTCGAGTGGAGAGACGCCGTGGCCGAGGACGTTCGGTCTGAATTCTACCCGATAGCTAGGTACGATGTTGCGGGGCTCTACGCTCAGACCCGCTGATCGCCGGGGCAGATCCCGGCGCTCTTCCCGTCCGCACCGACGCGAAGACTCGTCGTCGTCGTCATCCACGGACGTCTCCCGCTCGGGGGACGAGTCGGCCGTTGCGGCCCTACTAGGTGCAGTCCGCGCTACCCCCACGCCGTCGACGGTGAGGAAGGGTACTCGGGGTATTGACCCAAGAAACGTACCGACTCCTGACTCGATGGGACGTGCGCAAGGCGGGGGGGCGGCGCGAGAGCTACCCCGGGGTATTGACCCGGGGTTCCCGACGCAACTCTCTCTCACAGCCGGTACGGAGGCGGAGGGGTGGCTGAATCAAGCAACCCCGACGCCACCTACTCGGGTGGTGCCGCCCAGGATCGTGGTGAACCACCCGTACTACCGGATCATGTTCGATTGCGAGACCTACGCGCTGGACAACAAGTCGGTTGTCTACACGCGGCGCCAGGCCCGTACTCTGGGTCGGCGCAAGAAGAATATGGCTCAGTCTTTCGGGGTGCACGACAAGTGGGACGGTTCTCCCCCTGCCAAGGTCTTCCGGTTCTTGCGCAAGATTTTCAGGGCCTGTGACGACAAAGCCATCTCCAGAGGGGAAGCCATCTACATCCTTCACGACTGTACGAAAGAGCCTCTCAAGTCGGAGGTAATGATGGCTCTGCCGACTCGCCGGGCGGGTATCCCCGGCGAGGTCACATCTTACCTGGAGCTCATCAGCTGAATGCTCCGACGGCACGTCGACCAGGTCTCAGCGGCAACCCTCGTACAGAACCTGAACGTCGCCGTCCAGCGGGACGAAGACGACGAGTTGTCCTTCGCCTAACGGCTCCGCCGCCTCAACACCGAGTGCACGTTCATGTTCGGGGAGGGCGCGCTCAAGGGGCGCTTTGTGGAAGGTGTCCACCGCGCCACGCGCGACACTGTTCGGGAACGGAACGCCCCCGGCATGACTATGGCGGAGCTAGTCCGCGTCGCCCAGGCCAAGGGCGACGAACACCGCTGGCTACGACTTGAGAAGCATAAGGAGCGGACCAAGAAGCGAGAAGTGCTCGCGGAGGAGGCCCGGGTCCGGCGACAAGCTCGTGCGGCCGCACTCCCCAGGGTCTCGGGGGGGGCTCGGGGTTACCCCCCGCGAGACGCCCCCGTTCGGGTCGTCGGGGCCGTGGACGCCCCTACCCCAGGTAGCGGGGCACGGCGCGAGGCGGGCCGACCGACAGCACCAGACGGCTCGACTCCCGGAAGCGGCGACAACTTACGCCGCCGGCTCCGACAGCGAGATGAGCCCCCCTGTCCCAAACCCAGGACGGGATAGTACCCTTGCTGGCAGTGTGGCAAGGTGGGTCATTCGGCAGAGGTCTGCCCAATTTTGGACGCACGCCCACGCGACCGATTGGCGGCAGCCATGCGCTGGTCCCCTCTCGGGGCGCCGTCAGGCTCCCGCGACACCCAGAGGATGGGCGGACGGGTCCCAGTTGCCACCCCCAACGAGGACTTCAGCTCAACCGGCGATGAGTCGACGCCGCATAATAAGGAGAAACCTCGGGCCGGGTCCGATTGCGGACCGGCAGCCTCCTCTGAGTCCGAGAAGGGAAACGAGTAACCACCCGTGTTGGGCCCTCCCTGTGGCGACCGGTGGACCCAACCCGGAGCGCGGATGCGATGCCAGTACGCATCCAATCCGGGCCCAAGGGGATCCGCCCTCGGGACGCACCCCTCCCGAAGGGGCTGGACGGCCGGAACGAGGTGGCCATCCTGACGGGGTCCAACTAACAGGTGGCCAGTCGCATCTGGTTGGACGCGGGGCGTGAGTTAGCCCTCCGCGTCATTATCGACACGCGGTCCGGCGTCTCTCTAGTACTAGAGGCGCTACTTCCCCCGAAGATGGAGGTAACCCCCTTGGACGCGGCGACCGCCCAACTGTTTGACGTGAATGGGGGACTCCTTCCCATCACGGGCACCGTGACTCTTACGGTGTGAATCGGCACCTACTCCACACAAGTCACGTGTGGAGTAGTGCGCGGCACGTCGGTCCCTCTACCCCTGGGAACCAACTACACCGACGTTCATGTCCCCGACATCTGTGGGCCTAAGGGGCATATCCAGGTACAAGATGGATGTAAGGTCCCCATCCTCCGTCGGGGTAAGACGGTGTCGTACGCCAAGGCGGAACAATCCGGAAGGGCGGGTGCCGCTAGTGAGGCGGACGCCAAGGAGCGTCTGGCCCGCGAGGTGGTTCTGCCCCCGCGGTCCAGGGGGTACGTGCCAGTACAAACGCCCTTCCAAGGAAAAGGGGTCATCACCCAGCGCCATCAAGTGTATGAGCGCCATCGCGAGCATGTGGCGTCAGGCAACATGGACTGCACCGCCAAACAGACGTGGTGGATGGAAGTAACCCATACGGGGAGTACGAGTAAGCGACTCCCCAAAGGTGTGGTCCTAGATCATATGTCGGCCTACTCCGGTACGGTAGCCGCCATATCCCGAGAGGAATGGGCTTCACTAAGTCCCACTCCGGCCACCGCGCCGGACGTGACGGACCTCGTGGAGGAGCCCCATGTTCATACTTCGAACGTGCCAGAGGGGTTGGGACCCCAAGTGCTCTCCCTAATAGAGAAGCACCGGGCCCTATGGGGTTGGCACTTGGGCTCCATTAAGGCCACGGAGCACCGGATCGAGTTTAAGTCGGGCTCCAGGCCCGGCCGGCTCAGCCCCAACGGGATGGGTCCCCGAACTAGGGAACTCAGCAAGGCCCACGTCGACCGGATGCTCAAGCTCGAAGTCATCGCGCCCAGCCAGAGTGAATGGGCTTGCCCGGTGATACTCATCCCGAAACTCGACGGGAGTCTCCGGTTCTGCATAGACTATCTGCAGTTGAACGAGCGCACAGTGCGCGACTAGTATCCGCTACCCCGGATGGACAACTGCCTCGACTCCTTAGGGGATTCCCAGTTCTTCTCCACGTTGGACCGCAACGCAAGGTACGGGCAGATCCACATAGCCGAGGAAGATAGGCCTAAGAAGGCTTTCACCTGCCAATGTGGGACGTACCAGTGTACCCGTCTTCCCTTTGACCTGCGCAATGCCCCTGCCTCTTTCCAGCGGGCTATTGACATGATCCTATCCGGAGTCAAGTGGCAGAATGTGCTCGTCTACTTAGAAGTCCTCATCATAATCTCCGATGATGCAGAGTCCCACCTGCCCCACTTGGACATGGTCCTCACCCTACTCGGGAAGCACGAAGTCACCCTCAAGGCACAGAAGTGCCACCTCTTTAGTAACGAAGTGGAGTACCTTGGCCATGTAGTACGGCCGGGACGCTTGAGTGTGGATGAGAAGAACCTCAAAGCCATCAAGAAGGCCGTCTTTCCCAAGACCCAATCCCAACTGAGGAGTCTCTTAGGCTTGTGCAATGTCTACCGCAGGTTCACGGTAGACATCGCGAAGACAGCGAAGCCGCGGAATGACTTGAACAGCGTGAAGCTTCCGAAGCGGTTGAGTCCCCCTACTCCGGAGGAACAGGCCGCGTTCGATAAACTGCGCGAACAGCTATGCCACCCGCCCATCCTTGCGATACAGCGCAAGGAGGGGAAGTACATCATCGATGTAGACGCTAGCTACGATAAGCTGGGGTGCTGCCTACTACAGCAGCAACTCGATGATAAGTACCTGCCAGTAGGTTACTTCAGCAAGGGCCTACTGCCGGCCGAGAAGAACTACACCGTCACCGAGATTGAGGGACTAGGTGTGGTGTGGGCTGTCGGATTACTACGACCGTGCATCGAAGGCACCAAGTTCCTGATCCGATGGGACCACAAGGCACTGAAGTGGACACTAACCACGACGGCCTGGACCAACAAGCGACTCAATCGTTGGCGCATCCTCCTCTCGGAGTTCGACTATGATGTATAATAAAAGACCGGCCCCGAACACGCGGTGGCCGACGCGCTGTTCCGCCTCCCGACTTAGGGGCTGGACACAGGACCAATCTCCCAGGAGATCCCCACAGTTGGGTTGACCACCCGGTCGGGGGCGGTGCTCGACCCCAGGCTTCCCGAGAACAGGGAAACAGCCCGCATACCCCTGGGCGAACTAGCCCAGATGCAGGCGGACGATGCGTTCTTCCAGGAGGTCTAGCAGGTACTTGATACCTCCGAGCCTACCCGCTTCTACCAGAATGGGGACGGGCTGCTCTGCCGCGAAGGGCCCCGGGCCGGCTCCCAAAAGTTGTTGATCCCGCGGTCCCTAGTTGAGGACGCGCTGCGGGCGGAACACTCGTCCCCCTTGGCGGCACATCCCGATGGTTCCCGGATGTACCATACCATGAGGAACCATCACTATTGGCCCTCATTGGCCGCCGACGTCTTCGGTTTGGTCGCGGCGTGTCCGACCTGTGCGAAGAACCGCCTCATGGGTACGCACAGTACCGCACCCATGCGATTGTTCCCCGCTACGGAACGTTTCTTGGCTCTGGCCATTGACCTACTTGGTCCATTGCCACGGACCCCCGAAGGATATGAGTATATCCCATTCATTCGGACCGTTCAAGTAAGGTCACGCGGGCAGTCCCTCTGAAGGACATCTCGGGTCTGGATGGCCTCAGTGCCTTCTTGGACACTTGGGTCGCTATTGCGGGATCCCCGATTCAGTTTTATCGGACAACGGACCCCGATTAGCCGCCGTACTCTGGAAAGGGGTGCTCAAGGCGCTGGGTGTTGACACCAATTATGCCACGCCGTACCACCCCCAAACTAATGGGCAAGTAGAACGGCTCAATAAGACTTTAGTTAAGCAATTACGACACTACGTAAGTGACCACGTGGTTACGTGGTCCCGGTACTTGAGCCTAGTGTTTACTGCATATAACTCCCAAGTGCATAGTAGCAACCGGGCGAGTCCCATTCGCGCTCGTGAAACCACGACGGCTTACTCCCGTGGCGGTCGAACGACTTACAGCGGGCGCCGACACCGGGGAATTTGTGACCCCCAGGCGGGCTAAGGAGAACCTCTTCCAGCGCCTGGACGCCCTGATACCCCTAGTACGGGATACCATGGAAAAGGCGCAGGTCCGGTACAAACAGGCCTTCGACAAGCGCGTACATGCTCGACACGAAGCCCTCCGAGTTGGAGACTCGGTATTCGTGAAGTCACACGAGAACCAGGGGAAGAAACGCGTCTCCAAGACTCTGGGACTCTACCAGATCTTGAAGACAGACGGGCGTCGGCTTGCCATCCAAAGTGACGTTGGTATACGCACTATCATCGGGAACCACGCCACCCGGGCCCCGGAACCACCCGAGGGTGACCCGGCCTGGGCACGGGCACTGGCCTCGTGGCAGGTCCCCTTCCTTCTCTCATCGGGTAGTAAACCGATTGAGGCTGTCTTCGACCACTTCGTCGGACAGGGTTACGATGAACATAAGCGACTCATGCTCAAGGTCCGATGGTTCGGGTATGGACCCCGGGAGGACTCCTGGCACTATGTGGAGGACCTCCCGGCTGAGAAGATTCGCGAACACTGTATGCAACACCGACTCACGGTGCGAAGAAGGGTATCAAAGAACTAACCCCTAGTACGGGGTACTCCTCACACACCCCCGACAGCGGAAACAACCCCCCCCCTACTTCGAGGCCCTCCCAGCAAGAACAAACAACGGGCAGCCCCCTCGCTACTCGGGGGGAGCGACCGACCCCGCTCAGGACAGACAGGAAGGGGGGCTACACCAACCAGACTCGGCGTTCCACCGCCCCGGAACGCTAGGGCACGGGCCGCTAACCCCGGTCTGGCGACCGCGGGAGGTCGTCGCGGGCGTACCCCCCGTAGTGGTCACGTACGGGCAAGTCGAAGAGGTACGTGCGGGCCGGCCCCCGACCTGTGGGTACCGGCCCCCACTTCGAGTGCGGCGCCGGACTCGGCGTCGCCGCCGCGGCGGTGTACCCCCTTGCATAGGCGGTGTGCCCCGCAGCCGAGGCTCCCCCTACGGAGTAGGAGTAGCCGCCCCCATTGTAGGGTGCCGCGGCTGCGGCGGGCTCCCCGGCGTACGATGCTCGGGTGGAGCTCCCGCCCGCCGCGGTTACAGCGGACTCCGGCGCTACATGCTGAAGGTGTCCCTCCAACCGAGAGGCCATCTGGTACCCGATGGCCTCAGGGGTGGTGTTCACCATAAACTGCTCGGCCGCCGCCGAGAGGGGTCACGGGGATCCCCGCAGTACGGCCCCCGCGCCCGGGTGACTCAAGCCCGGGTGTTCACCATGGAGGCATTTATCGGCTCCCCGTGGGCCACCCGAAGCGTCCCATCCGCAGTCGGGTAGGTGGGCGCCAGGGCGCTCGCACACTGGGGGGTATCGTACCCCCAGCTGAGGTTCAGCCCCGCCGGCAGGGCAGGGTAGTACGGCACCCCGGGCGGGGCAAACGTCGGGCGGGTCGCCGGTCCCACGGGGGACGGCCCTGCGCGGGAGGTTTGTCGGCCGGCGCCCCCACGAGCAGGGGTGCTCTCGGCCGCACCCCGGGTGCGCTTGCGCTGGTGCGGGGATACTGCCCGCGGGGCGCCCCAGCCCGACTCGGGTGGGGCCGACGTCGCCGTCACCCCCGCAGCATAGGGGTATGACGGATCCCCTACGCCCTCAGGGAGGCCAATCCGACCCTCCACGAGGCGTTTGTCACAGTGGACAAACGCATGGGCCGCCCCGTCTTCCTCCCCGCCAACCCCGTGGGCCAGGTACGGACCAGCGGCCGCCCAGTCCAACGACTGATGCAGATTCAGCAACTCGCTGAGATGCGCTTGCGCCTCCGGGTCCGCCACCTCCGCCAATTTGGCGAGGTGCAGCTCCACAAGGCGGTCCACCCACGGCGGGCAGGTGGCACAAGTACCCTCTGGTCCGGGCGGCGGCATACAACACCCTCGCCACCTCGAGCACCCATCAGGTCGCCAGGATGGCCACCGCCGGGGTAGACTCCCCCCGACGAAGCTCCGTGTGAAAGAGGGCCACGATGCGGGGCATCCTCGCAGGGAACCCGTAGGGCACCTCAAACGCCGACCACCACGTCGGCGTCGGGACATAGTAGTCCTGTCGCGCAGAGACGTTGATCTGGGTGCTCTCGACTTGAGGAGCACTCAACAGGATACCAGACGCGTCACGCACACGGCGCTCCGTGCGGGCGTCCTGGTGGTGGAAGTGGGGGTCCCTCTCCCCCAACAACGGGGGAGAGCTGCACGCCCACTTCCACGCGACGACGGGGGGGAAGTCGCCCGCCGTCGCCTCTTCCGTCAAGTTGGACAGGCGCACCGCCACGCGCTCCACCCACGGCGCGTCCGCCGCCTCCAGTAAGGCGGGGAGGTCCGCTGTCATCCCGACAGGTAGCTCGTACTGCACGGGGTGACGCGTCAGCCACCACTGTCACGACAGGCCCTGCTTGGGCACCGGGATGGCCTCGTACAGGGCCCGCAGGCGGCTCTCCCCCGACTGGCTAGGGGCATGGGGGGGTATCCACTGGACAAACGCCCCCATCTCCGCCTCCGCGGGCCCCGCCTCGTCCACCTCCGGGGGGCGCACCCGGCGCGGCACCGGCAGACGGGAGTCCTACTTCATGGGGTCCTCCCCCCGAACGGCCTGTGCCGCTGCGGCGGCCGCCGCCGCCGCCGGTGGAGTCCCCGGCCGGCTAGGCGGCAACGGCACGCGGGCGGCCGCCGTGGCGGGGGCCGCTGCGTTCTCGTCAGCCGACGGTCCCGCCGCACTTGACGCGCGGGAGGCCGTCGCCGACCCCTCCGTGGACTTGAACAGTCGGGGGGCCGGCGGCGGGTGCGTCGCTGGACTCCCCGCCGCCGAAGACTTGCGGCTCGGGGTCGCGCCGCTAGCAGGGAGCGACCGACGGACAGCCTTCGCGCGGGGCGTCGCGGACGCCGCGCCACTTGACTTGGTGGCTCCCTTAGGCGTGACATGCTCCGGTGCGGCCGCCGCGCCCGCCCGGGGGGTGGCCGCCGTAGTTTTGTTGGCCTTGGCGGCGTCCGCACTGGCGGACGCCCCTCCTGTCCGCGCAGACGCCGTCGCCGGGCCACCCGATTTGGCCGCGCCCGTCGTAGGCGCGTCGCCACCGGCTCGGCCCCCCGGCGCTGCGGGGCGGCGATCCAACAGGACCGGCGTCCCGCCAGACGCCGGCGCAGCGCGCTCCGCACTCGAGACCGCCGTCCCCTCCTCGCGCCCGACGGGCTCAGCCCTTTGGGACATCATATCCTCCGTCGGCGTGGTACCCGTCGACCGCGGGGACGCCATGGCCGCCGCATCCGAGTAGGAACGCGGGGCCGACTAGGGAAAAGAGGTGGGGGTCGGCGGACACTCTCATCTTGGGGGGCAGAGGGGGTACGCGAACGGCCCGTAGTCTACGGCGGCCCCGTCCGAAACCCGCCGGCCCCGCCTGCCCCGTTTTTATAGGCCACCGTACACTCGCAGGTGCGCCCCATCGCCCCCCGCGGCGTCGCTCTGCGCCCTCCCTGGATGACTCCCCCAGCGGGGCGCGCGTGACTGCCGCCCCAGAGGGGCAGAAAGCCATACCCCGCGCCCCCGCGGCATGGCCTGCATGGCCCTCCCCGGCCACCTCGCCCCCCCGTACACTGGCAGGGGCGCCCCGTCGACTCCAGCGGCGTCGCTGCGTCCCCCCCCGCCCCCTGGTTAACTCCTCCAGCGGGGCGCGCGTAACAGCCGCCCCGGAGGGGGGCCGGGGGGCGCCATACCCGGCGATTCCCCTCCCTGGGACGACTTGTGTGGCAAACCTCGGCCACATTGGCCCCCTTGACACGCGCCCGTGTCCCCTACACGGAGACGGCGCGTGCCCCCTTGGCCCCGACGGGCCCCGCGCGATCCGGGACGGCCACAGCCAGCGCCGACCGGGACAGCACCCGAGCACCACACTGGGGGGATGCCGGTTAGCCGTCCCGGCCCGCCCGAAACCCTCGGGCAGGCCTGCCCCCTGGCCCTGGGCCGCCGAGACGGCGTCCCGTTTGGAAGGGGGAACTGTGTCGGCCGGACAGCTGGCCCCCACACTCGGGGAACCAGCTCCCTCCCAGTCAAGAGGGGACACGTGGATTCGCGTCATGGGCCGTCGGATCCAGTCAGTCCGAATCGGCCACTGGCTCTCGCGAGGGAAATTTGTCCTACTGACGCATGTTTCGAATCATTCCGGTGGCAATCCACTTATGATCGTTCCGTGACTCACCAACCACAACCTCGATCTCGAGACTTCCCTGGGACTAGTAAATCCCCGGGCAGGCCCCCAGTTCAGGGCCTAATTTTGTGTAAACCCGACTTGGACCATTGACCAGTATTACACCGCGCCCCTGACACCGGGGCGCTGCAAGGGCGTCGCGAAGCACCCTTCCCCCGCCTCTTCTCGAAGCGGTGTCCGAAGCTTCGGCCGTCCTCCGCTGAGACTGGCCCACTGAGCGCTGAGGGGAGGGTTTTCTGAAGGTCCTTTGAGTGTGTCTGAGGGGGGGTTTCGGAGGGTCTGAGGGGAACGGACGGGATAAGAGGGCGAGGCGTGAGTGTCGCCTCGAGGCTTTCGACGCGGGCAAGTACAGTTCCGGTCACACAACTCGTGTTTGTCGCTCGGGGCGTCTTCCCCCGGTCGACGCCGTGCGTGTGTGCTCTTCGGGGTTTTCTTCCGAGGCGGGTATTCCCCGACAGGACAACCCGGCGACACGGCCTGGCTCTCCTTCCCCCCGACTGGGTGGGGTTGGCTGGGCGTGTTGTCACAAGGTTGAGTTTCACCTGCGCGGCGCAGCAGCGCGTGGCGAGCTCCCACCAGGACTGATGTTGCCAGCGCGGGGCGACGAGGGTGAGGTCACATGGGTAGGAGGTGATGCGGGCGACGACCTGCGGTAAAAAGGAAGAGGGGGGATTGGCCCGCCCGGTTTCGACTGCCAAGTCGACAGATAGCGCCGCGGCGCAGCCGTTCGCGGCGTCCGCTCGGAAAAGGGGAAGGAGAAGGGGCAGATGGGTTGCCGCGTCGGTGGTGAACAGGTCGACCGTATGAGGGTCCGAGACCGCATCGAGTTTCTCGAAGGCGGGGCGTCCCAGTGCACAGTGGGCAGGTGGTGGGTCTTCCGGAACCTCCGCGAGGAGGGAGTCCGCCCAAAGAGCAGGGACAGTCTCTTCATGAATAGTTGTCGGGGACGTCCAGCGGACATCGACGAGCACAGCACCCGTCTCGTCGGTGTGCTGCTGGACCGCGACGCATACCCCATCGAGTTGCCGCGGGTGTAGTGGTCGGGCGATTCTGCGGCTGGAGAGGGGGCGGCCCCTCAGATGTGGACAGCACACCCCCAGGGGCGGCCCCAAAAGATCCCGATATTGGCCAGCAGGGGAATGACCTGTCCGAATCTCAGGGAGATCGGATCTGGTCGGGGGTGGGGTTTTTCCCTCGTGGTTTTCCCAACCGCCCTACTACTCGTTTGAACTTTTCGCTTTGGAGGGATTTATCTGTTTGGCGCATTTGGGGTGGCTACTTTAGCCGCTGGCGCTCGGGTTGGGGAGGGGTTTATTGACAGTGGGGAGGTCGTCCCCACCGCCGTTTAATAAAACCAACTGAGCTTTGGAGTACGATTCCCCCCTGGGCTTTGCCGTGATCCTCTCCTCCCGCTTGGGTAAGGCTGGGCTGTGGGTCGATTTCCGAGGCAGTTACTTCGAAGCACCGAGCTGATAAGGAGGTCACTTCGGCTGGACGACGAACCAAAGTGGTGGTGCCAAGAACTGCTACAAGTTCTGGTGGAGCAGCAAGGGATTCCGGCCGTTGCCACGCCCGCATCGGGTAGCCGGTTCCCCGAGGGTTGGTTGGTTCGTTGGGTGAAGACGACGTGGATCTCCGCGTCGGTCTGTTGTCGATTACCGCACGGCCACTACGATGGCGTCTCCTCCCAACCTCCCCAAGTTGTACGCGACCACTAGCGATATGCCGGCCGGTACATCCGCGGTGACCCCAGCGGGCGCCGCACCCGGGGGATCCGCGGGTGGATCAGGGATTCCCTTCACTCCGCCTCCACCATTGGCGGATCTCGTGGACGAGAAAGCACGATGGGTCCCACAGGGGGCCGATACCTTTCTTCCTCGACTTCACGGTGATCGGACGGGATTGGCCGATCAAGAGCACGATCCGGTGACGCCCCCCGCGATGGCGGATCTGGATACGGCGTTGTCGACGTTCCGAGAGTCGTTGATGGCCGACATTTCTCGGGTCATCGCGGCGAGCCCAGCACGCTCCGCTCAAAATGCCCCACGCCGGGATTCCCCCTTGGACGCGCTGAAGAGCCGCAGCAAAGAAAAGACACGGCGTCATCGTAGTCCCTCGCCGTCCACGTCGTCTACATCTTCGACGTCGTCACCGACGACAACTAACGACGATGAGGACCGCGTGGGGACCAAGGCGGGTTCCGGAAAGTTAGCGGTTCTCCAGTGTCCGGAAGATCGCTTCACGGGCGTCCTCCACTACCGATCGTACCGCCTGCGCAACCGGCGCTCGACCTACGGTGCTTCGCAAGCTCGCAAGATGAGACGGACGGCCAAGAACATGAAGTTCTCCTTCGGGGGTACCCCGCTGTTCAATGGAAAGGAACCTCTCAAGGTCTTTTTGTGGCTGCCGATTTTCGTGAAGGCCTGCGACGACAATGACGTGTCGGAGGGGATGGGTCTGTACCTAATTCCCAACTTCCTCGCAGGCGACGCCGAGGCGCGGTTCACTCGGAACCTCCCGGGATCGGACATCGGAGGCGGGCAGAGAGCCCTTGGGTCCTTCCCCGCGGCGGTCAATTTGCTGTTGTCGACCTACGCGGAGCCGTACGCGATGGGCTCAGCGCAGGAAAAGTTTAGCCGGGCGACGCTGGCGGACGACGAATGGGTGGACGCCTTCATGACACGCCTACGGAGCCTCGCCGAGCTGTGCGCCAACATGTACTCCGAGAGGACGATGAAACAGAAGCTGATCCAAGGCCTCCGGAGTACCTTCGGCCGGATGAATTCGTGTACAACACGGCGCAACGGAGTTACCAGCAGTTGTCGACCTACGTGGCGGGAAAATATCGGGCCCCCAAAGACGTCATGGCGCTCGCCAACCGGGGGTCCCCTGGGGGATCATCGCGGAAGGGGCAGACGTCGACGGGGCCTCGAGGTCTCCCGGTCAGCCACCTCAACTCCCCGTGGGAGGAAGACGACACTGATACGCACGACATGGTCGCGGTACTTCCGTCGGGTACCCCGGGGTTCCGTACGGTCGGGGCAGCGCCCTGTCCTTGGCGGACGGCCCCGACGGGTCCCCCGCTGTGCTACATGTGTTGGTCACGCGGGCACCGGGTACCTGATTGTAAGATTCTGACGGAAAAGCAGCGGGACATCGTGAAAGCCGCGCGAAGTACCTTCCTCCGACTGAGGAACACCGGGTTGGGCGCCACCCGGATCGCACCACCGTCGTGTCCCTGCTGTGGGACGACCTGTTCGGCGGCGCGGAGTCAACGAAGACGGAAGGGGGGGGGGTCGCGCCCGTGGCAACCCCGTCCAAGGGGCGCCGTGGGGCGGGAAACGCCTAGGGGGGGTGGCATTGCCATCCTCCTCAACCCCCCTTGTCCGCCCCAACTCCCCGGTTTCTCCCCGTCGCGTCACGTTTGACTCCCCGGGGGTAACTGTCGCATAACGCGATGCTTGGCCACGGCACTGGCCGGTACGGTTGCCAGCGGGGCACCGATCGTCGGGGATGACATGGCGTGTCCCGGATTGGACAGGTGGCCTTTTCCTTGCTGGTTGATATCTTGATTGATTGTGGGTCGTTTGCATGTGAGTGTTTATTGCTTGATGTATCTGCTTGACAGTAGGGGGGTCCACTGGTATGGATCCCCAGATCTCCCCATGGGGAGGCTACTGCGTGGGAT
>Ga0209093_1000566_pt1 | contig 20376 bp, 30 predicted proteins | sample SidtaG_4_FD_187450 | JGI IMG/M metagenome (GOLD analysis project Ga0209093, IMG submission 187450) | Marine algal microbial communities from Sidmouth, United Kingdom - Sidmouth_Male1 metaG (SPAdes) (version 2) | ecosystem: Host-associated > Algae > Red algae > Unclassified | place: Sidmouth... | reverse complement strand
CTCACCCGTCACACCTCTTCCACGAGTGGAAGCTCGTCGTGTCCTCGCCACACCAAAGACATGAATCCCTGCCAAGCGTGTGATAGAGATGCTCTCAGACGGCCTCAAAGGCCCTTTTCCTGAGGCGCGCTCACAGGCTAAGTCATTCGGGAGTGTCTTGGCCGCGAGAGCTGTTCAACTCAGAATCGCGGTCGCATTAGGGACGCCCGTCCTCGCTGTGGGTCTCTCTGGTGGCGTCGAGGAGGCACACCTGCGTGATTGGCGCTTGTTAGACAACAGGTCCAACGAATCATCTGCAATCAGTCCTGCACGGAGTCGGTTTACTTCCTGTAGCCCCCCAGCACGTGGTCAAAAAACGTTCCTCGTGTTTGTTGACAGGCACGGCGACGCTCACTTGGGCCACTGGACGCACTGGGGTGGATTGAGGACTCACCCTAACGCTTGAGATGCAGTTGAAGTGATGTCCTAACCGGATCGGAGAACTCCAGCCGACACAGTGGTTGCGGATGGCCGGATGGTTGCACGCATTTGCCTGCCTTTGGTATCATTATGGACTGCCCTAGGGTCGGGTTGGCGGCCAAGTCCTCACGCTCTCAGTCTTAGAATCGACCTGTCGCGGCCGACGGCATTGCAGCAGAGAAATGACATATACGGACTAGAAAATGACGACAAGATGCAAACATATATTTCTTAGAGCACGTCGAGAGCTGTACTGATGTCGTGTACAGCGCTCGAGATGCTGTGAGATGCAGCAAATGACATCCAGATGCATGTGGGCACGGCTGCCGACGATGTGCCCCGTCGCTCGGTGACTCGTGCCCTAGGGCTCGAGCTGGAGGGGGAACTCCGTCGACGGATCCCCCCTAAGATCATCCCAGCTGATGATCGCTACGCAGCAATCTTGGATTGCACCACGCACGCCCTGGCGAATACCGATGTCCGGTACGACCGGACCATGGCACACGGCCTAGGCCGTCTGCGTAAGGACGTCTCGGCCACTTTTGGCCGTGACGCAGAATGGGATCGGACGCCCGCATTAGGCGTCTTCGAATTCCTAAGCCGCTTTGTGAAAGCGGGCGATGACAATGATGTCTCGGAGGGCAGAGCCCTGTACCTCCTCCCCGAGTTCTCTAAGGGTGACCTCAAGCGGGAGTTGTATACGATCATGCCGTCCCTCCAAGGTGGGCGCAGCGGAGAGGTCAGCTCCTACCTGGATCTGATCAACTGGCTCCTATGCAAATATGTGGACGAGCAATCGCTAAGCGATAAAGATGCTTTGTTTCATGGGGCCGCCCAAGAGGCGGACGAAACACAGAGTGATTACTACGTGCGCCTTCGGGGGTTACGTCGCCTGTGTGGTTATATCCACACGGAAGGACAAATGAAAAGTCGCTATATGCAGCGACTTGGCTGCGAGGTTCGCGCAGATGTGCGCGAACATTATGCCCCGACCATGCCTATGGATCTGCTGGTGCAATATGCCCGACGAAAGGGTGACGTCTGTCGTAGAGGCCACCAGTAACAACGGGATGAGGAAGACCGACGGGCCGAGGCCCGTCGGGTACGTCGTGCAGCCCGGCCAGTGCCGCGGAAGTATGTAACCGCAGCAGTAACAGCCCCACCTAAGGTGGGGAAATCCCCTCCGGGTCCTTCCCGATGGGGCCCACCTAAAGTGGGGGAGGCGCGTCTTTCCCGATGGGGCCCACCTAAGGCTGGCGAAGCGGGTCCGTCCCGATGGGGGCCACCTAAGATGAGCGAGGTCCCACCCAGTCAGACCCGATGGGCTCCCGCTAAGGTGGGGGAAATACCACCAGGGCCTTCCCCACGGAACCCAACCAAGGTGGAAGAAGCCCCACCTGGTCCCCCCAGAGAGGGCAAGGGTCGTCCCGGGCGAACCTGGACGAACAATTGCCTCGCATGTAACATGCGGGGACATTTCTTTAGGGAGTGCCCCCGCCTCGACGCGGGGACAAAGGCTCCGTTAACGAAGCCCTTCCTGGAGCGGTGCGAAGAGCGCAGCAAGAAGGAGGAGGAGCTCCGAAAAGGGCAGCCGGTATCAGCGGTGAGACACCGCTACGGTCCACCGTGGTCGTCCTCGGACGAATCGCCCTGCCCAGGGAAGGGCGAAGCAGAGAAAGACGAGGAGGACAACTCCCCCTCGGGAAACGAGTAGGGGGTGGAATAGTCCCACCCTCCCCGACGAAAAACGGGGTAGACCGGCGATATAAGTCTTCCTGGAGGGCCGGGAAGAACAGGCCGAGTCGCGTGGTGGGGGCGTCCCAAGGGAGGCCCCCCGAGGGCACGCCTTGTGCGTTCATGCCCTCCTCTAGTTACCAACTAGCCGTCCGGTTATTCCTGACGGCAGGGTTTGAAATCACTACCCGGGCTATATTAGATACCGGTAGTGGCCCGACCCTAATAGACCGGCGGTTACTGCCGGTCGACACCCCGCTACAACCGCAGGGTGATCTCGCGAAGATGCTTCACGACGTCAATGGGGGATGGCTCCCCATTGTGGGTGCTGTTTGTCTTGGTGTGACCCTTGGGGGTCAGACCTTCTAGATCTCCTTTGGAGTCGTATACAATATGAGTGTCCCAGCAATCCTTGGCACCTCCTTTATTGATGTCGCCACTAAGAATATTGCGACTCAGGAGCAGCATGTGGAACTCGTCAACGGCACCAAGGTGCCGATCAAGAGAAGGGGAGTCCCAAGGGGGCGCCCCGATGCCTCCATCTCGGTGATCTGTGCTTGCCCCGAGGGGACTTCGGATCAGCTGAAGCCTGCCCGGACGACCTGGGTTCAACCCGGGACCTTTGCTCACGTTCCCGTGAGGAGTACCTACAAGAGGCATGGCCTCGTGAAATGGCGACCCGCCTTGTACCATAAGAATGGCATACAGGTCGCCCAAGGCCCCGCCATGATGATGGAGAATGAGCCAATAGCCATCCAGGTGATTTACCTGGGTGTCACGCCGTTACGGTTAACGATAGATATGACCATTGGTTATATCGACGCCCATGAGGGGCCGTCCTATGAGGTCTCGGAAAGCGAGCTCGAAGAGCTCGCGACACCACCGAAAGGGGTAGAGGGCAGTTTTCTCCCTGAGGTAGACATTTCTTCGGTGCCGACGGAATGGTCGGGGGCCGTGAAGGCCCTCCTCCAAAAGCATGCCTCCCTATGGGAGGGCAAGCTTGGCTTGATCCGAGGTGTGGAACACCGGATCCGACTAAAGCCCGGGGCTGTCCCAGTGAGACAGCACCCCTACAAGGTCGGGCCTATGGCCCGGGAGAGAGAGAAAGCGGAAGTCGGGCATATGCGCTCGATGGAAGTGATTGAACCCGCAAGCGGGGAATGGGCTAGCCCCGTGGTGATAGTACCGAAGCCTGATGTCTGGGTACGCTTCTGTATCGATTACAGGAAGCTCAACTTGATGACTATCAAGGATACATCTCCCATCCCACGGATGGATGAGTGTATTGACTCCCTGGGGACGCCAGGGTATTCTCCACCCTGGATTGTAACGCGGGCTACTGGCAGATACCAGTAGCCGAGGAGGACAATCACCTCACGGCTTTCACGTGCAACACGGGCGCGTGGGAGTGTGTGCGCCTCCCCTTTGGGCTATGCAACGCTCCTGCGATGTTCCAACGCGCCATGGATATGATCCTGGCTGGCGTGAAGTGGCATATATGGTTAGTATATCTGGATGATGTGATCGTCGTTTCGCGTCCCCCAGAGGCACACTCTCAGCACCTCGACGAGGTGCTGACCCTACTTGGGAAGGCGGGGGTCACCTTGAAGGCGTCCAAGTGCCACTTCTTCCAAGATGCAGTGGAATCCCTCGGTAATGTAATCCGACCGGGACGGGTACATGTCCTGGAGAAGAACCTCCGGGCGCTTAGGGGTCTCCGTTATCCGGAGACCCAGACCCAGATGAAGAGCTTTCTGGGTACGTGTGGCGTGCACCACCGCTTTGTATCTGACTTCGCCAAGATAGCGAAGCCCCTAACGGCACTCACGAGCACCAAGCTTCCTAAGAAGCTTCCACCTCCGTCAAGGGAAGAGATGGACGCCTTTGAGATACTTAGAGGACGTCTGTTGGACGCCCCCATCCTTGCCCTGCCCATGAGGCACGGGCATTACATCGTCGATGTCGACGCCAGCTATGAACCGCTGGGTTTTTGCTTACAGCAGCAACAGTCCGACGGGGAATACCACCCCATCGGCTACTACAGCCGTGCGCTTCTCCCTGCGGAGAAGAACTCTTTCGCTACGGAGATCGAGCCGCTAGGCGTCGTCTTGGCAGTGACCTATTTACGGTCCTACGTAGAAGGTGCGGAATTCGTGGTACGGTGTGATCACCGCGCCCTTAAGGTTGAAAAAGCTCGATGCTCTTCCGCCCCCCGACCCAACCTGGAGTCGACAAGCGTTCTTCTTCCGGGAGAAGAACGGGCTGCTATGTCGCCGTTCAGTATACAGGCGAGAAATCCAAGTGGTTATCCCAGAGGCGCTGAGGGAGCGCGTCCTGAAATATCAGCACCAGTCGGTGCTAGCCGGGAATCCCGGCTCGAGGAGGATGTACAACAGGCCCTGTCATAAGTATCGTTTTCAGCTTCGGGTACGGTATATGGAATTCGTAGACTTCGAGTACGAGTGCTGGCCACCCATCTCTTCACGTGTATCAATACGCAATATACCTTGAACACACGGGTACGAATCAATTCCGAAATTGATTGACTTGGATCAGCTGCCGACCTTTAGCTGCGCCAAGCACCTACTTTTCTCAAGCATGACGGATCAGTTCCGTCACGTGAGTCATCCTGTTTGCGGCGCTGTCAACGGCTCGCGTCAGAATTCTAACGGGCGCCCCCTGGCGAGCACACCAGGGTTCGGAGAACCCACCCCGACTAGAACCGTTGTAGGATTCAAATCAAGTCCACAGATCAAGTGGTACTTAGCGGGGGTGAAACGTCATAATTGCATGAGAATGGCGCGCACTTCTGGCTTTAACTCCGCTGTCGGTCGGAATTGATAGATACCCACGGCTACCTACTCATCTGTTGATTTGGGTGTGGGTGCCAGCCGCCTTGTTGCCTACGGGTGCGGGAGTTCAGACACTTACACATGTAAAAACACCTACTCACAATATACGTATGGTAGGGCCTGATGTACAACACCCTCCGTCGTTATGTATACTGGCCGACAATGGTCGTCGACGTGTACAAACACGTGGAGCAATGCCACGCGTGCGCCAAGAACCACCTCTCAGAGAGGAAGCACACTGCGGTGATGAAGTTAGTCACCGCAGACGAGCCCTTCTTGGGGCTCGCTATGGACCTTTTGGGCCCTCTGCTCACCTCTAAGGGGGGGCACAAGCACGTCCTGGTCATCTGTGACCGATTCACGAAGCTGACAAGAGCCATCCCTTTGAGGGAGGCCACGGCACTGACCGTGGCATCGGCTGTTATTGATACATGGGTTGCCGCATATGGCATCCCCGACTCGGTCCTTACGGACAATGGGCCGCAGTTTGCCTCGGTCTCCTAACAGGGCATCCTAGGATTACTCGGTATAGCTTCGAACTATACCTCGCCTTACCATCCGCACACGAACGGGCAGGTTGAGCCGTATAACCGCACCCTTGTTCGTCAGCTCCGCTGCTATGTGGCGGAGCACCAATCTGAATGGGACAGCCACCTGTCCCTCTTGACCACTTCGTACAATACGCAGGTCCACTCCAGCACGGGGGAGATCCCCTTTGCTTTTGTGAGCCCGAGGCGGCCCCAACTTATTGGTATCGAGAGAATGCCTCGGCTAAGACAAGCCGATGAAAGACCCGTAGACGCCAGTTCGGCGGCGGAACAATATGTAGAGGACCTAAAGGTCGTCATCTCGAAGGTCCTAGAGCACCTGGGTAAAGCCCAGGCTGCGTACAAGCGCGCGTTCGACGTACGCGCTCAGGAACTGAATAACGAGCTTAAGGCTGGGGACTGGGTGTATCTGGATGCCCACTCCCCCTCGCCGAAGAGGCTTGGGTTCAGAACTCAAGGGCCCTACATGGTGCTACAGACCGATGGGTACCGGTTCCTGGTAGAGAGCCCTCGGGGCATCAGGACGGTGAGCAGTGATCATGTCACTGGAGCTCCCACGCCCCCGGCGCGGGACGCCAAGTGGACCCGTGCCCTTTGGGCACAAGTCCTCTTTAAGGAGGGGACCCAACTTAAGGATGGTCCAGAATTTGTGTTTGAAAAGTTTATCAAACATGGCTGGAATGATGACGGGCAACTGAAGGTCCTAGTCAAATGGTTCGGGTTTCCCGAAAAGGAAGCCACGTGGCAATATGCCTCTTCCCTCCGGAGGGAAGCACTCCGTAAGTACCGTCTCCGGAAGAAAATTAAACTCCCCGCCTTGACGCGGGAAGGGGTATTCTTCTCTGACCAAGTCAAGAGAAGGGTACAAGACCGGCAGGCTGCCTGGCGCGGCAAGGAGGCAAAGAGGAACAAGAAGAGGGGCTAAGCCCTGTTAATCCCTACTGGGCCCTCTCGCACTCTCCCTCGTAGTTCGGCACCAGCCCCGCGAGGGGCGGTGAAGAGAAACAAAGGCAACCAACCAGAAGGAGGGGGAGGGGACACAAAAAGTGCCCCCAGACAGCAAGTCAACAACACGGAGAACGCGGTGCAAAGCCAGGGCTATCACCCTGGCTACGACCCCCTTCAGGGGCATAGTGCCCCGGCCCCGAGGGGCACGGCGGGTTGGCCGACGGCCCCGTTGTCGCCCCATACAGGGGCATAGCCGGGGAACCAGAACCCGCCCCATAAGACGGCGCGGGCGATGAACCCGACCCCACCCCGAAGGGGGATGCGGCCGAAGCTCCGGAATCCGCCCCATAAGAGGGCGCGGGAGACGAATCCGACCCCACCCCGTAGGGGGGTGCGGCCGAAGCACCAGAACACGCTCCATAATGGGGCGGGGCTGGAGACGGCGGACGCTGGTGCGTCGCCGGCGAGATAGGGCCCGCGGTCGGAACAGCCGCCCCTATGTGACGGATGGACCAAACCGTCGAGACGGTGTTAGTCTCCGTCACCGCAACCGCATACTCCTCCGCCAGAATACGGCGGAGTGAATCTGCTGTGCCCAAGGCGCACAGCCTGTCCGCATCTTGGTCGCCCATAGGGCGTGGCGCAACCGAGACCATCTCGTTGCAGAGCCGCACATAAGCGCGGCTCAAGGCCATAATAAGGGTATGGTCCACCCCATTATTCAGGATGGGCGGGAGGTCCCCTTGGGAACGCCCCAACCCCGACCACACGGCCGGGCCCACGGGCCGAGCGGTCCCCAGTTGGGCAGACCCCTCCGAAGTAAAAAAGGGCACAGGCCCCACCGGGGGCCCCGAACGCCCCCCAATACGAGGGACCGAGCTACTCCCTCTAACGGGATAGGAACGACGTGCCCGCGTGTTACATGCAACCCCACGGGCGGTGTACGGGGGGCGAGCAACGCCCCCCTACATGAGCGGCATCAAGCGCAAGGCCGCCGTAGCGTGAGCCGACGGCGGAGGGGCCGACGCCGCGGCCAAGGCCGCGGCCGGGCCATAAAGAGACGGACCTGAGTCGGCCAACTCGCGGTCCAGAGTGCGGAGGCGCAAGTCGGGGAGGATATCCCTCCCGTAAGGGAGACGCGTATCCCCTAGTCCCTCCGAGACGGTCAAAACCCCCTCGTCGTTCACAGCCTTGGCGCAACGGAAGATCCCTCGGGGGCTCCCTTCCCTGTCCATCCAAGCGGCGTCAGCTTGCTCCTCCACACGATGGAGCAGCACGAACCCAGCCTCCAAGAGAGGCTGGACGGTAGGGTCCGCCGAGCTAGACGCTTGGCCGTTAAGACGCCGAAGGCCTCCCGTAGGGCCACAGGCAAGCGGCACAGGTGCCCATGATGACAGATGCTGCCGTCAAAGACGTCGGCAACCTCGGCGGCCCACAGGGTCGTCAACATAATATGGTAGGGACCCCCGAGGGTCTCCTCCATGGGCTGGCTGCCTTGCAGCCCAACCATCTGTGGGATCCGCGCGGCCATACCGCGCGGTACCTCCACGGAGGCCCACCACGCCGGCGTGGCGGGGTATAGCACCTGGCGGCGCGCCACGGATCTGTCGCGCAACTCGCGCTGCTCATAAAGCGCGAGGAGGCCCTTGTAGTTGCGGGTATACCACTCCCCCAGGACCGCCGGTATACAGAAGCCGGGGTCTGTCACCCCGAACTTAGGGGGCGAACCCGGGTAATACTCCCACGAGTAGTGGGGCGCGTTATTCACCTCAGGAGGAAGGTCCCTAGTCGCCAAGTGGCTTAGGACCTGGCACACCTGCCAATCCTCCTTACGACGGAGAAATGGGAAGTCTTTAGCCGTCCCCTCGGGGACGGCATAGAGCGGCCCATAGAAGGCCCGGATGCCCGTCCAAACGACGTTCATCCGACGGCTATCAATCGCCGCGTACCGTTGCTCGACGAGCGACAGCCCCGAAGGTTCCCAGGGGAACCGCCGAAATATCTCGTCCACGACGGCCAGTGCCGGCCACGAGGCCGACAGGAGGTTGGCCAGAGTGACGTCAATCTCTTTCTCCGGGCCAGCACTTCACCCGAGCCGCCCTGCCGGCTATCGACCGCCATGGCGGCCGCTGAGTCGGCCTCACTGGCCGACGACATCGGATCCCGTTAAGCGGGGACCCGGAAAGAAGAGGTGGGCCGCACCCAAGGGGGGGCACAGGGTCGTCTGGGACGCGGGGCACAGCCCGGACTCGCGCTGTGAGCGTCGTCCCCAACACGTGACGACCCGGACACCTACGGGAGCCCCGGCACGCCGGAACACCGTTCAGCGGTGACCGTCTTATGCGCCCCGACTCGGGGCCTCTCTCTCGCGCCCGGGCGTTCCCGTGCGATAGACCCCCTGGTGGGGGTGTCCCAAAGCACACCCCCAAGGGGGTGATGGGGGGGGGGACAGAGGATACGAGTCCCGGGTCTTGCCCCGTGGCCTGTCAGAGGCGGTGACACTCCGCCCTCTGGCCTGCGAGACGCGGGCCCTGAGGTGGGGGATATGTGGAGGAAACCCCTTTGACTCGGATGACACGACCCCCCGGCCGGGGCCGGAGGGGGTGGGCCGCGAGTTCCCACGTAGCGCTCCCCAGAGGGCGGTGACGTTTGGCGCCCCCTCGGGTGGGTGACAAGGGTGGGTCCCGACCACACACGTGACACCCCCTCCTGGGGGGGTGAGTGAAGGAGCATCGCCTGATCAGGGCCCCCTGAGGGGCCTGACACAGACGAAAGGGGCGCGAGCCCCTTCGATCTGGGCCCCCTGGAGTGGCCGGGAAGCTTGTGGAAGCTTCCCAATCCGGGGCGGAACCCGGAGCCGAGATCAGATCTCGGCCAAGGAAGATATTCCCCGGGGACTTCCATCTGAGAATTGGAAAATCTTGGGTCTAAGTCCCTTGGGATTAGAGGGACTTCAAAGTCCTGGCTGACCCAAAACCCTATGGGCCAGATATCTTTTCCAGTGGAAGAGTGTTACTTGATCCGTGGCAGGGGCCAGCAGAGGCCCCTGTTCCAGGACCGTGGCCCGCTGGGCACCGGTCCCCCCCGTGACCGTTCTCGTGGGTTGGGCTCGTGTGCGTTTTGCTTCTCCTGAGGGAATATGACTGTGAGTTCCTGGGTCGGCTCGCTTCAATGAATAAATCGGCGCTGCGTCTGCGTTAGTTACCGCGTTCTGATGCGCTTCGCGCCCTGTGATCCAGGCGTTCGTGTTCTTTCTCCTTTGTGTCGTTCCACATCCTGTGCTGGGTTTCTTGACGGGGTTTTGCCCCGTCGGCTTTGAGGGCAGAAACCACTACAGCCATATAGCCAGAGCAGTGGCATGACGTCGCCACACATCTTCTCTATTCAGCTTGATCGCGACGCGCCCACGAGCGTGAGGCGTCTATGCCACCCCCCTCCCCCCCTGCAGACGCTTCTTCATTTGTTGTGGCGTGTTGTAGGCCGCGACTGAGGAAATCTTCCACCCCGCTTTCTTTTCCCCGCCTCGCACGCCGGTGCACGTAAGCAGCCACCCCGCACCCTCCTTTCACGCCTCCGATAAAGTGTCTGGCATAGCCGTACGGCTCTCTCTAACATCTAGATAGGACCCACCTGTGCGAGATCCTTCATCTACCCCGTGCCAGCGAGTACAGAAGCAACCCCGACCACCCAGAGCACCCTCCTTCGAGAACGTAAACCGGAACAACAGAAACATCAAACGTATAATGTGATCCCGAGACGACATGGGGTGATACAACTGCTCGCAGTGGAGCAACGGGAGGGATAAGGAAGTATGGGGCATGGGGTAGCGGGCGGATCTGTCAGGATCGGACGTGGATGGGCAGGGGGGGGCGAGGGGTGCTGGCGTGGGTGTGAGGGGGGGATCAGCGGGGCATCGGAGGTGGATCAGACGGGGGGGTCAAAGGAAAAAGAGGTGGGGAAAGGGGGGGAGATGGGCGGGGGATCGGGGTAGATTGGCGGGGGGGGGGCGAGGCGTGGACGGCGGGTGCGACGACGATGGTGGATGCAGCGACGACGGCGGCTTCGGCCACGGCAGCGCGCTGTTTATATTGAAGTTTGCCCACTTTTGGCGGATCCGAACAGGAACACGAACGCAAGGGGAACGAGAACAAGAATGCGAAGTATAAGGACAGATTCGAACTACATCTGAGGCCTTGTGCTGGGAACTTTCGGACTGAGAATCAAACTGTCAGAGAAAGGACTGAGGGAGGGGTGCCCTGGTTCCGCTACCACGAGCGATTTGGTCCGATGGTGACTTGCAAAATATTTGAGGGTCGCACGACCTGCACCGCACTCTTGTCGTGGTGCACGTCGCTGAGGCCATTCTGCCTGGATGGGGCCTGCTTTGAACGACTGAGGCCCGTTCGCAGACTCCAACGTCGCTTCGCTTAACGTCAGTATAACGCCCGAAACGCTGCGAAAGAAAAATGCGGGCCCGGTCAGCGTTCACTTCAAATATGTCATCAAAATATCAATTTATAGACCGGCCTTACCTTCATGCACCGTCGACGTCCCCTCGCGGATGAAGCCCATGGTCTCGGCCGGCGCGCGTGCTCTCACCTACCCCACAGAGTTCTCACGCGTGAGGCGGGGTGTCGCCATGGATCCGGCCTCCATCCTGCGCTACGGTCAGTTTGTCACCACAGTAGCAGGCGCTGTGTATGGCCAGAGAGGCATTTTTTCCTCTCCCACATACCACACCCCCGCCCGTGTCTCTTTCGCTGACGTACAAGCAAGGTACGGGCGCAATTTTCATCGAGCTATGCGCATGCCCCTTGGCGCTTTTTGTGACCTGGTTGACGTTTTGCGGCCGCGCCTTCCTCGGGTCGGCGTGCCACCCGATGAGCGGACCGAGATTGCGCTTCGAGTTTTGGGCGGCGGGAGCTACATTGACATCGGCGAGATGCCGTTCGCACGACAGCGCTCCGACAACGCGTTCTTGTTGCCATGAATTGGAAGGCCTCGGCGCCGCAGCTCTTCCTTGAGTTGCTTATCAGTGACTCGAGAAGCCATGCTGGATCAGATGGGAGTGTGGCGCAGCAACGATTGGGGTCGTGGTTTGGTTCGGTGGTCGGTGCGGGTAGCGGCGTGATGACGCGGTGAGGTCCGTGCCAGACGAAGGCGGATGTTGGATCGTCCGACCGGACACCCGAACAGACGCCAGTACAGATTTTCTCATGTAATCTGTTCACAAAATGTAAACAGAATCGGACTTGTATATCGTTATATAACGTTATGACATACGCGAGCCGCTCGCGTATGTCATAACATTATATAACGCCTGATCCGTAATTGACGAATCAGGGTGGCGTTATATTTATGCAAACCAGCGTTAAGCGAGTCTGCGAACGGGCCTGACGCGGCAATCAGCCGGCGTTCGACGCGGATTCGAGGCGGAACGCCCGAGAAACGACGAGAAACGACGGGAAACGACGGGAAACGACGGGAATGCAGTGGGGGCCCGAACGACCCTGGTCGGGCTGTTGGACACGCCGACTGTCTGAAGGAGACCTGTTTACAGTTCCGCATCTGTTGATTGGCTTCAGCGCAAGATCCTTGCACCACAAACTCGATTGTTGATTGGCTGTCTGTTGCTGCTCGGCGCGTTGTCGTCTTCGTCTTTGCCTCGCCTCTGTCCCCCCCCCGAAGTGATGCAGCAGTTGGGCTCCGTGCTCACGGACCGTCCAAACAGGGGGCAAGACCGCCCAAATAGGGGGAGGGCGAACAAAGAGAAAAGAAAAAGACGGCGCGTCTGCCCATGTTATTCCCGTAACGAGATTCAATGTAAAAACAAATCTGACTCTTCGCGCCCTCCCCCCCCCCACCGCCGCCGTCCATGCCGCAGAAAGCCAAACTCAGCGGCAACGACAATGCCTGATTGTCCCTAACAAATACACACACACAGCGGAAAAAAATGTGGTGGAGAAGGGGCACAGAAACAAGGCAAGCATGGGGTATAAACTGATACCACGCCATGGTTATGACCATGATCGCGTGTGAATGGGAGAGGTAAAACATTTAGAACAGAAACACGAAGACACAGCACAAGATGATGATCGCGCCTCCCGCCATTCATCGGGCACCCACGAGCCCCCCCCTCCGCCCCGCCCCGCCCCGACCCCGCGAAACATACAGAAATACGGACCCCCTGATGTGTGATTCATGGCCACATACCTCCATGAGACTCCCGATGAGAGCCAACGCACGACGGATGCCTGCGATCGGCGGAGCGACGGGGGAGGCGGTCATGGTGACTGGCGCGGGTGGGGGGGGTGTGCTGTGCATCAGTCGACGCGACGGCGACCGCGTCGCCGACCGCCCGTTCTTGTACCACCTCCAGCTCCAATTTTCATTCACCGGCGTACTTGCTATGAAACATGCTTGGATAAATGCGAGATAAGTGTGGAGTTATAAAAAATGATTGAAACATATGAGTGCATGTATTCCTGTTCGGATCGGCCAAAATTGGGCAGACTGCAATAAACGCATCCGCTGGACTTGTCGATGTACTTTTAACTGACTGTCAATTGCAACTCCGAGGCACTGAGGACGATCGCCACCATATGCCACGCTTGTCGGCCGACTTGCGTTCGGTGATATCCACCCCTGAAAAAAAAGAAACCTACAGGAATGGAGAAACGCTGTATCGCAATCGGTTGGAACTAATTCATTTGGACCAACAACGAAGATCGTTCTTTTATCCCACGGCAGACCTGACCCGCTGTGGCCGGCATTAGAGCAGACCCTATAGAGGTGTGATGAAATGAAAAGTTAGCCCGACTTTCATGCGCTTTAAATCACCCCGGGGTGTTCAACCATGTGAGGCGATCTGCAGTGGTATAATCAACCTACTGCGACTTCTATCGCGGCCGGTGAATAGTACTTTGACCAAATGTTGTGGTGGCCATAAGTGTCAATCGAGGTCGCCTCGGTGCCGGTTCTGAGCACCTGTTGAGGTCGGAAGCGCGATTCTTGCCAACGATGACTGCAAGGACAAGACTGTTCGGCTCTGGTGGCACCGATGGACCAACTGGGACGAGAGTCACAAAAAACCGACGACGCATCAGCTTAGCTGAGCTAGCTGCAGCCTTGAAAAAGCACGAAAAGTAGCTTGCAGGCATCTTGCCGTTTGTTTTCAGATCATGGAACGGGGAGGCAGGAAGAAAGTGCAGCTCTACCAGTCGCGAATCAGGCGGTTCGCCCAGTTCCAGGCAGAGGGCGGGAAAATCCGCAAGCAAGCGTTCCCGTAGGTAGCGGGCTGCGCAGTGGCTCAAACAGCTTGTCCAAGCAGAAAAGAAGTATGACATGAGCCAGTAAGAGAAAGGACGAAAGAGAAGAGGCCCGGCATGCCATTGTACCATTGCTGACCTCCAAAAAAATGGCGGTTGCAGAGTGGTTGCAATCATCGTACAGCGTACATGAACTAATGGAATCGCTCGATTAAGGAAAGACTCCTTCCAGATCATAGTGACCAGGCCGTACCGCCTGGAATCGCACTTCAGAATTGCGTAAAGTCTCAGGAAATGCCGAGATATCCCGAGAAGTTGTTCGTTTGTCCCCAGATCCCCCCTCGGACTGGTTCGAGCCCAAAGAATCTCGATACATCTGCGTGTATCTCGATCCGGGATGCAGACGCTGTGCAACCCTCTAGCCGAAGAACCTTATTGGATTGGAAAAAGTCGAACACAAGACCTAAGCCAATGAATTTAGGGTGGTGTCCGCCTCCGCCAATCCAGTGTCGTTTCTATTCTGCGTCATGCACTCTGCATCATCGACCTCTGCAGCTGCCATTTTTTAGAGGACAATAATATCATGGTCGTAGTTGTAGAACAGCGCCAAGTTCTGACAGTGGGCGTTTTTCCTGATGCTGGAACCTTCTGCAAGGAAGGGGTGGACAACAAGGCCATCAAAACGAAGCGCATTCCTGTCATCTCTGCTTATGTCCCACGCAATTCTGCATCTGAGAATCTGCAGCAAAGGGGGCTTACATCTCCGAACGAGGGGGCTCACCTGTAATAGGTCATGGCATGTAATTCAAACAGGAGACGATCTATACTGATTTAATGATTAAAATCAGCCTGCTTTTTATCGATAAAGAATCACTTCACATCCCTGTATCCCTGCAACGCCGGTCCCATCTTTCAATTGGGGAATCCAGAGGCACAACGTGTGGCACGCTGAATGGGAAGCCCATTCTGGAGGCCTTCAAAGTGTGCCAACTGATTGCGGTGGGATCGCCACGTCCCGGTCAAGTGCGAGATATGGCGCTATTAACTGTCGAAACCGATGGCAACATCGAAGAAAGGGGAAATCGAAGGGACGATCGGACCGACATCTGGCGCGGCCGCGCCACAAACTGGTCAATCAAGTGGTTCAGCGTCGCTGGCCAGAGTCTGATCTCCTTGTTAGGTGCCCTGTCGCATTCGATCCGGTCGGATCGGGGCACTCATGATGCGATAGGCAGCTAGGGGGGCTAACCAGCCAACGGGTGGCGTCAGTATTGCGATTAAAATCGTGCGGAAGGCTCGTCGCGAGATGTGAGCATGTCAGATGTCGTCGCCGTCGACACTCTTGGGAGTCCTCTTGCAACCGCCCAGTCCGGAGAGAGGGGGTGTGATTGGTTGTACAAGTGAATCGAGCCAATCCAGCCTCCTGGATTGCATCATTTTCCTCAAAAGCCGCCCTTTCGAAACTGGTTCACGTCACAAGCAGCCCACTTCAGTCCGACATGCGCGTTGCTCAGTGAAAGTTGGCCCGCGTCATTGGATGAGATCGTGCGTGAGAGGGCCACTGGAGAGGTGCAAGGCGCAAGGCAAAATATGTTGAGAAGGTGAAGCTAGGGAGCGGATGGCAAGGCGGTCACGTGACGAGGTCGTCATCTGATTCTCGTTGGAACGGCCCCCGCGCTAACGCCCTCTCTGGCTCTGCAAGCATGAGGCCATTCAGCGTTGCGGCTCGTCAGGGGCCGCCGCGCGGCCCCTCAACCGTCCGACATGTGTCGCGCGGCCCCTCAGCCGTCCGACGGATGCCTCTCGGCCCCTCAGCCTTCCAAAAAGAAAAACAGGAGAGTACGAGAAGTAGGGTTCAGCAAACAAGTGAGCCAACACCGAACACGTGCCGTCCACGGCCGCCAGACCAGCCCGCAACCCGGGCAGCAGTCCAATCCGCGCCAGATACCCCGCATCCAGCCTGAGTTTGCGGCGACCGCAGTCGCCGTTGGCGCCGCGCGCCGTCGCCTCCGCCGCTACCGGCGTGTTGAAGATCACGACAAGCAGGTCTCGCACGATTTCCGCTGCCTCCCCAAGCGCCACGGCATCCTGCTCCGCACCGACCCCCAGGCCCAGCACCCAGAAGCCGGCGCCGTCCTTCATGAGCGCCTTGCGGACCATGTCCAGGGGTCCGCCGAGCGCCCAGGTCCCCGCGCGTATGGCGTCGAGGCAACGAGAGGCCGCCAGAGCCGCGTCGTCAGACCGCACCAGAAATACTTGGGGGCATGCCACTGGCCCACAAACTGCGAGGTCGCGTGGTAAATTCGGGGCACCCGCACCGCAAACCGATGAAAAAGCCACCAATTCGAGCGCCTCCCCGTCCGAGAGGGGGGCCGATGGGGGTAAAATCAACCGGGAATCGGGGGGGTGGGGGGAGGAGGCAGATGAGGACACGGGCGGGGGGCAAAGAGGTGGAGCGGTCACACCTACAAGTGCCACATACGGAGGGGAAGGAGGGGGAAGTTGGGGGACGGCAGGGGTGGTGGCAGTCACCGTTGGTGCGCGGGAGGAGGGGTCACGCGCCGCCCTAAGACGGAAAAGTTCCTCGTGAGCCGCGGCCATAGCCACTTCTTTGGTAATCGAAGGCGAACCCGAAAAGCTTCAGACGACGTCACCTCGTAGTTCCCGGTGGCGCGTCAGTTTGCGGGCATTAGAAGCCACGGTCCAGGCCCGCTTGTACGCCGAGCTGTACGTGCGGGCCCAGACCGCCTTCTCGTCCAGACTCAGGCCTGCCACAGCAGGTTGTCGTCCCCCCTTCATGCCTCGGAATTGAACGGCAAAACGGAGGATGACGTCTCGTCGGCAACCGTGCCTACCGAGGTGACGACAGGTCAGGTTGGCGACCAAGTCGCTCAGCGAGACTCTGTGCGCTTCTTTCCGCACATGCAGCACTAGGCTTCACAATGTTTTCGAGTGGACCGCTGACCGCCCAGTGCTCTGTCATTGAAACGGTTTTTTGGATGCCTGTGAGCCAATCGTTCTCCAGTAAGAGCGTTCTTTGGACGCTCCTCAGCCAATGCTGCACTGTCAGGCCGGGCTTCTGGTGATAGACGCGTCTTTGGAATGCGAATTTGAGGCCGGACAAAAGCTCACAGAGTCAGGCCTCTTGCGGCACTTCATCACGAAGCGGCGCTATCCAGAGCCGTGGCCGAGGCTGTGTTTCTTGGACGCCTATGCGCCTATCATTTCAAATTCCTGACACTCAAGAGGTTTCATGGACGCCTGTGAGGAATTCCTGCACTGTCACGTATGACGCAGTGGGCTCCCCGTATTTTTTCAATAACTTGGTGCCCCCTTTCCCTGAGCATCACTGCTGTATCTACTCCATGTCATCTTCACGTCGGCTGCACTCATGCATGGCTGGTACAGAGCCTCCAGCTTGATCTCCCTAGACATGGACGCTATAGTGTGTGGGCGTTGTTTCCCAGGCTCGGCCTCATGCCGCTTTGAGTTGCGCTGTCTCCGTGGGGTGGGCACATGAGGTTGTCCTCGCTCGGCGAGTTTTATGGTGGCACTCGCTGTTTGTGCTTGGCTCAACTGCCGCTCCTCGTCGTTCCCTTGCTGGCTGCTCTTCAGACAAGCTGCACAGAAGATGGGCCTCTTGTGCTGCGCCTGTAAAATGGCGCCAAAACCCAGTTGATGGTGTTCCACCTGCGAGCACGTCCTTGTTCATGTCTATGAAGCTGCAGGGCAGCAGACAATTCCATATGTTTTGCACAACAGTATTGCTCACGAGCATTCCCTTTGTCAAGCGGCGGACTGAAGCCGCTAGAAGCAACCGACAAAAAAACGACGCTGGAAAAATGCCGAACAAACGGGAAAAAATAGAAAAGCAAGAAATGGTGCAGTTGTCTGTTCTGAGTGGCGCCATAAATCACAGACGCTTCAGCACAGACCGCCACTCTGCTGATGCTGCGGTCGAATCACGGTCGCCCGTCTATATGAACTTCTGGATTGTCCTTGTCGAATACGACCACATTACACACCCGTAGGGCTGCGGCAGATGCACCACCGCGCTCGCGCCTCCACTGGCTCTGCGCACGAAGCCGTCGAAGCGCCTGTGGGACGATGCGCCATCTGCATTGGTACAGATCCTCCGCGTACACTGGCAGCGGATGCAGCTCAAACATGGCGCTATGAGCAGAATTCTCTCTGTATATTTGCTCAGTTTTATTCCATACACTCCTGGTGTACTCCCTCCCCATGACCACCTTCCCCATCTCCTTGCTCGTGCTCGCCGTCTTCTTCCTCCTCTTCGTCCTCACCACCGCCCTCTCCTACATACGCTGCGTCTTGACGAAGCCGCTCCGAGTAAACGCTCTCACGCTGGCTAGCACATTGAGCCGTAGTCAACTCTCGAAAGCCTATATCTACAACAAACCATCGTAGCTGCCCATGCGCTCTCCATTGGGCATCACGACACCAGCCAGCCGGTCCTGGGCCGACTCGGCCGCATTATACTGCTTCACGATGGAGAAGACGCCCTCCAGTGGTGCAAAATCCGGCGAGTACGGAGGAGGCCGGAGCAACAGGATTCCGTACTGATGCGCCTGGTCGTCAGCCTCATCGGAGTGGATTGCGGCATTGTCGATGAGGAGAACGGAGCGGGAATCTTGCACCTCCCACTCCTCGGTAGGTAGGTCCGGATTGCACCTTCCCATGGATGGCGCCGGGGCATGTATGACGAGCACGTAGTCGAGAGCGGTGTAGGAAGGAGGTACAGCACACATCATCCTCTCAACGACGCCGTCGATGCTCACAGCTGCCATCACAGAGTAGCGGGGGCTCTTGCGGGGGTCTGAAATCATGACCTCATCTCGCACACCGCGCAGCGCGTAGCCGTACTGACGATAGCTTGTGGAACCGTCCATGTGCACCTCGTCCATGCTGAAGATGCACTTGATGGGCACGCGGCGTATCTCTCGCGCGAAAGCGTGTCGGCGATGAGCACAGCGTTGGCGGAAGTGCGTGATGATGCGCTTGTGGGTGTACCGACGGCACGCAGCACGAGCGACACGGTGGAAGGCGAGTGCAGGAGCCCCTCCAAACGTGTAAGCTCCGAGAGCTCGCACGGTCTCTGAGATGTCCCCCTGAAAGGCCACCGGAGATGGTACATTCAGTGACGTCACCGCGACAAGGAAGTTGGAGTTGAAAACGGCGTTGTCGTATTGTTGTGGACCTAGGGCGTCATCAGTACAGAAAGCACGTGTCCTACGAAACACCCGATACCACCGCCCCACAGTGGCCACACTCACTGCCCCTGGCTCTGCCGCCTCCGCCCAGGTCATCCTGCCACCGGCAAGCCAGGATATGACCAGCGCACGTCGATCCTCTACGAAGGTCATGTGGACGACAACAAACCCCGACGGCTGCGCACTCCACGCTGGCACCGTGTTGACTTCCACATGCAAACTCTCAATACAACCAAGCAGGAGCGCATGCGTCGCTCGCAGCGCGGCGCTGCTCCGCCTCTCCCGCGGTAAGGGTGCTGGCCACGACAGATCTCTTCAACTCGAAACGAGTGCGCAGTGTGCTGCGTGGAGCGAGCCGTAAGGTCATCGGAGAGGCAACGCATGCGTTCAGTGGCTGCCGGCTCCCGCCCACACACAATTGCCCAGAAAGCAACGACAGACGGCGAACCAACCACAGGAGGGCGCCCACACAACCTGCCGTGCACCCGATACCAAGCACGTTGCATCCAGTACGATGACAAGTCGCCCTTCAGTCACAGGCCCATCCCGCCGCACACATCTGTCAGCACCCCTCTGCCACCCCTCACCCACCTCCATTCGGAAACAACTGTCGCGCGTGCTTGGGTGGCGACACATGATTCTCTTGCTGACCGCTTTTCCACCGAGGGCCTGAAAACCCGCATCTAGGATGGCGAAAACTGGCGTGCTGGGCAAATATGCTGCCGGTACTCCAATAAAAAGGTCGCTCGTCTTCATTCGTACCCTCTTTTCTGAAGAGGTAGGCATGTGCCTGGGAAAATCTCTTGTGAGGTGAGCGTAGAGCTGCCAGGCGGCCACCACGTGAACAGGAGAGTGGGCCATCAAAGAGATGCGTCGGCCCCTCGCGGTCGGAGTCAGACGAGCGCCACGTACATATCACGGAGGGCCACCACTGGCCGACACCCTGTGGAGCGCTCGGTTTGAGGCCCGGTGTCACTCACCCCACACTAAGCGTCTGATGGCACACCAGCTCAGCCAAGACGCTAGAACAACTGTCTGTAGGCGTGGTCCCTGTAAAAGCGCGGCCGGACCGCCCCCCCTCCGCGTCCCTTCAGGGCAGGTATTGTCAGGAAGTGCCAGAAATGGACGCTGATGGTGTGAAAACCCGCCGTTTCTGCCACCATGCCCGATCGTGCTCACTGAAATAGGTCTGCGCCCATCCTAGAAGCACCCACAGTCGTCGTGGCGTTCACCGTCTGCACACGGTCGACCATCGAGGCACCGTCCTGATCCCCCTCTTCGCTCACAGCTTTCATCCGTGTACACTACGTCCTATGCAAACCTTGACAGTTGCAAT
>Ga0209093_1000565_pt1 | contig 20393 bp, 21 predicted proteins | sample SidtaG_4_FD_187450 | JGI IMG/M metagenome (GOLD analysis project Ga0209093, IMG submission 187450) | Marine algal microbial communities from Sidmouth, United Kingdom - Sidmouth_Male1 metaG (SPAdes) (version 2) | ecosystem: Host-associated > Algae > Red algae > Unclassified | place: Sidmouth... | reverse complement strand
GAGAGCCGCCGACTCGGGCATGCGGTCAGCGGCGGTACAAGGACGGTTCAGATGTGCACTGTCGTTAACGACATGAAGCCACTCGGTCACCTGTTTGCCCGTGTGCGTCTCCCGCTAAGATTGGGCGGCGGAAAGCTTTGTCCTGACTGCAGTTCTCGCGGCGACGAGTTCCGAGCGAAGAGCTCTGCCAATATTGCTGCGGAGCAAGGCCGTGTGCGAGGGACACATTGCGGCAACCCGATGCGGGACCTCTACGTCAATGACTTCAGGAAGGACGGCCTTGCTAATGCTCGCGCGGAGGGCGAGAGGCCTCGCTCCAACGCCGCGGTGACGGAGCTCATCATGTGTGCCTTGTACCGCTTTCTCGTGCTACGTCATGTGCCCCTTGCGGCCCCAACACGTCAGGCTCCTCGGACGGCGACTGAGATCAGCGACATCAAAAGCGACTTCCTGAGATACTGTGTGTACGCCTTCAGCTTCATGACGCTCGCCCGCCCTGTCACAACGCTCAACCTGAGGCACAAGGACATCTTAACGCCCCAGGTCCGGTCGCCGATGAACAGTGCCTTCCTGCGCAAGTACGTTTGCGTGGTTTAACTCACTTTTATTGTGTCCCTATCGGTTTGTCTTCCGTGCGTTGACATGAATCACTTGCGCTGTCGCCCGATTACCGGTCGTTCAGTAACGTTCTAACTCTGGCAGCTTTCTACTGTTTCATGTTCCGCAGGTTTGGCCACTTTAGGTACATTGACGTTGTCAGCCGTATCTGTAAGACCGGCACTACTCCTTCCGACGTCGTCACCATCCGTTTTTTCAGTTACTACGCCGTTGTGACCAAGACGGACCGAGCAGTTGCGGGAGACCTCACTGTCGTCAGATGCCCCGACGTATGGTGCAACATTCCTGCATTGTACGGTGGCCTGCTGGGCATCCAAGGTGATGACGGTTCCGCTCAGCCTTTCCATGCAAACTTCCATGAGACGCTGCTCTTCACGAAGCTCGGAGCGAGCAAGAGCGGCGGCACCACCGACACCGGCCAGATGCTTGCAGACGGGGCACTTGGTAACCGTCTGGTGCTTGACTGCGCTGATCTTGGGACTGAGGTGACCCAGGGTGTCGTGCTTAACGGGCCGTATGGTTTTCGACGTGGTGGCTCCCAGTACCTCCTCATGGAGTTGGGGAACATTGACTTGGTGATGCGGCTAGGCGGCTGGACCAGCAAGTCGGACAGCTTCTTGCGCTACATCTGCAACCTGACCATTCGTGGATCGTGGTTGACGACCCTCGAGACGTGCCCTTTGGACGAGGTGGTGCAGATTGCTTCCGCAACGGTGAGGTCGCACAAGGATTGGGTTAGCCGCTTGAGCAGAGCCACGGCGGAGCGGCTTTGGGAGTCCGCTGACATTGCGGCTGCAAAGGCTGCCTCCGAAGAGGACGGCCTGACTCTGTTGTTGAGCATTGTTTCAAGTGTTTTTAGGACTCTGAGGTACGGCCCTGCGACGTAGTGTGTGTAGGTCATGTGTAGTAGCGTCTGTGTGTTGTCGCCTCCTGTCGTTCATCTTTCTTGAGTATCGGTTCCGTGGTCAAGATCACTTTCACGGCTTCTGGTAGACACTCCTGATCGAAAAAAGACTGCTGCACGCTTCGGAACCAAACGGCGTGCTACATGACACGACTTGCACGCCCATTTTCTCATGACATGAGGAAAGTGCATGTTAAATTATAAGATGAATGACACGACTGTCTAGCAGTCATGCCGTTATTAACTTTCTGTTTGTAGTATCATGGCATTTACCAATATCATGTCATGATGCGATCGGAACTGTTTCAGCTCCAGGGGGCACGGAAGCCCCCGGATCCGACACCGTGTGAATCAGAGATTGGTAAATCAAGGGCTGTGGAGTCGCCCATCATCACCGCCAGCTTTGTCGTGCACTACCTTGTACCGGCGAACAGAGCGGCGGCTCACTTTCAATCGTCATGGACACTAACCGCGCCACGGAGGCCCGGAGAGTGCAGGAGCAGCGACGGAGTGAACACTTCCATAAGACCCTCATGACAACTACTGCCGACATGGCGGGAATCTCCCCGGCTGGCAACCTCTCAAGCTTCGTCACAGCTGCTGCCGTCGAGCCAGGTAGCCCTGCACCTGGTGAAGTGCGGCTTTCAGGGCTAGTGGACCAGGCCAACGTCGATTTGATGACCGCCTCTGCCCCTCAGCAGGCCGGCCCTGCCAAAGCGCTGGTTGATCGGCCACCTCCTGTGCCGCTGATGGTCCTCAAGCGCCCTGAGACGACCCGCCCGGCACTTCTGCGCATGTGCTCGCTGCGCAAGCTCTCTCATGAGCCTAGCGCCTCTAAGGAACGTCTCGTGAGGCTGTTGACGGAGGACCTCCTTAACAGCGAGAACGGCCTCAACGGCCACGCGCAGGATTACTACGCATTCCTTAGTGGTCGTGTCGCTGAACAGCCGCACTTGCTGAACTTTCAAGTGGCCGTTCTTCCTCCATCGCGAGCTCCTGCTCAACACCCTAAAGAAGCTTCTGCATCATCAAATGACGTACATTCTACCCACGGCGGCCAGAGAGAACGCCGTGACAGCCTGAGTGCAGATGCGGTGCCCTCTTCTTGGGAGGTGGAGGCCAAAATCAGTGAATTAGTCGGAGGTGATGCGGACTCCCTGGCGGTCCCTGCGTTTCGAGCGGCGTTCCGACAGCTGCACCAAGGCAAGATGCGGGATGCTCAGATGCACGAGCTGACTGACAAGATGAACGACATGATGGGCGCTATTGAGGACGCACGAGGCGACGCACAGCGTGGCTTTCAGGACGTTCTAAGCCGTGTTGGTGCTGGCATGTGCCATGAGAAGGGCAAGCTTCCTGCAACTGACGACAAGAGCGGTTTCAAGGCCAAGAAACGCCGCCTGCGTGATGTCGTGGCGGACGCGGCCTCTACGGTCCGCCGAGATGGTCATGCAAGCGCCATCCAAGCTGATCAGGCGGCTGTCATGGGTACTCTGCCCATTGCGACAACCGAAGATTTGTGCGCCGACACGTTCAAGCTTGCCGCAGAGATCATCAGCGACATGCCCAAGAACGCTTCACTTGTCGTCGCACTCAACCACATTATTGGCCTGTGTCATACACAGTGGGGCGAGAAGGGTCTATTTGGGACGCTTGCAGTTGTGCGAGCCTACACGGCGTGGTCAACAAGGGTGGCGTCCACGGGAGTGAACGGCAAGGCCCTGATCAATGCAGCTTTGACCAACGCGCTCAAGAACACCGTCGCTCGCGTCGAGGGCATCCTACGGGTGCTGGTCTTTATCGACGGATGCATCCCTGGTATTCTAGGTCCTGGGCCGTGCGGGGGTCGCACTGCACGAGCCGCTCAGGAGCTGGCGTTGAAGGAACCTGCTCAGACGACATTGCTGCACACTAAGATCCAGGAGCTGGGTGACGAGCTTGGAGGTGCCGCCGTTGAGCTGTCACGGAAGGGGCCCAAGCTTACGTACTCAGACCTGCGCGTCAGGCTGCTACAGCGAGTGGCCAAGAAGCACACGCAAGCGTTGTCGGTGGGACCCCAGAGTCGCCCCAGTGGCATCCAGACGACACCTCTCGTTCGACCCTGGATTGACTTCGTGGTTTCTTCCATGCCGCGGCGGTACGGTAGTGCTTCATCTGCTTCGTAGCTCAGTTATTGAGGCTACTTCCTTGAGATGTTAAAATCGTGGTCAGGTTTTCCGTAGCATTGATGTTTTGTGCATCTCTTAGAAGGTGAAATGCCACTTTGCAAATGTGCATGACATGTCAAACATGGATTGCGAGCCGCCTTGAGGACATGATACGTACAGACTCATGTATTGCAAGTTGTGCTGGTCTGATGACCTCCACCAGACGTTGAGATTAATCTTCATCGCCTTGCCCGCTTCAGACAGTCCCGGTTCTTTAACCTGTCGCTTCCAGAATGCAGATGGAGTACAGCGCCACCAAGGGCTCCTCAGCGTGCCACCTCAGAGCCTCAAGCGACGAGAGTGCTTCTGGGACATGTCGGTGGAACGAAATAACAAGTATCCCGTGCCGAACCGGCATCGCCCTCGCATCTCAGTTCGCCCGTCGCAAGCACGTGGCTCACCTGCCGTGCAGGCCTGTGGCTCCCCCACCCACTTGGCCGGATTTCTGTTCGATCTTTCCGCCGTCTGTGTGGCGGCGGTAACCTAAAAAGAGCGGGCGCGTGCTGCCGGTGATTTAAGGAGCCCGTAACTGGCCACCACCCCGAAAATCTGCTCGTACTCTCCGGCGGGAGGTGTTCCCGCGCCTGCCAAGAAGCAGCTGGTCCAGCAAGCGCCGCCTATGTCGTGGTCTTCTTTTGTGCAGACACCCATATCCTCAACTCGCACCGGCGTACCGCCGTAGGCGTCTTCGCGGTCTACCAGCATCTCCCCCCTGCGTCCACCTGAAGAAGCCCGATCCTTACGGTCAGGGCCCAGCCTTTCCAGGTGCTAAGTGCTGTCCATTTATGTATGCAAGGACCACTGATTAGTCGACGAAGACTTCCGCGGACTCCGTTGCCGCCGGCGCCCCGTTAGAGGACCCGCGGCACCCAACCGGCGCGTGTTACAACCCATTGCAAGACGTCGCACAGTGCCACAACACCACTATGAGCATGAATGGCTACCTCGTGCACACCGCAGTGCCGTCCCGTAGCTGAGTCTTCCCAGCTTGGTCGATAATGACATCCGCGACGAATGCTGCGTCCCCTATAGAAGAAACTACCGTGCACACACCGTCGTGACGAAGAATATCCAGCCCCACTGGCCACGTGGTCGGAGTGGCTTGCAAAACGTTCTTCCGAGAGCGTTGGGATACCTCACCTGACCGTAAATCGGTCATATTCTCGCACTGCTCGCACCGAGAGCCGACGCGCCTGCCCTGGCCGGCGCACACAGCTCCCCGACCGGGAACCTGCGTTCCCATGCGCTCCATCTGCGCGTTCTCCCCCTTGCTACCACGCTCTGTTCGATCCAAGCCCTCCCCGCGTGCCCCCCCCCCGCTCCATTGCACCCCTTCAGAAGAATCTTGTTCCCGCGTGCTCCGCCGGGTACGCGGCACTCTACTCGCGCTGGCTCACTCGCTTCATCGCACCTGCTCCGGCCTACCGGTGCCACTGTACCCGTTCTCCACGTAGTGCGAACTTGGCGGCAGCCGCGACGCGGCTCTGCCCCCACAGCCCCCAGTGGCTGAATTCCGCCGCCGGTGGTGTCAGGCAATGATTCATCTAGGCCTCACTATTTGGACCACATGTGTGAGACCTTTTGGGTTTTCCTCTGTAAGTAGCGCTTGCCGGGGCAGCGGCGCTTCCACTGGGGCATGCCCCAAAGGGGTGTGGCGAAACTCCAGGACGCGCTCCGCCGCCATCCCCCGTCGCAGCGCGGCGCGCTCGACGCCGCACCTCCACGGGGCGCATCTCCGTGGCCGCACTTGCCGAACCCCCGCGCGCCGCAGCGCCAGCCGCGTCCCCAGACGGCCCTTCCCCGCGGGACACCGCAATTCAGATCCACCCGGGGCTCCGTCGTGCCGATGCCGACAGGGCAGCTGTGGTGGACATAGGAGCCCCCATATCAGGCGCGGCCGGCGGCGCGCTGGAAGCCCCTTCCCCCCCTTTCTTGCGGCCGCCCTCCGGCCCTGGCGCCAATTGCGAATGTGTCGCGTTGGCTGCTGGATGCAAATCGGATACAGCCTAGGCAGAAGAACCTCCAAGAGCCGCTATCGAGGTGCCGAACAATGCTGCTTTCCGTGTCAATGGACGAGCCGGGCGGGGGGCGGGGATGCCCCGTTGAGAGGCGTCGCCGTCCCGTCATTCAATTCCCTTAAAATGGCAGTCACGGGCGCATCTTCTGGAAATAATGCGACAGCCAAGCGTCCGAAGGCACCCACCGCGGCAGAAAGTAGCGCAGGGCTCAGCCTGGTTCCAATACCGAAGCAGACCAACAAAGAGTGCCAAGAGGCGCCTCCCAGAGTGCCTCTCGTGTCAGGAGTAATGAGAAGACGCGCGGCGTCCACCATCTCGGCGTGCGCCCACCTAGACCAGCGTGTACCACTGCTGCGATGAGCGCCGTGTGCGCTGCGCTTGACGGCGACCTGCGCGTGCGCGCACCAGCTGTAGGCGCCGCCTTCGTTCTCCCGCATTTGCAGGCCAATTCAGTTTACCCTCTCGGGTGATTTTAGGGTGGTAGTCTTGCATGACACCGCAGGGTCCGTGGAGAGCAGTATCGATGTTTCCGGCGTACGTCGTCGGTTACTCGCGAGCACCAAAGCGGAGGCCTCCAGAGCTGTATCGACAGTGGGAGTGCCCCATATGAGCGACTGGACAGCGCGTGCACCCACATATCAGCACTGACCGTGCGGACCTGAGAGCGCCGGCGCGCCCACCTTCGCGCCCCCGCGAAGCATCCTCACCAATTCCATAGCCGGACGCGCCATCGACAGGCCTCGTTCTTTTGATAGAGGACCGCTTCGTGTGGATACACCGACTTGCGCTCTGGTGTACCACGAACGATAGCCTGCGCCGGCGGCCCTCTTGCGGTAGAGGTGGTAACTTCTTCCTCCGTTATCCGCGCTTACCAGCCGACCAGCGTCTCTGAAATCCAGCGGGCTCAGCGAAGAAAAGGTCTCGCACCGTCGCCACCGCTGTGCGCGAGTTTCCTAGCGCTACCCATTGCTTCCGCCGCCGCATGCTGCCACGAAACATGCGGCAGCATGGCCTTAAATCTACATAAGTTCTCCGAGCGTGCCTTACCAGCACGGCAGTCACGCCACCTCCGGGTATCTCAGGGCATTGCTGTCGTGTCGTCCACTGTGTTTGCCCGAGCGCACGGTGTATCTGTGACGACATCTAACGCTTACCGCTCGCATCAGATGCCAAGGAAGAACTATTGTTGGAGAGGCCGCCAAAGCAATTTCCAGTGCTGTCCGAAAGCTCACGACGCACTTTCTATGCGAGCCAAGGCACGTCTTTTCGAGCGAAAGGCGGGAGCCTGACAGGAAGCGAGACTGTGGTAGTGTTCATGGGAGCCGCTCTATATCCTTCCCAGGTCATAGTCCCTGCGCCAACGCGGAGCCCCAATACGAAGCAGACGCATCACGGACGTGTCGCTCCCCAAGAACTGGACCTTTCCCCGTAGTTTTCGGAAGCAGCAAACTCGATCCCTGGCGTCAGCCTCCGCCGAACGTCATTTGCTACATCGGCAGCTATAGCGGCGTGGCACGCTGCAGTCCACGACCATGCGTGCCAGCAGACGGGCCGTGCCAAGCACCACTGCATCAATATGTAGGCCCGAACTGACATCAGCCGTGTCCCACGCTGCTCTTTGCAGTGGCGTTAAAGGCAGCCGTATGTTTGCTGCGCCGGCGCTCAACAGAAATGGCAGAGGAGGCTCGTCGACCTTCGAGAAACAGAAGCTTATGAGCAGTAGCCCTACGGATGAACCTCGCGTCTGTCGGTGCTATTATGCACCAGGATCCTCATTCTACTCAGACACGCAGAGTCTAGATGCAAAGAGCGGCAATAAAAGTTAACTATGAGAAGACGACTGTCATGGTGGTCGTATAACGGCCTTCATGGTCGTATAATGATTAGAGAAGTCTCCTGCCCCCCTTGAAGATAGCGGAAGAGCCAGTGTTCTAGCTGTCCTGCTGGAATAGTCTCTGCTGGCCTATATTTCTGGTCAGCCGTTGTTGACATATATCTTGTAGCACAAACGACAGGCAGATGTCCTTCGAGGTACCTCCTATGCGAGTGGGAGCGACCACGAATCGGGCGGAAGGCCCTGATGCCCCACTTGCGGACACCACAGACACGGCCCCAGCTCTGAATGACTTCTCCAGCACCCCAAACCCCCACGCGGTGGCCAACTTGGCCGTATTGAAGAACCGAGCAGAATCTGTTGCTCCCAAAGAAACCTACTGGCATGCTGCTGATTGAAAGCAGCTCCACGGCCGGAGCGGCACGTAGTGGCTCTTTGAATTGATGATACGCGTTTGCAGCCGCGAGCGCTTTGTGGCCACAGCCCCATGCTGGCCCTCACTCGCTGTCTACAACTGGACACTATCCGACTCAGTTTGTCACAACGCGGTCGCTTCAAAGACCGAATTCGCCCGACAAGGGACATTGTCCACTAGCTCTCTCCCGTTGTACAAGCACCATTCCTTATTGAGTGCCAGTTACCATGCGTTCTCAATAGCTTCCGGACGAGAGGATGCCCCAACTGCCACCATTCTCACGCTTGAGTCGGAGGTGCACGCCCCTATGTATTTTCGGCCGCCTGAGGAAAATCTACGGCGACTGTCCTTTTGCAATCATCTTGGCCGTAGTGTGTTCCTTTCCCGCCCGGGAGAGAACTTTCGAGGCGCCTTCTCGCTTCCTCACTGGCGCGCTATAGGCTCACGTGCGAACACAGTTACCGCAGAGCGCAGCGAGTTGGTGACACTACAAAAATGAATCTTCGTGTCACTATCAGTCATGTGTTTGAGGCACGGCGCCGCACCTTCGATGCTTTCGCCACAGCTTGTCGCCTCTACGACGAACGGAGAAGTAAAAAACATCTCATGAGCACCTCCCTTGTCTTGCACCTCCCTAGTCTTCATGGACCCGCCGCCGCAGGTTCCACAGAGGTCATTTGCCTCCGCTTGCGCCCGAGTAACGAGAAGCATTGTATGTGCAGAGCGTCCGAAACTCGGCAGGGATCGGCCCACGCTCCAAAAAATGTCGCGTGCAGCCCACAGATGAAGAAGAGCTTGCAGCCATAATGACGTGTACGCATGAGCTCGTGTGCTTCCGTAAGGGCCTTTCGTACACACGCACTAGTGCCGCGGTGTCGATATCGGCCGCGGGTGCTTACGACCCGGTGAAAGAATTCCGCGGTGGTAATGGAGCGGTTCCTTTCATATTATCGCCTGTGTCGGTCTAGTACCGGAATAGAGGGGTGCTGCAGGTGCCGAGGAAGGTGCCTCCACGTGACTTTCTGAGATCATCCCCATGTTCTTTGAAGCTCGATGGAAGAGACTTGTAAGAGTCATATCATATCGCGCCCAGCCTCGGCGTGCTACCTCACTTCGTTATCGAGTGCATAACATGCCCTTTCACATTTTTTCTTCGCAAGTTTCAATGTCTACTGCCTGCCATGCCCTTCGTTCGCACCATATGCAGTCATTCATCAAGGTGCGGTGAGCGACTGAAGGACTAGCCTCTACGGCAACCTGTAAAGCGGTAGCACAGACAGCATGACTGAGGGAATCTTAGAAGCCAGTTGAGAACTTGGCGTGAACGGCAGGTGAACAGACGAATAAACGCGTCATGTAGAGATATCATCATCTGCAGCTGAGCTGGGTCTACTCGATCTACGGACGATACTGACGAATAAGAGCAGTCATCTGGCCCGCGTCAGCCTCCAGCCATGCAGTGGGACAGCTTCCACGTCAACTAAACACATCACAGGAGCTTCTGACAATTTTTCTTGAGCGGTCATTGCCTTCAAAGACGTGGCACGCTCCAGTTCTTCTAGCATACAGTACTCTAACTGATGTCCAATTGAGACTGGAAAAGTCGCTGGTCACTTGTCTGCGCTGTGAGTGAACCACATACCCGCATGATTCGCTCACTCCTCAGAGGCACCAGCGTTTCAGTAGCGTCTCGAGCTCGAGATCCAGAAGGAGAGTACGTTTTTCAACAAAACATATAAACCATACGTACTTGCCTTTGTGCGGCTGACCCTGGGGCGGTTGTAGAAGCAGGGCCTCAAAATTGCTAGCGTGGCTCACGGTTGTAATCGCACAGACCGATCATGTCAGGAGCGGAAGTCACGCATCGCTCACACCCCTCGCACAGAGACCGTCCCTGGCTTGTAAGAGGTCGTTGACTGATGAGGATATACCGCCTTTGCTAACACTAGTCGGTTGTCCGAAAGGCTTCACAGTCGTGCTTCTTGTGCGATTGTGTCTTCTGCTCATCTGCGTATGGCATCGTGATAGGTACAGATGCGACCGATGGAGTCTTTCACATCGCTAGCGCGTCAGTTGCATGAAGCACGACTTGGACCAGCTGTGACATGTTTCGTTTTGATTGGAACGACCGAAGCAGGGTGGTGAGAACCGCCTTCGACAAGTCAGATGTCACCCGGATGCACACCCTCGAGCGGGTACTGTCCGTCCTCAGTGCCGGCGGTGGGCTGTGCATTCAGACACCCCAGTCAGTCAGCACCGATGGTCACGTCCAAGCATCATCGCTGCGTTGCCTGCGCTGTGCCCTTCTGTCCACTCGTTCACGTTCCAGCACATCTCATGATCCTCGGAGAATCAGACACTTCCTTTGCCACTGACATGTCTTATTGATGTCTTAAGGTGACCTTTTCGTCGCCAAGGACATGTTCTGGATATGTGCCACAGTCATTCGTAAGATCTCATGTCCTGGAAGTGTGCCAATTTTACTGACAAGATCTCATCAAACTGCGTATGCCATGTGATCCGTGAAGAACAAGATGTCACGTGCTGCAATATTCTTCATGTCTGGTCGCGACGCGCAGCGAGCTGGCACCTACCACGTGCGAGTGAGAAAACAAGGAAAAGTACAAGGCAGTGAAATGAACCATTCTATGACATCACTAATACGGGCGCCGCTCACATTAAAGGAACATGATCAAGTTCGTCATGAAACGAGAGAGCCTCGCGGCTCACAGTCACCAGCGAAGTATCAAAAGTCTTGAGAAACAATGAGCTCAAGCAGCGCACTCGAGAGCAGGCAACGTACACCATAGAAAAGGTAAAAGCGCAGGAGAGAGTCACGTACGCCAATTCCAGCGTCATACCTTGAGCCTTGTGTATGGTGAGCGCCCAGCCCAGCACTAAAGGCAGCTGACGCCTGACCGGATTGTAGCTTGACGACTGGGAAGAGCTGTGACCGGCAGCTGCTCCAGTCACGGTCGCGGCCATGAAGTCGGTCCTGGACACAACTACCCGTCGCAAGACTCCTGATGGCAGCTTGAATTCTACAATAGGAAGCTCCTCCGCTTCACCTTGAGCGCCGCCCGACAGTTGGAAGCCGACCACAGTTCCACGGCAACCAGAGCAAACCCCATGCCGGTGAAAGTAAACATTGGACACAGCCAGCACAGCGGCGTTCATGCACAAGACAAGGCTGTCCGGCGCAGGTGTCAATGAGTCGAGCACGTCCCGAGCTGCTTCTGAAGACAGCCGTCCGACACGATCCTCGGCCACGTACGTGACGATACGTGTGCCGAGGGTGCCTAGACGAAGCTGGTTGTGCCGGCGAGCCTCGTCAACTGTGGCATACAGCGACACTGCATCGATGGGGGCGACGCCGGCCACGACCCTGGATTTCAGTGAAAGAACGTCCGCCTTGGTCAGCTCCGCACGCCTGAGGCGCCTTAGAAGTCCTAGGTAGCTTGGATCCCCGTGATGACGGTGCGCCGTGGCTAAGACAACCGCACGTCTGCCGAAAAGGGCCTCCCAGACAACAGCACGGAAGGCAAAGCTACCCTTGAACAAGCCCAGACCAGCCACAGGGGCGAGCTGCACAAAGTCGCCACAGAATAGTACCGTCAATCCACCCATTGGGGCGGTGGGCGTGGAGCGGACAAAGCGGCACAGCCCATCAATAGCGTCGAGTAGAGCAGCGTCGAGCATTGAAATCTCGTCGATGACTAAAAACCGAGCCGCTCGAATGCGTCGGCGTGCTGGAACAGGAAGCAGAGCGGCAACTTCAGAGGGCGACGCGCCAGTGGCAATGGCCGCCACAGCACTCGGAACAAGTCCAAGCCACGAATGCAGCGTGAGCCCCGCCAAGAAGCAGGCCGCAATGCCCGTTGTTGCACACATCCCCATAAATGGGTCCACTTCCAGGAGGTGTCGTTTGACCGTCCTGAGCAGAGTCGTCTTTCCTGCCCCCGCATCGCCCGTCACGAAAACGTTTTGCTTCTGCAGCAACCGGGCCAACACACAAGCAGCATACGGGTCGCTCGGTGGCAGACACGGTTGCGCTTCGCCCAAACGGGACCGCGATAGGCCGTTGGCACGGCCAACCGAGGGAGCGCCGACGCCTCGAGTCCGTCGCGCAATGGGTGCGCTCACTCTGAAAACAGCTCCACCGTCGCTCTGCGAGCGACTTTCTCCGCGTCGATGGGAAGATGACGGCGTTGCGTGCCGCGATGAAGCGCCCTGATCACGGGATGCGGTGAAGACGGCACCAGAAGATGCCCTATCCAATCCGACTGGAATGGGCCAAGCCTCTGTGGGAGGAAGAAGCGCAGGAGCCACAGAACGAGCAATCTGTATCGTAGAAAAGCACTTGAGGAAGACCGAGGTCTTGCAAATGGAGATCAGGGCTACAAGTCCGTCTTGGTCAAGCACATGAGCGATGTCAAAGACCCGGGCCACGCGACCGGCACGTGCGCGCACCGCACGCTCCGTAGTGCGTGTAGACGTAGGCACCCGTATGGATAGTGGACGCTGTTGCGCAGCGCTGGCCACCCAGCTAGTGGCGTCATCGGCCGAGTCAAACGCCATGACCTCCAGGCCGCCTTCTCGCCAGACGTGACGGGCCAGCGCATGACGACCTTCACGTCTGGGGAGATCCACAGCGCACACGAGCGACGCGGACAGCGTACCCGGCCACCGGCATCCGATATATGGGGCAGAGGCCGGTGGCAAAGATGTGGACGGCGGGAGTGAAGACATCGTAGCTTTTGCGGCTCGCTGCTCCTACTACACGTGCGTATCGTACGCGGCGCGGAGCCATATGGGCCTACTTGTGCGCTCTCACGCCGAACCAGGTTGGACACACGCAGGAACATGTCATTTTCTACTTCATGTGACGAGAAGAACCCCCGCATCCTTTGGAACATGACAACGATGAAGACGCACATGATTTCGGTTCAGGCTAACTTGTCGTGTCGAATCAGGCGCACCGTCAGCAATGGGCCCGGTGGGCCCGAAATACGGGCCTGCCTCCGGGCCCCGGGCCGAACGCGCGAGACACTGTTGAAAAAGAGGGGTAGACTCCGCTGGGATCGGTACCGATCTTACCAAGATCCCTTCCCCCCCTACGATTCTGGCAGGAGTCCCCCCGCCTGTGACAGAACAAGCATCCGCTACTGTCAGCCGCCAGGAGGTTCTCGAAAAGGTAGATATCGGAGGGTACCGTCTCGGACCCGCGACTTTCCGCATTGTAGTCTGGTACCTTGACCACTAAGCCACGGGCCCAATCGGCCTGCCAACTAAGCCAAATCCGGACATTTAATGTCCAGATTATTAGACAATCCGCCTCCGGGTGTGCCGGAACATAGCAGCCTCTCTGCTGCTACACCGCCGGCTTGGGGGTTGAATTAGAGTGGCTTACAAGCGGGAGTCGTGGATCAAAAACGAATTGGAAGAGGGAAAGTACCATGAACGACCATCGGTGGCCATTCAGAAGGCGGCAGGTGACCAAAGTGCGCCAGTCGATCCCACCAAGTCCAAGTGGCCGACTTCGCTGTCTTGCGAATTCGACCAGCTCGCGACCACCGAGCAGAACTGCCAAGATGCGCCACTGCCACCGCCACTGCCACCACCGCCGCCACCGCTACGGCCATCGGTGCGCCACGCGCCGCCATCCGCTGGCAAGAGCATCGTCGGCTCCGTGGTGTACTTGTACTACACCGGACGTGCTCCCGTGTTCTGGTCGCGCTGTTGGCATTTACGGCGCCGCATGTGACACGGCTGGTGGCTACCACCGCCTCATTCGACCCTCCCCCTCCCCTCACCGACACGCTCGGAACGTTTGCGGATGCCCGCCTACAGCCTGGTGGTGCGGGCTGCTCCCTCTTAGTGTCTCCTCACCTGTGTGCCCGTTTTCCTTCCTGTCTGGTGGATGACTGGCAAGGTGGGGTGGATGCACGCTGCGGACCTGATTTCACCGAACACGAAGCCACCCTCACTGCACCGCTGCGCCCCACGCCTGTTTGTCCGTGCTCATGGTAGGTGTCCGAATCCAGGGTGGGTGATGCGCTGGGAAGGCGTGACCGTAGGGGCTGTCCGGCTCTAGGGGGAGCGGATGGCAGTCGCTTGCGAGTTTTAGAACTAACTCGCCACCCCACTAGGCTCTTTCATCATCTGCTGAGTTTCATCACGTGTCCCGCTTGGCCATGTTGGCAACCCCCCGTCATGCATGTCATGCCTTTCATCCCTCCAACTCTACCCAGCGCCGCTCCAGCGCTTCAGCCAGGCGCACAAGGAGTCCTCTCACGCCGTGACCGCCTCGCTCTCCTCGTTCAGTCTGGACGTGTTCCCCTAGCTGGCGCTGTTGAATTTTTCCTGCCACTTGTCATAGCGGGCGCGGTTTCTGGCCTCGCCCTTGCGGCATCCCTGCCTCAGAGTTTTCAGTGCTGCCCCGCTGATCGCTGCGCTGCTTTTGGTAAGTCTTCGTTTTATCATTGGGCCGCCTGTCCTCCAGAAGCATGTGACTGTGCGGAGGAGAAGGGGAGGGACTTTGATGACCGCTCGTAGACCACGCGCTGACCGAACTTCAGTATTCTAGCGTGCTTTTTCTGCGATACTCTGCTCCATTGTCTTCTTGACTTTGTCTGACGTACTGATTTTGCTCTTGTACAGCAGTCGTCGTGGCACCACCGAAACAGCTCTCGTCGACCTCTTCGTCCCGACCGGTCTGGCGTTTCACGCGTCTTGGACGACGAACGACGCTGGTCACCCGCCTGCACGTGCACCCGCATGCTGATCCTGTCGCTCACCCTCTTCTATGTGGTCTACATCACACTGGTCAACCTCAAGCGTCATCCCGTCGAGACCGCCACCATTTCGGACGTGGCGCCGACCGCCAACGAGCTCGCATGCTTGATCTGCCCGATTGTCGCGGCCAATGTGCCGGGCCTCCGCCTCCATCGCATGTCCGTGCACAAGGTCATCATGAGCACGGCGCGATTGCGGAAGGTCCTCAAACTACCTGCCGTGGTTCCTTCAACCTCAGTGTTGACAGCCGCACAGGCACATGGCTCGTCTGGCGTCGGGGGCCAGGTTTCTCCCTCACGGCGTCCAGCGGCCGCTCGCCAATCCACGGTGGCTGGTGCGGGGGCAGGTGCTGCTGCAAGCGGGCTGGAAACTGGGTTTGTGGCGGAGGTGATTCAAGGTGACGGTACTGCGATTGACGCGGCAGCGTTGGGTGAATCCCCCTCCGACTCCTCCATTGCGGCATCGGTGGCAGCAAGCCGGGTACCTGCCCCGCCGCAACGGTCGCGAAAGCGAAAGTCCCCCGGTGGGTCCGCCCCATCCACTGCCCCCGAATTCCTGTACACAACCCCGTCTTCGCACGCACGGGGCGTTTATGAGGACTTGGGTGACGAGGTGCGCAGCAGTCCGTTGGTGCAGCTGCGCAAGGCGGCGCGCACGGGGCGGTTCAACACGCCAAAGTTGAGGGAGCTGCAGCGATTTGTCCTCAAGACAGGGCGTGGTGGACTGTCTCTGAGGGAGCAGAAGCGTCTATACGAGCTGCTCGTCACGTGGGACGGGGCGGACGGCGGCGCGGCGGGGACGCTGCAGGGGGAGTTTCCGCGATTTAATGCCTTCGCGCAGGCGCTCGCCGACGACTTGGACGCGGCCGTCGTGGCCGCTGGGTGGCGAAAGGTGGAGATTGAGGAAGACGGAATTACCTACCGGGCCTACTACCGTCCCGTGCTTGACGTGGTGCTGGCACTACTCGACGGGCAGCGCGTCATCAAACTGTGGAGCGGGGAGGGGAGCCCCGCGCCTCGGTCCGACTTACGCGACGCTCCTTTCGACGGCGACGCGTTCCGGCTCTGTGAGGAGGACGTGTGCGGCCTACCCGGGAAAAACTGTGTGCTCGGCCTGCACGTTTTCTCTGACGGCTCGCACATCTCCTGGTCTGGTGGTATGTTTTCTGGCAGCGCTTCCGTGGAACAGCATTGCGTGACGGGGTGGGGTGTGCGTGGCTCGCCACTCTCAGGGGTCACCCAGGTGTCTGAGAATCGTCATGAATTGGGGGAAGAGACTCTGACAGCGTGGTCGTTATTGCATCCATCTTTTTCTTTGCTCTATTTTTCCTGCCTCCTGTCTCACCACACGCAGCCCATAAACTGTACCCTGTTCGAATACGGCTTTTCAATTCCGTGTCGGCGACGGTGGAATGGATCACCGTTGCCTACATCCCGATCGTGCGGACTCGCAAAGAGCCCTCTGCCGACGTGCGGGGAAGGAACCGACGCGCTGGGGTGCTCCAAAGAGTGCTGTACTTGGCGTTTCGCACAACCATAGAGGCCAGCTTCAACGGCATCATGATTGACGGCGGTGCCGCCGGCAGGGTTCGCGCCTTCGTCCGTATCCTGCAATATCTTTGCGACCAGCCTGAGGAAAAGGCGGTCCTCTGCCTGAAGGCTGGAAACTGTGCGATGCCGTGCTCTAACTGCACGGTGGCGGCCGTCGACGCCGTGTTCCCCGCCGCGCGGAGGGCGGAAAGCCGCCATGTCGTCCACACGCTGAACCCGCAGCTCGAGTCGGCGGCACACTTGCGCTATGGACGCCAAGCCGTGCGACGCAAGTGCCTCGAGGATGCCAACAGCTTCAATAGCTTTGTGCCGGCGTTGGCGGGAATGGCCGGACTGGGCACGGAGCCCTTCTTGTTCTACAAAATGATTGGGTTTGACGCCCTACACGTACGTTCGTTTCTCTTGGTACTGTTTTTCGCTCTCATTGTTTTGAGGTGCTGCACTGTAACTCTTTGCCTCGTGTTTGCGGGCGCAGAACCACATCTGACTCCGGGATTTTCGGCTCGCCCGTGCTGCTCTATATGCTCCTTTTCTGTGACATTGTATGGCTCGTGGCGCAGGTGCTCGACCTGGGAGTTACCCAGATGCTCACCCGCCGGCTCGTGTTCATATTTCCATACATGTGCGTCGGTAGCCGGCCTATCTGCGGCAGCTTGGCAGAAACAATCCGGGCCGTGTACCGCCGCCTCGCGTTCCTTGGCCGCCGCAGCCAGGCGAGGACGCTCGGACCAGGGTACGCCGCGACTCGCCCTCTTCTTGCTTGCTGAAGGGAGTGTCTTTTTGCTCGTGGGCGCTATTTTTGTTGTGCTCACTGAGCACACGAGTGGGCTCCATCTTGTGTCTCCATGCTATTCCATACCTGGCTGCGTGCCATTTGTTCATCGACGCTAACATAAACACCCTAGCTTACGCAAAGATTGGTTGATCAAGACTGTTGTGCCGCTGCTTCCCGCGTTCGTTCTTTCACCTCTCAGTTATTTCCCTATGCCGGGCGAGACGCAGGCAACTTTCACGGGTGCACAGCAGCGGGGGGGGATTGCCATGCTGCTGTTCGTCGTGGCGGGCCTGTTTGGTCGTGAGGAGCCACACGTGACCCGCCCCCGGGCGACGTCCAACCAGTTGGGCCCCTCGCCCGTTCTTTCTGCAGCAGGCAACGCGACCGGCTCTGACGGCAGCGCGGCGCCGATAGGTGCTACCAGAGGGGAGGAGGAGGGCGCCGACCTGGGCACCAACTTTGTGTACGATTGGGCGGCCTATCACGCCGCCTTCGGCGACAAGCCGCTGGACGAGGCCGTCACCGAGCTATTCGCCGAGTACGCTCACCTTTACTCGCGGATGACCAGCCGCGTGTGCAACGCCGTACCGCCACCCATGACGCTGTCCGAGGCCAAGTCTATTGACGAGCAGGCGGCAAACTTTGTCCTCAAGTTCGTGACGCCACTGTTGGGGCCCATCTTCAGCGTGAAACTCCACAAGTTATTGGCGCACGTCCTCGATGCAATTCGGTACCACGGCTCGCTGAGAAATGGTAACACATCGGCCAACGAGGCGGAGCACAAGTTTGACAAGGCTTTTTACGACCGGACGTCCAAAACGTTTGACACATTCACCTTGCAGCTGGTGCGGCGCTCGCAGGGAACGCGGGAGGTGCTTGCACGCATTGAGGCCGCCGAGGGCGGCGGCGCAACCGCGCCAGACCGCCGGCCAACGACATGGCAGACACCGTCGCCCTCTTCCGAGAAGTCCAGTGCATCGACCTCGGAGCTCCCAGCCGCACCTCCGGCGAGCGGCGGCGTGGCTGCCCCGGCAACCATTGGCGGCGCTGGAGTGGGTGGGCTTGTGGCGGCGAAGGAGCTCCGCAAGGCGGCCGCCAGCCGCACCGTCCTCTCGGTGGCGTCGCTCTGTGCGCGGCCAGGCCTCTCCACAGCGGCCACGCTGCTCGGAAAGCGGGCTTCCGCCAAGGTATCCGTGCTCTCCAAGCTGGACATCACGGCCGTGTTCGACTGCGGCACAAGGATGCCGCAGCTGATTCGCTCGACGGCGAGCATGAATGACGTGCCGTGGTACGATGCGGTGCACTTCGACCCGGACGACGGCCAGCCCGGCCAGTGTGTCGGTGAGGTGCGCGCCCTGGTGCGCATGGACGGCCAAGACGTGGCGCTTGTCCGAGAATGGGAACCCGTCGACGCGGTGCCCGGCTGCCCTATGGCCGCGCGTGACTGCCAGCGACTGAAGTGGTCCATGGGGGACGACGACTTGGAAGCGGCGGTGCGCTGTGTCCCTGTTGCAAGCATTCGCCGTCTCAGCGTGGTGGTGCCCGACTTCAAAGACCTGCAGGCCCGCCACGGGGTGGACGCGGAGCCTCCCGGGCTCCACACTGCCGCGCACGAGCACCGTGCCATGCGTTTTTTTTTGAATGGTTTGTTCCCGTGGGGCTAGTATGTGTCTTGTTATTGGCTCTCATCAATGACGTTCTCTTATTTTACAGCACCTGCGCTTGAGCGCCTCCGTCTCCACCTCATGTGTGCTTCTTCCCATCTACGTACTTCTCATTGGCGATGACACTCAGTGGCCGCACGTCTCACGAAGCTCACCAACTTGGGCCTAACCATAAAAAAGCACGCCGACGGCGACCTACGTGACTGTCTCTCCAGGATCGGCGCGCAGTAGGAGTCACTTGTGACGCGTCAGTGACAAAGGCAGCAACAAGGCGCCGCGCGGCGCGGGAGCTTCGCCAGAGGTGGTGCTGCCCTCTGTTGATCCCGTGATCCGAAGCTGCGGCCAATCAGAATCAGGCCCGCGAACTCCTCTCGTGACTGGCACGCCCTGTGTCATCGAGAAGCTCGATGCGCCGCCATTTCCAGGCCATCGAAGTGGGTGCTTTCGATGCCTCGATACGAGCTTCGACACGTATCGACTGATCGTATCGAAAACGCGTTTCGATGCTCGATTGGCCTCGATACGGGTCCGATGCGGGTTCGACGCTTTTCTGTTCACGAGAGACGATAGGACGGACCCGTCAGCAGACGGCGGGGCCGCCCTAAAACGGGCGCGACTCCACGGCGGGGAGTCGAGCGCGCACGCGCCTCCTGGCCGTGTGTGGGCTCGCTCGCCCGCGCCCCTGCGTGGCATTTTTTTTAGCTTTTTCTGTGGGTCGCTGAAGCTGCGCGGTTGCGCGAGCGGCGGGGGGGGCGCGCGCGCCCGCCGTCGGTGGCGGGTGCACCCGCGGCAGCAATGGTCGTGCCCGGTTGCCCCCGCGCGCGATGAAGCGGCTGGCGCCGCTCCCCCGCGCGCGGCGCACACCACGGCCCCACGGGCCGGCCCCAGGGGCGGTCTAGGCGCGCCGCCAGAGCGCGCCCCACCCGGGGCAGCCGCGTCGTCGCGGGCGCGACCGACGCCCGCCGTGGCGCGCCGGTGCGGTCGCCGCGAGCGGGCGCGCCTTCCATGGAACGGGCGCACAGGCACGGTCAAGCCGCGGCAACACCATCCCTATATCGTGGGTGCTTGTCCCCACGACGCATCGTGCCGCTTCGCGGCAGGCAGGGGTGTCGCTTGCCGACACACGGCCTGCAACAATTGATAGCGCTGGCGTTGTGGACGGCGTTGCTCGCCCGCCCTCCTTTTTTCCGAGGGGGACGACCTCGTGCCATGCGCCGCCAAAACCGGCAATGACTACTGGAAACGACCGCTAGAGCATCAAAAGCAGGAGAGCAGTCTCCGCAGATAAGCAAGTTTTTCTCATGCTGTACGAGTCGGTCATTACTCAGAGCACATCTCGATGCAACAGCACACTGTAAATTCCTTGCACAGCACTCCCCAAAAGCCGGCGCCGCCCTTGAGTGCCCGGTTGGCCTCGTCGCCCACGGCCACGACCGGCGGCGCGTCGGCGGGGGCGTCGAGGGGGATGTCCGTTCGCACGTCGGTAGCGGGCGCGACCGCGTCGGTGTTGGGGGCGGCCGCGGCCGGCGCCGGCGCAGAGGTGCCGTTGGCGCCCACAGGGGGGGCGTCCATCACGTCTGGGTAGCACTTCCACGAAGCCTGGGGGGGGGGGG
>Ga0209093_1000563_pt1 | contig 20425 bp, 23 predicted proteins | sample SidtaG_4_FD_187450 | JGI IMG/M metagenome (GOLD analysis project Ga0209093, IMG submission 187450) | Marine algal microbial communities from Sidmouth, United Kingdom - Sidmouth_Male1 metaG (SPAdes) (version 2) | ecosystem: Host-associated > Algae > Red algae > Unclassified | place: Sidmouth... | reverse complement strand
TCGCGACCGTTCGGGCCGCGGGCTCCATCGCCCCGCCTCGCGCGAGAGTGTCAGGGGTCTCCCCGATCCCCTTTGCAGGCGCCGGCCACGGCGTAACGCCCACACACCCCTTCGCGCGTCGTTACGCGACGCCCCGATTGGTTGCCACTTGTGGCGTTCGTGGTGGCGGATCAGTCGATCTGCGCCCACTCGCCGGGACGGCTCGAATCTCATTACAGGGGTATGTAGCATATCTCCTTAATATTCGGATATTGAGCCCGGTAGCCCCCCTGACTGGTCAGTATTCACGTGGAGGATTGAACTGACTTGTGGCTCGCCCTTTGGGAGGTTACTTCCGTCTTGTACATCTGTCCTTTCTTTTATCGTCTCTATTTTGGTGGTTATTCGATCTTTAAGATCGCTCGGTCGATCGACTCCGCCCCTTTACCGTCTGATAATAAAAGCACCATGCGACCGGGGTTCGCCGTCGTCGGCACCCCCGGCTCCCCATCGGTTGTTGCACGAACAAAGGTTCTTCTTCCTCGCCTCTAAGGCGATAGCGTTCGCTTTATCGCGCGTCTACGGTCGGTCGCCATTTACTGGCTATTTAACCAACGTCATTAATCCCACAGCGACGAGAGGGGCGCCCAACCGGCGCAGACGCCGCTCCCAGGGACGGCGGCCGCCGGCGCGCCAAATCACCCCCCCCTCCCACAGCGCCCGCTAGGAGCGACGAGAGGGGCGCCCAACCGCCCCGGACGCCGCTCCCAGTGGCGCCGACCGCCGCCGCGCCAAACCAACCCCCGCCCCGAGCACCCGCTGGCCGCTGTACGAACGGCTGCTCGACGACCACAGCGGCGGGAGCGCCAAAACAGCGCGCCCGGTGTGGGCGCCAACCCCCATGGAAGCGCCGCGCGGCATCCCCCCCCATGGCTGCGGTCACAGGGTGCCGCGCCGATCTGGCGCGCTGCACAGCGCGCGCCGGCTAACTGCGTGATTCTGGCATTTTCCAGTCACATGACATGTGGACCCCGTGGTTGAAGCGTATCTGCAAAATGAATTGGAGGTTGGTGCCGTGATGCAACGACGACGCCCCATTGGAGGGCGGCGAATGTCGGTCATCGACATTCGCACTCTCCTTTATTCCATGTGTAACCGTGCTCCGCTGCCCGAGGAGGGGTAATCCGAGATCTGCCGCTTTGCCACTCGTGCAAGTTTGAGTACCGCCAGGGCTGCATAGAATGAATCCTACGACAGGGAGAACCTTTCTGGTCTAGAAAGACCAAGTCGCAACAAATCATCTCTTGCCACGAAAATATGCAGCTACAGTCTTTCTCCAGTGCTGTCCACCCTTCGTGTCGCCTGACAGACTCCCAAGTAGCCCTCTTTTTTGAGCAGAAGAAGGAAGAATCTCCCTTGCCAGCAGTGCAAAGCCGTCTCGTTCTTATCCAGGGGTGGATGGTAAAGCAGCCTACAGGAATGGAGAAAGAATATACCACCTAGCCGCTCTGCACGAGCCATTGCAATACTGCCATCCTATCGAACTGACATGTGACAAAAAGTAGAAGCATGCCGCTGTGACTGTGTGCGTGGCAGAGCAATCGAAGCTGTCGCAACAAGGGTCTTTTACGAATAACGTTGACACCATTTTTACCGGTCCGTCTATCCTAATCCGAGGTGAATCGGAACATTTTGGAGACATCCGTAACATAATCAGTCGATGCGTAGGAGAAAACAAAATGACTCCGCAATACAAGAGGTTTCTTTTAGTTTGCGTCCGTGGACTAGGATTTTAAACTGACACAAACTGTTCTCTCTGGAGAGCGCGGGCCCAAACGGACATAGAGCACTCGGCCGACTAGTGCCTTCACAGAAGTGCCATGAGAGCATCTCCACCAAGGGAGCCAACCGTCCAACCCAACGGACACGTGTGCCCACCGTGTATCGCTGGCACAGGCTCTTGAAACGGAAAGCCGAAACTAAAAAGGTCACGTCTCAAAGGTTTGGCTGGATTGGGCGCTCTCTGTGGGTGGGCCTCTTTTTTGGCGGACCAACTATCTAAAAGTGCCCGACAAAAACTCTCCGTGGATGGCAAATCGTCACGCGACTGTCTGAGCGCCACGGGTCACGCATTTCTTTGGTGATCGTGGTTCGGACAAGGAAAGAGGGGTTGGCCAAGCGACTGGGGGCGTCTCCAAACAGGCCTGTTCGGACGGGCGTTGCCGTTGAAGTTCCAAAACTGAGGCGATCGCGCGTGCTGAGCTCTAGATGGATGAGACAACTAAACATTGTAAGGAGAGCTATTTTTGGCTCGTCACACCCCCATCACAGCCTATTTTTGGACCGATTTTTTTCCACTATTGTGCTCGTTGGCCAAACGGTTCGACGTTTGGCTTCTTGGACGGTTGGAGCCAATGGTGGAGATCCTCTAAGAGCTGCGGGGGTATGGACACGCACATTTCGTGGCGCAGAGGCCCGCAATCATTACGGGCGGCCCCCACGCCTGCGGTTTTTCCACCACCGTACGCGACCGAATGTCCTGTTTTTCGTGCGGCATCCAGCCCGTCGATGGTCCGCCCGGGGGGGGCTTTACGGAGCTGTTCTTTGACACGCTTTGCTGTCCTGCAGATGGGGCATCATATGAACTCCAGGAAAGCTGTGACAGCCTCTCAAGGTAAGAAAGAAAGAGAAAACAGTACGTTCCCCCCGCGCAACGCGGCGGCAGGGTGCCAGACTCCAAGCGGCCACAAAAACAAGACGCGAATATGAGACAGAAGAAAACCACAGCACCGTAGTGCGACGGGAAGGGGATAGCCGATCCGAAGCGGACCATCGTCAAGGAAGCCACCCGCGTCCGACACAGCTCCACCCAGGCGAGCAAAGAACCAAGCACCCCAAGCCGTGATCTCGATGGTCCACCTCTTCCCGGACAACGCCACCTGCCACGGCACGCTCCACGTCAAGGCGTGTCTTGTCCAGGCGTGCGCGGCGCGCAGCGGCACCGCCGTCACGAAGACGCCGCACCGGTGCTTCCTCCTCTTTCTCGGTGAACCACGCCTCCCCATCGCTCACAACAGCGCTGATTTCCTGTGCCGGTCAAGTTGTGTTTTCGCTCGGCGGTCCATCCACCATCGCGTCAGATCCAACCGCAGCGGGAGAAGCTCTCAATGCACCTCCTGCAGCCGCTGTCGCCCCCGCTCCAACATTTTACCTTCCCACCAGGACATCCGCTGCCACCTCGCGAGCGCCGGCCACACCATTCGCAACGAACCCACCAGAAGGTGCGCCACCAGCAGACGCGGCACCGACATGCTCACTATCTGTTGTTAGCATCGTTGGGCGGTGCGCGGGGTCGGCGCAGTGGGGGTTGGCGCCGACAGTTTGACGCAAGCCGTTGCTTGATCGCCCGCCCTGGACGGATAATGGGAAGCTCATAGTGGTGAGCTTCTGAACCTTCTCGGCGCGGTGACCGGAGCTGCATTCCGGCGTAAGTACCGCTGCTGCAGGTGCGGAAAATGTCTCAGCATCACAAGCGGCCCGCGAGGCAGCAAGCTCTTCGGCTGGCGACGCTCCCGCTGCATGCGCTGCCGCTCTCGCCGCAGAAGCTGCCGCTGACGCTGCCAACGCCGCCTCATCGTCTTCTTTCTCGACTTGGACGACTGAGCGCATCTTGAGGTGCTCCCGCACCTTCATATGGACCACTTCCATGTGCCCCGGCCGGAAGGTGAGCACCCGCGCCCCCCCGCGCGTCGGTCCAGCCTCGGTGAAGCGGTGGAGTACACCAAACGACGAGAAGGCAGTGGCGAAGGCGCACAGCAGGGCCGTATGTGTTACGGTCTCCGTGATGAAAGAGTCATTCTCCAGCATGGTGCGCGCCTGCTCAGGTGAGAGGAAGACCTCCAACCTCGTCTGCGTCCCGCGCATGCGCCCCAGCGCACCACGCCCCTCGACGTCTTTGGTGTATGCGGCGAAGGCAGAAGCAGCTTTCTTGCCAATACGTTGATAAAAATGGGGCACCGCCCGATGCAGATGCCGGGACGCCATTGTGTTGCACTTGCTGTGGACGACGGCGGCGGGATCTGTCTCTTCCTCCTCATTCACAGACCGCTTGGCACGCGCAGGAAGGTGTCATTTCCTCTTCAGCAGGCTGACCGCCTCTCGTGTATCAACGGACATGCTGTGCATGACCCAGTCGCCGAGGAAGATGCTCACGTATCGCGTGGAAACAAAAACATCACCCCTGAATGACAGGCTGATGAGACGGGCCTGGAGCCATTGCTGCAGCGTGTTCTGTGACACAGGCCAACGGGAGAATTCGAGTACATCAGCGGTGTAGCGAACAAGACAAACGACGGAACGGAGCACGTGAACAAGCCAAATTATTGGTCGAACAAGCGCGCTGGAAAGACACCAACTGCATGCAAAATGAAGAGCAGGCAGTAACATCCGTCCATTGGCGCTCATGCAGCCTGTCGCAACCTTGCTTCTCGGGAAACGTACCACTGACTCGAGCACCCTGGCAGCGTCTTGACGGTCCATCTCCTCCTCGTCCCGAGGACGAGGCGGCCCTCCCTCGTGCTTCCCACCGTCCTTTTGCGCTGCAGATGCGGCTGCGGCCATGTGATGCATCTCAAAACACTTGACCATGGGGGTGCTCATCGTGACAAGCGCCCGCCGCTGCACAACCATCGATACAGCCAACTGGTCCACCAAAACGGCAATTTCTTCAATCTTCATCACCACCATACGGAAGTTGTTGTTCGTGACAGCGACGTCCTTGCGGTGGCCGGTCGGCTTCCGTCGTAGGCCCGACAAACCCGAAGTTTCGGACGCCTAGAGGGGATGGTGGTCCTAACTGGCGGCGGCAATGGTCAGGCGAAGGGACCCACGCAAGATCCTCCGTCGCGCCCTCCGGAATGAGCATAGCGCCGTGGCATTCGTTCCTGCACTGGGCGCTGTTTACGGTCTGGGGACCCGGGCGGCGAACCTCTACCGCCTCGCATCATTTGACGTCTTGCATGCCTGAAAGCTGGGCAACTTGCGCATGCCGGCGCATCCGCTCCCGGCCGTGCTGCTTTCCATGTGAAAGCGACTTGATGGCGCGCGCTCTGGCTCGGTTTCCGCCACATTCATCGCCACTAATCCGTGCGGATGGGAGCTCGGGTGCAACTGAAAGGCAACTACGGCACCGCCAGGGCACGTCTGATGTTGTTTTATATCTTGCGGCGTACAATGAAGAGTGGTCCGGTGGTAGTGCGGGGGAGTGTAGCCTGTTATTGATACGATGGGTGCGGTCCTGCACGGGTCAAAGGCGTACGAGAGGTGTGGATCCGTCCCCTGTGGGACAGTATATGACATCTGATCATCAGCGTGGACCTCTTTCGCTCCCTTGATTTTGATTTTTCCTTTGCTCTCATCAACCACAAAGTTGCTTTGTTCCCACTACCGAAGCGCAAGGGACGAAGACATGGTGCAGCTGGCGATACTTCTCTGTCTTTCGGTCTTTTATGCTAGCAGGCGCCGTCTGGCAGCGAGACGCTCGAGGCAGCACCACGTCTCTGCTCGACGGTGGCCCAGACGCGCCCGTCAACAGGGAATTTCGGGACCGCCTGCGCGCTTCTTCCGACGGGACGTCTTCCGACAGCTGCGCGATGTACAGTGAGTCGGACGGCAGGTGGAAGTCCGCGACGGGTGCTGACGCTGCCGACCCTGTGGCTCCTCTCGCCACCATGGGAAAACTCCTCCCGGGCCCAGAAGTCGCCCAGTCGCACCGAGTTCTGGACGCGTTTGGGCACGTGCCGTCACACGACGCAGTGCTGGAGTTGCTCTGCCTCGCGGACCGTCTCGGTGGCGCCCTTTTTGGGGACAATATCGGCGATACGACTGCGATTACCGATGGCCAAATCAAGGCCATAGAGGCGGACGCGACGTCGCTCGGAGTTGACTACGTCCAAGTTTTCTACGGCCACGTGCACACGACCAAGCTCCATGAAGCACTTACTACGAGCCCAGCACCCCCCCGCCGCACAGAACCCACCCGCCGCCCGTCACTGCCGCACCGCGCATTCTGCTGCCCTGCTCCGCCTCCAAAGACGCTGTGCCTGCTGCCAGCGCACAGACGCGCCGCCGTCGACAACGCCCTTGGTGTCGCCATTGGCTGCGGCGGCGGCGCCATCGCGGCGTCGGCGGCGGCGCGAACGCTCCATAGTGCCAGCGCGCGGGTGGCGCGATGGAGAAAGCCCGGCCTGCCGCTGACGCGGGGGGTTGTCACCCCCCCGCGACCGACATGGCCGCCGAAGCGGCCGCTGCAAAGGTGGTGGTGGGGGCTGCGCCGTGGCGGTGACAGCCCCAAAACAGAAGCCACTCGCGGCGCCACGTGTTACGCCGCCGTGCCACTCAGCACCCCCCCCCCCAGCCCGGAACCTCCCGCCCGCCCAAAACGGAGGGTCGCGCTCGTAGACGCCCTGCGCCTCCGCCAACTCTGTTTTCGATGCGGCCGCCGCCAGGTTGCGCAGCCGCCGAAAACGCCCTTCGTGTCAGATCCTGAGGCGTAACTGACGCCGTCCACATGCGCCGTGTCATCGTCGTCGTCGCCGACGACCGTGCACCGCTCTGGATCATCAATCGGACGCTTTTCAAACGACATTTTCAATTGATGACCGAAAATGGACTTTGGTGAAAGCAAATTAATTGTCTTCGTTCTTGAAAGTACATATTTTGTTCGTGTTCCGCTTCGGATCGGCCGAAATTGGGCATCCAGCAATAGCATTGGTTGTTGTCTGATTGGTGAACGGGGTACTGCTAACCTCCAAAAAATTGGCGGATGCAGAGAGAAGGGAGGCAGAGCCGACGAAAAGGCATATAAATGATGTCGGATTGACTCTTCGACAAGCCACGATCGAACTATTGGCTGAGAGTTGCCGCCAGTAATCTTGCAGGCTAATCACCGTGTCTTGCAGGAGTCACACAGAGCCATTGCAACCCGCAATGAGATTTCCTGAGATTTTTGGGCCGCTTGCTTGGGCTTGAAAATGGCATGGGGACGGTTCTGGGCCACATTTGCTATTTCTCATGAGATCAACAAATTTCTTCAGATTTCTTGAGATCCTGATGTGCGTTTCCAGTGCGCAGAGCTGCATGGGGAGACTTTGTAAGGAACTCAGATGATTCCTAGCCATTCCATTGGTCCTTGTACGCTGTTGAATCATTGCAACCACTATCCAACCGCCATTTTTTGGAGGTCAGCAGTAGTACGTGTGTGCTTATGCGCCAGTCTTTCCCGGGTGAGTGGGGCTGTTGGCGTGTGGTACACGCGTCATTCGTACCGCATGCTTCTCGGTCGTAGACGAGGTTGATATTTTGGCGCAAGCAATCGGCACGCACGCCTTTTCGGCGAAGTGTGTCTCCTAACTCTCAACGCCGACCTCCGTGTTGTCCCTTATGAGGCCAAGGGCGTCTGCGTGGCGCACAATGCTCCCCCACGTTTCCATGCGGTCCCCATTGGAAGGCTACTTCTTTTGACGTAGCCGCTGGCGTCGTTGTCGTCTCAGTGTTCGACCTCCCTGGTAAATTCACTACGCTCCATTGTGCTTCTATTGTTGGTAGACGCTGTGAAAATGAGCGGCTGCATCTCAGAAAAGTGTCAGAAGAGCTTCCATATCTTCTTTTCGGACGCGTCTGCAGCGACCAAGACTAGCTCACAGCAAGAAGTCACAGCAGCTTGCCTCAGCTCGGCAGACATCCATCACCCAGGGCTCACCGAGGACTGAGAAAAGTAAGCAGCGAACTCCCCGACAATAAAACCTCCTTTCCGGGAAAGTTCCTTACCGCTCTCCGCCTTTGAGGAGGCAGGGCCATCATTAGAGCAAGATTAAGATGTCCGCAAGGATCCAGACATATCATTCGCTGAACTAAAATGATGACAAATTTCACCACTTGCGTCCGACAGATCTCTGCCAGGAACTGCGGCAAGGACCGGCTGAACGGGAGGCACTCGCAGTTCGGCTCCCGATCAAAGACAGGACCCCCAAACCAAACATTCCCGTGAAATCTGCATTGAACGAGTGGCCAGTCTGACCGCCCGAGCAAGAAATAATGTCCTGGCGATCCGTGGCCATTGGGTGCCCGCGTCTGGGGCGCACCGCTGCCGCGCGTGCCCTTAACCTCGTGTGCTCTCTGACATGGGCGATCGGGCGCACGGCCGACACTGCAGGCCCCAAGAAGCTTGTCGGGCGCCCGCGCCTCGTTGATGGAAGCGTGGTGCCGGGAGGCGCTTGGTACCCGCCCTTGCGGCTGCTGTGGCTACGAGGGCACCTCCACCCGCTCACGCCGATGACCGAGGCGCGCCGGCCATCGTTCCCGCCGACACGACTGGACATCTAGTCGCGCGCCCACCACCGCCGCTCCGGCGAGGTGTGTGGGTGCTCTCCGAGTGCCGTCCAGACGGGACTCGGACGGCACCGGCACGTCGTGCCATCCTGACGGCGCTCGGACGACACTGACACACCGCGGCGCGACTGCGCGAGACTCGATGCCCCTGGGTGCGTGCGCTTTCGGTTCCCCGCCACTGCGCGTGACCTCGACCTCGTGTGCTCTCTGCGCTGTGCTCCTTAAACGGAGTAGGACCACAAACCCAGTTCGTCGTGTGGAAAGGCGTCGTGGGGTGTTCCTACATTGTGGGGATGTGGTCCACATTGTGAGTTTGGACCACAAAAGTCTGTTGCAATGCCTGTGGGCAGAGCCAAAGCATGTAAGCGAGAGATATCTCCGAAACGGGAATTCCCTGAGAGTCGTGAACAGGCCAATGGAAGAGCAGATGTTGGTGACTAGCAGGCCAATGAACGCTCTCCTCGAGGTTAAATGGTACAATCCTCCATGCTGGAGACATCCTCCTTGAAATCGGGGGGCGGCACGGAGGGGGGGGGGGTACCCAGACGATACTGCTTACTGCAGGAGATTTTCCCCAGGCCCTGGCCGTGTACGCCACAGAAGGTTACAGCTCTTGCGTCTCTCGCCGGACCCGCAATGCGGCTATGGCGCAACGCTTTGTGAAGCGCACTTGGGGCGCTCGTTGGCATCTGGACACACCGTATCCATACTCGTGATGTGATGGCGGTTACAACTGTATAAAGGACTCTCGCCAACGGCCGCCCGAAACCTCTGCACAAAATATTGCGGGCAAAACCAGCATCTGATGGCTCATCACGGGGGTTCCGCAAAAAAATGCGGGGTCCACAACACCCAAAACAGCCATTGTGGTCCTACCCCATTTAAGGATCACAGCGCTGACATGGGCGGTCGGGCGCGCGGCCGACACTGCGGGCCCCGAGACGCTCTTCGGGCGACCGCGACACCCTGGTGGGAATGCGGTGCCTGTAGGCGCTTGGTACCCTCCCGTTGCGGCCTCTATGGCAACGAGGGTACCGCCACCCGCTCACGCCGTTGACTGGCGCGCGCCGGCCATCATTCCCGCTCACACGACTGGACAAGTCGCGCGCCCACCACCGCCGCTCCCACGCCGTGTGTGGGTGCTCTCCGCGTTCCTTCCCGACGGGACTCGGACGGCACCGGCACGTCGTGCCATCCTGACGGCGCTCGGACGACACTGACACACCTCGGCGCGACCGCGCGGGATCGGATGCCACTGGGCGCATGCGCGTTCGGTTCCCCGCCACTGCGCGTGACCTCGACATCGTGTGCTCTCTGACATGGGCTGTCGGGCGCGCGGCCGACTCTGCGGGCCCCGAGACGCTCTGCGGGCGCCCGAGACATCGTGGTGGGAATGCGGTCCGTGGAGGCGCTTACTACCGCCCCGCTGCGGCCGCTGTGGCAATTAGGGCACCGCCACCCGCTCACGCCGTTGACTGGTGCGCGCCCGCCATCACTACCGCCGAGATGTCTGGACATCTAGTCGCTCGGCCACCACCACCGCTCCCTCGTTGTGTTTTTGTGCTCTCCTAGTGCCGTCCAGACAGAACTCGGACAGCTTCGACACATCGTCAGCGACGACATTTTTGCCATCGACACTGGTATCGAGGCCATCAGACAGGTGCAACTCGCCGAGTAAGGGTACCGATAGGCTTTTGGATAGACATCAGAACACCCATCGGTTCCATCTTAGGATATATCTGTAAGCGGCGGCGTCAGATGGGAAGTGACTGTGCGCAGGGCATCCCGTGATCCACAGAGCTCAAGTGACAAATTGTGGTGCAGTATGAGTGGACAAGAGGAGGATCTTGAGACTTTCTTCCCGGCACTACTGGCCACTCTCCCGAACCTGACGCCGCCAGGGACTTCGCCGAAGGCAGCAGTCTGCCGCATCTCAGGGACGGACCAAGGTTTCCGGCGCTCCGAGCGTGCCCACCACCCCCGCCGTTGTCGCCGGACCTGGTGTGGCCGCCCCCGCACCAACGACACCAACGCGCCGCGCCGCCATCGAGTCATCACGCCCGCCCCGTTCTTTTCCGCTCAGTGCGCCGCCACCACCGCCGCAGCCGCCGCCGGCGCTGAGGTGCCGTCTCCACGATTGACTCTGCTACCACGTCGCCTGCAGCTTGCAGCTGCCGCAGCGCCGCTGGCAGCGCGCACCCGCGCTCTTTGATGCCCCACGGCGAAAATGCGCGGACACGAAAAATCCCGTGCCACTCCATGCCGTCGGCGGGAGTTCAAGGGAGTGCGCGTCGGGAAACCTACGGCGGTGGCGGGGGGAGATGCCGCCGCCGGCCGCGCCGTGGTGCCGGCCGCTCCTGCAATCAGGGGCGGGGGGGAGCCCCGTGTGGCGGCGCCTAGGTAATGACGTAGCTGTACGGTGGACCTCTTGTCTCCCCAACCCACCCTCAACCTGAGTCGAAGACATCAAAAGATAAAGAAGAGGCTGTTTTTACTCGCGGCGCACTAGCATGAAGGCATTGAGCAAGTACAACATATCTTCTACAAGAGGACCACCAAGACCAAAAGAAGGAGGGTTTGCACCCAGGCCTTGGCGCGAGAAGAGGTCTCCCATATCAGGCACAATATGAACCAACTGCACAATGTCACCGAGGGGCACGGGCTCCGGTGCGACCCGACACACGGCATCCGCGGCGCCGCCTGCGCCGCTGTAGCCCATCTCCCATCGCAACTGTAGGCCGCCGCGGGCAGAAAGGGGGAACACGGAGGCCTCGAGAAACCTCATTCGCGCCACCACCGCGAACGTCCGACCATCCCCCCTTCGCACAAAAGCCCTCACTTGGCCGTAGCGGTTTTCGGAAGCTTGAGTGCAAGAGCTGTACAAAAAGTTGTCGTGCCAAGGAGCGCCATGACATCTGGACGACGCACGGATCAGCTGGCGTAAGGTACCCGCCCCGTCCAAATGCGCCTCAATGTGCAGGAACGCTGGGGACCCCACCCGCTCCGATCCGCGCAATCTCAACGAGGGGCCTACGCTGCCCGTACCGGGCTGCTGTGAGAGATGCTGCACGGTCATGAGCGCCACTTGCATCGCGGTGGGGTTCATGGAGGACGGTGACCTGGACTGCCGCGCCGAAGGCCTGCTGCTGTTGACGGAACGGTCATGTCCAAAGACGCAGTCGGCGCCATCCGCGGTGCCTTCCTCGCCTCCGCCGCCGTCTTCCTCCTCTTTTCCGCTGTAATCCTGGTTCTCTCCAGCCCTTTCCGCCTCCGCATTGTTACGCAGGACCGCGCGGGCCCCTTGTGCGTGACGCACAAGCTGCCGCGTGTAGTCACGTCCGCGGCTGGTGCGAGCGTAATGCCGCTTGTCGTCCTTGTGCTTCCCCTCGTTGGCTCTGGCGTCACCGTTTCGGAGCGTTCCGTGTAGGCGCACAGCGTAAAGGACGTGGGCGAGTAGCTTGTGGATCTTCATGGTGTGAATCGGTCCCAGGATGGGGGTGACATAGCGCGTGATAAGGAGGCGGGCGTCCTCAGCAATTGCAGCCCCCTCCGCGAGCGTCCTCGGGACCGGCGCGGCGCCGCCCAAATGGCACGTAATTCGGCCGACAATTAGAGCGTACTGGGCGAACATGGCCGTGACGGCGGCATGGGGGAGTGTGTCAGGGAACGCTTCCCGGTAGGCGACCCAATTTCATTGGACGTGGGCGCGCGCGGCAGCCCTGTCCTCCGCGTCGGGAGCAGTGACGCCTGTCACGCCTCTTTCTGCGGCTCCATCCTCGTCATTGCCCTCATGACGGCCCCGGCTGCTTGCAGACTTTCGAGCTCGTTCTGAGCCGCGTCCTCGTCATTGTCCACCACCACTTCTGATGTGAGGTCCATGGCTGGCGCGACGCGTGGATCTCGCGTCTTTTCAGCAGCGAGAGGTTGTGTGGGGCGCCCACGGTCGAAAAGGCGGGCGACGAGGTGGGGAAGCACCCAGACACCAAGCCGCTGCTCCCGACCAGAAAACGTCGCTTGCTTTTCTTTCTCAGAGATGATGTAGCTGACGTCCAGCAACACACATGTCAACACAGAGCAAAGAGAAGATGACAATATCCACAGCGAGTGAGTACCAATGCCCGACCAGACCACCGTGCACAGGACCCCGTCGTCCACATGCAGTCGTACTCCTCGAGACAGCTCCGCCCAGTCAAATCATACCCATGTCCAAGGCGCGATGCCTTGCTGCGCCGGCCAAGGAGGACTTGACGTCGATTGGCCTCGAAGTAGGTGGCCACATTTGACTCGCAGAGCGGCTCGTGTCCCTCACAGAGGGAAGGGAACACTCTTCCCAACCGGTGCACCAAGAGCCGTGTGACTCCAAGGTCCATCATCCGTTGTTTACAAGGCCGGCAGCGCATGCCGGAAGTACTGCACGAACAAACGAAGCCGTAGACATGGTACACGCACGCAAACGAAGCGTCAAACCAAAGCCAGCACTAAAAGGTGTCGTATCAAACGCGCCAATGAAAAGTTTACCACAACAAGAAGCAGAAGCTCACAGCCGCCATAAAAGAGAGAACAACAAAACGTACTTGAAGGACGTCAAAGCCGATGATCTTGTGTAGCAAGAAAGGGGCAGTAGTGAGGCCAGCCATCCCCGCCAGGGCGGGGGCGTAACTGTTGAGGGATTGCCGCTTCTCGCGGTACTGGCGACGTTACCTCTCGAGCCCATACTGAAGGTGTCCAGCCGCCTCCAGCTGCATCTCCAGCATGAAGACCACATCACGCTTAGTAGCCTTGAGGGCCTCGGGGGCCCCGAGCTGCGTCACATGGACGTTGTACGTGGAGCAGGTGCGCGAGCACAGCCCTGGCTTGAGGCAGAGGACTGCCCTTTCCTCCGGTTGATCGCACTGGTAGAGTATCAGACGTGGGAAGGCGCGTAGCTCTCCCCGAATGCTGTCATGGAATGGAATGCCATCGTGGCTTGCAGAGATTGTCGAGGGGAGTGCGAGATGCAGCACCCGCTGCAACACACCGCACCGCCGGAGCCGTGGCCCCGCCGGGCCCGTTTACATTTCCACCTGCGGGATATAAGCAATTGTGTGCCAGTGCCTCACTCCCGTCACCGACATAACGACATGTACACTATCGGGATAGAGTTTGTGAGCTATTTGCCCAGAGAAACAATGACTGAGCAAGCAAAGCACGAGCAGCAGAGAGAGATGGTGTGCGGCAGGTGAGCGCTCTGGCTGTCAGAGGAGAGTCACGCCTCACGAGTACCTGCCGCCCGATGCCCTCCCGTAGCTTGCACCTCCCTGTCAACGAGGAACACCAACATGCGAAAACTGAGAGAAACGTACCGCCGGACCAAGAAAAGACGCTGGGGTCGCTGTACGCGTAGAACACCAAGACAAAAGCCTTGTATCCATGCGTGCCCACAACGTCGGCCTCGCACTCCCGGAAGGCGTCGCCGTCAAATGGGAACTCCCGCTTGTCGGGGGTCTCGGCGACGCAGTCGCTGCCGCTCCAGTACCGCATGCGCGAGGCCGACTGAAGGACCTCCATCAGGACCCCAAGCGCTGGTCGGAAGTAGACTTCGTATGGCATTCCGCTCTGCTCCAGCGTGCACTGCTTCCAGTCGTTCTGGTTGACGCCCTCATCAATGCCGTCGCTGAGAGCCTGTCGGAATTCGTTGGGAGACTTGGAGACGTCTCGGATGGTTCGGTGGTCGCCGTCGTCCGGCATTTCCGGCGACGTCTTGTCCCACGTGTCGAGGACGTGAAGCAGCTCGTTCAACTCACGCACCGACAGGCCGCCGCCCCCAACACTGAGCGCAAAGTCCTCCACGACGCGCAAGCGGTGGGTGTCGAATCGGCCAGGGCGGCGCTGCTTGCGCAATCTCACAAGGGAAACGGCACGTTTGGCGTCCCCGATCTCCTCGAAGAAAGCGCGCACCCGCGTGGGGATCGTTGGAAACCACATCTCTGGACCCGCTTCGGCCGCGAGCGCCGCGGCCGCGGCGGAGCGCTTGCGCGGCCGTCCTGCCGGTGCGGGCGGCGGAATCACCTGCTCGCCTGCCGCTGCAAACAATGTAGCCAGTGCTTTGTCGGCCGCGTCCTGGTGGACACTTCCACCGCTCTTCGCACCCGCACGCACGCACAGCCCACCAGGTCGACCTCGTGCATCAGTTGCGGGCGCAGAGGGCCCGGACGCGAGCCACACGCCGCCAGGTGCACCAAACGTTCGCGCCAGCGGCGAAAAACGTGCTGTGCCCAGCGCTCGTCGGAGCTGGGTGCGTTTGTGCGGCTGCAAAGGGCCCGCGCAGAACGGGCCGCGTCCACAAACAGCACACAGTCTGCGTCCGGCCTGTGCGGGCGCACCAAAAGAGAGCGCATGCGGTGCTACAAGCGCTACTTCAGTTGGTAGCGGGTGCTCACCAGCAGGTGGAGCCCCAGCTGCCGGAGATGCCCCCGATGAAGGCAGTGGAGAAAGAGACAGAAGCGACTCACCTCCAGCAGACAAAGATGACGCAAGAACCGGCGCCAGGCGCACCAGAGTCCACTCAGCGCACGCAAGCGCGACGACTGCACCGAGTGGCAGGAAGACCACGCCGCGCAGGTGGCGACGGTGAGTGCGGGTTGCGGCTGGGAGCGACCATCCAGACTTGTGTCCCCCTCGTGCCATCTTAGGCGACCACAGCCCTGCGCGTGCGGGACGATTGACACAAGCATACAAGCGAAAAAACTCCCAGTAGGGCCGGGATGTGGTACCATGGGCATTCAGCCTATGTCAGCATCAGCGGGAGTCAAAGAATGACATCAAGCATCCCGCACGGCTGAAAAGTGCGCACACGTCTGTCACGCCGGCCGGATACCTCCCCACGTATCACCGCCCGCTGAGAGGCATGTGGGGACCAACGTATTGTCCTTGATTCAGCCTCCGGCACGCCAGACCCAGGGACCATGCGTCCCGCGACACCAGACACAAAAGACGGCCGCACATTGCGGCGGCATCGTCATGCAGCAGCATAATAGGTGGGCGCTCCTCGTGCTGGCCACCGGCGCCCCGACAGACACGCCCTCAGTCAGGTTGTCTAATGCTAGGCCTAACGCCCAGCCCCAACAATGGCCAACCGGACCAAGAACTTTCGTGCTGCATGCGCCGCCATGATGCGGGCGAAGGGGCCGCAGACACTCGCCAGGTCTTCGTGCTGTCCAGGGTCCTCGGCGGGCGCATGGGCGGCTCCGCGGCGAAAGCCATCAGCGTCATCGACAGCGTGTCGGAGGGCCTGGACTGCAGCAAAGAGTCGTGGTTGTGGATTTTCGCTGATCCCGACTGGCAAGCGGTACTCGGTGGAACCAGCAGCACTCTCGTGGCAGATTTCATTCTCAAGTAGATCACATGACCCAATCGCATCGCGACTCAGTATTTGAGTGCGTCCCAGCCGGGGAATGCATGCGACTGTAAAGATAGGCTCGACGTAATGATTGCCATTCGGGCTTCTCATCGCCAAATCCACCGGATTTCTCGGACGTGTGCTGTCGCCGTCTGCGCTTCTAGTTGGGTGACCCGCGGAAAGCAGGTGAGCTCCGCCAGCCAGCGCGGTCTTTGGCTGCGCTTCCCCAACCCGAATCCTGGCAACAGCTGCCCGCTGGCCGCCCTGTTTTCCGTGTACCACCTCTTTGCTCTCGCCACTCCCCTTCCTCTTTGGCTTGGCCTCGTGCACGCCCCCACCAGGCCTGTCCACACCGCCATTGACTTTGACCGCAGGAAACCGCCCTCCGACCAACTATGCCTCTGGGCGTCGTCGATTCGACGAGCCGATCGGTCCCGCTCGTTCCCGCGGGAGGGAGGGTCCGACTACCGGTGGACTGCCACGGGCCTGGTGTCCAATAAGGAATCCTGGCGAGAAGACTGGGAGCGTGCCTCGTTTGTCCTCCATTGTGAGGGGCTTCGTGTTGCTGGGAATGAACCGTGCCATACTCATGCCAGCGTCGTGACTCTCTTGGGGGAGGGCCAGGGCGATCGGGGCCTGAAGCTCGCGTCTTTACGACAGCCTGACCGGTCTCGACAATAGGGGCAACGACTACCTTCATCTGGGCGGCAGCACTCTAACCTGCCACTGTCTGCTCTGTCGCTTGCATCCGCCTTTCACTTGCGCCCTACATTTTTGGTGTCTCACTGCTCCTTTTCTTGCGGGCGCCTGCGTCGAGCTTGCCGGTACGTGGGGCAAGGTGAGGTCGTCGAGTGGCGGAGAGCACTTTCGCTCAACGAGGCATGTCCTCGGGAGTGTTGCCGAGTCTGTATCAGAGTGCAGCTCTAGGCGCTGCATGAGGGTGTGATTGTCTCCCCACCACTTCGCTCACACACACTTGCTCTCCGTTTCGCTTTTCCCCGCCCCCCCGATCTGGTTGCACTCCACCACCCTCAGCTGCTCGTCGTCCTCTTCCTCCAGGGAGCCGCGATGGCGCGCTCCAAGCGCCCCGCCATGCCGGCGTACCCGCACGAGACTGCCGCCCAGCGGCGTCGAGTCGAGGAGTCTGAGGCGGCAGCCGCGGCGAACCCAACCATTGAGCCCGGCCGCGAGGCACGGGACAACAAGGACGACATGCGGGCAGCGGCTTCCTCGGGAGGTGGCTCCTGCACGCCGTCGAATTCCAAATCCAGTGGCCGACGCTTGACTACACGAGCCGGCAAGGGCGGGGCGGCATCGCGCGGTGGTCGTGGCAGTGCGGCGCCGCACGGCGGTCAAGGCGGAGCGCCGCCGCCAGGCGGTCGCCGTGGCGCGGTGCCGGTCGTCAGCGTCGCCCTCAGCGCTGGTGGTGGGCGCTCGTGGGCGGTACTCGTGCGTGGGGCACCACAGCCGCCTCAACCTCGCGGCGCATCCGAGCCGCTTGTGTTCCGTGACGTGAAGGGCCCGTCGCTTATGGAAAGCGCCGTGCCAGCATCTCCGGCCTCAACGACTGTCGCCCCACACCCCTCGGTCGGCTACCTGACGCCGTTTCAAGTGGCCAGCTCGGTGCAACCGCCGCACAATTATGGCGAGGTGCCGCCCCCGCCGTCAGCGGGGTGCATGCTTCCATCTGTGCCACCGAATGCTTTTTTGACGCAGCAGACGGGCCTCTTCATGCCGACGCCGCGCCTGGGAGCCGCAGTGGGCCCAGAGCTCACGAGCTGCTTCCTTTCGTCTTCTACTGCAACGGGGCGCGCTGCTGTATCTCCTGTTGGAACGGGGTTGTCGGTCCCCTTGGCAGGGCGGGCCCCGTCCCCTGTTAGCGCCTCCACAGGGATGCAGCAGAACACGCCGGGTGGTGTGCCGTCGCGGGTGCCTGTTCCCAATCTGTTTGCTGGTTTGCAGGCCGGCACCGGTGCGAGTGTGACGAGGGTGCCTGTGCCGCTCGCCTGTTTCCAGGTGGAGATTCCTGGGCCTGCGGGTCCCGTTTCTATTCCACGCACGGAGGCGAACGGCGTGATAGATGCAACGCTGCGCAAGGCGTCTCAGCGACTCTTACCACCCGTCGGCCGCATCCGGGACACTGGAACACGCGTTCTTTATGCAGATGCCCCGGCCCAGGCGTCGAGGAATCAAGGCGATGCAGGCACCGCGCCAACCGCGTCCCGCCGCAAAGAAAAGGGCCCCGCCGTTGCCGCCACTATTCGTCAGCTGACGCGACCCAGCACGCGGAAGATGGCTGCCTACCTGGCGGCACAGTCCAAATCGGTGGCGGGCGCCGGGTCGACAGCGGGTGCGGGATGCATAGCGGCGATGGGCACGTCTGCGGGCGCCGGCTCGTCTGTGGGTGCTGGCTCGTCGGCGGGTGGCGGATCGTCGGCGGGTGCCGGCTCATCGGCGGGTGCTGGCTCATCGGCGGGTGCTGGTTCTTCGGGGGGTAGCGGCTCGTCGGGGCGGGGCGGCTCGTCGTGGCGAGGCCGCTTGTCTGGGGGGGGCGGCTTGTCCGGGGGGGGCGGATCTTCCGGCGGCGTGAGACCGACAATGGGTGGGGGGCCAGCAGCGGACTGTGGCTCTTTGGCGTGCGCCGGCCCGACGACCCGAGGGCGTTTGTCGGCGGTCGGTGCGCCGTCAGCCGGTGCGGCCAGCGCTTGTGGCGCCGCGCACCCCACCCCTTTCAGCACAAATGGCCCAAAAGCACTGCCTCTTTCTCGAGGTGCCGCCGCATTGGCCGAGGCAGTAGCGTCTGGAATTCTACCAATGCGACAGGAGGTCTTCAACGTCGCCGCAAACGTCGAGGACATCGAGGAGGGCCTCTCTTCGATGCGCGTGTCCTACGAGTCGCTCGCCCGCGGGCATGAGCGTGTCATCACGTCTGTTAACAGCTTCAAGGACGCCCTCCAGAGTGGCTCTGCTTCGCTTAACGACAACATGAAGCTCCTGTTGTCCGCTCGCGTCGACGGCGGCAGCAAGCCTACGGATGAGCCCGACTTGATGGTGGTTATAGATGACGTGCGGCGCGGGTTCAAGGACTCGCTCGTGACGCGCACTGGGCGCGCTACCCGCAGCACGCATGTGCTTGGCAACACGGAGGACACGTGGTCGGACGCCGTCGCGGCTGTCCAAAAGACGGTGGGGCTGGACGGGGACGACCCGACGGACTGGCGGCTCCGCACCATCCGCGTCCCTTCGCGCATACGCCCGTTAGATCTCATCAGCATGCGCACCAGTGTGCCGATCCTCCGCACCAAGCCGCACTTCATGCAGCAGGTGAAGAAGATCATCCTCGCGGCCTGGTACGCGGCGGCGGCTGTGTCGCGCGCTGAGCTGTCCAAGGAAGGTGCGGGTCTGTGGCTGCAGGACGAAAGCTACGCTCTTTCAGCTGGCGGATGGGGCGGTAATGTTGCTGCGATGGACGTGCTTGTTCAGCCTCGTGCACGCAGTGGACCTCATCCACGAGGCTACGACGGTGCGCGGTCGGACGGTGATCCACTGCACTGTTGGCCACTTTTCCCTCGCCGCTTCCCACGCGCGCTCGGCGCTCGAGGTGCGGGCGGAGCAGCGCCCACCTCGCCGCAATGGTGTGGGTGATGGCGTGTACGAGCAGTGGAAGGCGGAGCTCGGGCGCCTGGGCTGCCGCCTTCACAAGGACGCTACCGAGCACGACGGTGTGCGCTTTGTTGACGGACGTGACCCGCACCGTGCTGTTTTCTCATCGAAGAGTGAGGATGACAAGGAATACGAGGATGACACGGGCAACGGCAATGGAGATGCCAATGACGACGACGGCGTGGCCATGGATGACACCGCCGGACAGAAGCTGGGCAGCAGTGCTTGGCGGGGGACGCTCGGTGGTGCCTGCGGTGTGCGTCGCGGCATCGTCGGATGGGCACTAAAGTCTATCCCATTCTATTAGACACCTGCTGTTTTGGAGCCTCTCGTTGGCGTGCTTGCTCCAAGCGGTTGCAAACTTTGTAGTATCCTTCGATGATCGGTTCCTCGTAAGCACACCAAGAATCACGTCAACAAGCGCAGTTCATCGGCCGCTGTGGTGTGTACACCTCCGGCGGCATCGATCTGGTCACACCAATACCGTCCGTTCCGGACCATCTCAGATTTGGTCGAATCCGATTCGAACTTGATCCCAACTTGAGGGGCTACTTTCCCCAGATTCAACAGAGACAAGATATCAACACGCGATGCTCGCGCGACCACATCCAAGGATGTTCGATGCCGGAAGCGCCGCGCATTGGAATTGAGGCGCAGGCACCACGCCAGCGCTCCTGACATGCTAAAAACTGTTGTTCACTCAAGACCATTCTCTGTCAACACCCAGATCAGTGCATGCCAACACAGACCAAGTCGCCTTCACTCCGCGTCCTCCTCGTCCTCCTCCCCCTCCTCATGGCCATCCACGCTGCGCGGCGCTGCCCCCTGGGCGGTGGCGCCGCGCGACGCGGCCGCGGTGGGCGGGCGCCCCCCGCCCCCCTCCCTTCGAATACGTCCGCGCGTCTATGATGCAGGTAACCATCCGTGCCAATCACCAAAACGGGCGGGACTTGCACGTGCGGCAGATTCGGCTGCTGGGACCGCCGGCGGGCCCGCCTGGGGGGTGGCTTGGGGGGG
>Ga0209093_1000562_pt1 | contig 20442 bp, 19 predicted proteins | sample SidtaG_4_FD_187450 | JGI IMG/M metagenome (GOLD analysis project Ga0209093, IMG submission 187450) | Marine algal microbial communities from Sidmouth, United Kingdom - Sidmouth_Male1 metaG (SPAdes) (version 2) | ecosystem: Host-associated > Algae > Red algae > Unclassified | place: Sidmouth... | reverse complement strand
CCCCCCGCGTCACTCACCACCCGCCCCCGCCATTCTCCACTCGACGGTCGGGCGGCAGAGTTGCTTCTCCACCCTCCCCGTGCGGTTTCGCCCACGATGAACCGGCGGGGCCTGTTACCGGCCGCCCCCCAGGCAGCCTTCTTGACCGCCCCGCCGCGGCTGCCGCGGACGCTGCCCGCGTCGGCGGTGCAGACGCCCGCGGCGCGGCGGCGACACGGCGTCAACGCCCCTACCCCCCGTCGCCGCTCCAACCCCATCTGTTTGTTTGGCAAGGGCGACGATGGCCCGCGGCGGTCGGTCTTTACGGACGCGCCCCCCCCCCCCCCCCCCGCCCGGGGCGTCGCCCGCCGCCGACGCGGCGGCGGCCAGCCGCGCCCTCGAAGCGTGGCTGGTCGAAAATGGGGTTTACTTGTCGGACAAGAGCTCCTGGGGGCGGTCGCCACACCCGCTGGCCATTGCCAACGAGACGACCGACGACGGGGAGCCGTCGGGGCGGGGCCTCGTCGCCATCAAGGGCGTCGTCCAAGGGGAGCCCCTCTTCAAGATCCCCCTCAAGGTGCTCCTGACCAAGGAGGTGGCCGTCGAGGCGTTTGGCCAAGCAGTCCTGCCCCCGTCGACCGACGACTTTATCGCCATGGCCGCGCTCCTCATCCGGGAGCGCTCCCTCGGCGCCGCCTCCTTTTACGCCCCCTACCTCGGCGTCTTGCCAGCCGACGAGGAGCTGACGCCCCTCTTTCGGTGGGCGGAGGAGGAGCTCGCGCCGCTGGCGGGGAGCCCGACGGTGGCGGCGGCGTCGAGCCTCCGCCGCAAAGTGCGTGCCGAGTTTGCCGACGCGGACGCGGCGGACGGCCTCTTTGGCCGCTCCCGGTCGGTGTTTGACCCCGCCATCTACACGTATGACGCGTGGGAGTGGGCGTTTGCGGTGCTCTTCTCCCGCTTGGTCCTCCTCCGCGGCAGTGGCACGCTCGCGCTGGTGCCCTATGCGGATTTGCTCAACCACAACCCCTATTGCGGCGCCTACATTGACACGTTCAAGGAGAACTTTACGGGGGATGGCTACGTGTGCGTCTTTACAGACCGCCCGTACGGCAAGATGGAGCAGGTATACACGACGTACGGGCAAAAGACCAATGCGGAGCTGCTGCTCTTGTACGGGTTTGTCGTTGATCGCAACCCGTATGACGCGGTGGACGTGTCGGTGGCGGTCGACGAGGGGGACCCCCTGTACGAGCGGAAGCGGGACTTTTTGGAGGGCGCCGGCCAGGAAGCAGGCACGTCCGTGGCCTTTCCGCTCTACGCCGACCGCTACCCGATGGAACTCATCGAGTACCTCCGCTTTTGCGTCGCGTCGGAGGAGGAAATGGACGGCGGCGCGGATTGGGGGGACTTTGTGTCGGAGCGCAATGAGGTGTGCGTCGCGCAGGCACTCCTCGGTGCGTGCACCACCGCGCTCGAGGGGTACACGCGGACGCTTGAGGAGGACGATGCGCTCGCGCGCGACCGGGGATTGTACGCGATGCTGACGCTCAAGCAGCGGCAAGCGCTGCGGCAGGTGCGGGGGGAGAAGCGCATCCTCAAGCGCACCATTGCGAATACCCAGCGGGAGATGCAGACGCCTCGGATGCTCTTCACGTCGCTCAACGCGGCGTAGCGGAGGGGTCGTCGGTGGGGCTGGGGGTGGGCGAGCAGGGGCTGTGCGGTGGTTGTTTCCTCTTGTTCTGGGTCTCTCTCTTTCTGCCCCAGTCGCACCACGCGTGGCTGCTACGTGTTTGTCTCCCCACTGTGCAAGCGGCACAGCCTCCCAGGTCCAACCTGCACATCTCTCCACGTGCACAAGTGGCGCTGCACCTCGATGTGCAGCACAGAACTGCTCTTGTAACCAAGATGATCAAGGTCGAGATATCGAGCGTCAAAGACCATTCTCAACGAACTCTGAGGGTTCCGGGGGGTCCCTGAGTGTTGGATGTATTTTCATTTCAATCTCATACTTGGTGAAGGTGCAGGCCACATGAGTCTAGAGATCTGATCGGACCGTTTCGGTCCACAAAAGAAGGCAAAACAGTCGGGGTCGGGATCACGCGCTCGCTGTTGTCAATCGTACGATGAAGTTGTCAGCAAGACCTCGATACGTACCTCTTCTCGGCGTCGCCGGAGCGTCCGCTTTGTCGACGCTCCTCAGCACGTCTCGTGCACAGGTCATATTGTATGGGATATCCAGTGATGGTCACCACGGCTGACGGGGGGTCAGCACAAGGCAAGTTGACTGCCGTGCATTGCTGTGCTGTGATGATACCGCCGCGCTGGCACGTCGACGGCCGACCGGTCGAGCGTGCTGCCAGTCCGCGTCAGAGCATCTGCAATCGACTGCCCAATCCCTCTGGACCGCCAAATGGCCAACGCTGTTTATCGATAGAGGCCCTTGTTGCGTCCTCGTGCTGTTCCGCCCACAGTCCCCGCCTCTTCACAGGCGGTTTGCCTCCATCCGCGAGGCCTCTCAGCCCCCGCAGGCCGCTCGAGGTGTCATGCAAGGCGCACCCTGTGAATCAGACGATTGGACAGCCGCCAGGAACGCGCTTGTGCGTAGCTGTAGGCCTCGAACCATTTTCTTTTTTGTTTTCGTCGAGACAAGAGGGCCTTCAGAGGCTCCTGGTGCAGAGTTGCTGTTGTCTGGCCAAAGCGCTCTGTGGGCCCTGGGATGGTAGCGCGCGGCACGCGCCGCGCTCCTCACTACGTACTTGAATCTCACTGCCAGCGTGCCACACGCCGTCGGACGGACCCGCGCACCAACGTCGTGCGTCGTGTGCGGCCGGCACCGTGCTCACGACCAAAGTGGCAGAGAGAGGTTCCATGGTTGTCCTCGGTAGTACGGTGTTCCTATATCACTTTGATCGGCGAGATGGTCGACACTATGGCGCCAGGTGCTCCCCACCGTCATGGCAATGCCCTTGTGCTGGGGTCTCGTACCTGCCGCCGCTTTGGTCCCACCTCACGGCTGCTGGTCGCGGTGGCGGTAGCTGCCCTCCTCGCACCACCATCGGTTGCGGGCGCTGCGGCGCGGTCGCGTAGTGACTCTGGCACGGGGCCGAAGCTGCTGCTACCCAAGATGGTGCTTGGCAGCGGCGCGTCGGTAGGCGCCCTCGACGCGCTGTCGACCCTGTCGGCCACCGCCTTCCCCACCGTCGTCCGCCAAACCGGCGGGCAACTGGACTTGATGACCGGCCGCCCGTACACGCTGGCCAGCGACCAGCCAAGGAATTGCCCATCGTCGGTTACCGTCGGCACTGGCGTTTTCATCACGCCCACTGTCTTTACCATCCCACCCAGCGCCATGACATTGGACGGCGCCGAGTGCGTCGCCGACGTGGCTGGCGCGCAGATTTTTGGCGTGCACCACGAGCAGCTGGCATCTTTGGCGGTCAACAACAGTATTGCTGCAGCATTGCAAGCCGCCCATCCCAACGGCGGCCTTGGCCTTTTGCTAGACGGGGGCTGGACGTGCGGCACGACCACCGTGGCAGAGAATGTGCTGGTGGTCCTCTTCGCAGTCGCGTCGACGTACACCATGAGAGTCGAAGAGTGTACGTACTCGCTGAGTGCCGGGACGCCGCCTACGCCACCTGCGCCCGTTCCGACGGACCTCCCGGAGCCGCAGCCGACCCCCGCGCCAGCGACGACGGCCAGGCCAGTCGCCCCAGCCCCCGGGCCGACGGCGGACCCAGTGTCGCCGGGTCTTCCGGGGATTCTACCCGGCGGCGCAGACGGGTCGGCGCTGCCGGTGACCGGCGGCGCCGCCTGCTTCCCCGCCTCTGCGCGCGTCGAGACGCGGGCGGGCGGTCACGTGCGCGTCGACGCCCTCCGCATTGGCGACGTGGTGCGCACGTCGGTCGGTTGGTCGCCCGTGTACGCCTTTTCGCACGCCGACGCCGCCGCGTCGGCGGTGTACGTGACCTTGACGACGGCGGCCGGCCGCTTGACGCTCACGCCGGGGCACTATGTGCCCGTCAGTGCCGCACCGGCGGGCGGCCATGGCGGGGATGCGCGCGGCACGCAGTGCGCGGCGCGCTCGCGCCTCGTCGCCGCGGGCGCCGTGCGCGTCGGCGACGCCCTCTGGTCGCTCGCGCCCGCCGCCGCCAATGCCAGCGCGGCGGCCGCGGTGGGTGGCGCGTGGGTGGCCGTCACGGCGGTTGCAGCGTCGGCCGCGCCCGAGCGGCGGGGGCTGTACAACCCGCACACGCTCGACGGGGCGCTGCTGGTCGACGGCTTTGCCGCGTCAACCTACACGACGGCACTCGCGCCGCGGCTGGCCGACGCGGGGCTGGCGGTCGCGCGGCTCGCCTTCCGCCTCGGCGCGGGGGGGATGGTCGGCGGCCGCCTCGTGGCCGCGCTGGGGGGCGTGTCGCCGCCGACGTGGGCGGCAGGCGCTCCGGTGAATTGACGATGCCGGAGGGGCAGTCGCTGCCAGCTGGCACTGCAGTGCTGAATGGGTCCACGGGGCATGAGAGACTTGCATATGGATTTAGTACTGAATTAGTTCAATTGGTCGACTCTTGCACCACACCCAGGTGCGCAGGACGGTTGCAGGGCCGTTCTGGCTCGGGCGACGCACAAGAAACAGGGAAGAGTCTGCCGGCAGCTCCGAGCCTATCCGAGTACACTGTGTGTAACAGCTGACTCGATGAAAGGCGGACCTGCGCGCATCAATCAAGGCTTCTCACCGAGCACCAGAAAACCCCAGTACTCTGCTCACAGGCAAAACGTCGCGTCGTGTGCACTGCTGCATTAAAAAAAAAAGAAGGAAAAGGAACGAAGAAGTGAAAACGAACTACGAGCAGCGCCGCACCAGCTCCGCCGACGCCACACGCGAAGCCATGACCGCCTTGTTCCAGCCCACACCCCCCACGCCGAGCACACCAACCACCGCTGACGAACCGCCAGCGGTGCCCTACTCGCGCCGGGGCGGCGGTGGCGGCGGCTCGCCGCGCCGCGTCCCCGCTTCCCGGACAGCGCGCGCCTGCGCTGCCGACGGGGGTGCGGCCGCAAACGCGTCCGGGTCAAAGGGCACAAAGTTTGCAGACGGATCAAAGTCGAGGGGGAGGCCGCCGAGGAGCTCGGTCGGGCCGGGCAGCGTCCGCGCGAGCGGCAGCGGGCCCTGGCCACCACCACCGTAAGCGCCGGCGGCGGCAGCGCCGGCGCCGGCACCGGCGAGATCGCCACTACCGCCAGGTCTTGGCGACCAATCGGCATAGCTGCCTGTTGCCGACGACGCCGCGTGGTCGGCACTGCCGCCTGGAACACCATCCGGCGTCCTGCCGGCCGGCCGCTGCGCCGCCTGCCCATCCCGCTGCTGTGCCAGGTCCATCGATTGGAACGGCTGGTACGTCTCAAATGGGTCGAGCGGCCTGTCGTCGAGCGCCATCCGGAAGAGCACGCCGTGGGTGACCTCCTCCACCCCCTCCCGTGGGTCCGCAGCGGCGCCGCCCGGCGGGGCGGGAAAGACACTCTCGTCGAGCGTCGCGAGCCGACCCGTGCCGTGATCCCGCGAGTCGCTGGCGTGGCGCCAGGTCTCAACAGCGCTGTTGATAGCCTCGCGGGGCTCGTCCTCAAGGCTCTCCTCGTCCCCATCCTCCACGACCGGCCGCACGGGCATGTAGGCGCCGGTAAGGGGCTCGTACGACGCCCCGCCCATGAATGTACCGCCCACATACATGGGACCACGTTGAACCGTGCCGCTACCGCCACTGCGGCTTGCCGCAAAGCCCGGCATGCCGCTGGGCGCTACAGCAGCAGCGCCCGAATCAATGCCTCCAAAGTCCTCCATCACGGGCGCTCGCTCCCGCCACGCGAGCGCGGACGGGTTGGGTGCGGAGCAGCTGTAGTGGTCGGAGGCCATCGGGTCAGCCGCGCCGGACGCGGAGGTACCCAATGAGGGAGGGGAGATGAGTACGGCCGCCGACAATGACGAGTCAGCACGACCCGACGGTCGCGACGACGAGCCCCCAGCATCCATGGATGTGGCGCCCGTTGCCGCAGCGTCGTACGGCCCGCTCAAGGTTCGGGCCGAGGCATTCGAGCCGCCCGTCACGCTCATTCCCCAGGACGTCTGCAGTTGCGGTCCAGCAAAACTCTCCTCCAAAGGGTTGTGGGGAGTCGACCGTGGCGCCATCAACGCCCGCCCAACCGCCCGGGTGACTGGCGGGGGCGACCACGGGACGCCCCCCGGCAGCACGCCGTCTGCCGAAAGGAACGGGTGCTGCATCGCCTCGGACGGTGACCACCGCTCAGTGGGATCCACCTGCAGCAGCCCCGACAGTAGATCGATGAACGACAGCCGCAGTGCCAGCTCCTTGGCACGTCCCTCAGACGTGAGCGCATCGCGTTCCGGGGCGGCGCCCTCCCCGCCGCTGCCACCATCCCCACCCCCCGTCGCTGCTCCATACGGGTAGGCCAGGATGATGTCGCGCAACTGCGTGTGCGGAAAGTACCGCTTCCACGGCGGCAGCTGCGTGCCGGTCTCCGCCTCGTACACCGCCGTGGACTTGAGGGCATATTCGTGCACCGCTGTGGGGAGCGATGACGACGACCCAGTCGCATCCGGCGGCGCCTCGCGGTTGGCGCCGGGTGGGTGGAAGAAGCGCGTCGCGTGGCGACATGAATCGAGAAAGGAACGTGGGGGTGAGCCCATCATCTCCACAATCCGGGCAACCATGTTGAACTCATTCTGCCCCGGAAAGAGTGGAATGCCGAGGAAAAGCTCACCCGCGACGCAGCCCAGCGACCACATGTCGATCTTGGCGTCATAATCCCGCCCGAGCAGTACCTCTGGGGAGCGGTAGAAGCGCGACTGCACGTACGAGTAGATAACGTGGTTCTGCTGGCAGGCTGATCCGAAATCGATCAAGACCACGTCGACTGCGTTCAGGGAGCGCAGTAGGATGTTTTCCGGCTTGAGGTCGCAATGGATTACCTCGGAGCGCCGCAGCACGTCCAGCGTCGGCAGCAACTGGTTGAGGAAGGAGCGCAGCATGTCGAGGGAGACCCCCCGATACGAGTTCTGCTGCAGTAGCTCAAACAGGTTGATGGAGAGAGGTTCAAAAACCAGACACAGGTGGCCGCGGAACGTGAAGTGCGCAAACAGCTTGACAATGTGCCGCGTTGAGTCGGCTGGGTTGTTCTGCGCGAGCAGCCGCAGGATCGCAATCTCCACCCAGGCCTGGTTGAGATATGCCGGCTGGTTCTTGATGACCTTGACCGCCACAATCGCAGATGATTGCTCATGGCGGCAGCGGGTGACTTGTCCAAACGTGCCCGTACCGAGCATGTCCAAAACGGTGTACTGGTCCCCCGTTGTTGGCGCCGACAATACGTCATTGACAAACAGGATATAGTCGTGCTCCTCGTTGTCAAAGCCCGAGTTGTACACTCCAACGTCCGGTCTGGGAAGGGGTGGTGGAGGAGGAGGGTAACAAGACAAGGACAGCAACAGGCACATAGGCGAGAAGAGACAGTGGCAACCACAAAAACAGGCAGACCAAAGCAGCGGAGCACCAGGACAGTAGCACACAAACATGCACGCGACAGTCAACATCCGGCCCACGGCGGTGGAACGAGAGCGCAGCACCACTCAGCGGAACCAGGACAGCTCGCAACAGGCAACCGTGCCACCCCAAAAACAGGAGCAACAGCAACACGAGATGGCCAACCACATACTTGGTAAGACACCGGCGCGGCGTCAGCCCCGTATCAAATTCAAAGTCGGGGTTGATGGCGCAGTAGGTCGCCAACAAGTTGACCGTCGCGGCCGCAAATAACCGCGGCTGCGCCGAGGCCGGTGGCCGGCGGGCGCCGCCCGCCGTCCCCGGCCCGCCGTCCCCTAACCTGTCGCCTGCGGGTGGCTGTATTGGGTAGCCGCCCCCGCCGCCGCCGACGCTGCCGCCGCCCCCTGCAGTCGCCCGTAATGGATCGCCAGCGCCCGTTGCCACGTTGCCGCCACTCTCCCCCCCCCCCCCCCCCCCCCCCCCCCCCACCCTCCCCGGCGCCGCCAGATGGCGGCCGTGGTGGTCGCCGGTACGGCTTAAACGCCGACCGCCGCCGCTGGCGGACCGCCTCCTCCGCCGTGAGGGAGAGCGCACTGCTGCCACCCGACGAGTGTTGCCATTGACGCATCATCTCGTCGTCTGGTTCGACGCCGGGGTACAGTTGCTGCGAGCTGTCGGGCGTGCAGTCACCGGTAGACGAGTCGTCGAGGCCCCCATCGCTACACGCGCACGTGGTTTGACAGCAGCCGGTGCACACGCCGGCGCTACCAGGTCCGCCACCGCTACTTGCACCGCCGCTGACGCGGCTGCCAGCGCCATTCCCAAACACGTCCCCGGCGGCGCCCCCACCCGAGCCCGCCGCGCCGGCAGACCCCATCCTGGTGTCGGCCCCGCCGCCACCGCTCACCGCCCCGCCGAGATCCCGAGACGCGTCGGGCCTGTCGCTGCCGCCGCCGCCGCCGCCACCACCCCCGTACAAAAGGTCTGTAGACGTTGGGATGACCGCTGCCATCGCCCGTGATCCACCCGGCGGCCGCCGTCCACGCGGTACGCCGCCGGCCACCCACACTGCGAAGAAAACCCAACAGATACAGGCGCCAAAGGAAAACACCCAACCTACCGAGCGCTCGTCAAGTGCCGCACTACGCACTCCAATCGTGTTCCACGTGCTCGCGCGGCACAACCTTGTGTCAAGACGAAACGGCCGCGGCACACGCGCACATTGCTCAGCAACGCGCCAGTGGGGACCAACCGCCACTACCACGCGAGCTCCGACCCAGAGGTGGCGGCGCGGCCGGACGCGGCGGCGGCAGACGCGGACGTCGGGCGCCGGGGCGGCCGCACCAGGCCGGCGGGTGCCGCCGGGCGCACCCACCAAGTCGGCAGCGAATCACGCGGGGCGGGGCGGGGCGGCCGGCCCACAAGCGCACAGGCGGCAGGCCGACGCGGACCGACCAACGGCTCCCGCCGACGGGTGCGGGCAACCGCGTGTGTGCCGCAACGCCGACGCACATCCAGTGGCGGCGGCGCGCGCCGCCGCGTGGAAGGCTGGCCCGATGCAGGCGCGCGGGGGAAGGAGCGAGCGAGGGGGGGGAGCGAGTGTACCACCGCGCGCCGGACGCGTCGAGTCGGTCGGGAGGGGGGCGCGGACGCTGGGAGCGCCGCGCACGATGCGCACGGTAGCGGCTTGCGGGGGGAGCGCCGCCTGCGGGGTGAGCAGTCGTGCCGCCCCCACCCCGCCGCTTCCGCGGACGCGGTGGCGTGATGGTGGCGCGGTGGCGTGGCCAGGCGTGGGGGAGTGGCGCCGAGGGTCTGTCCCGTCGCGCGTATGTGACTGGGGAGCCACGCGCTGCAAGCACGAAGGCCCCCGGTTGCGCATGCAGACGCTGGGCCCCGGTGGCGCTTGGGCGAGTCCTAAGTCCGAATCAAGCCCCGATGATGGCGAGCGAATGGCGGAGGATGATGTGGTCCGCGCCCGGCAGCCAGCGTTGGGCACGTGGGTGAGCAACGCACCCATTGGCTCGTGGCGGCTCAGCTCAATGGTTCCCTTCGTCACGTTTGGGTGCAATCACCCTCGCGGCGTTGAGAGCGGGCTCGCTGGCTCGCCGCGATGGGACGAGTGGACAATCGCAAACTGTCTCGCAAATCGCTTTGCGAGCAGCTCCCGCTACCTGCGAGGGACGAGAATTTTCCCAGTTTACTGTCATATCAGAAGTTGTGGGTCGCGCTAGTCCACGAGGTTGGCAGTCAGTCTCGATCCGGGAAGCGGCAGAGCCTGCTGCTTGCTTGTGCTCGTGCTGGATCAGGTGAATCCGGGCGGCGGAGAGGGGATGCCTCGGCTGCCGCCGATGCTGCGGCCTCCACGGACGGCGCGCCGCGTGCTGCGCATGGACGAGATGGTGTCCCTGACGCCGAGCAGCCTGCGGTCGACGTCGGGGGTGTGGCTGCCGACTGCGAGGCGAATGCTCTCAGCGGACCACCCGTGGCGACGCCCGCCGCCACCGGCGACGGGCGCCATCACCACCACCGCCGGCGACCATGCCGGGGACCCCCTCCCCACGTCCGGGAGACCCCGAGCACCCGCCCTTCCCGGTTGCGAGGTGCTCCCCCGTGACCGTTGTCGCCAACTGGGCCGACGGGTCCACCCCCCCTTTGTGCACATCGCTGCTATGCTTGTAGACGGGCGACTTGGCAGCAGAGGCGTTGTGGCCTGAGTGGCCATCACCGGCGGTCGACCGCGCCGTCGTGAGGGTGCACTCTGAAGACGCGGCGGTGGTGGCGTCGAGGGATCGGCGGGGTCGTTCTCGGTCTGGGGTCCCATCTTTGAGTGCTAGCAACGACTGTCCGGTTGAAGGTGACACTGTCGTCAGATACCGTCTCGCGTGTGCCACAGCCAGGGGCACCATGCCGTCGGGCCTCGCAACCAAGACGTATATCCGAGGCGTTTTTGGGCGCCGCATCCACTGGCGTCTACCCCCTATGCGGCTAAGACCGCCGGTCCGGACGACCCTCGGAGGCTGCCGCGCCGCCCCCAGGAGCACGCGAGTAGTGAGCTCGTCGCCGCCTTTGTGCCCGACACGGAGCGTTCCCGAGCCGCCTAGGCGGTGCTCGCCGTCCTCGAGATGGGACACGTGCTCGGCAAGGGTGCAGACGCCGCTAATGACAGGGGTCAGGGGGGGGGACACCAGCGGGGCTTATGGCTGCTGCCGCGCCCGTCGCCCCTCGCCGCCACACCCCCATAGCGGTAGTGGCAAAGCGCTGGAGTGGGTCTCGACACCACGCGCTGTCGTCCCCCGCTGCTCCCGTTCACGCGTTGCTCTTACCTTGGATGTGGGCGGGAGTCGGCGCGGGGCACTTCCTGGTGCACCACGGCCGGTGGAGGTGTGGCACTCCCACGGGCGTGATGTGGATTGGCCGTGGACACGGGAGGGGTGTGTGGCGTGGTAGTCACTCCTGGACTGGAAAGTAATTCAATGAGGTGTACATGTTCTAGGCCCACGCAAAGAAGGCATTCTCAAAGAAGCGCATCTCCCGCTGCTCAGCCACCGGCGCGCAGTAGCGGGCTGGGAGCGCCTTAACACCACACCGCGCCGTTAGCTCCGCGAAGTCCGGAACCACATGCGTGACCCGGAGAATGCGCGACATTGGCACCACGCGCAGCTGCCAGTCCCCCTCCCTCGAGTGGGGTACCGCCCACTTGAAACGCTTGCAGCCACGCTCTGCCAGAGGGCAATCCTCGTCCGCGTCCACAACCTGTAGGTCACAAACGATGGCCACGTCCTCCTCCCTGTACCTCAATAGGGCCCGCACTTCCCCGTAGCGCATTCGTGGCTTGACACCGTCCGCGTCAACGACAGGCGCATCCCCGTCGATGGTGTACACCGCAATGTCAAACCAGGCGCCCTTCAGACGAAACGCAGCATACGAACGTAGCGTCTGCCGCAGAGCTGTCCCGTCGTCCAGCTTCGCCATAAAAATGACGCGGCCGAGCACATGCAGCTTGGTGTTGGGGTGGAGGTCGAGCAACGAGGAGAGCCGAGCGAGGCCTGGCCGCTGTGACAGCGCACCGACGGTGATGCGCGGGACTCCACGCAGGCAACGCTTACCCAGGGCGGTGAGCTGTCCGCCGCGGGCAGCGGAGCGGTGCGCGCGACGGAGCTTGTCCCGACGGATGGCGTCGGCGTCAAGCTTGTCCATACGCGCAAGCAACGCCTGCGTCCCTTGCGATTGCCGCGCGATCTGGGCTGTAAACGTCTTGGCCACGCGGTTCGTGCGCCGGTAAAACCGCTTGTCGACTTTGTGCCCCGACTCATTCGAGCTGGTGTTCCCGTTCGTGAGGTTGCCGTGCATTCTTATGGCGTCCAGGATATGCCGTAAGAGCTTGTGTACCTTAGGAGTGTGCACCTCGCCCAGAATGGGCCGGACGTACTTCTCAATGAACTCTCCGGCGTGATCATGAAGCGACTTCGCTTCTTGCAGCGTCATCGTCGGCGGGGCACCGGCCATTGTCCAGCCAGCGATGCGGCCGTAGAGAAGCGCATACTCCGCAAAGAGAGCCGTCACGGCGTCCTCGTACGACGTGTCGCCCCAGACGGCCCTGTACGCATCCCAATCGAACGTGAAGCTCTTTGGCAACTCGTCCTCAGACTCATCACCCTGGTCAAAGATGATCTCAGCTGACGTGTCGTTGGCTGTCGTCGCTGGGTCTTTGGCCGGCCGCCGGCGGGTGGGGGTCTTTTGGGACGAAGCACCTCGGTCCCCTTGAGTCCACGCCTTGGGTGACTTGCCCGATTGGCGAGCCGAGGGGGCCTCCTCCTCGTCCTCGGCCGAGGAGTCCTCAGAAATCTTTGGCGGCTTCGGGCGGCCGAGCGCAAAAACTTTAGACACGGCGTGGGGCAATATGAAGACCCCCTTGCGTTGTTGTTTGCCAGTAAAGTTGGCCTGCAACTCGTCCGCGGCAACCAGATACCTGCGCCGCACAAGGAGTGGGGGACACACGCACAGGAGAGAAATGCAAGTACAGGAGAGGAACGAGCAAGATACAGGGACATCCGCTGTCAACAAGAGACTCAAACAAGACTGGGACATGCACGCGAAGCCACGGACAAGCGCGGGCATTGAGAGCGAGGCACATGCAGAAGTAAAAGAACGTACCCTGGTGCTATTGTGGATGCCTGGCTGAGGCGCCCCATCTCCTCAAAGCGGCGGTTGCAAACACGGCAAGCAGCCTTCGTGCTGCCAGCTGCAGGTAAGTGGCTCTTGCACACGTGTGGAAAGACCCGCACGAGGCGGTGGACCAGCATGCGCGTGACACCGAGGTCCAACACCTGCGATGCTGGGCGACAGGCGGGGTGGGAACGACGCGGCCAGTACATTCGAGCACGATGCAGCCAGAATGGTCAGACCAGACCAGTGAGGAGCCCCGGTCATTTTCACCCGCCCGCGGGCCATCAAGGAGACAGCCAGTGAGGAATACGAGGTACGGGCGTCCCTCTACTTACATGCAGAGTATCCACGCCGATCATTTTGTAGAGAAGGAAGGGCTCCGTGGAGAGGCCGGCCAGGCTGGCGAGCGCAGGCATCATGCTGTGCGCGCTGTCTTGCTTCTCCAAGCGAAGGCGCCGGCTTGCGTCTCTCTGCTCGATACTCAGGTTGGCTGCTTCCACCTGCCGGTCGAGGCACTTTCGAGCGTCCCTCTCCTCCGAATTGAGCGCCTCGGGCGCCCCCGCGAGCTCGACGTCCACGTCGCACATGGAGCATGGCTTGGCGCACTTGCCTGACTTGAGGCACAGGATGGCCTTCTCCTCCGGGAGGTCGCAGATGTACAATAGGAGGCGCGGAAAGCAGAGCAACACGCGGTCTCCCATACGTACCTTCACACCGACATGACTGGCGGCAACCGCCGATCGAAACACGAGATAGAGTACCCGCTGCAAGATAGCGGCGCGGCGGCGCTTCGCACGGGCACTGGCACCGGGCTCCTTGCCCTTCCGGATGACGGGGATATACGCAACGTTGTACCACTCGGCCTCCCCCGATTCGGCGTTGAGGACACGTATCCTCAGCGGGTACAGCGTGTGGGCTGTTGCGGAAGGGAATGCGAGAGACAGAAGCAAACAAAGCAAGCAACGCATCAGGTGTCCAAGGAGTAGAATGGATGGGCGAGCCTGTCAGCAAACACCTTCCAGCAGTCATGTACTAAAAGACAGAGCATCGGCGCCGGCCCGCTCCCTCTAACTCGCCCCATATCTCACTCGCCCACCCCTACCAAGCGACTTACCCCCAGAGCACGACAGCCTGCTGGCATCGCTGAAGCCATGCAGCCCGAGCACGAAGCTCTCCTCGTCGCTGTCGTTCACGACAGCCTCCTCGCACAATCGAAAGGCACTGCCGTCCATGGGATGCTCCCGCTTGTTTGTAGGAGGCGCCGGGCCGTCCTCTCCGCTCCACAACGTGATGCTCTCGGCCGCTCTCATGCGCTGGAGCGCTAGCTCAAGCGCCGGACGGAAGATGACCTTGAAGCTCTCTCCCCCCTCAACCATCGTGCACTTCAACCACCCGTCGTCCTCAATCACGTGGTCGATGTCGTCCGCGAGCCCGTTCTTAAAGTCGGTGCTAGAGTTGAACACGTCCCGTAAGCCCAGGAAGTGGCCATCGTCGACGGGCATCCCCGGCTTGGTGCGATCCCAGGCGTCCAGGACGCTAAAAAACTTTTCCTGGTCAATGAGCGACATGCCGCCCCCACCGCACTCGATAGCAAACCGCTGCACCATGCGCAGGCGGTAAGAGTTGAAGCGGCCTGGCTGGCAGGCCTTGCGCTTGGTGACGAGGGGCGTGTGAGAGTCCCAGTCTCTCATCTGCTCGTAGTGCTGTCGGACATCATGCGACAGACAGCTGTATTCCCACCCCGCGGAGGTCGTCAAAGCGGCGCCCGCAGCCGTCCTCAGCCGCTTCCGCGCCGGGGTGACGGGCGGCTTGGAACGCCGTGTCAGCTTGATCACAGCGTCCATTGCCTCAATGGCATCCTCAACAGCATCATCGTCAAAGTCAAAGCCGCTGGTGGACACGCCATGTGGCGGCCGCGTCTCACCGGTAGCCGCCGTGGTGGAGGCCGGAGAGTCACCTGCGGCGGCAGCGTGGAGTGGCATCGACGGCAGTGCCCGTGGACCGGCGTCGCCGTTGGCTGCATCGTCCCCCCCATCCCCATGTTCTCCGAGGCTTCTTGTTGAACCGAGGGGGCGGGGGGGTGCAGGTGGTGGCGGTGGATGTCGCGGTCGTGGGTGTGGCGGTGGCCGTGACGGGTTGCAATGGCCACTGCCGCCGGCATCAGCCGCCGCGGCAGCACCAGTTGGCAGGCCACCTCCCGCTTGACGCCTTGTTGTGCGGTGTTTGCGCATGCGGTGCCACACCAGCGTCTGGTACTTGGTGAATGTGGCCCCGCAGATGGAACAGGCCACCCTGGTGGACGGGATTGTAGCGTCTGCCATGAAGAGAGCCGCGAAGGTTGGCACCCCAGCAGAGGCGTAGGGCGCCTTGAGCTGGGGCGGTGCCGAAAAAGAGGTCCCCTCCGCCGCGCACGTGCGCCGCCACTGTGGGACGGGTCGCGCCAAGCCGCTAGAAGGACCGCCGCAGCTACAAACACTGCCAGAGAGCGGACCAGCGTCATAAAAGCTCCCATCCCCCACGGTGGCCCCACCGCCGAGCGAGCGAGGCCGCTGGCCACACCGGCTACGTCGTGTGCCGCCCCAGACAGCCCACCACCCGCCGCGTCCAGCAGGTCAGTGCGAAGCAGACACGCGGGGCGGCCAGCACACACTCACGCAGGCCGCCAGAGCAGATGCACGGGTATGTCAGCGGGTCAGAGGCACGCTTCGAACGTAGCGCACTTTGTCAACGTCCATCCTTAGGAGGAACAGCGCCGCTGACACCCTCCCACCACCCCTGACAGAAACAACTGGAAAAAAGGCAGGCCCGGGTCTCCCGCTCACGTTGATGATCGCGCTCGTCTGTTTCTCGCCAGGCGGCCCACCACTACGCCCCGGTTACTGGAGCCGTAGACGTACCGTTCCAGGCTTGGAAGCAGTCGAGAATGCATCAGGGCCACGACGACGTGGCAGCCAGACATCGCAGGGCGACTGAGGCAGCACGGGGTGCACGGGCGACGACCACCACACAAGTGCAACTCGGCTGCGTCACCAGGGAGCGGCGGCACGCGGCGCGTGCGAGGAGACGGGGTCGGGCGCACCCCTGGCGAGTCGCTCGCAAAGGCAACAGGGGTGGGCTGCTTCTCGACAGGTCCTCTCTCACCTGCCCTGTGAGCAAACCGGCCCACGTCAGCGAGCAGTCGATAATGTGTCAGGGCCACGACGACGTGGCAGCCAGACATCACAGGGCGACTGAGGCAGCACGGGGTGGACGCGACGACCACCACACAAATACAACTCGGCTGCGTCACCAAGGAGCGGCGGCACGCGGCGCGTGCGAGGAGACGGGGTCGGGCGCACCCCTGGCGAGTCGCTCGCAAAGGCAAAAGGGGTGGGCTGCTTCTCGACAGGTCCTCTCTCACCTGCTCTCCAAGCAACGATCGCAGAGTATGATAAATGTTTTACAAAACTTTTGAGACCGATCGACATGTTCGGAAAAAGCGAGGCGCTCCACGGTCACTGTGATGCGGATTCCGCTGTGAGATTTTATCTCGCACCAAAAGACCGGATCGGTCGACTCATTTCATGGCGTGCGCGCGCTTTTTCGTTGACTCGGGACCGGCCCGTTTCGCCTTCGCTCGCCTTGCTGGACCCACGCACCGCGCACGTCACGAGTCGGGGTCCTCAACTGACCAGGTGCGTCGGATTGTTCCCAGCCGTGCCCGCCGACGACAGAGACTGTCACTTCACCCTAAGCAGCTTCCCTCTCACTGTCTTTGCGATGTCTTTTGTCGACGATGCTGCCTTCTCTCGAGAGGACCTGTACCACCTGCAGCACCACCGTGATGTGAACCGGGACGGACGCGAGGGTCTGTCCAGTACGTTTGGGCCTCCCCCGCCTTTCGTTCTCGGCGGAACTCAGAGGGCAAGCCGGCTCGATCCGCTCGCTCTCCCACTTTGCCATCTTGCGGCTGCATCCCTGTTTACCCTCTCACTCACCACCGTGCTTGAGATCATCGATCTAACACCGGCAGAGAGCTGGGGCCACTGCGCGGGTGCTTCGCTGCTTCGGTGTGGAGGCGTGCGTGTTTGGTCCTTGTGAGCGCTTGTGACACACTTTGGTCGGTCTTTTTGGCGCGCACACTTGCACGCGGGCCGAAGTCGCAGGAGCACCTGCTGGGTGGGCGCGGCACGGCGGCCCGCGAGTCGGCCTACCAGGCTGGTTGTGCGACTGCGTGGGACCGGCGGCGCACGGGGCCTGTGCATGCTCATCGTGGGCCGCCCGTGCGGGCGTGGACAACCATTTAAGGACGGGCACCGGGAGCATGGAGCCCCCGCCCGGTCTCTCGTGTCCTACCCACCTTCACTGGCCGCTTGGCTCAAGTGCGCTGCGCGCACGCTCCCAACTCCTCCTCGTGCGTGCTTACGCCCTCCCCGTGGACACCCGCGGCCCCGTATTCATTGCGGTGCCCGCCGAGACCATGGAGGGGCAGCGCGTCTTCCCTCCCACGCCCATGCCGTCGGAAGCCGACCGCGACAACAAGGACCTGCTGCGTGCTGCCGCGGCGGCTGGCCAAGCGATGCCGGAGCCTTCATTGACCCCCCTTCCTGCCCGCTATCCCCCCTACAATTTTGGGACGGACTCGTACTACCCGCCGGCGACGCAGCCGTACGTACCCGCCGCGGGTGCCTCTGTGCCCTCAACCCCCTCGTTGGGTCCGTCGTTGGCGTCCACTGAGCCGGCGCCGCTTTTCCGCACGGCTCCGTCGGTAGCCTTCTACCAGGGGCAGACGACACTGCCGCCGAGTCGTGCTGCGTCGCCCAGCGTGCCACCTCCATTCACCCCCGGGGCAGAGCCTAATCCTGGTTCGTTCACCCACGGGCTTGCCTCGGAGGAGCAGAGGGTCACGTCGGGCCCGAGGTTCCGCCCCACGGCCCAGGTGGCCCCACTTACGCCGGCCGGAGACGGCGGCGGTACGGCGGCATCCAAGTCACCAGTCTACCTCGAGACGTCTGGCGGGTGCTCCCGCCCGCGTCCGCGCTTTGGGCGCGGCAAAAATGCGACCGTTCCGTCCCTATCGTCGGTTCCAGGGCTGAGTGCTCTCCCGCCGAGGGCGTCGGCGCCGCCTCGTTGGCCTGCGGACGCCGTCGCCGGGACCTCCGCAGCCACAAAGCCAGCTGCTGCTCATGGTGCTGGTGGCGCTTCATCGGCGCCAACCAATGGGTCCAAGAGCGTTTTCAAGAGCGGCAAGGAGTCGGTGGGTGTTGCTGTCAAGAAAAGCAAATCCGCTGCCACGGCTGCAAAGGTGGCTCGAGCTCGGGCCCTGCAGGCTCGCAAGGCTTCGACCGACCACGCCGCGGCCGCGAACGAGTCGACGTCAAACGCGGTGATGGGGCTCCTCTCCCTGTCTGATGACGGTTCCAACGTGGAGGAGCTGGTCAAGAAGACGATTGAGAAGCAGGAAAAAACAATCCAGACTCTCGCCAAAGCCGTCTGCAAGCTGCAGATGGATAGCAACAAGGCGATGGCGTCCACGCCCTCCGTCCCGCTGGCGACTGGCGGCCTGATGCAGGTGGCGCCCGAGTTGGGGGAGTTGGTGCAGGTTGAGCCGTCTCACAAACGTCACAAGGCCGCTGGTCCAGTTGCAGCGCTGTCGTCACCACGCGTCTCCACGCACGACATGGACGTTTCCACGCGCGCTGCTGTACCGGAGCTCCGCATCCCGCCCTGCAAGTTTGCAGGCAAGGTGAGCAGCGCCACGGCTACCGCAGCGGCCAAGACGCTTGCCAAAGCCGCCGCGATCGCTCAGAAGCGGGCCGATGGCTCCGTCGCCATGGTGGCGATCCGGGACCGGCTGACTCCTAAGATCAAGGCTATGATGGGGAACGCGCAGAAGACGATGGACGTCCTGCCCTCGCCCAACATTCGACAGAGCATCATCAATGCCACCGCGATGGCGGTCATGCACGCCGACGTGAAGACGATTGAAGACTTCCTCTTGGAGAGCGTCCACTCACCAAGCAAGAAGCGCAAGCGGCTGTTATTGGAGCCTGAGCAGGAGCACGAAGAGGTGCCTAAGAAGATCAAGACGGTGGGCGTGAACTCGACGCTCATGCAGGTGTTCCACCACGTCCTTGGCAACTACAAACGCAACGTCGTAGCCGGCTGGTTCAAAGAGGCGACCAAGAAAGTCCCGGCGGAAATGACCGTGTCAGAGGCGGAGTACTGGTGCACCAACAACAACTTTTTTCAGCAGCCGCTCGGGCGGAAGGGCGTCATCACCGGCGTCGCCAAGGGTCTGAAGTACCTCGGCGCTCCCAACCGCATTCATCACCCAGTTGGAGCTGGCGGGGAGATCGAGGTGGACATGTGCTACGGGCACTTTCTCCTCGGCACGCAGCTGATCAGCGAGGTGCTCACGAGTATCCGTGACAATGTGAGCGACCAGCCCGCGATTGACTCAATGCGCTACAAGAAGTACGTGGCGCAGGCGGTCCGCCACGACTCGTTTCTGCCCAAGCACAACAAGCCGGACCGCGGCCTAATCCTGGTGGACGGTCACGACCCGAGCCGGGCAGTCTTTGAGCAGGAATTTATGCCCGCTTCGACGGTACTCGCGGGCGATCATGACGAGGCGGCCGCCAACGCTTCTGGCAATGGGGCAGCTGCCGACGTGGCGGGCAATGGGGCGGTCGCTGACGTGGCGGGCAATGGGGCGAGCGCTGACGTGGCGGGCAATGGGGCGAGCGCTGACGCGGCGGGCAATGGGGCGGTCGCCGACGTGGGGGGCAATGGGGCGGTCGCCGACGTGGCGGGCAATGGGGCGGTCGCCGACGTGGGGGGCAATCGGGCTCCAGCCGGGGCAGCGCCTGTAGTGGCGGCGGCGCCCGCGGTGGCGGAGGCGGCGGTCAATGTCGTGGCGCCGCTGCCGCCGCAGCGCGCGCCGGCAGGCACGGCGGCTCCGCACGTGCAGACGGCGCTTGCGACGCGGCAGGCGCGAGCGGCGGCCATTCTGGCGGCCGCGCAGGCCGAGGCCGCCGCGCTGCTTTCCATTGCCGACGAATCCGCGTAGGAGTCTCTTCGAGCCAAGATGCAGTAGAGTGGTGGTGGTGGTGGTGGTGGTGGTGGGGGGCAACTCACACCTGTCCTGTCGTAGTTCGCTTGTTTCTCAGTGTTCGTGTAGGCCTTAGACGTGTTCCTCTCATTGCATCGCACCCCGTGGTCGCCGAGGGTGCATAACAAGCCAATGCCCAGCTACGAGAAGCGCAACAGGAAGCGCAGGCACGCCGGAAGAAAGCCTGCCCGGGCGACCTGTGCCCGCGCCTCCCGCGACCCCGCCCACCCCCCGCCGTTTCACGGCGTGATTCGGCCAGGCTCTCGAGATAAAATCCCAATCTGGACCGTCTGGGCATTTCGGCCAGTTTCAGTCTGCCTCGGTCCCTCGCATGCTGCTTGAAAGTAGCTCGCAAAGTGCCTCCTAGTGCTGCGAGAAGGCCCCTCGCAGCTGCTCGCAACCCCCTCGTAAATCAACCTGCGAGGACGATTGCACCCAAACGTGACGTTGGTACCTGTGGGCGGCTGGGCCCATGGTCTTCAGCAAACTGTGTGATTAATTCATTGCCAATAAACGCGCACTACAGTGCGACCCCTCACTTGGCCGCCCCGCAGTTGTGCCGATCGGCACAACTGAGGGGGGGGTACGCATCAAGTGGCCCTCCACGGAGGAGAGAATTCGGCATATATTTACTCTCTTTGGAGACCA
>Ga0209093_1000560_pt1 | contig 20455 bp, 13 predicted proteins | sample SidtaG_4_FD_187450 | JGI IMG/M metagenome (GOLD analysis project Ga0209093, IMG submission 187450) | Marine algal microbial communities from Sidmouth, United Kingdom - Sidmouth_Male1 metaG (SPAdes) (version 2) | ecosystem: Host-associated > Algae > Red algae > Unclassified | place: Sidmouth... | reverse complement strand
CACGGCTGGGCACGACGGGCAGGTTCCCCGCCTGCGCTCCGTCGCCTTGTCGGGCTTGGTGCGGTCGCCCGCGCCGAGCACGGCACACCCCGGCCGTGGTGGTCAGCCGACGATGCGCGCTCCGCGGTTGTTGCCAGAGCTCGACGGCGGGGACTCCTGGGCAGCAACGTCCAGCGGCGTCGGGAAGGGCCGTGCCGCCAGCGTGGCGCGTCTGCCGCCCCCACGGGGTGCACTGCGCGGGGACGATGCTGTGCACAGACCACGGCCACGCGCGAGTCCGCGTGGCCTGCACCCCTTGGGAAGAGGAAATCTCGAGATTTCGACCAACCAATGCGCTCAGCCGGTGACGGATCAAGTCGCGGCACACCCCGTCTCTGCCCACCCTCGACCGCTCGGGTGATCCGCCACCGGTCGACCGCGTGTCGGCGCCTCGGCGGAATGTTAGAGTTAGGAATTGCACCGTATAGCTTTCACGCGATATTTGCGTGAATATGCCGCGTGAAAGCCGGGGGGGGGGGGGGGGGGGGGGGGGGGGGGGGGGGGGGGGGGGGGGGGTGCGCGCTCCGCGCGCTCGCGGGTGTGGGCCGGATGCGCGTATCGATTTCCTCAATCGCTAGTCTGATTTCCCCGATTCTGTGCCGCGGGTGACAGATTCCTCGACAATCTGCATGGATTGGGACCAGGCCGAAATGGACCGATATCAATCAATGGATCTCGTGGTCGGGAGGCGGATGGCTTTAGGACCTCACCGATGTGCCGCGCTTTGTGACAGAGCTCGACAGTGGTCCAGTTGCAATCCGCCACCATTCTGCCATCGTCGTGGTCGCCCCGTTCGCGCGCCGTCGTTGTCGCGCCCATCGCCATGGCGACGCCCCCTTGGTCCAGCGACACGGCGTCGTTACCGGGGTCCTTCCTGCAGTTCTTTTCGTCGCAGTGGCCGGTTTCGCCACACACGTTGTATGTTGTTTCGCTCCGTGCTCCCGTTCTTTTCGCGACGGGGACGGTAGTTCCGCGCGCGTCGTGTCGCGTATGTTTGGGGGAGGCGGGTGCGCTTGCGGTGACCACGGGCGCCTATTCTCTGGGTACCTCCCTCATGTTCATTGCGACTTTTGTTGACCGCGCTGTTGAGTGATCTTGCTGTACGGTTTTTCCCTGTTCCTTTTTCTCCGCTCCCCCTCGCTGTCACCCGACAGACGATGGAGGTCGGAATCGTCGCCGCACCTGACCTACCCGCTGTCTCCGCCGTACCCGCCGGCGTGGCCGCCGTGCCCGGCGAGCCCGTTGTGCCTGCCGTGCCTGCCGTGCCTGCCGTGCCTGCCGCGTCCGCCGGCTTGCCCGACGAGCCCGGCGCGCCCGACTTGCCCCGCAGCGTGGCCGACGCTCCTGCCGTGCCTGCCGTGCCAGCCGTACCCGCCGTGCCCGACGAGGAGTACATGCAGTTCTTTCGCTCTCTGGGCATCGGGGACAGCACCAAGGTCGCCTTCCTCGCTCGCCTCCTCGAAGCCTTCCACGAGGTCTCCTTGAAGCTGGACGAGCACCTGGCGCCGACAGGGGCCATCTTGCACGCTGCCATCAGCCGCATGTGCGACGGCGACAGCCCCATGGACGCCCCTCAGCACCGATGGATCCGCATCGTCGACCGGATCGGCTTCTTCTCGGATGATGACGAACACGCGAGCCGCGTGATCAACCTGGGGCTTTCGTTTGCGTACCGGCAGAAGGAGCTTGACGTGGCAGCCAAGGCCATTGCTCTGAGATTGGAGCGGAAGCGTGCCGCTGTCGGTCGGGATCGCTCGGACGGCGCGGCGCTGGGGCAAGACCACTCCGGGGGAGCTGCGCTTGGCCAAGACGACCTTGCGGGCGCTGAAGAGGTGCCTGTTGGGGGGCTCGTCGTCCGAAATGATGGTGCCAGTGGACACACCGGGCCCAAACAACGAGTCGGAGGGGGGCCGGCCGACTTGTCCGACGACGAAGGCCTCGACGTCCCTCTCGGCGGTGCGGTCGTGCGCCGAGATGTCGCTGGACAACGAGGCTCCGACGGTCTTGGTGAACTGCCGGACGGTGGCGTGCTTGTTGTTGCCCGACGCGATCCCCCCGGTGGTGCGGCGCCCGCGGATGCACCAGCCGCTACTGTGGCAGGCGCAGCAGCCACGGCCGCTGCCGCCGCCGCTGCCGCCGCCGCAGCCGCCGCCGGTGAGGCTCAAGCGGCGGGGCTCGTGGAGGTCGCGGGTGCGGCCAAGACGACCGACCGAGACACGCCTCCACCGATGCTTCAGCCTACGGACGAGGCCGTCGCTTTTGTCACGCGTGTGCTCGGCCTCATTCGGGAGCGTGAAGATTGCAAGGACGTCCTGCGCAAGCTACACGTGGATGGCCTCGTCTGCCTCGCTCGCCTTCACGGCGGTCAGGCTGTGGAAGGGGTGATCGCGGCAAACAACGTGGAGACGGACTGGGCTCCTGTGCGCACACTGCTAAAGAAGTGGTGGCCGTCATGGAGCATCCCGTGTGGGTCTCAACCTATGACGCCCATCCCTGGGACCGCCGCGTCTGTCCTCAACCCTCTGCGGCGGGCGCAATCGTCTAACTGGGTGGTAAAAGTCGACATGACGGCCATGAACGTCGCCATCCGCCAGTGGTCGGGCAAGGCCGAGAGATACTTTAAGGTCAAGGAGCTCACGGACAGCATCGACATCGTCCGCATGGCGCCCTCGCTTAAGCCGCCTATGGCCACGACCATTGCCTCCATGCTCCTGGTTGGAACGTGGGACCCCACCTTTTGCTCGCTCGTCACGCAACTGGCGACGGCCGGATGCTCCCGGACCCCCCGTGCTGCCCCGCTTGAGAAGGCCGCTTGCCACAACTTCGAGGCGGCCGGCGTGAGCGAGCCGGACTCCTTGCTGTCGACGCGAGGGGTCGGTGTCGTACCTGTTCTGCCCACACCTGTGGCGTTTGCTCCGGCTCTGCGCTCCCAGGGTGAGCTCATGGTTGAGCGACAAGCCGAGATCGACCAACTCCTTGCGGCTGATAAGACCGCCAATGCAGCGGCCAGCCGTGCCCGCCGCATCGATGCTCGTCGTCGGCAGCCGGCAGCGCCTGGGCCGGGGGCCCGCGAATCGGCTGGTCGTGGCCGGGCACGTCCACGAGCGGCCCCAAGTCGGCGAAAGAAGGCCACGACACCAAGCTCGAGTGGCTCAAGGTTGGGCGCCTCCCATGGCGGCACTGCCCTCCAGCGCCACGAAAGCACGTCAAGGGCAGTCGATGCATTGAGTGTGAGCGAAGTGACGGGAGCTCCCCCGCTTTCTGAAGAGGTAGTCGGTGAGCCCAATGCTATCCATGATTGTTCCAGCTCCGTAGCCGCCCCTGTTTCTTCTGCCCTGTGCCCCCCTGGACGTGAGGCTCGCCCCGATGTGACTTTGTCTCAAGCTTCTTTTTTGCCCGACTCGGATGTACCATTGCTGGATAATGAGGAGGAGGATGATGAGTCTAACAGAACCGAATAAGCAATAAATGTATAAAGGCTACAAACGTAGACTGTCTCGATACAGCTGCAGAGCAGCCGGGTCGGCAATCACACGGCTACCGCAAAAAGAGCGCACGTGCATGCGCCTCTTGTCAGGCACCCGGCTCATTGCAGCCAGCACCATGCCCGACCCAAAAGCCTGCCCCACATCCAACACAGCCTCCGACAAGGTCAAGCTCTGCGACCTGTGTACAGTGATGCCCCATCCCAGGACAAAAGGAACCTGAACACGCACAGCAAGAACCCCCGGTCGCGACAGAATGCGCGAATCAAACTCGACGGGTGGACAACACACTTCCACCCAGTCGACACCCGCCCCTCGCACTCCCGGAATACGCGACCGAGTACCCTCAGTCACCTCGTGATTCTCGAAGCGCAGGACAGGGATCGTATTGTCCTCATAGTCCACCACGTAACCAATGCTTCCGTGGTAGAGGCCGAGCCCGAGAAAGTGGTTGGATGTCAGCATCACGCGAGCACCGAGGCAATGCTCCACCCGTCGGGGAGCCACGCAATCTAGCAGCGCGGCATCGCGCGCCTGCGCGGAGACGTCGACGAGGTCGGGTGGCGCCGCGTCGCGGCCACGGTTCGGGTCCGCCTTTACTTGGTGGATGGCAATGGAGACGATCGGCGGTGCGCCGGCGCACAGACGCCTCAAGCACGCCTCGTTGTGCATGTCCACGTCCTCGTGCCGCGGCATGATGTGCAACACTTTGTACTGCAGTTCCTCGTACGACTCGTCCGTCACGGAGCGCTCGTCCATGAGGGACTGCACAGCGTCCGTGCACCGCCCAAACCGAGCGTCGTGGATGGCCGCGATGAAGTCGGGCTGGTCTTGGCGGTGCACCCGCGTAAGCTCCACAAAGCCGGCACCAAAGAGCGACGGCCAGCAGTGGCCCTCAAAAGCCATCTTGCCGTAGGTGGGGCGCAACTGCAAAAAGTCGCCGAAGGTGTAGATGATCGCCGGCGGCTTGCCCCGGCGGGACTGTCGCAGAAGCTCGCACATGACATCGAGATTGTCGGAGGACACCATAGATATCTCATCGATCATCAGCACCTCCACCTTGGCGAGCCGCCGCTTGATCGGCCGCCACCGGTCGAGCGCCAGCAGACGCGCGGCTTCTTGGACGGGGGTGTCCAACTGCATCTTGTAGTCCTTGAGGAAGCCGAAGAAGGAATGGTACGTGACGCCCTTTGCAGTCTTCGCGGCGCTGCCGGTCGGCGCGACGACCACGACGGCTCCGCTGATGGGCAGCCGGCTGCGCACAAAGCCAGAAAAGGCCCGCAAAAAAGAGGTCTTGCCCACCCCGGGACCACCAGTGACAAACGTGCTCAACCCGCGGTCAAACAGACCTTGGAAAACAGCAATCCAAGACCGCTCGGCCGCCATCCTCGTCAGCTGGCCTGTCGGCGGCGGCTGGCTCGCCCTTGACGAGACACCGGCTGCACCGCCGGGCGACGGGGAGGCGCCGAGCCCGGGAACAGCGTCACGACCATGAGCTCCGCCCGGGCGCTGGTCACCGCTGCTACTCGCCACCGCGACCAAAGTGCAGCCCGCCTTGTCGGGAGACGCCGTCGACGCCAACCGCTGAGTAGCAAGCGCAGCGTCGCGGCGTAGGCCCTCCTCCAAGTCCTGCTGGTCCCACGTCGCAACTGATTCCGCCACCATGCGGTGGATGCTCTCACGCGTAAATGTACCCCGACCCGGGTCGCCGGGGGCTACCCATTTCGGGTTCTTGCCGTCCGACGGCCCATCGTCCTGTCCGCATGGGCCCGAGCGCTTGCGAGCGACGTTGGCCGACTGGAAGCTGGGCCCACCTCCCGAGACGCGCAAGCCGCCGCCCCTACTGGAGGTTGCTCCGGCCAAACAGGCGTCTGCCCCGCACGGGCATGGTGAAGCAGGCATGGCCCCGCCGCTGGACCGCGGTGGCGGAGATAAAAACGGCGTGGTCGCCGTCGCAGTCGAGACACACGAGTGCATCGTCCCATAGCGGTGGCCGCCGTGCAGGGGACCGGCGCGAGGAGAAGCACCCGCTGCCAGTGGCATCCCGGAAGAGCCGTCGCCAACTGCCCGTCCCCGACAACTGCCCGACAGCGTCGAGGATGTGACGACGGACGATGATGTAGGCGAGCGTCCAATCCGTGCACGCTTGTGGATGGGGGATACGTCCGCGGCCGGTGGCGAAGAACACCCCGGGGACGGGCCTGCCAGGGGACTTGGCACCGCCTGAATCACCATCGGGGACCGGGCCACCGGAGCCGGCAACGCCAGATTCTCAGCGGGGGGGGCACTCTCTGGGACTGTTGTCATTAAAACCCGCTGCATTGCCACACCAGCGTCTTTGGCCAGCCACAGGTAGGCCTCGGCGGCGGCTGAGAAGCTTGCCGCCACACAAAGTGTTGATGCTGTCGTCTGCATCAGCTGCACAGCACCACCAACGCCAGAGGTGTCAATCTCAAAGCACGCCCGCGCACCTTGGCCAATGACGGCCAGCCAGGACGATGAGCCCGCCTTCGTCAAGACCGCCCCAGCCCGATGACCGTCGACAGCAGCGCTCACAGCTGCAATCGCGTCGGGGTTGGTAAGCCAGCACATGGCCGCCTCCGATGATGCAAACGACAGGCAGGCTAGTACGCTACCATGCTCCATTGCCAGCAGCTGCTGAGCAATGCTGCTGGCATCGGAGGCCCGGAGGAGGACCGAGGTGAGGGGAGTGATGACCGCAAGCAGTAGACGCGAGCCGACCGCAGCACCAGCGGGGGGCATCTCACAACGGGAGCACGCAGCAAAGACGAAAAGAGCCGCGCAGGGGGGGGGGGTGGCACCTCGCAAGGCAAGAGGCGATAGGGACCGTCCGAAAGGAGAGGGGAAGCAAATCGACCACAGCCCGCACCCGCCACGCAACAACAAAAAGCTCGTGGGTGGAGACGGCCCACAGGGACACGACCGTCGGGGAAAACCGAGCACGCAAGCCAGACGGGAAAGAGGGCGGGGCAGGAGCACGGCCAGTGTGCGCCAGTGACAAACAGAGAGAGCCAAACAATGGTGCCTAGTGCCAGCCTCTGGGGGGGGGGCACAGGTGCCAAAGAACGCCAGCGGCGTCCCAATGCCCGACAGAGAGGGCGCCCAACAGCGCCAATATGGGCGGGTGATCAGGGCTACGCCAAAAACACAGAACTTAACCTGCGACCCAAAAAAGCAGTTACCATGACCCAATGCCTCTCTTTGGAACTAATATGAGCAGGCCAACAGTCATCTGGCAGCACCAACGATCTTCAAAAGCGACAAGCGTCGTCAACCGCCCGACCAGATGGGCTCCCAGAACCGCCGATCTGGTGCCCGGCACGATCTGCGGCACGACAGAAAACGGGCATCGCATTGCTCAACCAATGATAACAACCACATTTGGTTCACAACAAAAAAATGTACAGAGACGGGCGTGATCTGAGAAAGTACGGATCGGAAAAACGCTTTTGCCGGCAGGCTGCGGAAGCTCCCCATCCCATCCCAGTCGGAGGGTTGTTGCTCGAACGGGGCTCTGTTCCCAATGTCGACGACTGCTCAGGGGCTTGCGATCCGCATGGCACCTGGAGGAAACTCGAGATATTCGTCACATGATTCCACATGTCAAAGTATAAGCTCAACCTAAGCCTCATATCGCCATTGCGTAGGTCTTTCACAGTACTGATATTGGGCCAGAGAGAGGCTTTCTGAGGTGGTAGGAGGGGGCTTGCCCAGCAGAATATTTTCTGTTGGGTATGCGCTGACAATCCCATTGAATATCATTCATTCGGAAGCAGAGTTTGTCCGAGGTGGGTACCCTGTGAACAGTTCGTTTTATCTGTGATCCTTTTCGAAGGCCATCGCCCGCGCCCGGTGTCAGGTGGATCGAGCGAAGACGCCATTTTCGGGCCTACTGGGGGGGGGTGCTGGGTGCTGCGGGGGAGTCGGGGGGGCAGCTGCCTCGCATGGCTTCATAGCTCGTCCACCTGCCCCCTCGCCCCTCCTGGCACGCACAAGGTACTCACCCTCTTCACCAAAATCACTCCGTGGTCGCTCGCTCCGCAGCGCCCGCGCCTCTGCCGCTCTGACAGAAGGTTGGTGACCAGGAACATCCCACAGGTTCTTTCCCCACCCCCGCCCCCTGATGTCCTACGCCCGCCCTCCCACATGCCTGTCAGCGACGGTGTGTTGGTTGGTGGTTGTCCAGCTCCTCGAGCCGTGTTTCGACCATGCCCGCCACCGAGCGCCCGTCTCCGCCAACACGCACTCGCGCGACGAAATGGGCGTATCTCGCAGTTGCCTCGCCACATGGTACCGCGTACCCGGCGGTGGCCCACAGCTGCCAGCTCACTGGCTCCCAAAGCGGTCCTTGGAGCCAGGCGGATACGCAGTCGCCTGACCCTGGAGACTTCCATATACCTCCGCCGCACCACGCAGGGGAATCGAGCTAGGAACAGGTGCCTGACATGCGCGGGGTGCGGGTGTGATTGCGTAGGGGGAGCAAAGAGGCATTGGGAAAGCCCGGGCCGCGGCTGGCAGTGTGGGGCAGTGAGGGGAGGACGCGCGGTGGCAGCCAGCTCGGGGCGATGGGGTAGGGGAGGCTGGAGTAGTGGGCTGGACGGATGGGGAGTGTCCATGCAAGCGGTGTCGCCCACCTATCGTGCCTCGATAGCGATGCACCGGTCAATGTAGGCGGTCTCAAGCAACCCTGGAACGGCTGGCACGCTGCAACAGTGGTGGCGGTCACTGTGGTACAGCTTCCACACTCAGGGTGGTGCCGCCGCGTGTCTGTCTCTGAATGGTATTCTGTACTGGTGCTGTAGGCAGGATGGAGCATAGGCTGCTCTCCATGCCGTTCCAGTCTGGAGTTCACGAATGGAGGGGGTCACAGGACGTTGGCCTCCGGGGGTTCGTATGACGCATCTGGTGCTCATCCCACCTACCGCTGTGGTTGTCGATGCCGCGGCCCCCGCATCAGGCACCCTCGGCATTGACCCCGCGACGGTCTCCGCCCGCCCCTAACCCCACCTCTGTAGCCTATTTCATCCCCTTCTGTGCTCGTAAGGCGGTGTAGACCGGCTCCGAAGAGGGCATACTGTCTGGGCGCTCGTGGCGAGTGTTGTCTGTTTACTATCTGTGCATGAGCACACGGATACGTCCAGTGCGCATTACTGCCTGTTCGAGTCGCAAAGTGTGGGGGCCAACACGAGGAGACAATGGAAACACACCTTATACACTTGCAAAGTGTTGTCTGTTTCCTCGCAATGCATGAGAGCATGGATGCATACAGATTGTCTTACTGCTTGTTCGAGCCTCAAAGTGCGGTGGCCAACACGAGTAGAAAACGGAGACACACCATGTATAGCTGCTAAGCACAACCAGAACAACACACAGAGCCACGCACGTCCGCACTGCAACCAATACACACAATTTTCGCTACTACTCCTGGACGGCCGCGCTCGAATCGTCCACAGGGGGAAGGAGGCTACAGGCATCCACAGTGACCAAGCTATCCACATACAGCACGGCGCTAATGCGCTGACGCAAGACAGGTATATCCGCTTGGCAAAAGCACAGAGGGGCACCAAGAGAAAAGCAATCAGCTGCCGCCAAGACAAAGACACCACAGCTGCCCCCGTCAGTCTGACGTGGCAGGCCAATGTCCATCACGCAATCCCAGCTCTCCATCTCCCACGCCCGAGCCACATCCTCCCCTAGGCGAGCTGTGACCTCATCCGACAGCCAGCGCCTCGCGGTCTCCAAGACGTGCGCCGCCCCAACTCCGTGCATCGAGTCGTAGTACTGCAACCGCCGCGCCTCCACGTCGATGACAACCAACACCCAGTGCAAATTGCCGACGTTGACAGGGATGAGGACACGGTCGACGGTGCCAATGTCGAGACCGTTCTTGAAGCCCCACGTGCGCACACCGCTGTAATCGTAGCAGCCGGCACGCTCCGACAGGCGAGAGAAGAAAAAGGTGTTGAATACAAAGGTGCTGCGCACAGATGTGGGCGCGGCCGGGCCGCCCACCGACGACGAACTGAGCATCCTCGACCGATGGTTGAGCAGTGCCACATAAGAGTTCATCAACTCGTCGTTTAACCACCTCTCACCTACCAAGAGCCGGAAGTCGGCGACGGTCAGCGTGATCTTGGCCATGTTCTCCAACCGCACCCGCGCCGAAGGCGAGCGGTCCGCAACCAGAGCGTCAACCGCCGCCGCATGCTCGTCACACAAAGCAGTCGTGCTCATCGGCAACCAAAGCGGCCTGTCCGACAAGGACCTCGTCAACGCCGCTTCAACTTCAGCGTCGTCGGGGTGAAGGGCGGAGCCAACGTCGGCACCGTGCGCTTCCTCGACGACCGCGGCCGCCGAATTATCGACGGCCACGGACTGGACAGGACTTGGCAAGACGCCTGATAAGGCGCCTTCCTTGTGCGAGGTCTCTGCCGCGGACGAGTGCGCCGGCAGGCCCAGCTTGACGGCCAGAGTCTGCTCCGTCTCACGGCGACCGTCTTCGGCCATGGAGGCTTGGCAGGAGCAGCTTGACCCCCGCTCACAATTGCGTGCGAGCTGGCTATGGAAGAACGGCGCCAGAGGGACGTGGTCGTTCTCGGCCTTGGGATTGGCCGAGGCCAAGCGCTGGAGCTTGCGGATGTTCATCATTGCAACCTGAACCATCTTATGCGTCATGTAGGTGGCCGGCTTCATGTACGCCAGGCTCGTCCGGTTGGCCACCGCGATGGAGTGGGAGACCTCGGCCGCCTGGGTGGCCACGCCAGCCGTGGCCCCCAAGCTCTCGTCCGGCATGTAGACAGGGGAGCAGGAGTGCGTAATCGAATGGGGGCGGTCGAGGATGCAGCGTACGTTGTGGGCGCGCATGATGGGGCGCACCCGCCGCAGCGCGTTCTTGTCCAGCTTACACGCAACATCGTAGAATATGACCTTGGGCAGCTGAGGGAAGCGCTCCAAGATAATGGACAGCGCCTCCCCGACGCTCTCAGCGCGAAAGAGACAGCGAAAACCGAGCGTGATGACGTGCGGACACACAACATTGAAGACGCCTTGAGTGCTGCCGCACTTGATCGAAAAAGCCTTGTTGCACGCATCGCCGTCGCCCTCCACATCAGCTGCATGCTTGTCCTTGCCTTTGTACCCAACCCGCCGCTTAAGCGCCTCGCTGTCTTTGATGCCCGGGCGCACCCGCTTGAGGCCGGGAAACGACTCAAAGCTCATCAGGGGGTTGTCCATGTCGGCGACGGTGCCGGTGGGCTTGGTGGCGAGCCACGAGGTGTAGTCGGCCGGCGTGGGCCGGCCGCCCCACTTGCGGCAGTAATCGGCGTTGACCCAGCCGCGGTCAAGCGCCTCCTTCTTGTTAGCAGCGGCAGAGAAGAGCTCGTCGACGTCCCGCTCCATGTTGACTGCGCGCAGCAGCGTCGTGCCAAGGGCGTAGCGGAAGTGAGCGTCCTGGTCAATCTCATCAGCAAACCAGCCCACAAAGTTGGTGAGGAACAAGATGCCGTCGATGGCGTCCGTCACGTCGCGCCACTTTCCCGCGTCTTGAAGCCGGAGAGAGTTGGCCAACAGCCGCGCCGCTGGTTCGTCGTGCCCTTGAAACATACCAGTAACGGTTTCGCAGACGAGCGCTTGGAGGAACGGACGCACGTGCAGCCACGCCCCGTCGTCGCGCTTGGGGTATCTGTAGAAGTTAGGCGCACAATGACCGACCCGGTCGCGCCACGAGTCCAACGAGAGCTTGGCGGGGGTGCCCTTGCCGCCCAGCGTCAGGTTGCCATCCTCATCCTTGCGCAGTTTGGCCTCCAAGCTGGTGCTTGGCCGTGCCTGTTGAGCGTCCGCCGTTGCGTCGCCAACGGCCGTCGCCGCTGATGCGGCCGCCTTCAACGCCGGCGTTGCTGGTCCTGTGGGCGTCCCGCTCGCCCCAACGCCCGAGCCGCCCTCCTTGCTGCCGAACGGGAAGAAGCGAAAGAAGAGCCGAGCAGCGGCCGTCTCCGCGCAGGTCCGGTCGCTCACCGCGATGGTCTTGTGCCACGCATCGAGCAACAGAGTCTGGGGTGCAGTAAGGGCCGCTGAGGAGCGGAGCACCTTGCTGATGGCGGCGCGCAGTTGGGGGGACTGCACGACACAGAGCACCGACGCCGCAATATCGAGCACGGGAACCTCCTCCTCGTGCCGGGCCGGGTTGGCATCGTCGGGGTCGGTACAGACTAAGGCCTGCCCGTCAATAACAACAAACTCGGGGTTGGGGCCACATATAGGGCAGACTGCGGCTTCCGAGGGGATGACAAACGTCCTCAGCATGGCCGTGCCCAGCTTGACGACATCTTGCCGCCGCAACGCAAACGAGAGCACATCCGACGTCAAGTGCCGCGTCGCGGCCGTGTAGGTGGACCGCGCCGTGATGATGTACGAATACAGCTTGTCAAGGAGCGCCCGCGTGAACATCACCCACCTACGCTGCTTGTCGCGCCGCCGCAGGTTAAAGAGGCCGTCCAAGTTTCCGTCAAACTCCACCTGCCGGCTGCAATCCACTCCATCACACACCCAGCGCCCCACGACCATCTGTGAAAAGAAAGCAGCGCACAGACGACCAGGTCATACCATCACAAAACGGTAGCAGCGTAACAGACAGTCAGACAGGGATAGTTCGTCGGCAGGCGTCCGACGAGCGACAACATCAATAACACAAGCTTAACGGTTGGCACATGCAAGGTAGTAGAGACAAGCGAGCAAAGAAAGGGCCAACACACCTCAATCGCTGGCGCCGTGGGGTGATGCGTGTATAATATCGCCCGCTCCTTGACTATGATGTGCCGGTCCTCCCGCATGCGCCCACAGCTGCCGCAATACCGCTCCACAGGTACATACGTGCGGGGATGAATCAACCCGAGCCCGACGCAGCCGTCCATGATGTTGCTTATCACTGCCAAGTCGCTCGCCCGACTATCGCCCCCCTCATTGGAGCACCGCCGCGTAAAGAGCCCCCGCCACTCGGCCGTCCGAGCCCAAACTTCTCCCGCCTTCACCTCACCCAAGCAGGGCAAAAGGTTGCGGCGGACACGAGCAGACACTGCAGCCTCGGCGGCGTCGCTCGACGCCCGCTCTGTATCGCCGGGCTCCAACTCAATTCCAGCATCCTCATCAGCAGGACCGCGGGTCTCACTGGGACCGTCGACAGTTACGGCAGGCTTGGGCTTGGCGACCGTGGCAGAGGGATCCTGGGCCGCCTCGTCGGCATCGACTACCCGGGCCTCCGCGTTAAAGGGACGCGCCAAGACGACGTGGCCGCATCTCGCTCGAAAGCGTCGGCAGCTGGGAGCAATGCAGGTAGCCACGTTGGCTGCCGTGAACCACACCAGCGAGTACACGGAGCGATACAGGACCACCCAAAACCGCAATGGCCCGTACTGCTGCCGGCAGACAAAGTCGGCGGGCGCGGAGCCGAGGTGCATCCGTTGCCAAAACTTGGCGAGGGAGATGCCGTTCTTGCTCAAACATAACCTCAAGGACGTCGTGTGCTTGCACACACAGCTCCGAGAGGAAGCCGAGAGGAACAACGCGTTTTGCGTGCCCGCAAAACACGAGCAAAGGATCCCCCCACGATGGGACGACCAGAGCACGGCTGCGTCCGCCTTGCCCCAGCCAACGCGCACCAAAATCGCTCGCGACCTCGAGGCGGGGTCCCCGACCGTGACGGCGCTCACGGTGCTCGCGCGCCTGCCGATGGGCGTGGACGACGGCAGCCCGCAAGCTCGCCGCACACAGGCACTCAACGCCTCCGTCATGCGCGCGTCGGAGGGGGCGGAAGGAGCACGACGCGACGAGTCACGACGCGGCGTGCCACGAGCGAACGACAGGGTGTCGTCGCCCCCACCACCGACCCCATCCCCGTCATCTAGCTCTGGTGCCGGTCCTTGAGGTAGTGGCCGCGGGCGCTTGTCGCACCGCGCCCGACCGCGAGTGGCAATGGCACCCTGTGTGGCTGGCGCCCGGGGTGCTGCCCGCACCGCCGACCGTCGACCGCCGTTTAACAGGACGCGGGAGCTCCACGACGGGTCCGCCGGTCGAGACTCGGTGCCGGCCCCACTCACGGTCGCCGCGGAACCGAGAGCGCCCGGAGGCAAAGACGCCAGCCCGTCAACAAGAGCGGGCACGGCAGTAGGGTCACCCAGAAAGGGCGCCGCCACAGGAGGGTGGAAGCGCCGCTTGCGCGGCGGCCCCTCGTCACCCATTGTCGGCAGTCATCCAGTCGACCGCACGCACAGAACCGTCAACCGCGGAAAAACAGAATGGGGCTCTCAGAGGCTCGCCCAGTGGGGAGTGTCCAGGGGGAAAGCGGGGGGAAGAAGGGAATCGAAGCAGCGGACGTCGCGATGGGAGACGCGGCGAAGTGGATGGGGACGAAGACGACGGCCAGCCAAACGCCGCGGTCGCCGTGATGAGGGCGGCATCGACGACAGTGAGACCGCCACGAACCGGACCCGGCCGGGAGGGCGCCCTCATGGCCCCAGAAACCGTGCCGCGTACAGTGGATGAAGCCGACAGAGATGGCGACGTGCACACAAAACACAGTGGTGGCAACCCACATGCCAGGTGGGTACCCCAAAGGGGCCACACACGGCTGTGAATGTTTCCCGTCATTTCATTGGTCGGATGGCGGACGGACGCGGCCGACGCGGACCGCAAAAAATGGCAGCGCCAATGGTGGGCCCCCAAAGCAGCGCGCAGGGCCCGCCGAAAATACGGAGCCCGCCACCGTCCAAAACAGGTGCGTGCTGGGGGTGCCCCAAAGGGGCCACAAACGCATGTGAATGTTTCCCGTCATTTCATTGGTCGGATGGCGGACGGACGCGGCCGACGCGGACCGCAAAAAATGGCAGCGCCAATGGTGGGCCCCCCTGGGTGGCAATCAGGCCCCCCGGAGATTCGGAGCCCGCCACCGTCCAAAACAGGTGCGTGCTGGGGGTGCCCCAAAGGGGCCACAAACGCCTGTGAATGTTTCCCGTCATTTCATTGGTCCGATGGCGGACGGAAGCGGCCGACGCGGACCGCAAAAAGTGGCAGCGCCAATGGAGGGCCCCCAAAGCAGCGCACAGGGCCCGCCGAAAATACGGAGCCCGCCACCGTCCAAAACAGGTGCGTGCTGGGGGTGCCCCAGAGGGGCCACAAACGGCTGTGAATGTTTCCCGTCATTTCATTGGTCGGATGGCGGATGGACGCGGCCGACGCGAACCGCAAAAAATGGCAGCGCCGATGGTGGGCCCCCAAAGCAGCGCACAGGGCCCTTCGAAAATACGGAACCCGCCTCCGTCCAAAACAGGTGCGTGCTGGGGGTGCCCCAAAGGGGCCACAAACGCCTGTGAATGTTTCCCGTCATTTCATTGGTCGCATGGCGGACGGACGCGGCCGACGTGGACCGCAAAAAATGGCAGCGCCAATGGTGGGCCCCCCAGGGTGGCAATCAGGACCCCCGGAGATTCGGACCCCGCCACCGTCCAAAACAGGTGCGTGCTGGGGGTGCCCCAGAGGGGCCACAAACGGCTGTGAATGTTTCCCGTCATTTCATTGGTCGGATGGCGGACGGACGCGGCCGACGCGGACCGCAAAAAATGGCAGCGCCAATGGTGGGCCCCCAAAGCAGCGCACAGGGACCGCCGAAAATACGGAGCCCGCCACCGTCCAAAACAGGTGCGTGCTGGGGGTGCCCCAGAGGGGCCACAAACGCATGTGAATGTTTCCGGTCATTTCATTGGTCGGATAGCGAACGGACGCGGCCGATATGGACCGCAAAAAATGGCAGCACCAATGGTGGGCCCCCAACGCAGTGCACAGGGCCCGCCAAGAACACGGAGCCCACCACCGTCCAAAACAGGTGCGTGCTGGGGGTGCCCCAGAGGGGCCACAAACGCCTGTGAATGTTTCCCGTCATTTCATTGGTCGGATGGCAGACGGACGCGGCCGACGTGGACCGCAAAAAATGGCAGCGCCAATGGTGGGCCCCCCAGGGTGGCAATCAGGACCCCCGGAGATTCGGAGCCCGCCACCGTCCAAAACAGGTGCGTGCTGGGGGTGCCCCAGAGCGGCCACAAACGGCTGTGAATGTTTCCAGTCATTTCATTGGTCGGATGGCGGACGGACGCGGCCGACGCGGACCGCAAAAAATGGCAGCGCCAATGGTGGGCCCCCAAAGCAGCGCGCAGGGCCCGCCGAAAATACGGAGCCCGCCACCGTCCAAAACAGGTGCGTGCTGGGGGTGCCCCAAAGGGGCCACAAACGCCTGTGAATGTTTCCCGTCAATTCATTGGTCCGATGGCGGACGGAAGCGGCCGACGTGGACCGCAAAAAATGGAGGCGCCAGTGGTGGGCCCTCCAGGGTGGCAATCAGGCCCCCCGGAGATTCGGAGCCCCTCACCGTCCAAAACAGGTGCGTGCTGGGGGTGCCCCAGAGGGGCCACAAACGGCTGTGAATGTTTCCCGTCATTTCATTGGTCTGATGGCGGAAGGATGCGGCCGACGCGGACCGCAAAAAATGGCGGCGCCAGTGGTGGGCCCCCTAGGGTGGCAATCGAGCTCCCCCGGAGATACGGAGCCCGCCACCGTCCCATACAGGTGGGTACTGGGGGAGCCATCTCACTGTGCTGGTGTCTGGTCGGACCAGCTATGAGCCCCTTTCGACCAGACATGGTCTGGACGCGGTCTCTCTCGTGTTCCTTTTAGGCTCTTTTGGCGCATTGACACGGACCATGTCAGGCTGAGCGCGTGCCTGACGCGGCTTTCTTCTGGTGTCTGCCGCCCCTACAGAGCCACAGTGTCTGGCGGGCTATTGGTGTCTGGCACGTATCCGGTTGCCGGCCCCGGCCCAGGCGTGTTGACAGGGGCTATTGGAGGGGGGCACGACAGGGCACGATCTCTGGAAGCTGCGATCTGATTGGTGCTTTCTTTTTCACGCGGTGTGTTCACGCGAATCACGCGTGAAAGCTGTTGCGCCTGTTTCCTTCATGGAATGTTACGTGGACCGCCCCGTCCCAACAAGAATGGGCCACCGCGTGGGGCGCCCCCCCCCCCGAAACGAGCGCGTCCCGCCAGTGTTGGTCGCCGCCACTGGCGCACCCCCTTGCAAACCGGCGTGCAGGCAACGGGGAACTGCGGCGCTCCCGGCTGGACGGACGGCACGGGGGGCACCCCCACTGGTGGGGTCTGGGGGGGGGGGGGGGGGGGGGGGGGGTGTCAGACCCAACAGCCGTCTGCGCATGCGTGGGCGGCGACCGCCACCGCCTCGCCCTGCGCAGCGCCGATCGCCGCGGCAGACGCGGTGCCGGCGTCCGCGTGTGACGCACGAGGCGGCGGGCGACGCGCGTCGTGTCTCCCTCTTCTTGTCGCGCGTGCACGCGCGGGTGTGGGTCGCACGCACCGGCTGTGGCGGCGCGGCGGCGGTTCCTGCCCCTCGCCTCTGGCGTCTGCGGTGAGCCCCCCCTCCCCCCCCCCCCCCCCTCCGCCGACCGGCGTGGACGAGCGCGGGCGTTTTGCGCCGCCGCCGCCGCCTCGCGATCGGCGTGCCGTCGGCGGTGGAGGTGTGACGCGGCCACCGCGGGCGGCCCGCCGCCATGGAGGACGAGATTCAAGTGCAGGGGGCGGCCGCCGGCACGGGCGCCGCGGCCGCCGCGCCGGCGGCCGGCGGGGATGCGCCCGCGGCGGCGGCTGGTGCCGCCGCGTCGGCGGCGGGCGGCGGCGGCGGCGGCGGCGGTGGCGGCGCGCCCACCGGCGGCGCGGCCTACCCCGTCGCCCCCGACGCTGGCGGCTCGACGGTGCACGTGCCCGCCCCCGCCGTCGAGTCCATCCGCCTCGCGCGCAACCCCGGCCCCGGCCGCGGCGGCTCCGCGCACAAGGTGCAGGTCAACCTGTTTGCGGTCAAGGCCAACCTCCCCCCCGAGGTGCGCCACTACGACGTGCACATGACCAAGTTTTTCCCCCACGACCCGGCCGACGAGGCGGCGGCGGAAAAGGCGGCGATTATCGCGGCGCGGGAGCTCGGGGAGGCCGCGTCGCGGGCGGCGATCTCGGCGCTCGAGGCGCGCCTCGGCAAAGTCATGGCCTATGACGGCCGCAAAAACGTGTACGCGATTGACCTTGGCGTCACGGAGCCGACGACGTACGACGTGGAGGTGTTTGGCGACACGATCAAGGTGACGATCAAGGACGTGGGGTCGCTGCGCACCGACGCCATGGACGCCTACTTTCGCCAGGAGATTGACGAGGTGCCGGGCGCGTTGCTCTCCTTCCTCGACATTGTGCTGCACACCAAGCCGGCCAAGAGCCGCGTGCGCGTCGGCGCGTCCTTTTATTCCAACGATGAAAAGGTGATGCTCGGCGGCGGCGCCGAGGCGTGGAAGGGCTACTACCACGCCATCAAGCCGCTCGGGCGGGGCATGACGCTCGCGATGGACGTCAAGTTTACGGGCTTTTGGACGGCCATGCCCATGCTCGACTTTGTCCGCCAAGCCGGCCTCGCCACTCGGATCGACACGCAGATGACGGACCAGAACCGGCTCGTGCTCGCCAACCTCATCAAGGGCGTCCGCGTGACGCAAAGCAACCGTTCGGACCGCCCGGGCGGCAGCGGCCGCAAGGTCCAAGGCGTCTCCTCGTATGCAGCGGCGAACCTGATCTTTTCAGACAAGGACGGCACCAAGCTGTCCGTCGCCGACTACTTTGCGCGCAACTACAAGGCGCTCGAGTTCCCAGACTACCCATGCATTCAGGTGGGGTCGACCAAGCGCCCCATGTACCTGCCGATTGAGGTGGTGCAGATTGTCGGCGCCCAACGCCGGCACCGGCTGACCGACCAGCAGACGTCCAAGCTCAAGGAAATGGCGTGCACCAGGCCGCCGATCCGCTTCCAAAACGTTGAGCGCCTGCGCCGCGTCGCCGCTTACGAGACGGACGAGTACCTCAAAGAGTTTGGGCTGACCGTCGAGCCCTCCATGCTGCATGTGTCGGGGCGCGCACTGGTGCCCCCGACGCTCATTTACAACCACGCGCTCACCGTGCAGCCGTTCGGCGGGCGGTGGAACATGAAGGACAAGATGTACTACCAGGCGGGGCCAATCCTCCACTACTGGGGGGTGCTCATCCTGCAGGACTCGCGCGGTCGCGTCCCCCCAGACGGCAAGGTCAAGCGCGATTTCATGCGCTTCCTGAACGTGCTTGAGTCGACGTCGCGCAAGACGGGCCTGGCCATCTCCAACGTGAACCCGATGATCATTGTCCGGAGCAAGTCGGACGTTGCGCAGGCCATGCGGGAGATCAAGGACACGGTGGATGGGGACGCGCGGGAGCACGGACAGCCTGGGTGCCAGCTCATCCTCGTCGTCAAGCCCACCAACGAGACGTCCGACTATCGGGAAATCAAGTTCCAGTCGGACAGTGTGCACGGGTGCCCGAGTCAGTGCATGCTCAGCAGGCACCTGGAGCGGGCCAACGTCATGTACTGCGCCAACCTCGGCCTCAAAATCAACAGCAAGCTTGGAGGCGGCAACGTGACGCTGACGCAGCCGTCGTTGGACCGCCTCAAGGCTCGCAAGACGCTCATGATTATGGGCCTCGACTTGTCGCTCGAGTCCAAGGCCATTGCCCGCACCACCGACGCGGTGGCGGCGGTCGTCGGCACCCTCAACCACCAGTACACCGAGTACGCGTCGGCCTACCGCTTCCAGCTGGCCAAGGAGGAGCACATCATGGACCTGACAAAGTTGGCGCAGGACGTCTTCACCTCCTTTTTCGAGCGGTGGCAGAAACTTCCAGAGGCGCTGCTCGTCTACCGCGACGGCGTGGCCGACTCGCAGATGAAGCACGTGTTGGACGTGGAGCGCGACGCGCTCGTGGAGGCGTACCAAAACGTGCAGCCCGGCTCGACGCCGGTAATCACCATGGTCGTCACCCAAAAGCGCCACCGCACCCGCTTCATGCCCGTCGACCGTAGCCACGCGGATCAGGCAGGCAACTGCAAGCCGGGCCTGTGCGTCGACGGGGACATCACGCAGCCGCACCAGTTTGAGTTTTACCTGCAGTCCCACACGGCGCTGCAGGGTACGTCCCGCCCGGTGCGCCACGTCGTGCTCGTCAATGAGCTCGGCTTGTCTGCCGATGAGCTGCAGGAGATCACCCACTCCCTGTGCCACGTCAATGCCCGCTGCACGCTGTCCACGTCGATGGTCGCGCCGACCGCCTACTCGGCGCTCGTCGCCGAGCGCGGGCGCGTCATGCGGGCGGGCGCGACGGGGGAGGGCTCCGACTACGCGTCGAGCTTGGGTGGCGGGAGTGGCAACGCGGCGGTGGCACCGGTCAACAACGACATCAAGCGGTCGATCCACCTCAAGGACAAGCTCTACTTTATGTGAGCGGCCGCGAGGATTTTCTGCTTTGGCGGGGGTTGCCTCCTCTCTATTCCCATGGTGTCTTTCTCCTATGTGTCGTGCCGCGCGTCGTATTTGGTTGTGTGCTTGGAGCACCTCATCGTTTTCCTGTCGTTTCTCGCCTTTTCTTGGTCTGCTTGGTCTACTTGTGTGCATTGACGTGTTCACCTGCTTGTGTCGTTTTTTCTTCTTGCGCTCTACCACGTCTCGGCCATACGGTTCATGGGTGCCTGTCCTTCCCCACGCGCTTCTCCCTGCTCGGAACCACCCTGACCGACACGGGTCATGCAGGCAGGACCACACCGCAGGACAGCCAACCAAAAATACGGCCTACGACGACGCACCCCTCGTGGACATTGCTCTCCCAGGAGCACCATGTGGTTGTCCCTCCCCCTCCCTACGACGCTGGCCCCGCCAGCGACCGCAGGTATGGCGCGGACTCGCGGGAGCGGAGGTCCTCGGGCCCTGCCACCCCTCCCGCCACGCCCGACCGACCCC
>Ga0209093_1000558_pt1 | contig 20487 bp, 26 predicted proteins | sample SidtaG_4_FD_187450 | JGI IMG/M metagenome (GOLD analysis project Ga0209093, IMG submission 187450) | Marine algal microbial communities from Sidmouth, United Kingdom - Sidmouth_Male1 metaG (SPAdes) (version 2) | ecosystem: Host-associated > Algae > Red algae > Unclassified | place: Sidmouth... | reverse complement strand
CCGCCGCCCCCCCCCCCCGACATCGTCGCCCCCCGCATGCCCGTCGCCACAGCCGCCGCCCCCGACACCGCCACCGGCCGTCGCCGCCGCCGCAAGAGCGGTGGCCGCCGCCGCCAGCGTCGCCACCGCTCCCCCCAGCGCCGCATCGACGTGCGGCACGACGTGTCGGACAGACCAGGTCAACCCTCGGCACGGCTCCCGCTGCGCGAGTGCGTCCCGCTCCGTGACGAGCAGCGCCTCCCCAACACGCGGCTGGCGGGTGCACGGTGCACGCGGCGGCCCAAGCGCCGTCGGGGCTGACGCGCAGGCCGAGGACGGAGCCGACGGCAGCCGCGTCGAGGCGGAACTGCGCGTCGCCGACCAACGCGGCACCGCTGCCGCCGGTGCCGCCTCCGCCGCCGGGTGTGGGGGAAGACGCTCCACCCCCGAACTGGTGGCGCCGCCCGAAGCGGCCGCACCACGATGGTGGCGCCCGCGGGGGCAGCAGCAGCGCCGGCGGCAGCGGCTCTGCGGCTCCTCCTGGCGGCGCCTCTCCCTCCGCCCTACGCCTCCTCCCCCGCCTTGGCGACGGTCCTCCGCGCCACGCCCGCCGCCACGAGAGTCTCGGCGCCGACGTCGAGGAGAGCGCGGCGAGATACGTTCCTTCAGACAGGTTTTTCCACCAGCTGCATGACGATGCCCACGCGGCTTGCCGCTGCCGCGCCGCTGCCGCAGAAAAAACACGCTGTCGCCGCCCCCATCGTCGTGCAGCCTGCCGCCGCCACCGCTGCCGCCGTCCTCACCACCAGCTCCGTGGCAGGACACGCCGTCGGCGTGGGCGTGCCCGTGGCTTGGCGACACCGGCGCGTCGTCCACACCGCCCCCCCCCACCCCCCGCCGCCACCATCATCCGCCCTCCCACCCCCACAGCCGCCATCCCCCCCCCCGAGGCGTGACGGGAGCACACGCCCGAGCGCCGCCGCCGCCGCCACATGCGCGAGCACAGCTTGGAGCTAGTCCACCCCCCGAAAGAGATCCCGATTGCGCCCGAGACGCGACTGCAAGGCCGTGGCGGGCACGTGCGGGCGGATTCACGCAAACAACCACCCGTCGGCGGCCGGGGAGCGCGCGCCGACAGCAGAGTCAAAGCAGGCGCCTAGAAGGGTAGCAGCGACAAGAGGCGCGCGGACGTGCCGCACCCGCCGCGAACGCTGCCGTCGGCGGGGGCGCAGACGCCAAGGGCGCCGGGGGGGACCTCTCAGAGGACCGGTGGCAGAAAGCGCCTTCTTTTGGCGGGCCGCCGCCGATACCAGAGCCACTGCATCAAAAAGATAGGGGAGGGGCTGGGGGGGGGCGGGACGGAGTCGAGTTAGCACCAGCAGACGGAGAGCACGGTGCGGACAGCCTTCAGCCAAAGGATAGCTGCCTCGGGAATGCACTACAATGTACCGGCTGGTTGACCGCTATTACTGTCGTTAAGGACGATCGGTTCGACTGTTCTCGGGGAAGCCCGCCTACTGTGGGGAAACCGCGGGGGACCCCCCCCAGTTGCGCACCCAGGGGGGGTAAAGGTCCCCTTACCTTGAATGAGGGTAGAAGTTGGGCCCAGACTGTGCAAACCACACTTTGTGATCTAAGTCCTTTCCGTTGTCACCCGCCCACACTGATACCCTTGTGACAACACGCCGAGCCAACCCCACCCAGTTGGGGGGAAGGCGAGCCAGGCCGCGTCGCCGGGTAGTCCTGTCGGAGAGTACACGCACCGGAAGGAAACCCCGAAGAGCACACGCGCACGGTGTCGACCGGGGGGAGACGCCCCGAGCGACAAACATGAGTTGTGTGACCGGAAGTTTACTTGCCCGCGTCGAAGGCCTCGAAGCAGCACTCTCGCCTCGCCCTCTTATCCCGTCCTTTCCTCTCTGACCCTCCGGAAACCCCAGTCAGACACCCTCAAAAGAACCTCAGAAAACCCTCCCCTCAGGACACACGGGGCCATTTTCAGCGGAGGACGGCCGAAGCTTCGGACACCGCCTTCAGTAGAGGCGGGGGAAGGGTGCTACGGGACACCCTTGCGGCGCCCCCGTGTCAGGGGCGCGGTGCAATACTGGTCAATGGTCCAAGTCGGGTTTACACAAAATTAGGCCCTTAACTGGGGGCCTGCCCGGGGACTTACTAGTCCCAGGGAAGTCTCGAGATCGCGGTTGTGGTTGGTGAGTCACAGGGCGATCACAAGGGGATCGACACTGGAATGATTCGAAATATGCGTCAGTAGGACATATTTTCCCCGCGAGAGCCAGTGGTCGTTTCGGACTGACTGGAGCCGACCGCCCATGACGCGAATCCACGCGTCCCCTCTTGACTTGGAGGGATCTGGTTCCCCGACTGTGGGGGCCAGGTGTCCGGCCGTCACAGTTCCCCTTCCAAAGGGGTCGCCGTCCTGGCGGCCCAGGGCCAGGGGGCAGGCCTGCCCGAGGGTTTCGGGCGGGCCAGGACGGCTAACCGGCATCCCCCCAGTGTGGGGCCCGGGTGCTGTCCCGGTCTGCGCCAACGGTGGCCGCCCCGGATCGTGGGGGGGGCGCCGGGGACAAGGAGGCACGCGCCGGCTCTGTGCGGGGGACTCGGAGGCGTGTCAGGGGGGCCTGTGTGGCCGAGGTGGGCCACACAAGTCGTGCCATGGGGGGAGCGCCGGGTATGGAGCCCCCCGGCTCCCCTCTGGGGCGGTTGTCACGCGCGCCCCGCTGGAGGAGTGATCCAGGAAGGAGGACGGAGCGACGCCGCCGGAGGCGACGGGGCGCCCCTGCCAGTGTACAGGGGGGCGGTGTGGCCGGGGCGGGCCATACAGGCCGTGCCGCGGGGGCGACGGGTATGGCTCCCCCCCCCTCTGGGGCGGCTATCACGCGCGCCCCGCTGGGGGAGTCATCCAGGGGGGCGCGGAGCGACGCCGCGTGAGGCGACGGGGCGCACCTGCGAGTGTACAGGGGCCCATAAAAACGGGGCAGGCGGGGCCGACGGGGGTCGGACGGGGCGGCCGTAGACTACCGGCCGTTACCGTACCCCCTCTGCCTCCCAAGTTGGGAGTGTCCTCTCCCCCACCTCTATTCCCTGGTCGGCCCCGTGTTCCTACTCGGACGCGGCGGCCACGGCATCCTCGCGGTCGACGGGTACTACGCCGACAGAGACGATGACGTCCCCAAGTGCGGAGCGCGTCGGGCGCGAGAAGGCGAGGGCGGCCTGGAGTGCGGGGTGCGCCGCGCCGGCGTCAGGCGGGACGCCGGTCCGGTCGGATCGCCGCCCCGTAGTTGCGGGGGTCCGAGCCCGTGACGACGCCCCGACGACGGGCGCGGCCAAGTCGGGCGGCCCGGCGACGGCGTCTGCGCGCACCGGCGGGGCGTCCGACAGTGTGGGCGCCGCCAAGGCCAAGGGCTAGGCGGCGGCCACCCGCCTGTCGGGTGGGGCGCCCGCACCGGCGCAGGTCACGCCGAAGGGCGCCACCAAGTCCAGTGGCGCGGCGTCAGTGACGCCCCGCGCGAAGACTGTCCGTCGGTCGCGCCCGGCTAGCGGCGCGGCCTCGAGCCGGGAGTCTTCGGCGGCGGGGAGTCCAGCGACGCACCCGCCGCCGGCCCCCCGCCGGTCCAAGGCCACGGCGGGGTCGGAAACGGCCTCCCGCGCGTCAAGTGCGGCGGGGCGGTCGGCCGACGAGGACGCGGCGGCCCCCACCACGGCGGCCGCCCGCGTGCCGTTGCCTGCTAGCCGGCCGGGGACTCCACCGACGGTGTCGGCGGCGGCAGAGGCTGCACTGGCCGGTAGGGGGGAGGACCCCATGGAGCAGGACTCCCCCCCGCCGGAGCCGCGCCGGGTGCGTCCCCCGGTAGTGGAGGAGGCGGGGCCCCCGGAGGCGGAGTCGGGGGCGCTAGTCCAGTGGACGCCCCCCCACGCCCCTATCCACTTGGGGGAGTGCCGCCTGCGGGCCCTGTGCGAGGCCATCCCGGTGCCAAAGCAAGGCCCTGCGTGGCAGCGGTGGCTGACGCGCCACCCCATGCAGTACGAGCTACCTGCCGGGGTGACAGCAGACCTCCCCGCCTTACTGGAGGCGGCAGAAGCGCCGTTGGTGGAGCGCGAGGCGGTGCGCCTGTCCAACGTGAGGGACGAGGCGACGGCGGGTGAAGTTCCCCCCGTCTTCGCGTGGGAGTGGGCGTGCTGCTCTTTTCCGTCCTTGGGGTAGAGGGACCCCCACTTCCACCACCAGGACGCCCGCACGGAGCGCCGCGTGCGCGACGCGTCTGGTATTCTGGTGAGTGCCACTCAAGTCGAGAGCACCCAGATCCACGTCTCTGCGCGGCGGGACTACTACGTCCCGACGCCGACGTGGTGGTCGGCGTTGGAGGTTCCCTACGAGTTCCCCGCGAGGATGCCCCGCGGTCGCCGGTCCGGGGGTAGCGGCCCGTGCCCTAGCGTGCGGTGGCGGCGGAACGCCGACTTTGGTTGGTCCCGCCCCCCTTCCTGTCTGTCACGAGTTGGGTCTGTCGCTCCCCCTGAGTAGCGAGGGGGCGGCCCGTTGTGTGTTCTTGCTTGGAGGGCCCCGAATTAGGGGGGTGGGTTGGTTCCTTTGTCGGGTGGGCGCCACAAGTACCCCGTAATAGGGGTTAGTTGTTTGATGCCCTTCTTCGCACGGTGAGTCGGTGTTGCATACAGTTTTTGCGAACGTTCTCAGCCGGAAGGTCCTCCACATAGTGCCAGGAGTCCTCTCGGGGTCCATACCGGAACCATCGGACCTTGAGCATGAGTCGCTCATGTTCGTCGTACCCCTGTCCGACAAAATGGTCGAAGACAGCCTCAATCGGTTTACTAGCCGATGAGGGAAGGGAAGGGACCTGCCACGCGGCCAGTGCCCGTGCCCGGGCCGGGTCACCTTTGGGTTGATCCGGGGTCCGGGTGGCGTGGTTCCCGTTGATGGTGCGTATACCATCGTCACTTTCGATGGTAAGCCGACGACCTTCTGTCTTCAAGATCTGGTAGGGTCCCAGCTTCTCGAAGACGAGTCTTACCCCCTGGTTCTCGTGTGACTTCTCGAATACCCAGTCTCCCACTCGGGGGGCTTCGCGTCGAGCCTGTACGCGCTTGTCGAAGGCCCGTTTGTACCGGGCCTGAGCCTTCTCCATGGTATCCCGCACTAGGGGTATCAGGGCGTCGAGGCGCTGGAGGAAGTTCTCCTTGGCTCACCCGGGGGTTACTATTTCCCCGGTGTCGGCGCCCGCTGTAGTTCGTTCGATCGCCACGGGAGTAAGCTGTCGTGGACTCACGAACGCGAAAGGGACTTGACCGGTGCCACTATGCACTTGGGAGTTATATGCCGTAACCACTAGGCTTAAGTAAAAGTAGCGGGACCACGTAACCACGTGGTCACTTACGTAGTGTCGTAATTGCTTAACTAAAGTCTTATCAAACCTTTCGACTTGCCCATTAGTTTGGGGGTGGTACGGCGTGGCATAATTGGTGTCGATACCAAGCGCCTTGAGCACCCCTTGCCAGAGTACGGCGTCGAATTGGGGTCCGTTGTCCGATAAGACTGAATCGGGGATCCCATAACTAGCGACCCAAGTGTCCAAGAAGGCACTGAGGACACCCAGATCCGAGATGTCCTTCAGCGAGACTGCCCGCGTAACCTTAGTGAGACGGTCACGAAATACTACATTATACTCATATCCTTCGGGGGTCCATGGCAATAGACCAAGTAGGTGAATGGCCAGAGCCGCGAGAGGTTCCGTAGCGGGGAACAATCGCATGGGCGCGGTACTCTGCGTACCCACGAGGCGGTTCTTCGCACAGGTCGGACACGCCGCGACCCAACCGAAGACGTCGGCGGCCAATGAGGACCAATAGAAATGGTTCCTCATGGTCTGGTACATCCAGGAACCACCGGAATGTGCCGCCAAGGGGGACGAGTGTTCCGCTCGCAGCACGTCCTCAACTAGGGACCGAGGGATCAACAACTTTTGGGAGCCGGCCCGGTGCCCTTCGCGGCAGAGCAGCCCATCCGCATTCTGGTAGAAGCGGGTGGACTCGGAGGTATCAAGTAACTGCTTGAGCTCCTGGCAGAACTCATCGTCCGCCTGCTTCTGGGATAGTTCGCCCAGGGGTATGCGGACGGTCTCCCTGTTCTCGGGGAGCCGGGGGTCAAGCACCGCCCGCGACCGGGTGGTCACCCCAACTGTAGGGACCTCCTGGGAGAGTGGTGCCGTGTCCAGCCCCTCAGTTGGGAGGCGGGACAGCGCGTCGGCCACCGCGTGTTGGGGGCCGGGCTTGTATTCCACATCATAGTCGAACTCCGAGAGGAGGATGCGCCAACGATTGAGTCGATTGTTGGTGCAGGCCGTCGTGGTTAGTATCCACTTCAGTGCCTTTTGGTCACATCGAATGAGGAACTTGGTGCCTTCGATGTACGATCGTAGTACACCGACAGCCCACACCACACCCAGTCCCTCAATCTCGGTGACGGTGTAGTTCTTATCTGCCGGCAGTAGGCCCTTACTGAAGCAACCTACTGGCAGCTACTTGTCATCGGGTTGCTGCTGTAGTAGGCAGCACCCCAGCTGGTCGTAGCTACCGTCTACATCGATCATGTACTTCCCCTCCTTGCGCGGTATCGCAAGGATGGGCGGGTGGCATAGCTGTTCGCGCAGAGGTACGATTGCGGCCTGTTCCTCCGGAGTAGGGGGACTCAACCGCTTCGGAAGCTTCACGCTGTTCAAGTCCTTCAGCGCCTTCGCGGTCTTAGCGAAGTCTACCGTGAACCTACGGTAGACGTTGCACATGCCCAAGAAACTCCTCAGTTGGGTCTGGGTCTTGGGCAAGACGGCCTTCTTTTTGGCTTTGAGGTTTTTCTCATTCCCACTCAAGCGTCCTGGCCGTACTACATGGCCCAGGTACTCCACCTCGTTACTAAAGAGGTGGCAATTCTGTGCCTTGAGGGTGACCCCATGCTTCCCGAGTAGGGTGAGGACCGTGTGCAAGTGCGACAGGTGGGACTCTGCATCGGCGGAGAATTTGATGAGGTCGTCTAAGTAGACGAGCACATTCTGCCACTTGACTCCGGATAGGATCATGTCAATAGCCCGCTGGAAAGTAGCAGGGGCATTGCACAGGCCGAAGGGAAGACGGGTACACTCGTACGTCCCACAGTGGCAGGTGAACGCGGTCTTGGGCTTATCCTTCTTGGATATGGGGATCTGCCAGTACCCTGCGTTGCAGTCCAACGTGGGGAAGAACTGGGCGTCCCCTAAGGAGTCGAGGCAGTCGTCCATCCGGGGTAGCGGATACGAGTCGCGTACTGTGCGCTCGTTCAACTGCCGATAGTCGATGCAGAACCGGGGACTCCCGTCAGGTTTCAGGATGAGTACCACCGGGCTAGCCCATTCACTCTGGCTGGGCTCGATGCCCTCGAGCTTGAGCATCCTGTCGACTTGGACCTTTATGAGTTCCCTAGTTCGGGGACCCATCCGGTAGGGGTTGACTCGGACGGGCTTCGAGCGCGGCTTGAACTCGATCCGGTGCTCCGTGGACTAACTGGAGCCCAAGTACCCACTCCATAGAGCCCGGTGCTTCTCTAGTAGGGAGAGCACTTGGGGCCTCAACCCCTCGGGCACGTTCGAAGCATGAACATGGGGCTCCTCCACGGGGTCCGTCACGTCCGGCGCGGTGGCCGGACTGGGACTTTGTGAAGCCCGTTCCTCTTGGGATATGGCGGCTACCGTACCGGAGTAGACCGATATATGACCCAGGACCATAGCTTTGGGGAGCCGCTTACTCGTACTCCCCGTATGGGTTACTTCCACCAACCACGTCTGGTTGGCGGTGCAGTTGAAGGTGCCTGACGCCACATGCACGCGATGACGCTCATTCACTGGATGGCGCTGGGTGATGACCCCATTCCCCTGGAAGGATGTCTGTACTGGGACGTACCCCCCGGACCGCGGGGCCAGAACCACCTCGCGGGCCAGATGCACCTTGGCGTCCGTCTCACTAGCGGCACCAGCCGTGCCGGGTTGGTTCGCCTTGGCATACGACACCGTCTTACCCCGACGGAGGATGAAAACCTTACATCCATCTAGTACCTGGATATACCCCTGAGGCCCACAGATGATGGGGACATGAACGTCGGTGTAGTCGGTTCCCAGGAGTAGAGAGACCGACATGCCGCGCAATACTCCAAACGTGACTGGTGTGGAGTAGGTGCCGATTCGCACCGTAAGTTTCACGGTGCCCGTGATGGAAAGGAGTCCCCCATTCACGTCAAACAATTGGACGGTCGCCGCGTCTAAGGGCGTCACCTCCATCTCCGGGGGCAGTAGCGCCTCTCGTACTAGAGAGACGCCGGACCCTGTGTCGACAATGACGCGGAGGGCTAACTCACGCCCCGCGTCCAACCAGATGCGGCTGGCCACCTGAAAGTTGGACCCCGTCAGGATGGCCACCACATTCCGGCCGTCCAGCCCCTTCGGGAGGGGTGCATCCCGAGGGCGGATCCCCTTGGGTTGGGATTGGATGCGTACTGGCATCACATCCGCGCCCCGGGTTGGGTCCACCGGTCGCCGCGAAGAGGGCCCAACACGAGTGGCTACTCGTTTCCCTCCTCGGACTCAGAGGAGGTTGCCGGTCCGCACTCGGACTCGGCCCGAGGTTCCCCCTTCTCAAGCGGCGTCGACTCATCGCCGCTTTAGCTGGAGTCCTCGTTGGGGGTGGCAGCTGCCACCAGTCGGCCCATCCGCTGGGTTTCGCGGGAGCCCGAGGGCGCCCCGTGAGGGGACCAGCGCATGGTCGCCGCCAATCGGTCCCGTAGGCGTGCGTCCAAAGTTGGGCACACCTCGGCCCAATGACCCACCTTGCCACACTGACAGCAAACGTACTCTCCCGTCCTGAGTTTGGGACGGGGAGGCTCATCTCGCTGTCGGAACCGGCGGCGTGAGTTGTCGCCGCGTCCGGATGTCGAGCCGTCTGTTGCCGTGGGTCGGGCCGCCTCGTGCCGTGCCCCGCCACCTGGGGTACGGGCGTCCACGGCCCCGACGTCCCAAACGAGGGCGTCTCGCGGTGGGTTACCCCGAGCCCCCCCCGTGAGCCTGGGGAGTGCGGCCGCACGAGCTTGCCGCCGGAGCCGGGCCTCCTCCGCGAGCACTTCTCGCTCCTTGGTCCGCTCCTTAAGCTGCTCAAGTCGTAGCCAGCGGTGTTCGTCGCCCTTGGTCTGGGCGACGCGGGCAAACTCCGCCATAGTCATGCCGGGGGTGTTCCGCTTCCGAACAGTGGCGCGCGCGGCGCGGTGGGCACCTTCCACAAAGCGCCCTTTGAGCGCGCCGTCCCCGTACATGAACCCGCACTCGGTGTTGAGACGGTGGAGCCGTTTGGCGAAGGACAACTCGTCCTCGTCGTCCCGTTGGACCGCGACGTTCAGGGTCTCGACGAGGGTTGCCACTGAGGCCGCGTCGACGTGCCGTCGGAGCATCCAGTTGATGAGCTCCAGGTAGGAAGTGACCTCGCCGGGGTTACCCGCCCGGCGAGTCGGCATAACCATTATTTCCTCCGACTTGTGAAGTTCCTTCGTAAAGTCTTGAAGGAGGTAGAAGGCTTCGCTTTCGGAGATGCCGTTGTCGTCGCAGGCCTTGGCAACCTTGCGCAAGAACTGGAAGACCTGGGCAGAGGGAGAACCGTCTCACTCGTCGTGCACCACAAAGGACTGAGCCACATCCTTCTTGCGCCGGCCCAGAGTACGGGCCCGGCGCCGCGTGTAGACAACCGACTTGTTGTCCAGCGCGTAGGTCTCGCAATCGAACATGATCCGGTAGTACGGGTGATTCACCACGATCTTGGGCGGCAACACCCGAGTACGTGGCGTCGGGGTTGCTTGAGTCGGCCACCCGTCCGCCTCCGTACCGGTTGCGAGGGAGAGTTGCGTCGGGAACCCCGGGTCAATACCCCGGGGTAACTCTGGCGCCGCCTCCCCGCCTTGCTCACCTCCCACCGAGTCAGGAGTCGGTAGGGTCCTCGGGTCAATACCGCGAGTACCCTCCCTCACCGTGGACGGCGTGGGGGTGGCGCGGACTGCACCTAGTAGGGCGGCAACGGCCAACTCGTCTCCCGAGCGGGAGACGTCCGTGGTTGACGACGACGACGAGTCGTCGCGTCGGTGCCGAAGGGAAGAGCGCTGGGCTCTGCCCCGGCGATCAGCGGGCCTGGGCGTACAGCCCCTCAACATCGTAACTAGCCATCGGGTAACTTCAGACCGAACGACCTCGGCCACGGCGTCTCTCCACTCGAGACCCTGGCCATCCCTGACACCCCGTGAGCCTGGGGGAGCACGACTAGATCTCCCACCCGCAGGCTACCGTTCCGAGTCTGGCATCTCCCCCCCCTCGCAAGCACTGAGAGGGGATCCCCCACCGGGCCCGAGGGCCGGGGGACCGATACCGCGGGTCCCGGCGCTGTGCGCGCGCGCCGGGGCACCTTTGGCACTCCGTGAACCTGGGGGAGCACGACGAGAGCTCCCACCTGCAGGTTCCCGTGCCGGTGGTGGCACAGACCCACCGCCCCACGTGGTTACGTCGGGCGGCTGTCCTCCGCCGAGATGAGTGCCAGCACCCGGTGGGGGCACCTCGAGGTGAGTACTACCCAAGGGGGCGCCCGCCGGGGGGCGGGTCCCAGTCGGATAAAGGCCCGGGGGAAAGGGCTGGTAAAACTCCCGCTGCCCGCGGGCACCCGCATCCGTGGTACCTGCACTGGTGTGGCAATCGTCCAGCGACGATCCGCCTCCAGGGGGGGAAGACCCATCCCCCCCGACACCAGGCACGTCGACACCAGTGGGGTCTCCATGCCCCCCTCCATCGGCCATCGACCCTGCCGGACTCAGCCGAACCTGGCGTTGCGGGGCGCCGCCGGCAGCACTAGACACCAAGGGAAGGAGGACCAACTAGGTTCCCCCCGAGGCGTGTTGGCGCACCGCCACCACCCCGAGCAAGGTTGAGTCGCCTTCTTCCCCTGCTGCTCCACCAAATGTGACAACACGCCCAGCCAACCCCACCCAGATGGGGGGAAGGCGAGCCAGGCCGCGTCGCCGGGTAGTCCTGTCGGGGAATACACGCACCGGAAGGAAACCCCGAAGAGCACACGCGCACGGTGTCGACCGGGGGGAGACGCCCCGAGCGACAAACATGAGTTGTGTGACCGGAAGTTTACTTGCCCGCGTCGAAGGCCTCGAAGCAGCACTCACGCCTCGCCCTCTTATCCCGTCCGTTCCTCTCTGACCCTCCGGAAACCCCAGTCAGACACCCTCAAAAGACCCTCAGAAAACCCTCCCCTCAGGACACACGGGGCCATTTTCAGCGGAGGACGGCCGAAGCTTCGGACACCGCCTTTAGCGAGCCGGGGGAAGGGTGCTACGTGACACCCTTGCGGCGCCCCGGTGTCAGGGGCGCGGTGTAATACTGGTCAATGGTTCAAGTCGGGTTTACACAAAATTAGGCCCTTAACTGGGGGCCTGCCCGGGGACTTACTAGTCCCAGGGAAGTCTCGAGATTGCGGTTGTGGTTGGTGTGTCACGGGGCGATCACAAGTGGATCGCCACTGGAATGATTCGAAATATGCGTCAGTAGGACATATTTTCCCCGCTAGAAGCAAGGGCCGCTTCGGACTGACTGGATCCGACAGCCCATGACGCGAATCCACGCGTCCCCTCTTGACTGGGAGGGATCTGGTTCCCCGAGTGTGGGGGCCAGGTGTCCGGCCGTCACAACCCTCTCCCGACGCTGTCTTTCCTGGCGCGCGCATCTCTCTCGCAGTTCGTGGTCCCCTTTTGTGTGATGGAGGGGATGATGGCCGAGGCGGAGGACCGGTTGCTCCGCCGGGTCCCCAAGCTGGATGAGGAAAAAAACGCGTGGGCACTACTATTCAAGGCGCGCCTAAGACCCGGGGCTTTCATGAATAAATGGCACTCTGATATAATGGATAGATATACTCGGATATACTCATATTCAAAAATAACGGGCCCGATTTTACATACTCTTATCTGCATGGTACCGCTATTTCATGGCTCCAAAGTGGATAAACGCAAGTCTAATGACTTAGCATGCGTGGGATGCGGGCATCCAACCACCTCAGGAAGCTTCACTTTCCAGGTTCCTCACAATGCGCAAAGTCGGGACAAAGGACGCAGGTACATGTTCCAGAAGTGCTCAACAGTACTAAGAAAACTCAGGGCCGGTCGTCGACAGTAAACAGATGTGACAAACGTCGCGCGCGGCCCCTCACAGACGGCCCACAAACATCAGAACGAGTATCTAGGCAGAAGGCTAACCGAGATACCAAGATGGACACCAAAGCCGAAGCCTCTTGCCTCACATTGACTTTCGCAAGCTCACTGCTGGTCATCGTCTGGCGTGGGCCGCGTTCACAACTTGCAGCATAACCCGCTCCTTTTTTTTTCTTGGCAACACGTCTTGAAAGTACATCCTGTCGGACATACTCGTTCAATAATCTGATATATTCTGGATAGAATCCGTATTCTTATTCATATCCTTCTGGTACTGGCTGCGGATATGTATCTTATCCGTATTCACGAAGTTGCGGCAAATGTCTTATCTGATTCAAAAAATGCTGGTGTTGAGTATATCTGAGTGGTCACAATTTTGGCAGATTCATAAGCCCCTGCCTAATACCAAGGATCTGTCGGAGCCGTTACAGGAGGCGGCGCCGCCCCAGCGTGCGACGGCCGCGCTCCAGCGCTACAACAGCAAGGACAAGAACGCGCTTGCGGAGATTGTCCTCGGCGTTAAGATCCAGCACCACCCCACATTGGCGGTGGCGCCTACGGAGCGGCAGGCTTTGGAGGCCTTGGCGGCGGCGTTTCAGAGAAAGAAAAGTGCTCGCAAGGTGCGGCTCACGCGCGAGCTGGCCACCCTCAAGATTCACGAGAGTGAGGCGCTTATGACTTACGTGGGCCGGGCGAACGCCTTGCGGGCGGAGCATGCGGGGGGGGGCCACCGTGTTCGTGAGGACACGGCCAACATGCACGTGCTCGCTGGCCTACCGCCCGTGCACAAGACGGTCAAGACCGTGCTCCTGGCGGCGGGGGTGTCCCTGATGTGGAATCAGCTACTCCCAGCTCTGCTACCTGTCGAGGTGGAGCACAAGGAGATCGCACCCAAGCGCAACGGGGAGCGTCGATGGCTTACAGCGCGTACCACACTGGCGGCGGTCGGGGCGCTTTTGGTGCACAGACGCAGCCAACGCCGAAGCAGATTACCTGATGGTGTTGTAACCAGCAGGGTCATCGCGGCCACGAGTGTCGCAAGCTGCAGGCGGAAGAAAGGCGCCAGCGCAGGCGCGCTGTCGGTAGTGGACGTCCCGAAGACCACGGACAGGCAGGTGCCGTTCCCTGTACGGCCGTTGCAACGCCCAATGGTCCACGAGAAGCCGAAAAGGCCCCGGCGGCCAACCAATCCGAGTCAGGCCACCTTGATAAATACACGTTCATATTTTATTCCAGAGCAAGCCACCACATGACCAAGAACTACTATGGATTCACCAACAACATCACGAACCCCGGACGTGCGGTGGTTCTGGCCACCGAGGCCAAGATCTACGCCGAGGGCATGGGAACGCTGCGCCTGAGCGACACGACGGGCGCGGTGTTCCTCCTGGAGAACGTCCAATAATTTCCGAGCTTTGTCATCACCCTTTCCTAAACTCGGGCGGCAACAAAGCGAGGAGGCTTGGTCAAGATCGTCGTGGACTACTGTGAGGTGTCCTCTTCCCCGTCGCATGTTCTGATGCGAGCGCGACCAAACGACCAGGACCAGTACGCGCCGGAGCTGACCGTCACAGCAACGGCGACCGTGGCCTACTTTCAGGCGTCCAGCAAGGCTGCGCTCCTCTGGAATGGGCGTTTTTGTCACCTAGGCACCTCCAACTTACGCCTGTTCATTACAATTGTCCTGGGCATGGACTCGCTGCGCTCTGCCGACGTCGGGCACGCGTTGGGGGCCATCTGCCATCGCTGTGTTTTGGTGCGCCTGCACGCCGCGACGTTCCATCCAACGCTGGACACCACAAGCACTCTCGAGCTGGTTCATATGGACCTTGTTGGACCTCTCCCCCCGTCGCTTGGCAAGGAGTGCCACTTTTTCACGTTCCTGCACGACGCGACAGAGCTCGCTCTTGCCCCACCCAATCTGACCAAAAGCGACGCGGGGCAGGCGGTGCGATCCTGAATCTCCCAGCTGGGGGTGCACGCGGGAAAGCGCGTGAAACGTGCGCGGTACGATGGTGCGGGCGAAGTCGGATCCACCGACATTCTTGATTTCTACTGCCGTCGGGGCATCCGGCTTGAGTCGACCGCGGCGCATGCGCCGCAGCAGAACATACAGGCGGAAAGCGGTAACTGGTCCCTCGTTGGACGCCTCAGCGCGCTCCTGATGGAGGCTGCGCTCGGACCGGAGCTCTGGGGCGAGGCGCAGCGAACGGTCATCTACGCACTTAACTGGAGACCGACGAGTGACGGTAGAGCCATCCCATTTGCGCAGTTCAAAGGCCGTGCGCCCGAAGTTGGGGACTTTCGTGTATGAGGGAGTCGCGCTTACGCGCTGAAGCCTTAGCTGCAGCAATTCAAGCTGTTATTCACGGCCGTCGTGCGCCGTATTATCAGCTACACCACTAGCTGGCGTGCGTACTGCATACATGACCCTGACGCCTTCAAGGTTGATTTCAGGCGGGACCCTCTTGGCTGAGGACGCGCCCGTTGGCGGCACGGGGCGTCCCCGCAGTCTTCCAGATTTTCTGGCTGCGGAAGGTGGACAGGACAGCGACACCGAGGCCGACAATGAGGCCGCCTAGTAATCCGAGACGTCCAAAGGGCCCCCAAGCCGGATGGGAAGCCCGCAGCCAACTAAAGCTCATCCCAGAAGTACTGGCAAGTTTCCAACGATAACGAGTAAGCCACCAACACGTGGCGATTCGAATTATTCGACTTTTATGGACGGGCACTTTTCGGAGCGGGAGCGTCGCCCGAAGCGGATCTGAGACGAAGAGCCGGGCCATGCCAGCCAAGTAATAGCCACGCCTTTTACGCGCGAGGACCTGTGCGCAGCCGCGGCGACGGTGGAGGAGGCCATGGCGCGACCAGACGCCCTTCTGTGGCGTGAAGCAATGAGCGACGAGCGCCAGTCCCTGCCGGAGAAGAACGCCTGGGAGGTGACCGACCTACCCAGGGGGCAGCGCTGACGGGTATTCGGTGGGTGTTGGACCTGAAGCGTGACGCCGCGGGACACGTGGCACGCTACAAAGGCCATTCTAATGTCCGCGACTGTACGCAGAAGCCAGGGGTAGAATACGACAAGATTTGGGCACCGACGCCAGCCGAGGCTACCGTACGGGCCGTCTTGGCCCTGGCAGCAGCAGAGGACAAGGCCATCCTCTACACGGACGTCAAGACGGCCTACCTAGACGCGCTCGTAGACAAGGACGTCTACGTCGCGCAGCCTGAGGGACTCACCGTGGGGGATGAGGGCAAGGTTTGCCACATCTTGCGGGCCGTGTTCTGACTCCTGCCTTTTCGTGTCGCACCATCCCACACACGGTTCGATCTGCTTTCTGATCAACGTCGATGATGCGCTACTGACAGTCTCTGCCCGTGCGGGCATCTAAGTAGTTAAGGCGGCCATTTTGGTAGCTTACACCATGCACGACGTGTGGGAGATGGGGATCTTCTCGGTATGCGCGTCACCTGAGACCACGCGACGCGCGGTCTCACCCTCACGAGCACGGGGCACACCCGCGATCATCTCGTGGCGCACGGCATGAGTAAAGCCAACCCGTCGAGGACACCCATGTCCGCGGGGAAGCTGCTCGCACGAACCGGCACCCACATCCTCGACGAGGGGCAAGAACGTACGCGGAGCTCGTGGGCGGCCTGTTATACCTAGAGGCCACGACGCTCCCAGAAAATGCCTTTGCTGCTGGCGTGCCGTCTCCATACATGCACAAGCCAGAGGCGAGCCATTGGCGTGCGGCCGAGGAGGTACTGCGGTACCTCGCCGGCACAGCGGACCTGCGTCTCTGCTTTGGTGGGGGTGACGGGTTGATGGCCTGCTACAACGCAGCCTTTTCCGCGGATGTGGAGACGCGCCGATCCACAACGAAATGGCTGTTCTGCTGGAGCCTGGTGGCGGTGTCGAGGTGTAGTCGGCCCCAGCCGACTGTGTCAACGTCAACGGCAGAGGCGGAGTACCTCGCCGCCGCGGTAGCCACGAAGGAGGCCCTGTGGTCTCGCAAGCCGTTTTCGGATCTGGGGGAGCCGCGCAAGACCATCGCTATTGGCGAAGAAAACGAACATTGCTTGGCCATGCTCGTTAACCCCGAGGGGACGGGCCGTGCGAAATACAATGACATCGCCCACGACATCGTGCGTGACCGCGTGGAATGCGGAGAGGTACCATTCCACCATACGCCGACGGCGGCGATGGCCGCGGACGGTTTCACCAGCCCGCTGCCCATCGCTGCATTACTTAGAGTCAGGTCCCGCTTGGGCGTACGGCGCGAGAGGTGAATCGCGGCGGGGGTGCGACCGTTGGGGAGTGCTGGCCCATGAGCTGGGGGCCGCAAGCCCACCGTGTGTGTAAATCGTATTACTTTGTGACGATGTTTTCTTGCCTTCAGTATCAAGTATGGATACTGTCGACAGGGAGAGGAAAAACTTGCATCGGGTTTGTTTGCGCTTGCACGTGGGGCAGCTCCCATTGCCACTGCTTCTGGCCGCGCATCGCGCTTGGACGCGATCGTCACGGCAGAACGGGGCCATAGTGTACCATAAGAGCGTAAGAGCAGTGCAGGGCGAGGGAAGAGTTGAATCTACCAGGAAAAGTATGCTCTCCTTAGCATTCAAGGATGATCATTCGATGGGTTTTGCCCGTCAGATCGGCCTATCTACGTAGCATAACTCTTGGGCTCACTTTGATGTGTCCTCGGGTGACCATCCGGGTGACATCGGGGGCGTCATGCCAGCTTAACAGAGTGGCTTGGTGCCCTCTTCGGTTATATGGTGCTCGTGAGAGACCATCGGGTCAGGCCAGCGGCTGTCTGTTCTGTCTCGCTTGGTTCCCAGGTTGACGAGGTGCCGTGAGCTCCGCTTGGGCTTGCACCGTAGCGATTTCTGGGTCCACTTTCGCGTCCATGTCGCAAATGTGAGGTGAGAAGTGGCTATCGTGCTGGAGGCGGGGGATGCAGGGTGACGCGGCCGTTCTGCGCCGGTGTGCGAAGCAGTCGTGCAGCGGATCAAGGCAGAGTCAAGCAGCGCATCAGAACACAAACGATCCACAGCCCCGGAAATGGGAACAGGACTTGTCAATGTGAAACAAAGTGACTTTTACTAGCCCGTTTTCGAGACAACAACTCGTCGATACTGTGGGAAAGCCGCGAATGGCCTGGAAATACAACGAAAAAAGTTGAGACAAATCTCTAAGATGTATCAATGGAAACTTTAGCTCTCTTCACGCTACATATAAATGTCCCATCCCCGCCCCACGGGCGCGGACACCCGAACAGGTGGCAGGGCCAACAAAACAATACTGCGGTGTTCTGCACCGGGCGCGGGGACACAGCCGCAGCCGTCCATCCATGGTGGCGCGAGGCGAGGAGACAGAACTGGACGCACCGGTGCGAGTCACTGGGCAGGTACTTAGAGGCACGACCCACTCTCCGCCGCCCAAAGTTCAACGGCGACGAGAACAAGCCGCTTTGGGCTGGGCGGCGGCCGAGAGGGCGGGGTGCCCTTCCCCCGCCCACCGGTTCCACCCGCCGCGTCCCTCCGCGATGCCCCCTCTTGCTCGTCCGGCTCTGTAGCATCACAGCACGCGCACCCCCAGGGAGGGAGGCGAATGTACCGTGTGGCCGGTGGTCTTGAGATAGGACCCCAAAAGAAACACCGAAGCCACCAACACACAACTTGTTTGCAGGGTAAAACGCCTGACGTCGACGACACAAAGCTGTTTGAGCCTCAGGTCTACTTTCTGGGAGACGGGGGTCGGGGCCAGCACTGCAGACCCTCCCCGTATCCTGGGAATATGGGCCGTATATCGTCCTTTTGTGGAAGAACTCGCCAAGATAGAGAAGCCCATGACAGCCTTGGCAAGCGCAAAGCTCGCCAAGGGGCTACCTTCCCTTATGGAGAAGGAGAAGAAAGATGTCGAAGAGCTAAGGGGACGGCCGCCCCCATCCTCGCTCTCTCAAGGAGAGACAGGAGCTGCATCGCAGATGTAGACGCTAGCTATAAACATCTGGATTGTTTGTTTCAGCACCAGCAACCCGATGGGGAATACCACCCCATCAGCGTCTATAGTCGTGCTCTTCTCCCCGCCGAGAACAACTACTTCCCCACCGAAATTCAGCCGCTCGGCGTCGTCTGGGCGGTGACTGACTTGAGGCCGTATCTCGAGGGGGCAGAGCCTTTCGTCCGGTGTGATCACTAGGCCCGTTTATCGGTACTTACAAACATGAATCCGGTCGCGCAGATAAACTGCTGGCTACTCCGGTAATCGGAGTACACCTATGAGATCTGGCATAGGCCAGGTAAGGACCTTAAAGTCGCAGACGCGTTATCGCGTCTTCCCTCACAGGTACTCGAATCTACTCCATTGGAAGAGAATATCCCTATCCTGGCCATCGAGGCCCGGGCGAGTGAGGCCCTAGAGGCCGCCTGGCCGGCTGAAACCCGCAGGGGGGCGCTGTCGGCGAAGGAGGAAGTCCTCGGCCAGGTGAGGATGTGTTCTGTCAATATCAGATGACAGAAAGGGATGTTCTTTCGCCGCCAGACCCTGAATGGAGTCGGAAAGCCTTCCTATTTGGAGATAAAAGCGGACTCCCATGCTGACACTCGGTCCATGGTCAGGATACCTGAGTGGTTATTCCCGAGGCGATGAAGCAGCGCCTCCTGCAATACCAACACCAGTCGGTCTTGGCCGGGCACCCCAGACCTCGGAAGATGTATGAAACCCTCCACCGATATGCATAGTGGCCTACGATAGTCGTAGACATCTACAAACACGTGGAACAATAACCCGCGTGCTCCAAGAGCCGGAGCTTCGAGAAGAAGCAAACTTTCATTTTTAAGCTGTTCCCAGGTTTCGAGCCCTTCTTGGGGCTCTCAATGGACCTATTGGGCCCATTGAATACCTCTAGGGGTGGCCAAAAGCACGTGCGGGTCCTCTGCGACCGACTCACCAAGCTGACGCGAGTCATCCCGTTAGGGGATGCGACAGCGCTGACGGTAGTGTGAGCGTTCATTGACACCTGGGTGGCTGCCTTTGGCATCCCTGACTCTGTCCTTACGGACCACGGACCTCAGTCTGCCTCTGTATATTACTAGGAGGATGCCTTGGGACCCGCTGGGAGAAGCGTGGACGTGGTAGGTCGAGAACCTTTTCAGTTGCTTTCTCGCTTCGAGAGTTGCTCTGCTGTAGCTCACCAGCGCAACGATTCTGTCTCTGTCTATCGTGTATCATTCCAGCTCATGGGGCGCTGTTGTTTTGACAGAAAGAGCATTTCTATGGTAGCATTTTTCGCATTCTAAGAACAGGAAAGGCGGCTAGCGCCAGAACCTTTCCAGTCTTCGAGTTCTATGCCGTGGGCAGGAGTTTCTTGCGCGCTGCACAAGCTGATTTAGTACCAGCGCCCCAAGACGCGATTTCCCCTCTGCTCATGATATGGGCTGCCTCTGTACCTTGGTACAGGAAGCCTTCCATCGTAGTCGTGATGGCTTGAGTTGACGGGAGTAGAGAACCGCTCGGGTTTGTAATACCTCTCTACGTCTCAGAAGCCTCGAGCACGAGAAGGTCCGATACTCACGGCGGTGTAGGCCACATCCTCGGCGGTTCTGCGAGAGCATCATTTCTTGATAATTCCTGGCGACTTCCTGACCACGAAAAAATGTGTTCTGTCGCCACGAACTCGCGGACGGGAGCTACTGTTAGAAGCAGAGGAACGCACCACACAAGCGCCCAATGAAAAAACCCACGCTTCCACGGTGCCATTTTGTTTGCTCGATAGAAGTTTTGTCATTCTTTTTCGTCTTCACATCTCATGGGCAGCACGAAATCGGCGGGTGAAATCCAGGAAGCGCAGGGCTCATGCCGCGAGCGGCGGTATCAGGGGACAGAGCCGAACACGAGTCAGCTTCTTGCACCCTGGGACAATCTTCCGAAAAGAAGCGCCATCCTCCGCGCCGCAGGTGCACCACCCGGCCCCTGACCACAAGGAAAGGCGAAGCACTCCCACGCTGTTTGCAGATTCCCCGAGCCTCCATCGCCCCCGTTTCATCTCCGCCACACATCCCCCCCCCCCTCCATCCCGTCACATGCCGCGCCTCCGGCAGCTCTTGACAGAGCCAAAAGGCCGGGGAGCGACGTAATACGGGGGGGGACGGGAAGGGAGCGACCTCGGTGTCCGAACGATCCTGTCCGCACAAGATGGCAGCAG
>Ga0209093_1000557_pt1 | contig 20488 bp, 28 predicted proteins | sample SidtaG_4_FD_187450 | JGI IMG/M metagenome (GOLD analysis project Ga0209093, IMG submission 187450) | Marine algal microbial communities from Sidmouth, United Kingdom - Sidmouth_Male1 metaG (SPAdes) (version 2) | ecosystem: Host-associated > Algae > Red algae > Unclassified | place: Sidmouth... | reverse complement strand
GGGGGCGGGCGGCGGGGTGGAGCGAGAAACTAGCAGGGGCGCCACGCCGCCGCCGCCGCCGCCGCCGCCACCGCCGTGGCCGCGGGCTCCGCGGCCGCGGGCGCCACTCGCTGCCATGTGCGGGCGCGCGTCGTGCGCACGGTCGTCCACTGCTCACCGCCGCGTCGGCGGCAAGCGCGGTAGCAACACCGCCAGCGGCGGTGGCCGCCGCCCCCACCCGCCGCGTGCGGGTGTTGCGGGAAGGGACGCGACCACGAATACCGCAGCGCATTCAGCGCCAGCACGACCCCCTGTTTGAAAACTCAAAAACGACGTCTCCCACAGGGCCCGCAGAGCCCGATTCTGGCCAACTACCGCGCAATTGCGACATCATGGCCGTTCGTGGCCGCGTCCACCTGCCCCCACGACCCCGTAAACGCCGCACCTGCCCTCACGTACCTTTTTAACCACGATTTTGCTGCCGCAGACCGTACGGGCGATGAAGACGTCGCCACCTCTAGCAACTTCACAGAAAGATGCGGATAGCCCCGGTGCATGTTCCTATAGTCAACACAGCGCCGGGGGACGTCCTCCAACGGCGTACGGAGCCAAACGGACCGCCAAAAACGTTTTTTCAAGTGCTCCCGCAACGTGCACTAGAAAAAAGGACTTTTTTTCGACGTGTGGGTGTAGGAAAGCACCCTAGACTAAAGTCCAGGGAATACTCGAAAGATGCACGTAACTCAAGTCAAACACGCTTCAACATATTGCAGTCTTCTCAATTCTGGCCGATCGCAGAAAGAACAACGTGCAGTCCGCACAACTGCTGATTGGCCGAGAGCTCGTATCCGGCCCAATGGATGGCTGCCGTGCATCTGTTCAGCACAGTTGTTCTCGTCGGGATCGGCCGAAATTGGGGAGACTGCAATACTCTCGACAGCAACCTCCGCGTCGTCACCTTCCTCTGACGTGTTCTCCCCGCTATCCTCCTCCATGACCGCCCCGCTGCCCGACTCCTCCTCACTCCCCATTCCGGAGCCAACGTCTGCACGTAACTCAATTCAAAAACGCTTCAACATACTCTCGACAGCAACCACCGCGTCGTCACCCTCCTGTTACATGTTCTCCCCGCTATCCTCCTCCATGTTCGCCCCGCTGCCCGACTCCTCCTCACTCCCCATTCCGAAGCCCACGTCGTAGTCGTTGTCGTTGTCTTCATCGTCGTCGTCGTCGTTGACGTCGTTATCGTCGGTGTCTTCGAGCTGAGGGAGCACTATCGGCATCAAGTCCGGCAGCGCCGCCGTCGTCACACCCACCGCGCCCACGGAGCTCCCGGCCGACGCACTCCCTGCCGACGCGCTGCCCGACGCCGCGATCCTCGCCTCCGCTCCCGCCGCGTTCTCCAGCCAGGACTGCATGTCGACCTTGACGTCCATCGTCATGACAGAATAGATCAGGTTCGAAAGAGACACGGGCCAGTAGGAGCGCGGGCGGATGATGACCGTCCCGACGGTAGGCGTCACGTCGGATGCCCCTGGTACGACGGTGTACCCGGGGCCGATGACGGTGACGCCGTCGTAGTCAGTGGAGCCGATTATGGGGCCCACGGACGGCGCCGCACACATGCGCGGCGTGACGCTGTCCACACGCCGCCACAGGCCCGAGGCCGACTCTCCGCGGACTATGACTCCGTAGAACGACAGCCCACACGCGTGGCGCACGGCGACCTCCGTACGGTAGTGAACAGCGTTCAAGACCGGCGCCTCCAAACGCGTCATGGTGATGAACAGGAAGCTAGATGTCGCCTGCCCCGACGCCCAGGTGCGGGTGGCGCACAAATCCAAGCGCACGTGCCGACCGGCGTCCGGGTGCGCGGCATTGACGTGCACTTCATGGCGGGCGGGGGCCGCGACAGCGAGCGCCATGCGTACGCGGCTCAAGCGCTCAATGTCGATGAAAAGCGGGTTCCCGACGGCACTCGCGGAGTAGGTGTACCCCTGCGATTGGCGCGTGACTACCAGCACCCGCGAACGGGATTCCCAGGGGAACATCAACATCATGGTCAGAACGTCAGGCGGGAAGACCATGGTGCGGGGAGCGCGGGGGAGGAGAGGCTGTGGGCGGCGGGGAGACGACAAGATGGGGGAGGTGATGAGTGGGGAACGGCCAGACGGCAACGTTAGGTGGGTGCCGCGCTTGGAAAGTGAGAACAAGAGACATAGGCCGCCTTCTTCCGTCGTTCTTATTCCTAGAAACCCTCCCCTGGCACCCCAAAACGCAGCACGCAACACCCCCCACCCCAACATCATCCGCCCACCACCCCTCACGGCATGCACGCCACGCGCTGCCGTCGCTCACCTCCCCACGCAGCATCCATGCACGCCGCGAGCTGCCGTCGCTCACCGCCACACGCAGCTTCCACCCGCCCGCGCCTCCTTCCTGGCCCTAATCACCCGGGGTCCCCGCCTTCCCGCATTCCCGCGCTGCCAGTGCCGCCGCCACCGTCTGTCGCGGCACGAGCTCGCTCGCACGTCATCCCGCACTACCGAGGAGTCACGCAGTCGCAGCGACTGGAGCCGTGCCGACCTTTCGCTCGCTTGCTTGCTACGGCCATCCTCCGAACGGTCAGAAGCAGTGGCAGTGATGGGCGGCGCGTCCGGGAACGGACGGCGGCTTCCCGACCGTCACCGACCGTTGTCCACCTCCCAGCGCAGCGTCTACCCGCTCGCGGCGCACCCCCCGCCCCCCGTCCCGCATCGATTCACGGGGTCCCCGCCCCCCACACTTGCCCTCCTCCGAGCAGACGCAGTAGCAGCGAGGGTCGGCGCATCCGGGAACGGATGGCGGGTTTCCGACCGTCGCCCACCGCCCAGCGCAGCGTCCACCCGCTCGCGGTGCACCCCACCACCCCTTCCCGTCTAAATGCACGGGGTCCCCGCCGCCGCACGTCTACTCTCCTCTGAGCAGACGCGGCCGCGGCCGGGGGCGGCGCACCCCGTAATGGCCGATGGCTTCCCAGCACTGTGGTTCTTAACGGGGAGAGGAGCGCAATAGGTGTTTTTGCGATGCATAACACGCCTGGGCGCGCTCCAGCGCAGCCGCCTTCGAAATCTGCGCGGCGCATGCTACCAACGCACACCCGGACGCCTTTCGGCCGCGAGATGTCGCGTTGCGGGGAGGGTTATTGGTCGGGTCGCCTGTTCGTTTCCCTTTTCGCTCGTTTCCCGTTTCACCGTGGAGGTGGGGAGCCGCACTGGCGGCTGTGCCCGCACGGTGATCATCCGCATTTGGCGGGGGGCGCCCCACCACCAAGCACCGCTTGCAGCGGGGGGCGCCCCACGACCAAACGGCACGCACGGCCGTGCGCGCTGGTTGGCAGCGCTTCCCCTTAAGAGAACCGCACGCCTCCGTCGGAGAGTCTCGCTTTGCTCGCTTCCCCCCCGCCCGCTTCCAACTGCCTGCCCCCCCCCACCCCCCCCCTATGTAGTAAAGCTGCCACGGGACTGTATCGTGTCTCGGTGCGAGTCTATCCACTCTTCATGCCTCTTGTTCTCTGCGTAAAACCCCGCCTGTCTCCTATTCCCAACTGCTACAGCCTCCACTGTCATTGACACCCCCCTGCCTGCCCGCTGGTCCACCCTGTCGGGGAAGGTATGACAACACCCTCTTCCTGCCCGAGTGCTGGCCGCGGCTCGAGCGCGAGCAGCAGCAAGCGCCGAAAGCGAAACTCGGCCCGCCGCAGCCGCCGGGGCCGATGCGGAAGCAAGGCGGCGCCCCGCTGGACGACGACCGTCTGGTCGTTCCCCCCCCCGCCCACATCATCTTCCCCTTCGAACCCCCCCGTCGCCACGTCGGCGGAGACCTCAACGCCGAGCGCAGCGGCCACGCCCTCGGCGTGCGCCGCGCGCGGCCCGCTGCCCCCGCCCGTCCCGACCACCCTCCTTCCCCCGCCGGACGTGCCTGCCGCCACACACGCGGCGGTCAAGGCGACAAGCGTAGCGGCCGCGCCCTCGGCGTGTGCCGCGTGCGGCCTGCTACCCCGTTCCCCTCCGCCCACCGTCCTCCCCCGGTCGGGCGTGCCTGCCGCCACCGACGCGGCGGTCGATGCGACACGCGTAGCGGCCACGACCTCGGCTTGTGCCGCGCGCGACCTGCTGCCCCCACTGCCCCCGCCAACCCTCGCAGCCACGTCGGGCGCGCGAGCGCCCGCCGAGTCGTCGGCGGCAGACACCTTTGTCGCATTCGCTTCGTTTGCCGCCGCGCCTGCGAGCGGGGTGCCGGCCGCAGCCGCATCGACTGCTTCTGTCGCTACTGCGGACGCTGCGTGCACGCTGTCTGCCTTTGCGTCGGCGTCGGCATTCCCGGTGGCGGCGGCGGCTGCCCCTGCCGCCGCAGTGGAAGAGGCGGTCGAGGGAGACCTTGGAGCGACTGTGCGGGAGGCGCTCGACCCGGAGGGTTGTGGCTGGGTATGGCTGCCCCTTGATTTTTCCTACAATGTAGTGACCACTGTCTGCGACGGCGCGTATGGACCTGCGGCGGAGGCGGCGCAGCTGATCATCAACTCCCAACTGCACGCCAGGATGCTGGAGCTGGGAGACTCGGCCGACCGCGGCAGCTGTCAGGTCTCTGTCGCTTCGCAGGGCGGCAGCTTCAAGGGCGTTGTGCGCCATGTTCTAGGGGCTGTGGCATCGCGGGTCGGCAGCGACCTCCACGCTGCGTACGACGGCGTTACCCCGCACATCCTCATCTCGATGCCCCGTTCACCCGCGCAGCTGCCGCACACGGACTCTGAGCTTCACACCCGGGAGGGGTCTAGCACTTTGCTGAGCGTTTATGTGTCCTTGGAGGAGGGGACGGGGGTTGAGGTGTTTTCCAGCGTGTACGGAGGAGCTGGGGGGGAAGGGGAGTGCACTACTCTTCCCACACCGGTGTGGGTTGACGTCCCTGTGGGGAGTTGTCTTATTGCTCGCTCTGACTCGGTGCATCGTGGGACGAAAAACCTCCGCGGAAGCCGACAACTGCGATGCCTTCATTCCTACGTGGCAGTTACCCTTAACGGGACACACATGGCGTACGCAGAGAACATCTCTATTCCTGCTTGCTCCTTGTGAGTGAACATTCGCTCTCGGATCGATGTCAACACTCGCGCGCTACAACGCGTGCGACCCCGCCCCATTGCCCGCACCGACCGACCTGCCCGAATAGATGACGGCAACATCCCTGTGGGGCGGGGTGCCCGCCGTACCAGCCGGGAGGGGGGGGGGACCGACGATCTAACTCCTCGCCCGCCACAGCGGCGGCGGCCGCCGCCCACGCTGCCGCCGCCGCCGCAGTCACTCCTGCCACCGACCCGCCCAACCAGGTCACGGCGGCACCTCCCCAGGGTGTTCGTGGCCGCCGCACCAGCGGGAGGGCAGGGGAGCGCCGTGTAACCCCTTTCCCTCCCAGCCGCCGCCGCCGACGTCGCGCCGATGCTGTGGGCCGGGGGCAGCAGCGGCCGCGGTGGGGGGGGGGGCGGCGGTGGCGGCCGCGGCCGTGGCGGCGGCGGCGGCGACGGCGGCGTCGGCGGCGGCGGCGGCGGCGGCTTAGCCCTAACCCTAACCCTAGCCCCTGACCCTAACCCTAACCCTAACCCTAACCCTAACGCGCGGAGACGCCTACCCACCGCGGCCGCAGCCACCCACCGCGAACACGCCCTCACTCCGTGGCTACGCGCAGCGCCCGAGGTCCAGCGCCTCGTCCTCGCTGGCCCGTTCGGCTTCAAGCTGCGCAAGGCTGGCTGTTGTACTCTCATTTTGTTCTCCTTATGCCTGGCTTACACGCATGCCATCGAACAGCGCTCGCTGCTTGTACCTTTCTCTTACCTGTAGAGGGTGCGAAGGCGTGCGGGGGTGGAGTGACCATCCTCTCTTCCGTATCTTCAGCTCTACCAGGGGCTGTTTTGTCGGTATGCTTTTCGTTCACGCAACTCCTGTCTTTTTTGACTGTCTGTCCGATTCGTGTCTCGTTCCTGTCATGCAGGCACTTTAAGACTTGTTCTTCCCCCCAAGCCCCCTCCTTCTTCTTTCTCCAATTAAAACAGAGACAACAAGCCGGCAACGACGCCTCTCTCGTGTCCCAGACCGACGTGTGGAGGAAACGATGGGCGGCAGATGGGTGTTTGTGACCTGCAGGTGATCCGGCATTGAGTGTGGGCCGCACTTGTCCACGACCAGCGCCTCAGGTAGAGACGTCCGCGCCCTCACATCAGGCACTAAGACCGTGGTGAACCACTACTCGTGGACGTCGGCGTCCATCCACGACGACGTTTGGCTGAAGTGTGGTAAAGGGCACGCCACCCGTGGGGGTTTGAAGCAAACTGTAAATACGGCAGTACCAATATGGACCCAGGGATCTTGTGAATTCCTGTAGCAATGCACGCCAAAACCAGCATCATGCTGTCCTTGTCTTCCATATTCTTGGTCGCACCGGCGCGCCGCTGATGTCCAGCGGCACGTAAGAGCGGTTTGGGAGACATCAGAAAAAGAGGCCGGCTTCATCCATGCTGTAGATTTGGTCGGGATTCTGGGCAGATAGGCCCTTCCGTAATTGCGCCATCCGCTGATGTGCCGCCGCCAAGTCGCTGGCTGCCGACTCGCCTGTGCCCAAAAGCGAAGTTTTGAACCGTTTGTGCCTCGTAGCCCACCGTCGCACAAACCTCGGCGACGCCGTAAAGCCCGACACGCCCAGCCGCTCCCCAATCTTGCCTGCCCGCTGCTGCAACACGGCCATGGTGAACGGCATGGTGTCCGGCACCAGACCGTCTACGATCTCGCACCAACGATATTTCTCGCGGTCCACGTCCTCTGGCGTCGAACACGGCACCCGTAGGCAGTCCAGCGGCTCCCCGCATCTGGCAAGGGCTTTCATATACGCCCACGACTTGACCGAGCACATCGTCTGCACCTCTTCCACCGATGTCGCCTTGCGGAAGACGGTTTCCAAATTTTTCGTTTTGTAGAACATCCCCTTGTCCTTGACGGGGGTAGTCTCCAGCTTGTTCCGGAGCGTACGTGGCTGACGCTTCGTCTTCTTTCCCGTATTGCCCGCAGCCGCGCTCGCCACGCCGCGCGGGGTAGATGTAGTCGATTTTCTGGGAGCAGGAGCGGCCACCACCAAGTGGGCTACAGCGGCGGCAGATTCCGTCGCTGCCGCAACAGAAACGGCATGCCGTGTGCCTGCGACGCCAGCGGGTACACGTGCTGGTCAAAGGCGTTTGCTGCTGTAGCAGTGACGCGTCGCACGGTTCTAATTGACGAGTTCGCATTTCCGAGGGGAGTGCTGGATGAGGTAGGGCGCGGGCGGCGGGGTTCCATCGTCGCTAGGCAGCGACTGCGTCGACGGGCGTGACCGTGAAGACGACCGCGAGGATGGTGGTGACCGCGACCGGACCTAGGCTGCACTCAATGAGGACGGCGCCCGATATATCGGCTCTAGAAGTGTTCCAGCTACGTCTGTGCTTGCATGAACTGGGGGTAGACACTGACACCAGCAGTTCGATGTCAATGAAGTTGATGCTTTTCGACAAATCATTGATAGTCGATAGACCGGCATACCGACGACGATCATAGCATGTGCTCGGGACCGATTCCGGCCGAATACCTCGTGATCGGAGCCGATTCTGGTCGACTGCTGCTCACTTTGGTATCCGGTGCTATACAACCGGGTGCTTGATGATGTATCGATGTCTGTTGCACTTCAGCCCCTCCAAGGTTGCTTCGCGTGATCACATGTGATCACATAAGCGTCCTGATAGGCCCGTAGCAGTGAGAGTCCAAAGAGAATTGATCCACGCTCGAGGCGCAACAATGAGCGGTCAAGAAGGTACATCCCTGGTATGCTGTGGACGAAGCACAATTTCGGATGGCTGTGAGGCTCTGTCGGTGGAGTATGGCACGCAATTGTTATTGCACGGACTCATTTTCGATTGGACAGGAATCTCTCCCACTATCCGGATCCATGAATGTGCATCGTATTCCGAAGGGGGCCGAGAAGGACTGTTGAGAATCGGGAGGACTTTGGCTTGAGACATGGCGTGTCCGGTTAAGTACATTTCCTGATCAATTATGGACCTGCACGACACGTGGAGTGCAAGGGCGCCGACGTGCGCGACGCTCAATACGAGCGGAACCGAGAGAACTGTGCGACAGGCAGCGGTTCGGCCAACGACGGCCGCATGCGTGCCAGCCGGCATCCTCTCCAGGCATGGAGGCCTAGGACGCGGGGGCGGCGACGCGGATTGACAGAACCGGCGGGCGCGACCCTGTGCTCGGGAGTGTCGCGGGCTTTGCACCCGGGGTGAAATCCTGGGACGAGGGCCGGCGGGAGACCCACAGGTGGGTCGCGCCTGGGGAGCCGTCAGACGAGGGGTCGATGGAGGGGGCAGTGTGTGTGCGCTAGGACGCGTCAGAAGTGCCTTCCAGATGCAGGGAGAACGCTGTCGCGCGAGTTGCGTGTGGCGGACGAGCGGGGCATGACGATACGCACAGAGGGGGCCCCCGTGGGCAGTGGATCACCACCCAGAGAGTATATATGGCGGGCGAGGCGGACGATCAAGGGGGGGAGGACAGAGAATCAAAAAGAAAACACAATTCTTGCCACCACCCTTCCTCCACAACCAGGACGCGCTGTGGAATTTTTCAGCAAAGCGTGAGTGTCTGAGTCGGGCATTCGCGCTCAGCATAGGAATTTGAAGCGAGCCGAGCGTACGAACAAACCACCATATTACCGGGTCCGAGGGAATGCTCCGTACGCCGCCTCGCCGGCACGGCGTCGTGGCCGCCGCGTCGGTGAACAGCGCGCCGCCGCTGAGAAGGCCGCGGCTGGCGCCGTGTGGGGAGGAGTCGCGGCGATCGCGGCGGCGACCGCGCCCCCCGCCGCCGGCGCGGGGGTTGTTACCCCCTCGTGGCGGGAGCCCCGGCCGACGGCGATGTGGCGGCGGCGGTTGTTGTGGTGGCGTGGCGACGGCGGCCCAAAAACGTAGCCAGAATCGTCGCCTCCGCGCACGCCACCTCCACTCGCCAGCCACGCCTTCCCCGCACACCGACGCTCCGCCCGTGCCGCCTCCGCCGTCTCCGCCGCCGCGACGCTCCGCATGCCGCCTCGCCGGCACCGCGCCTTCGCCACCGTGCCGGCGAGCAAAGCTCCACCACGCCGTCCGCGGCGGCTGGAGCCGTGCCCGGCGGTGTGGTGACGATCGCGGCGGCGACTGCGCCGCCCGCGGCCGGCGCGGGGGTCTTCATTCCCCCGCAGCCGGCGCTACGCTCCGCTGCACGAAGGGGTATTCTACTCACAAAGCGACGGGACGGAAATGGGGTGGTGGTGGGTGGGTGCGGGGTGGTGGGGCACCGGACCTTGTGGCCGGAAGATGTGCAGGGTAGCGGCCAAGGGATACGACACCAGGGCCGCTGGCTTGAATGGTCAGGGCTCCGTCCTGGCGTTTGGCGGGATCCGCGGTACGCCGAGCCGCCCGCCGTCTTGGAGGCCTCCACGGAGGCCGGCGCGTCCAGAACCACGCTTTTGACACTGAATGGTCTTTTGTGTGTGTGAGGTCGCTGGCTCCGCAAGAAAAACCGAGCAGAAATTCCAGGTTTTTAGTCCCGGAATCCCAGGTTACCTGGGATCACGGGCCAAATTGGTCTCCTGGAACGATATGCCTGGGATTACGAGCCCCCAAGAACCCGCTCGGGCGGATCGACCTGGGATTTCTGGAAGAACACTGACGGTGAGGCCGCCAAAGGCGCTTCCCATGCCGAAACCGCACTCCAGCACACAGCTCACTCGCCCCCCCCCCCGCCACCCCGCCGCCCCCCAGGCGTGGTGCCACGGCCTTCTGAGCGGCATCCGCTCGCCAACCGTGATGTCTGGTGTGCTGGTTCGTTGTGTCAATGAGAGTCACGTGGCCAGACAGGGGGGTCGGGGCCGCGAGAGCGTCCCTCGCGCACAAGGTGGAGGCTTCCACTCACAGCACTGCATCCGGCTCATCTAGTGCGCAGGATGAAGGGAGAATGTGCTGTTCTTGTTTTTCGGTGGGACATTGGAGGCTTCTGACCTTCCACGCGCTTCCAGTCGGCGCGCGACCGAAATGATCCGGAAGATCGCAAAGCTCCCAGTTTCTTGTTGTATCTGGCGCACGACTCCGCAATTCGATTGGGTGCCAGTCGCCTCTGTTTGCTTATAAAACGGTGCCCTCTCCACTTCTCGATGTCGCTTCAACTCATCCATAGACACGCACATAGCATGGCGCAACCATCGCGTCAACGACAGAGCCCCTTCCATTCACTCCAAGACGGGATGAGGGCCCCCTTCCTTCTACTATCCCCCCTTCTTCTACCATCCCCCTCTTTTTACCATCCTCCCTCCTTCAACTCTTCACCAGCCGGAGATATGGCCTCGGGGGAGCACGATCGCTACCCGTGCTTGTCCTTTTCTTGCGCATACGGGGGCAGCACTGGACCACGAATGGTTTCCCGCGCGACGTGGTTCAACAACAACGTCACCATGAAGAGCCTCCGCCTGTCCCTGGGCAGCGGCGGCGGCGGCGGCGGGCCACCGCAACAGCGGTTTGACGAAGAGAAGAGATACTGCCCGTCGACAGCTCCCCAGCCGGTGGCGCGCCTACACGCAGTTTTCCTGGCCCGGGCGGCGCCACCGCTGCGCCGCCAGCCGGAACGGACGGCCCACCCGAGTTCGATGCCGACCACACGCCAGAGGCAAGCGTTTCAGCCCGTGATGCAAGCTTTTCCGATGATCCCCTCTGTCCAGAAGCCGTTCCACTTCCGGAATTCGTCAGCGCAAGAGGCGGGAGCAGATTCTGGGCAACCTCCAACCCCTATCTACTAGCGAACCGTAACTACGAACCAAATGCGACTCCCTGTCGGCCACTTCAGCGATAAAGGAGAAGATCTGGCCCAATACGCCTTCACTGTTCAACACGATTTGAAGCAAAAATCAGTTGCAGACCTACTTAAACTAAGCACCTGCACGGCCAAGTACCGCACGCCCTACCTTTTGGAGAGGTTCATAGAGGCCAGCGTGAACTGCGACGGGCGCGCTGTGGACTGATGCATCAACGGGTTCATTGTGTTCACCTTCAAGCGCGCCCGGCAGACCACCTGCGACGCATGCGGCGAGCAGCAGAACAAAGCAGACGGTAAGCTAGCAAAGCAAATGACATACTGGTCCCTCAAGTCATGGCTCTCCCACCTGCTTGGAGACCCAGTGATCGGAAATTCCATGTTGTAAAACATGGCAGTTGCCAGAAGAGCCGCATGAGAAGGGGCGGACGGACTCCACGACTACTTCAACGGATCAAAATTCCATTCCTTCCGCGACCAAGGTCTGATAGATGGCACTTTCGTACCACTGACCTGGGGCACGGACGGCTTCCAAGCTTTTCGGCAGAACGGGTAGGTCGGCTGGCCAATCGCCGTATCCCCTTTGAGTATGAGCCCCGAGCAACGGACGCGCACGAAGCACCAGCTCTTTCTAGCCGTAACATCGGGACCAAGACAGCCAATCGACCTCGATTCTTTTCTACATTCCATCTCCGAGGAGCTAAATGAGCTCACGAAAAGATTTCCCGGCCTAAGGGTTCCTGGATTGTCCACGCCACAATTATTGAAGGCGGGAGTGCTCAACTTCACGACTGATCAACCAGGTTGCGACAAGATCACCAAATTTAAAGGCACCAGCAGCTACGTCTACAGCCGGTTCCGCGAGTTCGTAGGGCTCTACTTCGCGGCAAGCAGCCACATCTTTTTCCCACTCAACGATCCTTCTCCCGGAAAAGCTAACGAGAAGCTATTTTCAAGGCACAACTACACGGTGCCGCGGCGCACGGCTGCCGTTATTGCAGCCAGCACGATGGCCGCCGAGAATGCGCTCGCGGAGGGCAGTAGTGTGGCCTACCAGACGAGGCTCGAGCTGCAAACCGGTATCAAGGGCTACTCGCTGTTCTTCTCGCCGAGCCCTACATTGCGCGAGACGTCTCCTTACATGAGAGGCACGTGGGTTATGGGCCCCACCGCCGCGATCTACGACATGATGCATCTCGTGGTCGTGAACGCTGTCCGACACCTGCGGAAGCTGTTTGTAGGCTTGAAGCTGATAAATAAGGACAAGGACGAAGCCTACATTCTTCGCAAGAGCACCTTGTCTTTGCTGGGGCGGGAGCTGGAAGGCGCGCGGCTGACATTACCGCGTGCTCAAGCACGGTCACTAGGAGACATTGATGTGCACCACAAAAGTCGTTTCAGGCTGTTGATTGGGTACACTAGTTTCTCTGCACGGGAGAAGTCCTTCTCGCTGGGCGATTTCCTGGGGATTTCTACAATATCTTCATGCCGCTTTGCCACGATTGCCGCCTCCTGTTTCGGCCAAGCGCATTTTCAGAAGCCGAAATAACGGCGATTGAAAACGATGTCAATTACTTTGTGACTAACTACTGCTCCAATATTTACCGCGGATCGTTCGAGCGGCTGCCGTTCTGCTTGTCCACCATCGCATCTCTTCTGGACGCCGTGCCCCTGCTCAGAGCTGGCGGGCCTGCATGTGTCTTCTGGCAATTCCCAATGGAGCGGAAAATTGGGACACTCGGCAAGCAGATCGGCCCCCAACCAAGGCTGCATGCAAGCTCGGAAGCGAATGTAACGCGGCACTGCAAGGCAGACCTCATCAAATCGTTAGGCGAAGCGTAGTTGCCTAATCAGTGGTCAGAGGCCACAGGAAAGCGGCCGGAGGCTTCTGGTCTTCCTCGTGGAAACTTCCCGATACCTCAAGTGTTGGACCCGGACCGCACCCTGCTGCCTCCCAGGAGCACCCCTGCCGCTCTCGATGGGCTGGAACTGGCAGGAATGCGCGCCGTGCTGGAACAGGAAAAAGCCGCCCTGGTGCCTCGCGCTGTCCTAGCGAAGAAGTACTACCGAATTATGCTGGCCTCCGGAAGAATTGCTGGATCTAAGCCAGTCGGGTCGGACTGTGGAAAGCACCCGCGGCGAAATTTCCTGCTCCAGATTAATTCAACGGAGCAAGTGCGGTGATGCGATGGTTCCGTGGAAGAGCGCCTGGTGTCTACATTTGGAGCGGCTCTGCACTGTGCGTCTGTGTACATGGACGGCCAAGCATTGGCCTTTGCCTATGTTGAGCGCGTGAAGTCGGCCAAAACTCGGCCGAGTCGATTTAGCTATGCTTCCACCAAGTACGGGCTTGAGTTCATCTTAGGACTTGGTGGAGTGCGCTGCTACGTGCCTATTGGAGCCCTGACCTACGTCTTGGCGACGTTGGAGGGAGAGGCGTCTCACTTTGTGTTGCACAACCGGGAGCCATTTTCCGACGACTTGGGAGACCGGAGGGCGCTCTGGTGAGAGCCGTGTTAAAAGAACACTAGCACTAAGAAAAAAATGAATGAAAGTCTGGTCACGGTGCCCATTGTACAATATATAAGTTTATAATACCACGTCGTCTTCCAAGTACAGTCTTTCTCCATTGCTGTGACATCCTTTCCTAGGCACGGTGCCTAGTAACGAAGGTAGGTCGACCGGCCCCTACGGTGCGATCAAGGCCGATTCTGGTCTGCGATCGTCTGCCACGTACGCAAAGTGGGTGCCACGTAGGCAGAATACGATCGCCACAAAGGGTGCCCAGCAGTGGAGAAAGACTGTACTTGGATCAGAACAGTGAAATGTGTTCTATCAAGCTGCATTATTCATCAGTTTCTACGCCTTCCAGATGGCGCCGGACACCGCCCGATCTCGTCTCAGCAATTCGATGTGAGACAGCTTTTCCACCGCACGATCTGAATCGCATGGCGGAGCGTGCCCCCGCGTGACCAGAGCTGTCTTGTGGGGCGCCTGAGGAGGCTCGTCTGTGGGGGGTTGTGCGGACGCTACCGCCGGGAGGGGTGAACTGGAAGAGGGTCGACTGCGACCAATGCTCGTGCGCACCACACCTGCCTTCTGTTGTCACTCCAGCACCTTGGTTGTTCCACCGTCTTCGTCGCGCGCGTCGACGCCGCGTTCCTTCCCTTCGTCGTCATCACGCCTTTCCAAGCCAGGCCGCTCCACGCCCTCGCCTGCCGTCCCTTCCCTCGTTGCATCCAGTGTCTGTAACGACCAGCAGCTACGATCCCCCGACCTTCCTGTTGCAAGGAAACCGTGTTATGGCTGGGCGCAAGCGCACGTGGGCAGATTCGGTACGTACTCTTTGATCTTTTCTTTTTGCCATGCTGTGCTCCTTTCCACAGCCGCCCCTCTTTCCTTCCGCTGCGTTTGATCCATCGTGTGTTCTCATGTCATCCTCTAAGCCCCCGCGCCTGCATCTAATTTCACATACAAGCGGCGTACGGTTGTTCAATGATGACTCTCTGGCCAGAACCGCCGTATTGCATTTTGTCTGGCGATGTTTTGTTTTCGGCTTTCCTCTGTACGCTCCTTGTCAACTCTTTCTTCTGTTCCAGACTATCTGGCCGCAGCGGTGGCGGCGGCTGCAAGCTTAGCAGCCGAGCCGCCCACGAACGGACCCTCACAAGCACCTGTAGATCCACGTCGCCCGTCAAAACGCATCCGCCGTAACAATCTACCTACGCCACCGCCACCACCCCGACCGCCCACTTCCCTCCCCCAACCGGCTCTCCATGCCCCTCCTCGGCGGCGCCATCCTCCTTTATGCCCACCACCGCGGTCGTCGACGCTCCGGTAGGCGCCTAGGCCTAGGCTATCGGTGGCAGCAGCACCGGTCGTGCCTCCGCCTCGCCGTCCGCGCCTGCCGATTTGTCAGCCGGTCGTTCCGGAGTATCCGGCCACCACGGGGGCTACTTCTGACCTCTCGGCGGTACCGGAAGAGTCCGCGGCGCGACCATGGACTGCGCTGCCTGCCACGTCGGGCAAGGGAAAGCAGCAGAAATGTCGCACGTACGGGCGGTGCGGCTTCCAGTTGCAGAGCGACACCAACGCTGCCCTCCGCTCGGTCGCTATGCCGGTGCGCGTCATCAAAAGAATGCCTGTCTTCGAAGACCCAGACTTGGGCATCGTGTCGGGGCAGAAGGTGGATTTCCAGGCCCTCACTCGATAGGCCGGGAGGGGCTTCGACCCCGAGGCCACCTTCTCACAGCAGACGCGCACTACGATAACCGAGGCCATTGCTCACCTCGAGCTGCATGAGCCGCGGCTGGCCGTCTGTGTTAGGAGCTGGGCCGCGTGCGCGCTTTTGTCGAAGGTGGCCAACAATCGCACGGCATATCACATGGACAAGATGGCCAATGCGGATGCAGCACCCGGGGCCGCCGCGGCCACCACGGCCGGCTCGGACGGGGTACTGCCCGCCGCATCACCATCACCCCGTCCGGGACCGCTACCGCTGCTTTCGCAGCTAACGCCACCTCCGCCGATCGGGCCGGATAGGACGGCGCATGCTGACGCGACCGGGCCTAATTCTTCCCACCTGTCACTGCCGGCTTTCTTTGATTTGCATCCATAACATAAGATTGACACATCTGACTCGACAGCCTATCGCCATTAAGCAATATGATAAAAAACAAGCAGCCCTTACTAAATTCGTTGGAAAGCAATATGATCGCCTTCTCCTGTCAGGAGAAAATGAACAAACCTGTACATGTCATATGCTGTTGGTGTAGTTCAATTCTCACAAGTCGAACATATTGAAATTTGTGGTGCACATCAGATCTGCCAGGATCGCTCTGTGCCAATCGTTTTTGCTACGCGGCTGCTCGACAGCGAATGAACGTCGAAGTGATCCCAGGTTGCGAGGGCCTGGGAATACCAGCCTTCCTCGGATTTTGGAAGTCTGGGATCCGAGAATCCCAGGAAACCCAGGATTGCGGCCACCGGCTATGATTCATCTGGGGGACGTGGCACCTGGGATTTTGGGTCGTATGACCTCGGGTTCCGGGGCTAGAAACCTATGATTTCCCCTCAAATTTTGTTGTAGGGTGGATCATGAGTCAGGTCGTGCGCAAAACATTATTTTCAACTCGCCCGGATCGAATAAGCTAGCGAGACACAGAAGTCAAGTCACGTTGACAGAATCCATGCGGACCTCGCGCTCAAACTGCTTTAAATCCTAAAAAACAGGCAGAGTGTCGAGGCTCGACTCCCTTGCTCACTCGGCCATCTCTTTCTCCACTTCAACACAAGCCAATGCCCCCGATGTCACGCTCGCACCAATAAGAAACCGCGTGATGGACGATAGAGTCAGAGTGTCCATTACCAGTGTCAGGATCACGCGGTCCGTCTAGTGCGTGTACTTGATGCCAGTCGTGGGCAGCTGCGCGCCAGTCCACTTGAAAAAGGGGTTGCTAGATCCGAAGACCTCCGTCGCCGCGCCACAGCCTCGAGCCACGCCAACCTTCTTTAGTACGCGGCCCTTCGCCGTGTTCAACGCCGGGGTGTACTTCGGCTGCATGGACAGGGCCGCATCGATGCGTGCGTACATGGACGCGCGGTTCCTGGCGAGCTCCCCGTCCTCCAAAACACCGGGTGGAGGAGAAGCAGTCACCGCGGCCGTCCAATGCGGCGTGTCCGATACGTACGTACAAACGATGCGCGCTGCCACTCGCGATGCCCCCTCGTCCATCGCTGCCGCGGTGGTCGCTTCGGCAGTCCTTGTGCTCAGGGAGCTCGAGGCATTTCCGAGCCCCGTACCGTTCACCATAGCCGCCTGCGCCTTGAAAGTGGCGAACACATAGCCTCGCGAGTCCTCGGCGACCGAATAGCCTCCAAGCGCCGTTTGGAGAAAGATCCATGGTTCTTCTGCTGCGCGGCCGTCAGAGCCAGCTCATCCAGGAGGACGCGCACGCGTGTTTGCATCGCCGCCACGTCCAATCTTCGACAGACAAAGGTTGGGAGGGGCCTGTGCGGCACTGAGTAAACCACGGCGTACTCATTGTGACCCTTCTTCTTGCACTTGGGGCATTCGGTGCAGCACGTCGTTCAGGTAGCCCTACGGGTAATGCCACATGAAAAAAGCTCCACATCCTAAGAACGGGCCAATCAGAATCGCGCATTGGCTCCTGCGACCCAACCGGGATCACGTCGGATGGAGTTGAAGACCTGACTCGCATCAAAGGGTGTTCCACTGCAGCGCACTTCACCGTGAGTGGCCAGAGTATCAGTTGGAAACTGTAAGCGGTTCAGATGTCAGATATAATTTGATGTAGCCCACCAGGGTTGCCTCGTGGAAGTGCATTTGTCAAAGTAGCCTTCGAGAAATGTCAGGTGATCCAGTGCCATACGAATTCAAAGCCGTCGCCGCCGTCGTGCCCGGCACCCACAGTCCACGCCCAGTTAAGACGGGACTTCCTGTCCGATCTGGGTTTCACAGCAAATTATCGCATCTGGTTGGCCCCCTGGAACAATTCTGAACGGCGATTGGCTCCAGCTCTCCATGTCAGAATCGTTGCGAAATCTTGGAGTCATTCTTCGCCCAGGCTTGAAGAACGCGAGAACCCGGCCCCTGGTAGCAGCGAAGGGGGTGATCATTGAGACGTGGCAGCGAGGAACATCGAAACAAGCTTTGAAAACATGAATGGCGGATTCTGTTCTCGTGATCGCGAGGTGGATGACGCCTAGCTGCCAAGAGATGAGTCCCAGACTGAAGTTGGAGCAGAAAGGATGACGGACACATTAGGTACAGTCGGCATGGTCTTGAGAGCGAAGCTATCTTTGTCATTACCGCCCCCTCACCAACCGTGCCAAGAATGTCGCAAACGTCCGATCACCCTCGGCAAAAATCGACTGCGCGCACTGCCGGCCTTCCCGAATGGCCTTCTTACGCGGAGCCCGACACTCGTCCGCACCACCCCTATTCACTCTTAGTCTCCGATCGGTAGCCTTGCGTGCCCGTCTGGCCCCGTCTTTCGCCGGACGTCTCGTGGTTCTCACGAGACTGGCGTCGCTCGCCTCTCGGGCAATCGCCATCGCCCGAACCGGATTAGCGCACCCATCCGCCTCAGTCGCAGCCGAGAACTTAGCCGCATTTTGGTTGTAGAATCCATGCCAGGCCTCAATGGACTGCTCGCCGTAGATGCCAATACTGCCAAACCGGGACAGGAAATCAGCAGCGTGCCGAAACAGGATGTGCAACTTCGGGGAAATAGACACCCATGGAAAGCACAGCTTCAGGTGGCGAACAAACAGGTCGGCGCAGCTGCGGAAGTCCCTCACCTCCGCGGGGCTCACGTCCACAGCCCTGTTCAAGGTCCGCACCAGCTTTCGCCAAAGAGCCCACAACCGCTTATACGCGACGTGGTCTCTTTCGGGTACAAGACCGAGCAGGGTGCGACAGACAGCGTCACCGCCTTCGGCGATGGCGTGGTAGGCGCGCCCTATGAACACTCCCCCGTGGTAAGGCGCAGGGGAGACGCGCACGGACGTGCGTAGCGTCTCAGCAAGCTCATATGCGTAAGGTAGCCCCACAGCGCGCCCACGACAGGATATAATCAGCTCCACGGCCAACCGCAGAAGGCGGGTCGTCACTCCCATTGTGATGTGAAGAGGAATCGGAACGACTTGCCTAGGATCTAAGGACAGCAGCGGCGCCCTAGCGATAGACCGGTGAGCGTCCTGAGAGAGCCTCGAGGTAGTCGCGTGAGGTAGTGTCGCGGGAGCGAGGGTGTCAGCCATGGTGCACAAATGCTCAGCCGTCCGTAGATTGGTAGCGGCGGGCAACTCCAGGTCTTGCAGGGTCCCAAACCGCTCGTCTAAGTCCGCGTGCGACGCGCAGGCAGTCTTAGTACTGTAGCACATCAGGCATGGCTTTGTTGCACTTGCCCCTTTGTGCCCATGAAAAGTACACAGGGCCTCGTAATCTCCCGAAAAAAACAATCGCACAGCGCGCCGCTCGCCACTCACGACGACGCCGTCGCGCACAAGGTCCCGTACCGGCTGCAGATGCTCCTTCAGCATCTCGGATACCTCATCGTAGGAATCCTTCTCCGCCGGGCAGACAGCGACGAGGATGGTATTACTGAGCCGGTGGGGGTGCTTCTGGTTTGCCAGCACCAGAACGACTTTCACCGAGCTAGGAGAGCCCCCCTTATCTAAGCCCAACGCGAGGTGAACATCCTTCACGTTAGGCGGGGGTGACGCCGCCAGAGGGCAGCTGCCACTACCCACTGTCGGTGGTGAGTAGGCCTCCGTTTGAGGAATTGGCACCAAGTCGGCGCCACGAATGAGACGCTCCACGAATCCATTGGAAGCGCTCAGAGCAATCAGATTCTCAGCGACCGCTTCCTTAAGGTTGACCAGATGAGCCCCTGTACTTGTCACGGTGACTCGTTTTGCCGGTAGATCAGCCAATCGGGCACGTGCAGCTCTCAAAACCGGCTGGCTCGCGAGACCTGCACGCGATCCGCCAAGCCCACGCCGGATGCCATTAAAGGCAGTCAGGCTCACCCCGTAGGTCTCGATAAGTCCAAGCTGCTGCTCTGGGGACAGCGGGAGTGGTTGAGCGGCCTTGCTACGTCGCCTCTGAGCCACGGTCGCGCGACCGCTCGCGACCGCTCCCAGCGCTACGGATTGCGCATTAGAAGCCACGTTAGCATCCTCCTGGGACCCGACCACCTTAGCCAATAGGCTCGAGCCAATTGCACTTGGACGGTAGCGCTGACTGCGCTTCACACGCGCCTTAAGTGGCGACATCCGCTTAACGTACACGCTCTCGCGACCGTTCGCCCGCTTAACGCGAAATTCAGGTGGACAGTCGTGTAGCAAGATGGCCGCCGCAATCTCCTGCAGTGAAGGACCGTCGCGGTCGTTCCAAAACGCGCCACTGCGGAGAAGCGCCAAAACTTCCGAGCAGCTAGGCGAATGAGGTGGAGGGGCGCCGGCTGACGCAGTCGCTGATTGGGCCGCCTGCAGCTGCTCGTTCAGACCGACGACACATCGCCTCGCAAAATCAGCTTGGTTCAGCGCCTCTGCACGCTCGCGTGTCAATGTGCACACGCGTGCGGCAAGGTGGGAGAGGCTTGGACCTGCCGAAACGTGAGTGGTCGCCAGTGAGCTGGCCAGTGACGAGCCACCGACGGGAGCACTGCCAGACGCCGCGCTGGAATGACCACGCCAATTCTCACACGAGATTGGGGCCACCAAAGTCGGCGTGGCCGAAGGTGGCACAGGGCCATCGACGACATTCGTCTCTGCGGGAGCCTTGCGTAGCCGTGCCCGCTTACTCCGACAGTAACAGCGGTCGCACGTACCGTGCGGAATACCAAAATCTTCGGTGGCACGTAGGGAATTGCAGGGGATGGCAGGCAGCGCACGCACGCATGCAAGCAGCGCCTCGTCCAGCTCGGGGAAAGCTCGGTTTTGCCAGGCTCGCAGTCCATTACTGGGCCGTAGAAAGGCGTCTGAGCATCCCGTGCAGCGATACGCCCAGACAGCTCCAGGGAACGCGCTCCTGATATCAGCATCGGACAGACTGCAGGTGGAACGCAAAGTACATGAGAGAAAGAAGA
>Ga0209093_1000555_pt1 | contig 20557 bp, 35 predicted proteins | sample SidtaG_4_FD_187450 | JGI IMG/M metagenome (GOLD analysis project Ga0209093, IMG submission 187450) | Marine algal microbial communities from Sidmouth, United Kingdom - Sidmouth_Male1 metaG (SPAdes) (version 2) | ecosystem: Host-associated > Algae > Red algae > Unclassified | place: Sidmouth... | reverse complement strand
CATTCCGGTGGGATATTGTCCCTGCCCTAGATCTGATCTCGGTTCGGCTTCGGCTCGGATTGCGAAAGCTTACTCAAGCCTCCCGGTCCCTCCAGAGGGCCGAATCGAGGAGATTCGTGTCTCCCTCGGCTGTGTCAGGCCCCTTACTGGCGTCCAACTGGGTGCTCATCACACAGAGCAGGCCCTGATGGATCATTGCGTGCGTGGCTCTCGGCCTCTCTGGACAGCTTCCCGAGGTGGGCGTCACGCGCTACCCTTTGGTGGGTGTTACGTGGTAGGTTGCGATTCGTCCCCAGCTCGTACCTGGGCCCGTGTCACCGTCTGAAGGGGGGATTCCGCCACAAGTAGTCCTTCAGCACTTATCCGAGAAGGCCCGCAAAGTGTACGTGCGCCGGCCGCGCAGAAACAGCACCACGTTTGCTTGATCGTGGTTGCCAGCACATATTCAGACGGCAATTTACACCCCTTTCAGTTGGAAGTGCGCAAGATCCGCATCCCGGACGACAACGGAGGCGTAGGACTTGTTCGCGTGTTTTTCGTTCCACATGTAGGTCACTAGTTGCATGAATGGTAGCTGTCCCATTCTCTTCTTTGCAGCCTGGAACATTTTCCTGGCGCAGTTGATGAGGGGCGTGAGGAACTCCTGGAGGAGCTTGACGATGTTGTCATGGGAAGGCGGAACGTACTTTGTGAGGGGCGCAAGGAAAACCCGCACGTACTCGTTGGCCACGAGAGAATGTGGCGACGGTGTCGTCACGTGTGTGGTGACGAGATCCAGGTGGTCGGCTTGCCGGTCCATGTCGACAAATCGGCCAATGGAGTTTTTGGCGCTCACACGCCTCGACCGGTGGCCGTTCGCCACATTCTTGACGAATTTCCCTCCAGCTAGAGCATGTAACAACTGCTTCGTCGCTGAGAAGTCCTAAGCGGCCGCGCTCTCGAAGTTCTTGATCCCGCTGCTGTTGATGCTCTTGCTTAGGAATACAAGACAGTCCTTTTCGGCCTCGTGCAGCCGGGGGCAGAGGATGCACAGGGCCACTTGGTTCCCGACCGTATCGCGATGACTCTGAGACCGGTCTAAACAGTTCCACACGCTTCAATTCCGGCCCTAGATCGTCTCATCCTTGTTCAGCAGCGTCTCCTTCACAGGCGAGACCCCTTGAAGAATGACGCGGATGGTTTTCGGTTGGCCATGCACGTACATGTACGGTGAGTGCTCCCACTCAATGGGTCCCAGTTGTGGTGTGCATCTCATTCGCCAGCGTCTGTGATGATGGTCTCGGACCTCTAGCGGAGCGTTCAGCGCACCCGCACACGCGAGTGCGCCCGGGCCAACGGGGCCAAACAGGCCGCCATGGCGACCCCTCCCCGTGATGGTAAGAGACGCCGGATTCGGCCCCAGTGGCGCGCTGTCCAGTCCCAGACAATCCGGCCGCCCAAAATGGCACGCCCACTGCCAGCGAACAGCCACAAGAACGGCGCACAAGATGCAATGTCATCTTCTTCCAGAATGGTCTGATGAAAGTCTCACGAGCTATCGGTCGACCCACCAATCGAAGCCCGTTTTTGAAGAAAAATTGGCTTTCCAACAGTTACAAGTCACCCCTCCACCCCACCTAGAGTTCACGAATGTACAGATGCAGCACTTCAGGGGTTCCCGCAGGTCTTTGACGGCGGTGCTGATGTGGCGACCATTGCTTTCAAGTGAGATAGGCTGTCCACCCATCGCAGTAAGTCGTACGAACCACACCATTTAGAATTACTGTGTCGGTGGCGTTCAGGCAAGTGGGTTCTTCGAAGGATCCTGCTGGGGCCATTGTGAGAGACGCGGCACACCACAGCAGAAGTCTTCCCACCCATCTCTCTTGTCAATCGCCTGAATGTGAAGCCGAAGAGTGAACGTGGGCACACAAGACGCCAGTTCAGGAACGCATTGTCAAACGATGCAGTAAGTACGCAATCGTTCTGTTCTCAAGCGTGCATACGCTCGACACGTGCGCTCACTGCCAGAGAATATGTTCATTCGCTTCGCGAGAAGCTCAGAGCCAGTTGGGAATATTCGCTGTCCAGAGCCCGAAATCCATCATAATACTCCAGTTCGAATGTGCTGCGCTTAGAGACCCTGGTGGATGACAAAGGAGCCCACAGAAGATGGAAAGTACTGTATCGCCACCAGTCATATGGCGTGTATCTTCTGTCTTCCTGGACCACTGGCCGGCCGGCCCTGAGCCTGCACCTGTTGCGCCAAGCGTTCCGCAAATAGTATCGCGAATGCGAGCAAAGAGAGCTGCAACTGATCGCTTCTGGACTTCTCTGCACTTCTGGCCATGTCATTCCAACTGCCTCTGGAAACAGATAATCTCCAATTGATTTCTGGACTTGGATGACGTGATCTGTGTAGTGATCATTTAAATACAGGTTGCAAAGAATACGCAGAAATGTCCGGAGACATCCTCGAAGCAATTCAATAAGCATCGGAGCCGCATCTCCGCAACGGGTCCCCACTAGGAGTCGTATGGCAGTCTACCGGACGATGGCATGCACTTCAGTGGCTTCAAGGAGAGAAAACCACTCATATTATCGTCCCTGTCCTTGTTCTGCCGCCCCTTCGCAGCTCTCCACCCCGTTCCCCAGTGCCCATCCGTGTCGTCTCCATCAGCGTTGTGATGGCCTCATCCCAAAGTTTTGCCCACGCCGGTTCCCCCCTGCTCCGGCTCTCTTTTTCCTGTTTTCCCTCCGTCTACGCAACACGGACGTCACAACAGAGCAACACTGCCGCCGCATCCGCCGCTGCCGCCTCGATGCTTCCCACCCAGTTCTTCAGTGCCCACCCGGGTTGTCGCCATCTCCGCCGTCACGGGATCATCCCTAGGATCCACTCTCGCCCGTTCCCCGTTACCCTGTGTGAGACCCGCCAGGAAACGTGGAGAATCAAACGTACTCGCGAGGAGAAACGGGTGATGGGGAAGACCCCGTCTAAGAAGATGGGGCCGACAACGGAGGGCACTAGGGATGTCCATGGGTGTGACGACTGTGGAAAAAGTCGGGAGGGGTGACAAGGGAAAAGGTTGTCTTTGGAACTGAGGCTGCCACTCTCGATTCCCCCGAAGAACCTCTGTTCTCTTGCCTGTATCCTCTCCCACGTGCACCTAAGGTGCCGCAGAACATGCATGCACTTGTTTCCAGACCGCGCGGCACCATAAGGACCCAAAACGAAGGAAGACGGGCGACTGCCGCCAAGACACGGCACCAATTGGCTCAGAAACGCAGGTCAAGAAACTTGGAGAAGGAGGCGGCTTTCGACTTGAAAGCCGAGAACAGAAGGTACTTCCCATTGGACAGTGCGGCGCTCGAGAGCCCCAAAAGCGGGGAATAGCGGACCCAGCCCTGCTGGCCCCGGATCGTAGTAGCCGATGTTACGGGACGCTGACAATGATATCGCGGCCCGATAGACCTACGCGACTGACACCAACTCCCATTGGTGCACTTGAGCTGAAGCCGAGTCATCCGGAGTCAGACGCCGCATCATGAGGAGTCAGCGGGGCGCTGGATGGCCTCACGCCAGATCAGATCAATCGGCGTGTCTATAGCTTCCACTAAAAAGATGGAGGCCATTGTAGCGGATGTTGAAGGCGTACAGCGAGTCACGAAGGAAGCGTGCCACGTGCAAAGTGATGTTCGAAAAGGATGAAGTGTTGAAACTAGTTTCCACGTGGCGTGAAAGGCCACAGGAGTTTCGCCCTGACAGCCGTCCTCTTGCTTCCTGTCTCCCCGGTGCCTTCCTCCCGCCGGCCCCTTGGAGGGAAAAGAACAGTGAGTCGCGGACTGTGCACAGGCCGCATTTTTAGGTGACAGAGTGAATGGGGTATCGCGGATCAAGTGTTCTTCTCTTTCTGTGAACCATGCACGACAGAAATTATCCTGACACCAAGTTGCACCCGGAGCTTCACGCATCATGGTTCTCCCAGCGCCTGATGTGAAACCATGCTCTTTTCTTCATATGAATTTTGCAGTTGGCGGGGCGTGAGCAAAGTCCCTACCTTCTTCTAGATGCACTGTGCAGAATACCGCAGTCATACGTATGGCGTTGGACACAGTTGGCCTCCTGTTCGTGAAATTTGGCGAAAAAGGGTCAAATCAAAGAATTCTCGTGGCAGATTGTAGACCCTGCCTTTTCGGCGCGTATGAGTTTCCGCGCAAGTTTATTCGGCGGAGGCAAACACCTTCTTGGCGCGTTTGCGAGCCTCTGGCTTAGACATCCAAAACACGCCCCGACATGCCCCTTCTCGTACAAGCCCTTATGCGCCTCAGAGTGGCTATTCTTCTTGGCTTTGTAGCCCCGCATTTATGTCCCAAGGACGCTGGACCGTTCCGCGACCGTGTCGAGTTCAGTTCCGGGCACGTCCCTCACGCCACGCACAGGCTGAATCGACTCCCAGAGATGCTCGCAAGGCGCACAAGCGCGGCAACGCTCCGCCGGTGCAATCCCGCCTACACACCGTGGTCTCGCCCATACAATGAGACCTCGCCGCACATCACAGCCTCGCCCGCAAACCGCGGCGTTGCCCGCAAGCTGCAGCCTTGTGCCACACACCGCAGCTTCTCCCACACACTCCTTCGTCTTCTGCACACCGCAGCCTCACCCACACACGACATCATCGTCCACACATAGCATCCTCTGCAACGCATCGCAGCCCCTCCCACAAACCCCCCTGACAGCGGCCTCACCCGCACACCGCAGCCACAACCTCAAACCCAAACACCGTGGCTTCGCTCACACAGAGTGACCTCGCCCACACACCAGCCCAGCCCGGCCACACAATTCAAACAATGCCACGCCAACCGATCTAGGCTCCGCCCACCGACCTCGGTCAAAAAGACTGACCCCGGCCACGCTCACGACCTCCGGCCACAACCACAAACCTCGGCCCCGCCCACCAACCCCGGCCCCGCCCACCGACCCCAGCCTACTCAGTCGACGGTGGCCACGCCAACCGACCCCGGCCACGCTCACAGATCTCGGCGACGCCCAGCCACCGCGGCCGCGCCCACCCACCGCGACCACGACCGCCCGCCGTGGCTCGGCCCGACGCCCGAGGACACGCGCCTCCTGTGCGCTCGCCTGTAGCCGAGAAGATCCAGGCTGGCGCTTGTACCTGCATTTTATTGTGCATGTATCTATTGTGTTCACACGCACGCCCTCTGGAAGAACTGGATGTAGGTGCTCTTTCTTTTTTTCGAGAGTCTGGGACGACGCGCGGGCGTGGGTTCATTATCTTTTGTTCTGAATTTTCAGTACTACCAGGCGCCGTTCAGGCGGTTTGATCCTTTCTCACTCAACTCCTGACTCTCCACGTCTATCCACAAATCGGTGGCCACTTTCCGCTCGTCGGGGGGTGCGTCCCTCAAGTCGGTTCCAACAAGCGCGCACGACTGTAGATGGACCACAATCTCCACAACATCGTCCGATACAGCGCGCAGGGAGTGTCGGTTATCACCTTGCTAAGCAGTCAGGAGTGCCTCCATCTCTGGAGAACTAATGCTCGCCTTCATCCAGCAGTGCGCCATGGTTGCTGGTTTAGTGGCCGGCCACTGCTCGGCCAAATCCTGAAAGTTCGCCTCCCTGCCGTCCCGCACGCCGCGCACCGGTAGAGTCTCGGCAGCATGCCGTCGCCGGACACGCCGCCTCTGATCAGCAGTTGGGAGAGACTCGGTACGGGGGGCTTAAACTCACACATTTGGCAGCCGGTCGGGAAGATGCGCTGGCACGCTGGGTACAGCAGGGGACGCGTACGCACCCGGTTCGCCCATTGTACCTGGAGCGGCCGCCGCCGCAGAACAAGAACAAAAAATCCCGACTCAATCCAAGCCTGTCTGGCCGCAGTAACGACTGGACTTGGCTCCGAAAAACCAACAGCGCTTTCATGCCCCCCGGGCGGACCGCCTGCGGCCCAAGCATCCCTCACCTGTGCTCTTGCGCCAGAAGTATCCATGGTGGCATCTTCCGCTGCCACTACCAACAAAGATTGGACAGGTCCGGTGCCTCCCAATACCGAGGCCATGTTGGCCCCACCGACCTCCTCGCAATGTGACCGAAATCCCAGAGTCACACCCCGACCAGCGCTCGCCCCCGAGGCTGACCTGTGGTCCGACGGTCCCGTTGGGCCCGACCCACGAGCCTGACCGTCTGTTGCGCTCTCCCTGGGCCGCGAAGCTCCCATCAGAACCGCTTCTGGCGCAGAGTTGGTCGCTTCGATACCAGTCGCGGTCGCCCCCGCAGACGAAGGGCCACCACCGGATGCGCTCTGCCGCCCTCGAGCGCTGGAAAATTGCGTGGAAAGAGTGCTCCCAAGCGCCTAGACCACAAAATCCAGCAGCCGCCGTTTGTACCTGCGCTGTAGCGCCGCATCGACGCCGGTGTCTAGGGGCTCGTGGACGGAGGTAGTATTGGGCGGCAGAGGGATGGTTCCGACCTGGGGGTGCTCCAGCTTCGAGTCCGTACCGCAATGTTCTACGCCAGGTGCCACTGGTATTGCTGATCCCCGAATTTTGTCCTGGTGCACCGAAACTGAGTTGCGTACAGACTCTCTCCACCAATCAGAAGCGCCCGTGGGACTGCCTTGGACTTTCTGACTGCTTACATGTGCCCATACGGCCTGGAAATCGACATCAGCTCCTCCTTTATTTGGCACTTCTGGCAAGGAAACTGTAGAAAATCTCAAGATCTCGCCTCGGCAGGTTGCTCAGTGCCAAGAAAAGCGGATCAAGCGGCAACAAACAGTGAGTTCTGTTGGATGCAAGGTCCTGGCACCGAATGTGGGCTTTCTATTGGCTTCAATGCCCTCTTACTGTCGTTTTACGCAAATAGAATGCTCTTTTTCACAGTCAGTCTCTGTCTCTGTCCCCCAGGACAAAATTCGGGGATCAGCAAGAGCGACGTGCGCTCCCGCGCAGCAGGAACTAAAACAGCTGTGAACCATGGTTTAGTAGACGTCGGCGCTCATCCACGCCGTCCCTTTGTTCAATTAAGGAAGAGGGAACGTCGCCCGTGTGGGTTTGATGCAGGGATGAGCTTTTCGGAGAAACCATCCATGGTTAGCATGAGTGCGTTGTAATATCGATAATTCATGTTGATATTTATCGAATCCTTCATACGTCACATGCCGCCACATATAGGTGGTCCGTTGGTGTGCGCTGCGAGTCAGGCGTCATTGAGGCACTGCCAATGTCGTACCCGAGCCGACCGCGACCTCTCCGTGCAACGTAGACCACCAACGGGGATGCTGTCGTCTTGGCCGAGATGTCAACGACGTGTGCCCGTACCAGGTGCTCTCGAGGACAAAACCGAGGGACCCATCCCGTGCCCTCTGTGCCCCCCCCGGCCTCTGTCGGTCTCTGGAATACTGCCTGCATACGGTTCACTTGCCGCCGACCTCGGCGGCCCGTTTGGTCGCACGCGTAGACTATTCGTGCACTGTGCTTTGCAGCTGTTTTCCCTTTCTTCAGGCATTTTCGCGCCCTTGTTGACCGGCATGACCACCTCCAAGCCCGCACAGAAGGACCCTGTGTGGCCTTTTGTCACCCGCATGCAGGGCAACCGGGTGAAATGCAATTTTTGCGCCACGAAGATGTAAAGCAGCCCCACCGCCATCAAAAGGCACGTCGACAAGAATTGAAGCGCCTCCGTGGACGTCCGCACCACGATGGCCAAGAAGCTCCATGACGCAGATCGGGCACACAAGGGCGACGACCAGGTCGGCGCCACGGACGGCGGGGACGCAGCCGGCTCGGTCAAGCGGTCCACGTCGTGCGGCACCACCAATGACTCGCAGGGCGACCTGTAGGGCTTTGTCTGAACGCTTAAGCAGAAGTAGAAGGAGGCCATCGACACCAAGTGTGCAACGAGGATGTACAGGAGCACGTTTCTGTTGCAGACGACCGAGTCTCCCGGCTTCCTCGAGTACTCCCGGGCGCTCAACCCGGCTTACATACCACCCTCCCGCTTATCCATGGCGGGCTCCATGCTGAAGAAGGTATTCAAAACGCACACGGTGCTCGTCGAAGTGTTTGTGGACAAGTGCGTGCGAGAGGGCGAGGTGGTGGTGGGGGGTGACGCGTAAACGGACCGGCTCAAGAACAGCATGTAAAATGTCGTCCTCTTCAATACCGACCCCGTGTACGTGGAGACTAATGTGTGGGGCGAGAGTCGGCACACGGCCGCCAACACGGCTGCATTCAACGCGAAGCGCATCGAGTCGCTCGGCGCTCGTAACGTGATCGCCTTCGTGTCAGACACGGAGAATAAGATGAAGGTGGTTTGGGACGAGCTGTCGGAGAGCTACCCGTGGATGCGCATGATCCCATGCGCATCGCACTGCTTCGACCTGCTAATCTGGAAGCACCCATACGTTGCGCGCCCACTGATGTGTTGTCAGAAGATGAAAGAATTCTGGCGGCACAACAGCTTTCCCAAGTCGGTGCTGGAGCGGTGCCAACACGAAGAGTATGGGAAGGTCGTGCAGCTTCAGCGCCCCAACTCGACGCAGAAGAAGTACCAGGTGATGGCATCAAAGTCGCTGCTAAAGACGCAAGTCGCTATGGAGAAGGCGGTCGTCGACGGCGTCTGCAAATGAGAGTTCCTCGCGGGCGGCAGTGCGGAGCAAGCAAAAGACACCGGCGACCGCTACGCGAGAGGTCAAAGACGACACCAACTGTGAGCAGCTGGCAGTGGTGCTGAAGCTGTTGCAGCCCCAGGCCGCCTCTGTGGACGTTGGGCAGACCGACGGTTGCGGTTTGGGACGCGTGCGCCACTCCTTTTTCATGCTGCTTGAGCACTTCAATTCCTTCGCGTACTCGGCCGCTGCCGATCCCGCACAACTGAAGCAGCACGTCCTACAGGCGCCGGCCTCCCGCAAGGCCTACTACCTCCGCCCCGTCCCCATGCTTTCGTTCTTGTTGGACCCTCGCTACGTCAGAAGAACGATGCAGATGTCCCCGACGGTGCTGGCATGTGCGATGGTCTTGCTCAAGTTCATGGTAGCGTCGCACGACGTGAAGAGTGCGCTGTCCAATGAAATTTACGAGAACGAGAGCTACCTGCCGGCCAACTTCTGGAAGGACATCTCCCACAACATCATGACCAAGTACACGTCCTTCCGGGCCAGGAAGAGGGGCGCGCTGAAGCTACCGATCTCGTGGGCAGAGGCGACAGCCGCCGACCCCAACAGCTGGCGGAGGACATGGGGAGACAGCGTCCCGCACCTCCAGTACGTCTCCGTCAAGATTATGCGGCTGCCGACGAAGTTTGGTGCCGGGGAACGCTCGTTCTCCAACGCGGCCAGCATCCAGACCAAGATGAGGAGCAGGATGTCGTACGCCACGTTCCACAAGCTGCTGTAGATATACTGCATCTCGCGCGCTCTCCCCAACATCCCGAGCTCCATTGCGTCGGTCTCGCACAAGGCGGTCGATCTGCAGCTGCACACGGTCGAGATTGATGGGGTGGTGGAGGATGCTGACAACGACGAGGACCTGGTGGACATGGAGGAGTCCGCCTACCGTGCCGCCGATGCCATTGATGAGGACGACTGTGAGTCGAGTGGGGGCGACGATGAGAACGAAGGGGATCGGGAAGGGGCCGGGGGGGTGGGAGGCACGCAGCAGTCGAACACCTGATGGATCGAATAGCGACGAGGGTGTAAGGGAGCCACGCGGCGGTGATATCATCCTACAGACCTGATCAACAGGATGATTCTTGCACATTTATCGTCGAAACCATGACACGATAATTATTCCTTCTCATCCCTGGTTTGACGCAAAAATGGAACTTTGACAGTTCCAATAGTGGCCACCAAGATCTTGTACGCGCCTTCTGCATCCGCAGCGTCACGAGGTCATTGGTTGACATTGCGTTGATCCCACGAGCGCGCCGCCAACGTCCAGCGGTCACATATGCCCTGTTTGAAAGACAACGGAACAAGAGGCTGGATTCATCCATAATTATATATTTGGTCGGGCTCGTAGGCATGCATGTCCGCTCGTCTTTGCACGATCCGCTGCTGCGCCGCCGCCACGACGGTGGCCGCCAACACCCCTGTGCTCCAAAGCTGAATGCTGACCAGGTTTTTCCTTTCCTCTCTCCGCCGCACTATTCCCGGCGACGCCGCAGATTCCGACACGCCCAGCCGCTCCCCATTGTTACCGGCATGGTTTCCGGCCCCAAATGGTCCAAGACCTCGTACCAGCGATGTACAATCGGTCCACGTCCTCCACTGTTGACCACCGCACGCGTAGGGGGTCCAGCGGCTCCCCGCTTGCGGCACGGGCTTTTAGGGACATCCTTGACTTTCCCGAGCGCACCGTCCGGACCGCGGCCACCGATCAAGGTTTGCGGAAAACGATTTCCAAATATTGCGTCTTGCAGAACATCCCCGTGTCCTTGAGAAGAATAATCTCAAGATTTTGCCCGAGCTCGAGTCGCTGACGCTTCTTCCTAACGCCCGTGTGGGACGCTGCCGCGCTCTCCGCTTCACCCGGTTCAGATTTAACCGGTATGCCGGTAGTAGGAGCAACACCCTCCACATGGGCTACTGCGACGGAAGATGCCGCTGTCGCCACCACACCAACGGCGCGCTGTGTGTCTTGCGACGTCAGCGTGTACACGTGCCGGATATCGGAGCTTGCTGCGGCAGCAGCGACGTTTCTCAATGTGGAAACTGACCTGTTGGCAGGTCAGGGGGGAGGGGTGCATGAACGGGGGCACCGGAGGCGGGGTGCTATAGTCTCTAGGCAGTGACTGCGTCGACGGGCGCGACCGTGACGACGACCGGGCCGATGGTGGTGCCGTGACGGGGACCTAGACTGCACAAATTGAGGGCGGCGTCGTAGATCAGGGCTCTAGATTCAATCCAGCTACTGCGGTGCTGGTATGATCTGGAGCTTGACATTGACACCAGCGGTTCGTTGTCAACAAGAATGACGTTGTTCGAAAAGTTATTGATACTCGATCGAACTGACTACCGACTAAGGATGTGCAACTGGGTCGAACATGGTGATTCTCACAAAACGTGTATCCGCTTCATCCTCTTCATCGGCACGCACCGCCTTCTGATCCAAAGATACAGCGAGTCTGCATTGGATGCTGATGCATCAGGGTCCAGTTCTTCTGGGAAGCACAATAGCATAACCGGTTGAACCAGCTTTTAGCTCATCCAGTATCCGGTTTAAAACCGGTTCTCATTACGGCTTATAATTTGAGTAGCTCCTGTGATGTTGTGGTCCCTTGTGGCGTTGCTGTGCTCACTTGGACAAGCACCGCTTCCGGTTCTGCGAGGCACGCCAGACGGCGACCCTCCGATCGATCCAATAGCACTCGCCTTCCAGGCCCCCGTTAGGGCAGGTGGCGTTCAAGAGGGGGCGAGCAGTGGGCGCTCCAGCCCCTCGCACAGGGGTCGCGGATGGCCGCGTTGCACTCCTGGGGACTGGTGGCTCACTCAGAGCTGCTGGCACTCGTGTGTTCCAACAGTCGCGAGATCTTCTGGTGTTACCTGGACGTGCTTGCATCGACCGGGGTGGCTGTCCCTCTTCGCCGAGAGTCGAAGGCGCCGACCCCGTTCCGGCGGCACGGCCGACCGCGTGCACTCGCTGACCAATTCAGAGAAATGCTGCCCCGTTCTCAGGGTGGGTCGCGCTTTCGCACGGTCCCTTTTTACCGTCTTGATGGCTGGAGCTTTACTTGCGATGAGAAACGGGACGGTGGGTCGAGCAGTAAGGCACCGCGGGCCGGGTTCTCGAGTGGCTTTCTTCATTCACCGTCCATGCACCGGCCGCTCCCATCACTGTGACGTGCGTGGATGGTTCCCGCTGATTCTATGAGAGATTGGAATGCCTCACCCACTCGCTGGCCAGCGCGTTGCTTGTTGCCGTGTCTTGTCGTGCTGCTGTTACGGATATCTTTTCTCGGGCTTTTCCATGCCTCACTGCACCGCGACGACTGCCACCCCATTACGCACTCCCTTAATCCCCAAACAGGGCGTAAACAAGGAACGCAGCTCCCATTTTCCGTGGCCCCGCTCTCATTTCGCGTTACAGCATCCCACTTGTACGTTCAGCGCTTCGCCGTTACAGTAAGAGTGTGCCAACGCTCTTATCGTCTTCTTTTCCGCTGGCTTTCAGTCTCTTTGTTCTGCCTACGCCTACGCCTACCGTCTGTATATGATGTGGAAATGGCCCTGTTATCGGTGGCGCCTTTAAGGCAAGATGGGACTTGATGGTTGCGAGCACGCTTCTGACTTTGGTGTCACTGTCGTATGCCACGTTCCTGCTGCCCTGCTTGTCGCTATTGCAACTGGCTGCGTTGCATGCTCAACGGATTTCAGCGTGTTTCTGATTCATTGTAGGCCTTCAGACTGCTGTCGTATCGCCAAACAGTTGCAACCGAGACATGTTCCTCTTCGTGAGCAGCAAGACCGCCAGACCATTGCTCCTCTTTCCAACCTCGTTTCTCCTCGTCAAGGGGGATGGACTTGTGCTTTTTTTGGCGCAAGGGTTGCCCTTCTTCGGGCTGCGCGTGCCGGTGGCAAGGCGAGGCGGCGGAGAGAGCACATCACTTAGGGAGAGGCTGCCAGGGGAGAGCTGGAGGACGGCCATCAATTTTCAGCTCGGGTCGGGGGGGGGGAGGGAACGACCGGGTCAGGGACGTCTGCTGGTGAAAGTGAGCGAGGAGAAGAAGTGATAGGGATGAACCTGTATGTACAAGAAGAACAGATGGACTGAGTTGCCAGCTGCGTGCCTTGCGCCTTGCCAAAAGCCGCTCACAGGCATCGCGCGCACCCTGCCCTTGTGACCCGTCTGTGTTGTTGACAAAACCCTTTGGTGCTCTTCACTTGGCAATCACCCACATCCTCTCACACCACAAAATCACCGCGTCCCTCGCACCCGTCACCCCCAGACACATCACGCTGCCGGCGACGCGGAACGTCGTCGCAGAGTACTATGTACTTCTCCGCGGTGCTGCCCATCATCCGAGAGCGCTGCTTCGTGAGAGTGCGCCCCGGTCGAGAAAACACGCGCTCCGATGTCACACTAGTCGCAGGGATAGATAACAAGTAGCGGGCTCCCAAAGCAACGCGGGGGAAAGCCTTCTCATGCACGCGCCACAAGGAAAACGCAGTGGCTTCAGGGTCAGACGTAACGGCTCAGGCCAGGGAAGCCTCCCACTCTGCCTCCAATGCAAGAGAAGAACGCGAGGACACTCGACTCGACCGAACATCTCCCCCCGGCTGCTCATCCACCCCAGTTGCAAAGGACCGCAAACGTCTACAAATAAAGCGTGGACGTTTGGTTGGCGGACTGATGCTACCATCCGGTGGGAGCGGCGTCGGGGTGACTTTCTCGGATTCCGCCCGCTCCACCATCCGCTTCATGACCGCGAGGGCGCTGGCCCGTGCCAACGCAGCCGTCCCCGGTTTGTTTCCAAACGTGAATGTCTTGGTGAAAGGGTTGCACAGCACAGCCGCCAGCCGGACGCAAGACCAATCGGGATTGGAGCCACGGAGGTGCTCCTTCTCGCGCCGCGCTTGCATGTCTCTCAGAACAACACGCTTGAGTGTGGTGCCCTCTTCGCAGTCACAGACCACAGGCGCCCCAATATCCGGCAGGTACCAAACCACGGTCTCCTCCATGCCACTAGCCGCCGCCGTCTCCTACCCGAGGCTCGCAGATGCGCTCTCTAGTACCGCCCCAAATTCGATGATCGGAATGAAGCCGCCTGCTCCATACTGTTGGGGAATTCGACCCGCTTCTTGGAGCTACTGACAGTTGCATGGTGGTACAATGAAGACAGCGCGAAGGGGCTAGCGGCACCCACGAGCACAAAGCGGCGCTCCATTGCCACCCTTGATCCCCAGCGCGTCAGGAAGTCTTGACACAAGCTTGGTGGCCGGCACCGGCTCGCGCTCCGCGGCGGGAGAGAGGAGGGCTTCCTCTCGCTCAACTGAAACCCGCAGCGCCTCCGAAAAGTTAGAGCTGTTCCGGCATAGCTCGGCCACCTGGCGCACGTTCTTAAGCATGGATCTCAGCGTGGGCGTGAACAAACCGGCCCGTACGGAGAGTTGAAGAGTGTGGGTGGCGCACCGCCCGTGCTGCCACAAAAACGAGGCGTCCCCCGTCTGAGTTGGAGTCGCACCACGAGGGGGGAAGGCGTCGGTAATGGCGGTGCAAAGAGCATCTGCCCGCGCCTCGGCCTCCACGGAGGCGTCCAGACCATCGCCCGAGAGAGTATCTGGCGCATGGGAGGTCTCCCCGGATTCAGAACCGACGTCCTCCACGTCAGCTACATCGCCCCCTTGTTCTTCGTCAGATTCCTCGCTCAATTCACTTGCTCCGACCGGTCCGTCCGTTAGCCTGGGCCAAATTTCAGCACCCCCAGTGGCGTCGCCGAACCGCTTGGCATCAGCTGTGTCGGATGTGATGCCCGCGTCCCCTGAAAAGGTCCCACCCCGACCTCCATCCACCATGCAGCCGCGCGGACCATCTCCCCGCACTGTCTTCCCCAGCACGCGGCCTGAAAGCACGCAATTGCTGGCCCCGTTGGTCCGCACGACCCCCACCTTGATACCGAGACCAAACTGGGAAGCTACCTTCAGCAAGAAGATGGCAACTGCCGCCGCCATGTGGCGCCCGCTTACGACGGAGCACCGCAGCACGCGGGTCCACAGCCCCCAATCGTCAGCAAGCCACGAAACCGCAAAAGAGCGGAACGGCTCATTGGCCAGCGACGTCCATATGTCGGTGTTTACATGACACACAGACACGCAATCGAGTGCCGCCCGTGCTTCGTCGTGTAGCACCTGGAAGCGGGATGACGTGGCGCGCGAGAGTGTGGATCGGGAGAGCGTCGTCAGGCGGGGATTGGCTGCAGAGATCATGGCAACGTAGCTGGGGTCCTCCACGGGCGACTCGGGGCTGAGCGAGGAGATGAACATGTCGACTTAGCTGGAGTAGAATGCCCGCTGCGTGGAATGGTGTCGTGAGTACGGCTTGGGGGGTGCTCGGAAATATGTAGAGATCAGACCTTTCTCCGACCGAACTCCTTGTCCCCGCCCCGTGGAGGATGCGTGACCACGAGAGGGCGACTCCTCTATTCCGTAGCAATCTTTGAGATGACGGTTCAGGTTGGTGGGCCCGCCATCGTACACCACTTGGACAGTAGGGTGACCACAGTGGTCTTTGTGGACACACACGAAGATGCGCCTGTCCATATACCCGGTGCTGTTGTACTCGGCCACGAAGTAGTTGTACGCCGGTCTTTCTTGCTTCCCGGAGGAACAGGACCCCAGGTGCATCCGGACGGGGGGTGCCACGTTTATTGCGGGGCCAGTGGAAGACCTTCCGGCCTTTCCGTCCACGCGGCACCGTCAGCAGTAACATCGCCACTCGACAACGAGGATGCAGATGGCTGGAGCTGGGATGCAATAATGGGGGGGGGTAGGGGAGAAGGAGCAACGACAGGAGCCATGGCGCTCACACAAAACAGCGGCGACGCAGCGATGGCCAATACAAGAAAGAAGAGGCGGCAAGGCAGCAAGGATGTGACGATGCGCCCGTGATACGCTCGGGGCGCGGCGATGGCGCCAACCTTTTCGTACTGTGGTGAACTCGAAGGCCGCCCCTACTGATGGATTACGCTGGAACCGGTTTATCCAGTTTTTCTCTTCAAAAACTGGATGTCGCCAGTTTTTATAAGAATGCCAGTTGAAACCGGTTAAAACAGGTGTCGAAAAACAGGTTGCACAACCCTACTACCGACGTTGATCGTCGGGAAAGTGGGGCGCATACTAGACGTGTACTAAGACGCGTACTAGAGCAATTTTCAGGTACTACAGGCCCGAGTTCCTTACTGGAATCAATTCGCAGGTGAAATGGAGCAGGGGCCGAAAGGGGGGGGCCGAACGCAGGTCATCTGGCGGGGGGGGGGGGGGGGGGTCCAGAACGCGGGCTACAAGTCCCCCATGCTGTCTCCGGTGGTGTGTACCAGATAAATCGGGCCATATTCGTGGGCTTGTAGCCCCTGCTGAAGCAGGATACAAGTGACGTGCACACAAGGAAATCAGGTGTGTCGTCGTCGTTTCGGAGCGTGCAAGGGCCGGTCAGGACGGGTTGTCACACATCAGACTGTGTAGGGCGTCGCTGCACTGCTAGCAGCCACCAGCGTTCAGCACGTATCAAAACGAGCAACGAAGGTGGATATCGGTCAGATTTCAGTTCGAAAAGCTATCGTTGCCCAATCCGATACTTGCCCACAGCTTGATGACGCAGCATTGCTGTCGAGAGCTGACAGGGGGGCTATCTCTGTGTTCCATGGAACGCATCACGTATGAGTCGCAAACGACAGCGCGCCGCTGCACACTGAGTCGAAAAAGGCTGGGTGGACAGCGCACAATGTGCCCTCTCGGTGCGTCTGAGAGGGTAGAAAAACAGGTCGCTCGCGTCATAAGAGCCATCATGACCGTGAGGGCGGCGTCTCTGAGGCTTCGCCACAGGTCTTCGAGTCGGGTCCAGACCGACGCCCTCGCCTACCCTCCTGGCGTCGTCCGACGCCCCCCCGGCGTCGCCGTCGTTCGCCACCCTCTCGATCCGTCTCCGATCTGTCGCAGGCTCCTCGGTACTTGCCATGAAGCGAGTGCTTCGTCGTGCAGCTGCTGAGAGTGATAAAATCAGTGGTTTGTTGTACCTGCGGACTTGGTGGGTGCCGGTGCGGGTCTTGCGGACGTACTGAGTTTTTGTACCTGACCCGCGTCTCGCGTCTGCGTGTTCTTCATCGATCTCTTTGCTTCTCGTGACTGGCTGCGAGTTTAACTCTTTCTATCCTTTCTGCGTTCGACGCTGGTCTACTCGTTTCTATTTCATTGACGCGCTCAGCAGGACACGCGGGGGTCCAGCATACGATCAAGCCGGGGCGGTGTGACCTCTTCTTTAGTTATGTATTCTTGGTCCTTTTTTCTGGCCTGGACTCTGTTTGACATGTTATGCAGTGATTGCAGAGGAAGCGCAGCCAAAGAATAAACGCATGAGACGAGGCATAAACGGCCCCCCCGCAGAGCAGCAAGCAACCTCACGACAGCCCGCAAGGGAAGGGTGATAGATCGCCGTTTGTAGGTGCCGCGTTACGCTTCTTGATCGTGGGATGCCCTGCGAGCACTACGTGTCCCCACCCAGCGCCGGAAAGACCCGCGCGTACGCGATGTCTGAGCAGTGTCGGTGCCGTGGGGTGGCAGTCAGGCGCGTTGTGGGCGCAGTGTAGTCCTATACAGGGCGCGTGCAGAGGAGCGCCGCGGTCTAAAATGCGAATATCGTTTCTATATTGCATTGGAAAATTTGCAGTGTGAAGGGGGGTCGAATATGGTCTAGTACACGCCTTTTTATCCTGTACTGGAGGCCTTTGGAGGCAATTTGACAATTGTGGGTCCCGGCGCCAGTACAGTCTTTCTCCAGTGCTGTCCACCCTTTCTGTCGCCTGACAGACTCCCAAGTAGCCCTCTTTTTTCGTGCAGAAGACTGAAGAATCGCCCTTCCTGGCAGTGCAAAGCTGTCTCGTTCGTATCCAGGGGTGGATAGTAAAGGAACCTACAGGAATGGAGAAAGACTGTACAGAAAAATAGCATGTGCCCCACTTTCGCGACGATCGTAGCTCGGGATCGATACCGATGCCGGCCCACAACATTGTGATCAGAGCCGATTCCGGTCGACCGCCGCTCACGTAAACAGCAGGTGCTATACAATCAGGTGCTTTACGATCGATCGATGACTGTAAAGCACTCCTGGGGCGTGTCTACGAGCACGCCCAACGCGTGCTCACCAACCCTATCCTGCTCCCGACGGGGGGCAATCTGTGTATTTTTAGTCTTATTGTTGCTTTTCTTCCCTGTTTCGCAGAAGAGTTTGAAGCCAAGTACACGAGGGAGCATGACACCTGTCACAATGAAATGCCGACAGAGCGATCGATTCACGCACCCTATTGGCCTTGTTCATATGGAGGACTTGTTTTGACTGTACTCCGTATAATTATGTTGTCCGATTTGTATCCGGCATACCTTGGGAGCATTGGCGTCGTCGAGGCCCAATCGTGGCGGCGACGCCGTGACGTCGCCGCGCGTGACTCCGCCGCGCACCTGTGTCTAGCTCGACCATACCGTCACCGCCCCATCCAAGTTAGCTACACTTGTGGGCACCCTTGCTTCCCGGTTTGCGGTGTATCGAGACGATGGGTATGTTGATCATTCTGCGTGGCGGCACCACCGGGACGTGCTGCTTTCCAGCCGTGTTGTCAGGTTGTGCTGCCGCAGTCGCAGAGTGCTGTGCGTTTTCGTCGTGGGCTCACCGCTGACATCCGCGCTTCCCTGCTTGTTTCTTTTTCGTTTTGTCGCTTTCTGGTTCTGTCTGTCTTCCCGATGCGCAGCGCAGGTTAAAGCCTCGGAGCTGCGGCAGAAGACCAAGGCCGACTTGACGAAGCAGCTGGTACGTTCGCCTCCTTGATGTGTGCGCTTGTGGTGCGGCCGGTAAACGGCGTTTGAATTGTCGTCCTGGCGTTTTTGCCATTGGTCGATGACTGTGCTTAGCGCCGTGGAGCCGCCTTGTTTGCTGTGGTCGTCCGCTGCCTCGCTAGCTGTGGTCGCCCACCACCTCCATGGCTGTGCGCACCGGTCGCTTTGCTGGCTGTGAGCATCTACTGCCTTGCCTGCTGCGGTGGGCACACTCTGCCCGCAACGCGTGCGATGTGGCGAGCGTGCGAAATGCGGGTGCCGCTGTCTTATCTGCCGTGTTAAGGAGGCGGGCGACAGGACGTCGTGCTCGATCGCCATCCGCGAGGGGACGGTGTGCTGATGCGTCGTCCTTCTTCCATTCCCCTGCCTCGGTTGTTACTACAGGATGACCTCAAGCAAGAGCTCGGTCAGCTGCGCGTGGCGAAGGTGACTGGCGGCGCTGCGTCCAAGATCTCGAAGATGTACGTTTCGGTTTCGCTTCTCATCCGCGTGTTTACTCGTGTGTGCGCTTTGCGCTTTTTTTGCGCTACGTGCGCTTTGTTTCTTGGTTGCGCGTTGTTTCTTGGTCCCGCCTCTCGCGCCTTCGACAGTCGTGGATTCTGACCCGTCCGATTTGCTCCCCTCACCGTTCACGGCCTCTTGCGTCCTTCTGCCTGTTTCCCCGGTCGCCCCTCCCCTCGCGCAGTAAGGAGGTCCGCAAGTCCATTGCCCGCGTGCTCACCGTCATTTCTCAGACGCAGCGCAAGGCCCTTCGCAGGTACTACGAGAACAAGAAGTACCTGCCGCTCGACCTGCGGCCGAAGAAGACCCGCGCCATCCGCCGCCGCCTCACCAAGCACGAGTTGAGCTTGAAGACGACCAAGCAGATTAAGAAGGACGCGGCGTTCCCCAAGCGCAAGTACGCCGTGACCGCGTAGGGTGGGATATCAAGCCGTGTCTTTTTGTTTTCTTTCTTGGATTAGCATTGTGGCCACCCTTCCCAAAAGAGTTGAGGGTGACGCCCTTGCGCCACAACCGCCATTACGCATAGACGCGCGTGGGCGCTGCCGCGCCGAAACAGGTGTGCCGTGCCGCACGCGGGACTTTCCAGCCTTTCACACGAGGGTGTCGCCGGTCATGCGCGCGCGGGGGGTGGTCCCCGCCGCCCCCGCCCCCCGTCGCAAACGCCCGGCCGCAGCGTGCCGCCGGCACCCCCCCCGACGCCTGCCCCCACTCAGCTCCCGCGCAGTTGCAGCAGCGGCTCGTCGCCCGCCCGCACGCGCGCCCGCAACGCGGCGAGGCGGCGCACCCACGCGTCGCCCCGGCCCTCGAGCGTCACGGTGCGGTCGCCCGGCGGCCCCCCCCCGTCGCCCGCATCGTCTTCAAACCCCCAGTCGACGATTTGGGACGCCTCCAGCGGCGCCCCCGCCACGCGCGCCCCGCCGGCGGCCGCCGCCGCCGCCGCCGCCGCCACGCCCGCCGCGCCCGCCCCAACGTCGACGGCCACGTCGAGGCGGGCGGCCGGCGTCAGCGCGTCGCCCAGCCGGTCGGGCCACTCAATCAGCGCCACGCACCCGCCATACACCTCGTCCCAGTCGACAAAAGCGCGGCTGTCGGCCGACGGGAGGCGCCACAAGTCCATGTGGTGCACCCGCCCGCCGGGGATGGGGGGCGCCGGCGGGGCGCCCGCGGGCGCCGCCCCGCCCCCGCCGTCGCCGCCGCCGCCCGCACCGCCGTCGCCGCCGCCGCCCGCCGTGTACACATTGTCGAGCAAGTAGGTTGGCGACGTGACGGGCAGGCGCGGCGCGCCGACAAAGGCGCGCACGTAGCCGCGGGCGAGGGTGGTTTTCCCACCCCCGAGGGGCCCCCGCAGGAGGAGCACGTCGCCAATGGTGGCGGCCGCCGCGAGCAACGCGCCGACGCGCTCGGTGGCGGCGGCGGTGGGCACCGCAAGCGTCACGGCGGCGCGGGGGAGGCTGTCGGGCGGCGGCGCGGCGGCGGCGCCGTCGGCCGTCGCTGTGCCCGTGGGGGGGGGG
>Ga0209093_1000553_pt1 | contig 20596 bp, 30 predicted proteins | sample SidtaG_4_FD_187450 | JGI IMG/M metagenome (GOLD analysis project Ga0209093, IMG submission 187450) | Marine algal microbial communities from Sidmouth, United Kingdom - Sidmouth_Male1 metaG (SPAdes) (version 2) | ecosystem: Host-associated > Algae > Red algae > Unclassified | place: Sidmouth... | reverse complement strand
CTTCCTCCCGAGCGCCGAAATGCCGGCGGACGGGCTCACTAAGCCGCTGCCGTCGCCGGCGTTCACGGCTTTCCGGGCTGCTGTCGGGGTTGGTGAAGACCTGGGCGCGGTTGCGCGGGGCGCCGATCTTGGCGACCCCCACTTGGGGGAGTGCTGAGACGCCATGGCGCCGCTGGAGGCGGCCAGTGGCGCCGCGCGGGTTTCGCGGCAGCGACCTCCGTCGACGTTGCTGCGGGCCGGAGTGGGCCGTGGACGGTTGCGGTACCATCCACTTGCGTAAGGCCGGCATTGGAACGCGTTTGCGCGGGGCGCCGACTCGGGGGACGGCGGGTTGGGACCGTCCTGGGGCGCTGCGGCGCCACTGGGGACGTCCAGTGGTGCAGCCGCGGGTTCGCGGTGGTCGGTTTTGTCGATTTTGGCGCAAGTCGATTTTGGCCGTACCAGTAGGCCTATTGGTTTTCGGGTCGAGCCGATTTCGGCTAAGTCGATGAGCCGGGGTTTCCGACCACACTTTGACGGGCCGCCGACGAGCCGGATCGTCTCCGGTCGAGGCGGCACCTAGTGCGCTGTACTGTACTGATGGGGGAGGTGGGCGATCATGCGAGCCAGTGCAACGGCGGGCATGTCGGCGGTCTTGGCGGCGGCCGTGACGGTCCCAGAGATAACGATTGTGGCAATCAGGACGGATCCGGTGCCGACGTCGACGATGCTCGCCTCCCCCTCATCAATGGTGACCAAGGTGGTGACGGTGATCGTGCCGCCCTTTCCCGACCGGCGGCAGGCGTCGCCCCTCCGGTTTCTGCGGGCGTCGCCCCTGCAGTTGTGGATGGCGCCACTGCTGGCGATGACATGATCGCCGAAGCATCCTCGACGCACGATGGGGCAACGTCCGCCGACGGCTCCCAGGTCGGTGGCTTCAGCGCGGCTCTCCGTCGACGAGCGTCCAGTCGCGTTCCTCGCCCTCCGCTCGCTTCGGGTGCCCCTGGGACGCCAAGGCGTCGGGTTCAATCGACGACAAAAACAGATCAGCTGCCGTTTGAGGAGGAGGTGCTGGTCGATTTCTACACCACGGAGCTGCAGGTGGCAGTGGGAATGACCGCGCGGATGGGAGGGGCTGCAGCCGTAACCGCCGCCTGCCTTTACGGCGCACAGGTGCTCATCGTCCTGGAGGCCTACGACCCGATCGTCACGTAGACGACGTACACCGGCGGCATCTTGCTGTGCTGTGCAGCTGCTAGGGTGTCCTTGGCGGCAGCCGCTCGTTGTTAACCGGCTTGGCGATGGAGTACGCCGCCATGCAAGCGGAACTGGGGCGTAGCTGCTCTTGCCGGCATGCGACGGCGCTGCTGCGCGCCTACGAGGCGTTGGTGTACAGCGCCGGGTCGTTCACCTTGGCAGAATTTCTTACGACCTTCCCGACGCTGCGTGGCTCGATTGATCGAGAGCGCAGTGACTGTGCACCGGTGTCTACGATCACCTACGAAGGCATGCAGGCCGGTAGGCGCCAAAACGTGCCGATCTACGTGGTGTTTTACGACGGCACGTGGACGGCCGTGGTCATCCGCCCATCAAGCAACAAGTTCAAGCCCGCAACCCGCGTCCAATTGTCGTGCAAGTCACGGCCTTGGGGCCGTATCCATGCCAAAGCGGTGAATAAGTTGACGCGGGTGGACGCGGCGTCCAAGGAGGTACGTGCCGAGATGGCCAGGGAGGATGCTCTGCCACTGGTCCCCGACGGCATCCTCAACGAGCAGGAAGCCGCTGAGGCAGCGTCTGCGGCCACCCGCCGACCCGCCGCCGCCACTGCCGCTGCCGCATCTCCCAAACCCCCTCAACCACGCCGGGCAAGGAACATGTTTCCGTGATCGACCGAGGTCGCGCTGTGCGACGCCTACAGCGCCGCCGTCGACCAACTCCGACGAGAGCAGCGGCTCAGACGGCTGGACCACGTACACGTGGAGCCGTCGTGCCTTATTTGTGTGGAACCGGCTCGCGGCTGCCAATTCAAGTCGTTTTCAGCTGACCTCTACACGATGCGCGGGCGCCTGGGGGTCGTGGTGGGCTCGTGGATGTGCTCTAACGGCCACCTCGTCGAGTATGACGGCGCTCAGGACGGATTATGTTTGGCCATCCCGAGATCGTTTACACGCGCGTCTTTCTCGACTCGGTGATGGGGGTTTGTGTCATTGCTCGGTCAACGATGGCAGCGGCGGCGGAGTACCTCACAAGTGTCTTGCGCAACACGGGCGCCTACCGGGACGGGGAGAACGGCCAGGCGAGGCAGCAGGTGTCCAGCGCCGTCGGCGAGTTCTCCGAGACGCTCGTCATTCCCGTCGTCGCCTTCACTTACAAGGACTGCGGGGAGGACGAGGCCACGGGCGGGCGATTCAACTTCGTGGTGGGCGAAGGGCAGATCTTTGCTGTCTTGCAGCAGTACATTATGCCCATGCTGCGGCCGGTAATGGACGCTCCGCGGGCGGACATGGCGATCACGTACGCGTGCGGCGTAAAAAACGCCACAGTGCGGGCGGTGATCCGCCACCGTATCCGATCGGGCGCGATGGACGCGGTCGCCGTCACGTCGGAGGAGGCGCTCAAGTTTCGTCCCTTTGCGGCGATGATGGACGGTGTGCCGCCCGCGCCGCCACCGGCGCCGACGGAGGAGAGCCGCGGCGTGCGCACCGGGGTCGAGCAGGAGAAGGCGCTGTTGTGGGCGGAAAGCACCCTCTTACACAAGTTCTTCATTGTGCGCAAAGTGCACTCGACCACAGCCGTCACCGCCACTGACGCCGCGCGCGACACAGACGGGGGGGCGCTGTCTGACTCGAGCGAGGAAGGCAGCGTGGTGGAAATGCTGAGCGTTGGCCATGGCGCCGACAACAGCGGCGATTCGTCGGGCAGCGCCTCTGAGTACTCCAGCGTTGACTTGGAGCAGTCGGCGGGCGATAGCGGCAGCAGCTCGGAGATGGACGTTGACGCCCAGCACCTCGACGTGGGCCTCGAGGCTCTGACGATTGAGGTGGCTACCGGGAGCGCCGCCTCTCTCACGTCGCCAGCTCAAGCCGGTGACGGCTCAGATGGTTCTCCCCCTGCTGCGAGCAGCGCCGACGGTGCGGAGGCCGAGTCGGGAGACGCCGACGGCGTGGACAGCGAGGCCGGCGGCGCTGACGACGCGGGCGCCAAGGTGGGCGCCCATGATGTCTCGAGCGGCGAGGCGGGCGCCGCCAATGACGTCTGAAGCGGCGAGGTGGGCGCCGCCGGCGAGATGGTCGAGGTCGAGTCCTGCATGGCGACCGTGCCGAGCACGGTGGACCGGTGGGTCGTGCCGCTGGCATCGGTTGAGGACACAGGTTTGGAGGCCGAGAGCGATGACCCCGTCGCCGTTGACGCAACCGACCCCGCCTCGCCGTTGACCTAGCGTGCTTTGCGCGCTACCAGCCAGGCGGCGAAGAAGCGACGGACGCTGAGCCTCTTCCCGATTGTGATGGTGGGGAATATCCCCATTGTGCACTCGACTATCAAGCGGCTACTGCCCTACAACTGGCTGAACGAAGAGGCCATTAACTGCCAGGTCACCCTTAGGGAGGCCCGAAACGACCGTACCGTGGCGGCCAACCCGTCGGCACCAGGGGCTTATGAATCTGCCGATTTTCGGCCCACTCTGATTTCCTCAGCATTGGCATTTTTTGAGTCAGATAAGAGTTTTGACGCAACTTCGTGATTACGGATAGGATATATATCCGGAACTAAAATCTGTAAGATATGAATATGAATAGGGCTTCTAATCGGAATACACCCGATTCTGCAACATCTACGTCAGATAAGAAGTACTTGCGCTGCTGACTGCCAAGAAATAACGAAGAGCGGGTTGTGGTGGAACGTGTGAACGCGACCTATGCGAGACCATGACACGCTCGGGACAGCGATTGCCAGGCAAGATGCGCAAGCATCGTTGCCCATCTCGCTATCTTAGTTAACGTGCACGCAGGAGAAGCGTTCCGAGTCGTACCGGCCGCCCGTCAGCTGCCACGTGCGACAAAAGACTAAAAATCGCCCAGATTGTCAATCACCTTCGCCGTCGACGATGTGCCCTGAGTTGGCTCACTGCTATCCAGTATGTGTCGAACATATTACTGCGTGTCTCGTGCCGGCTTCGAGTGTTCGGAGCTGCTGGGCGAGTCACGTTACCTGAGGCAGTGGGTTGCCTTCGTTTGAAGACTAGGAAGTCGTTGTACTTTCGTTTATCGCTTCAGAGCCATTAACGGCGCTGTGCCATTCAGATAAGAGTACGCATATTCGGGCTTGTTCTTCCGGAATCTGAGTCTATCCGAGTATATCTATCCAGTATATCAGAGTGCCATTTATTCACGTCAGCCCCTGGTCGGCACCCGAGCACTACCATTTCAAAACCTTCGTCTACACCAAGCTGCGGCACGAGGGCGAGTACTCCTACCACGTGGTGCAGCGGTGGACCAAGAACGTTGACGTGCTCGCGATGGACACGATCTTCATGCCGGTGAACATCTCGACGACGCACTGGAGCTTGGTGGTGGTGGAGAAGGGGCCTGGTACCGTCCGCGTCTACGACTCATTCGCGGCAGAGTACCTGGTCGTGACGGACAGAATCGAAAGGTGGCTCATCGACGAGGCCGACTTCTACGGCTCCGAGACGCAACCGTAGACGGTGGAGCACACTAAGTGCCGCTTGCAAGAAAACTGTGACGATTTTGGGGTCTTCACGATCAAGAACATGGACTATGTCTCCCGGGGTTTGGACGTCAACACCATGACGAGGAGCACCGCGTACTACCGTCGCCGCATTGCGGCTGAGCTTCTTTCGGAAACCATTGGCGGAACTGGCTGATGGGCGAGGCCGAGAGCAAGCGTGCAGGGGGGGGGTCAGCTTCTCTTTTTGTACGTTTCTCTTTCCTTTTCGTGCTCATAGTCTTCTCTACATAACGGCTTTTGTCCAGGTGGTCCTTGGAGGACGCTGTCGAGTCCTTTGTTTTTCCGTTCACATACCGTGGGTCCCGCCATCGCGGTGGGGCTTTACTGGCGAGAGGCACGCGGTTTGGTGATTTTGCCCTACCTCTTGCGGGTCACCACGGCACGCCTTCTTCGCTGTTCTTGCTACTTTCCGTGTTGGGGGAGGTTGAACACAAAGTGCATACCCTTGCGCTCGGGCCAGTGCATGTAATCAGTTGGCTTGCTCGGCCATAGCGCAGGTTCTTTGACTTACACGGATCGCGGATGGCCGTCTTGCTCGCGCTCGCAGCACGCCGCAACAATGCGAAGACTGCCAAGGATTCACAAGGGGGCAACATTTTATCACTGTTAAAGACAGTCGATGTCTTTTGCGTAACTGCGTTGCGCTCGTGTGTACAGCGCATGATGCCTGCCTGGCGTGACACACGTGCAGGCGTAGGGAGGTCTCAACATGGCACATTTACTGCATGATCGAATCCCGATACAATACAAACGTAGCGCGCCAGAATTTCGAGTTATTCGAGTATATCTGCCGCTGCTCGTCCAGCTCTGCTGCTCCCGGACGCCTGAATCGGGCTCCTGGAACATCCGCGGGAAGCGCCTCCAGCAGGCACCTGCGGAACAGGACCTGACAAACAGCAACGCCAAATGCCCATCTCCCGCTCACGGCGGGCAGCCAAGCGACGTGGCCCTCCAATTTCCCGCCCCCTCTTGCGTCCGACCCGTTCGTGACACTCCCTTCCAGCCTCTACCGACGCTCATGGCCGACGTCCGTCGACCGGCTCCGCCATTATGGTCGAACCGGCACGGCGCGACAGCCCGCCACTCCCTGTCTGCCCGTGTCTGTGGGCTGCCCTCGAGTGCTGCGCTTGCGTGCGACTGTCAATAGCGCAGGGCACACGAGTGCGGGTCATGACTGCCTGTGTGCCCCCCTCTGTGAACGCTTCCATGGGGGGGGTTCTCCCCGCCCCGCGCGCTTTTGCCGTTTGTGCTGCCCACCTTTCTCCAACCGTCATCCACCGCGCACCTGTTGAGCAGTAGTGTTGCGGCGTCCGTCGCAACGTGAGCCCGCCACCATCGTTTCTGCACCAGCACCCCCCCCCGTACGTTCTCGACCGTGGAAGCCCGCCTCTCTGGTGCCCTCCGTCGGCTCCTTGATGGGCGCCCCTCCTCGAGCACGAGCCGTGGACGCCTCGGCCGCCGCCAAAACCAACGACATGGCGGCGATCGACGGCGGCTCTTTTGCTGAAGGCGTGTCGCTCCCCGAGGCCTCGGCGATTCTCGCGGCCGCGCCGCTCGTCGCCGTCGCTGGCTCGTCAACCGTCGCGGCGGTGGCGGGCGCGGCTGTTTGCTCGGCCCAGCTCATGACCGTGACGGGACCAGCCGGTTCCAACGAAGCGGACGGCGCTGTGGGATCGACGGGCAGCACTGAGCGTGTGGAAGTGCTGCAGGAGGGCAACACGGCGGCAGAAGAGACGCAGACGAGTGCCAAGGTGCTTTTTCCTCCCAGAAGGCCGGACGTGCTGCAAGACTCGGCGGTCGGAGATGTGCCGTGCGTGACGGACGTGCCATGAGTCGGGTCCGCCCACCTGGTAGAGGACGGGGGAGCTGCGCCGGTTGATGACACTGTGTCGGTGTTGGCTCTTGCTTCGGTTTGCGGCGCCGGACCGTCGGCCTGCTTTTCGCAGGACTACGAGCGCGAGCCGACGCCGGCGGACCGGGCGGCGAGGCAAGAGCTGCGCGACTCGGACGAGGCGGCGGCGTACGTGGAGTCGGTCGTCGGCGCCGAGATTGCGCGAGCCGTGGGGCCCCACAACGAGCACAAGCTGCCGACCGCTGACGAGGCGGCCGCCAACAGGCTGCTCCACTCGGAAGAGGCAGCGGCGTACGGGGACTTGGTCGTCCGCGCCGAGTTCGCGCCCGCCTTGAAGGCCAAATACAACCACGAGCCGCGGCATGCGCACGTGGCGGAGGCGAAAACCCTGCCCGGCTCGGAAGAGGCGGCGGCGTACGTGCAGTCGGTCGTCGGCGCCGAGATTGCGCAAGCCGTGCGGCCCCGCAACGTGCACGAGTTGCCTCTTGCGCATGAGGCGGCGGTCAACGCGCTTCCCTACTCGGACCAGGCGGCGGCGTACGGGGACTTGGTCTTCGGCGCCGAGTTCGCGCCCGCCTTTGAGTCCAACCACCAGCGCGAGCCGTTGCCTGCCGCGCACGAGGCGGCGGCGAGCACCCTGCCAGACTCGGACGAGGCGGTGGCATACGTGCAGTCGGTCGTCGGCGCCGAGCTTGCGGGAGCCTTGAGGCCTCAGAACGAGAACGAGCCGCCGCCCGCGGACGAGGCCGGCGGCGATCGCGCTGCCCGACTTGAACGAAGCGGCCGCGTACGGGGAGTTGAGTTTCGGCGCCGAGTTTGCGCCCAACTTCGAGCCTGGGTACGAGCGCGAGGCGCCGCCCGCTGACCAGACCGCGGCGCATGAGCTGCCCCCCCCGGAGGAGTTGAATGAGGTGTTGTGTTTGTGCGAGGACATTTTCCCTGAGACTGACGACGAAGACGTGGACAAGGACGGCTGGATGACCTTGCGGACGTTCGTGGCTGCCATGCTGGCCGAGCCAGTGCTCAAAATCGTCGGCGGCTGCGACCTCATCGACGTCGAGGTGCTGGCGCGGTCGCTCATCGCTCGGGAGCCCAGCACCGAGTGGATCCAGCTCGCGCCGTGCGTGACGCCCGCGGTGTTCTTGTGGCAGTTTCTTTTTTTGTCCGCAAGTACATGGATGCGCAGCCCGACCTATGCCAAGCCGTCAGCGAGCTGATCCTGTCCTGCGTCTTGGCGGAGGAGGAGACAATGGCGCGGTGGGAAGCCAAGGCCAAGCCAGCTGCCAAAGCGTCCCGAGACAAGTGGGAGCCCGGGGACGCGGCCGTCTACCAGGAGTGGCTGCAGTCCATTGGCGTCAGGCCGGCCGTCACCCATGTCGTCTCCGGGCCGGCGTCGAAGGACCGCGTCGTGGAGCAAGCGAACGAGCTGCGGACGGGCCAGTCGCGGCTGGGCTGGCCCCTGCTTCACGCTTTTACTGAGGATTCGACGGCGGAGCGGCAGCGGCTCAAGGCCGTGGACAAGCGGGAGGGCAAGAAAGAAGACAAGGCCAAGAAAAAGGAGGTCAAGGCGTGGGACGGGGACGACTGCCGGCATGACTTTCCCGTCAGCGTGCTGAGGGCGCCGGGTGTTGTGACGTTTGTCTGTGGGTGTGACTATATCATTGGTCTTGAGCTGCTACGCGAAACAGAGCGCCCCGCGCATGTCGTCGCGGCTCTCGTGCAGCGTTTCAAAAAAGCTCCCTCGGGTCGTATACTTTGTCACTGCTTGTCAAGCTCAGCGGAATGCCCTGCGGCGTGTGCCTTGGCTGATGGACGGGGCGTGCACGGCATGGTTCATCGATCGTTCCCATAGATGCAATCACACCTGCTCGCCGGTCTTCAACGCGGACCAATATCCCAACCTCACTCGTGGCCACGACGCCTCCGTGGCGGAATGGCAGCACTCGATCAAGAAACAGTCCAGGAACAGCCTGTCCTACATGACACCGCGGCGTTTCATCGTGTGCTCTCGCTACATTGCCGCCCATAACAAAGTCCGGGTGTCCCAGCGGCGGGACGCGACAACGTCAGCGGCGGCGGCGCGCCCCGCCGGGGAACCCAAGACCGCGACTGAGATTTAACACAAGCCGGCGGAGACGTACTACAACATCAACATTGTGGAGCATTGCGAAATGGGTAAGGAGTGTTCGTGAAGAGACGACGTTAGGATCGAAGGGTCAGTTGGGTTGGAGAGGAAGGTGTGAAGAGGGGGTGCGCAGCAAGAAGAAAATGCAACGCGTAAGAATACAAAGACGAAGAAAGACGCGCGACCTTCACGCACACCGCCAACTGAGACGGACGGAGAGTAGACAGGAAAGGTGCCGCATGACGCACCTGCTCGAAAGCACTAACGTCGAGATGGCAGCTCTGTCGACGTGCAGTCGGCTCTCTTTGCACTCCTGTATTGCATGCAGATGCCGGTACGGTGTGTTGCCCGGGACTCACAACTGCAATCAAACAGAGCGTCAGACCACAGACACCGGGAAAGAGGAAGCGTAGTAGGTAGTGAGTGAGTGGGCTGCACTGACTAGCGGTTCCCTGCTCAGTGCGGCGGTCAAAGGCAGTTTCAAGCCCAACATTGAAACAAGGGACAAAGAATCATACACACAACGATCCTGCGGAGCCCCGTGTGCAGCAAGACTCTTCTGTACACAGCAGCTATGGGTCGCGGCCTGCGGGAAACAACAGGCAACGTACATTCTCAGTGTCCACACTTGCACGGCACTCGGAGGAATGGAGGCACTGCCTAAGCGGGGCGGGCGGGGCGGTCGCGCCGGGAAAACGCCCGGAGCAGCCATGGTTGTTGTGAAAAAACCGGTCCCAGTGCCACCACGCCCGCGAGAAGGTAAACGTAAAGGGGCCGCGACCGAGCCCCCACTACATTTAGGAGCTGGCACCTGGCTCTCCCACCGTCTGGCCCCTTAAAGCAGCGGCGCCCATGGTGTCCATAGAGCACCAGCAGTCGACCCGCGCCAGTGCCGTGGTGGCGTCGTCAAGGAAGCGGCGGACGGATGAGCGACGGAGGCGGGAGCCAGCTTGGCAGGCCTGAGCGGCACAAGCCACCGGAGGCGAGAGCCTGGATGGTGTGCCTGGCGGGCACGCGCCGACACCGGTGGTGCAAGTGCCACGGCGGACACAATATGGCCAGGCAATCTCGCCTCCGATTATAGTCATGTTGCCTGACGACACGGGTCCTGCGGAGTCCATGGCAGATAGCTCCTAGGCTCCCGACCACTCGCTTCCATCCTCGTATCTGTCGAGAACCGACACTCAGACTCCAGATCGAACATCTAAAGACCTTCAAGTTCTTTCAGGCAGCTGATCACTTCGCTTAAGGCATAATGTAGCCCCCACTGTCACACAAAGACAGAGATAGGTTCGTATATTGGCCATTGGTCAGCCGATCACATGTCCTGGCCATATTGAGGGGGTTTCCGAGTGAGGGGATCGCAACGGCTTCTAGGGGGTCAGGAAGAGGGCTGTCTCAGCCGCCTCTGGCGTCTAAGAAAGGGGGATGTTTCAACCGCAGCTGGGAAGTCACGGAGGGGAATGTTTCAACCGCGTCTGGGGGGTCCACGACGGGAATGAGTGAACCGCCTCTCGGGGGTCCAGGCGGAGGGTGCTTCAACCACCTGAGAGTGACCATGCTGGCTCTCCGGTGGGTGGTGCTGGAAGTGCTGACCTCCACCGCCCGCACTTTGTTCTCAGCGTCATGCTCTTCTTTGCATGCTAGTTTGTCAGGCCGCTGCTAGATTGTTCCTCGACTCGACCGCGATGCCCATAGTCTGGTTCTTTTCCGGAGAAGCAATGCCACCGGTCCACCTCAGTTGATTGCTACTTTGTCGACAGGGAAGCACCGCGGGGTGACTTTTTGCCCTTCAGTGAAGGCGGGGAGTGCAGCTCTGATCCAGCTACTGCCATTCTTGTAGCAGAGCTGTTCTCAGATAACCGCATGGGGTGTATTCGCAGACAGCAGCCGCGATAACGACACGCGGGCATGCTGTCCTCTTAGTTACCCAGCCAACACCCCTGTTCTGTTCATAACATCAACCACGTCAAAAACGATGACGGGGCCAAGTCTCCGGCGCGGGCGCATGCCCCGTGAAACAAGAGCCGAACCACCCTGTCTCGAAGACCAGCCTCCCACTACCCGCCTCCTACCACACAGGGACAGCCTCAGCAGGCCGGAAGACTCAAAACTGTCAAAATCCCTACCGCTTCACCCGTCGCACCGGGCGCCGACACGCCCCCTACGAGCCGCCTCGGCCCTGGGTCGCTCCTCCCCTCCACCACCAGTCAAACAGCAGGCCCCAACCCCCACTAATTTCCACTGGCCGCCACCGACGCCGGGCTGCTGCCACCGCTGCGACCACTGTCACCATGCTCGCCTGAATGGCGCGGCCGTGCACGCCGAGATGCACGTCTGATCCCACCACTCACCTCACTGGCACCCATCTCGCTCAGCCGCCATGACACAGTCCAAGCAAAGAACTGTAGCGCTTTCGCGCGGCCACCCCTACATCGAGTGGCTTTGCCTGTGTCGCGCGGCCGTCCCGGAAGACCACCTTCAGCGCACTGCATGCGGCACGCGTGACCGCCCGCCAAGCGGTCACGCATATGCATGAACGATGGGTGGCTTGGCGCCACCCGTCGAGCAGTCGTACTACAGCTGCGAAGCCGAACAATCTCTTGTCCCAATCTCTGAGCCAGTTTTGTTTCGTTCACTGGCATGCACTTATCTGACTCGACGTTCAGTAGCCCCGTTTCCGCACAAGCGACAGGCACGACGCACTCCCAATGGCGCGTTTCTTCCTCCCCCACCTGCCTTGCCACCCCCGCATGGCGCATCAGCTCGAGCCAGCAATCATGCTACTTCTCTGTCGTAGGCAGTGCCGCGTCCTGGTGTCACTGCTGCTGGTGTCGTCGCCACAAGGACAATACTGGTCACCTGGAACGACGTGCCAAAGCCACACTGCCCACTTTCTTGGAGCACACCAGAACAAGCGCCTAGAGCTGTTATGCAAGCGCTGCCGCGGGTCCCGGCGGATGCACTGGACGGTGAGCATAGAGACAAGGTGCTACATAGATAAAGTGAAGTGCCATGTATTCAATGTGCAATGACGGACCCACTCGTATGTGGTCACGCGCCTCATGCGGACAACCGACCTGAATTCTCTTCTCGTCTGCTCCCGTCCCCCTAAAAGTCCTCACCCTTGTACTAGCGAGTACCGTACATTTCGGCCGTGAAGAGGTCGTAGATGTACGCGGACACTGTCTTGGAGATGCGGCAACCCCCCTGTGGCGGAGACAAACCTGACAGAAGCATCCTGCCCTCCTCCTCCGTCGTGACGCGGCCGTACGCCGACGACAACGCGGCGGGCGTTCTGAATTCGGCCGCCATGATATAGCCGATGCGGACTGGGCCGATGCCGGGCACAATGCTGAGCTGCAGAGCCCACAGCTGCTGCAGCTTCATCTCGCCGCGCATCTCCTTGATGTACTTCTCCCACAGGGAGTAGGTGAGGACACCACGCGCTTCCGGGACGGCGCTGTCCTTCAGGCGGTTCTGGTCCACCCAGCCGGCCGAGCCGGTAGCAGTGCCCATCCGGCGGCAACAGTGGCGGACGAGCGAGGAATAGTGGTCAATCGTGCCCCTGACGTCGTCGGTCGTCGTGACGAAGATGTCAGTGCTGACCGACAGCGACGCGAGGAATTCTTTCACCTCCGCGTGGGTTCCTGCATCACAGACAGTAGCATCGTCCACGCTGCCCTCAATTACGAACGTCTGCGACCGGCGGCCCGACGCCGACATCCATTCCGCCTGGTCGTCAAGCCTCCCGTCGCGCAGCGAAGCCACGAGGTCGTCAGCCGTCTTGCGCTCGACCACGTTGTCGAGAAGAACCTCGGCTCCCGCCGGGGGCGCGCCCGGAAATGCCGCCCCGCCGGCAGCCGTGCCCCGTGCGACCAGGATGGCGTCAACAGTCGGGATTCGGCGCGTGACGACCCAGTTAGCCAAGCCGGGGCTAAGGCGGAGCCTTCTCAGGAATGCGCGGCGCGACGGGCCGCTGCCGGCCGTCTCCCTGTCATCAGCGAGAAGGAAGACCTCCGCAGACATCGGGCCGGAGGACGTCGGGGGAAGAGGGTAGGTCAGCGCCACCGGCGCCGTGGCAAGCGCCATACCGCCACGAGTTGAACCGGCAACGGCGACGAGGGGAGAGGCGCTCAGCACGTCTGCCGCCGTCTGCAGGTGCGTGCCGACATGGCCCACCACCGGGGGATGGACGTCTGCAGGAACCAGGGCGCCAGCACCGACGCCGGCACGGCTCTCCACCGAGGGTTCCACGTCCAAAGCGACCGATGCGGCGGCACCGGCGACAGCGAGCGAGTCGGAAGAGCTTAAGCTTTCCTGCCGGGTCACCTTATCAGCGCCTGTGGTGCAGGAGAAGACCGCGGCGGGCGCGTCGCTGTCTTCGTTCACGACGACGACATCGGCAGTGGCACCGACGGCGGCCGCCCGCAGCGCCGGACTGCGCTCTTGGCCCTCGGCCAGTCCCCGTTCACCTCCCCCCTCCTCGCACTCCACCGTTGCTCATTCTCGGCGCCGCTTGCCGCCAAAATGCCGGCCGCCGCCAGCCAGCCCAACGTCGCCGTCATTGGCGGCCAAGGCGCGCTCGAGCACGTCCTCCTCAAACTCTGAAACGGGGCGATCGGACGGGTCATGGAAGAACGCGGCCTCGAAGGCCGCCGCAACCGTGGCGGCGTGGATCCCCAGGCCGACGAGCCGCTGCACGAGTTGGGCGGAATCAACAGGGGGGGGAGCGACCGACGGGGCACCAGCTCCTGGAGAAGATGTTGTGGGCAGCGGGGGAGAGGTGCCGGCCGCGCCGGCGCCGCTTGCATGGCCGACTGGCAGCGTCGGCGCGGGAGGATGGGATAGAGCAAGAGAGGATGGCGGAGGACCAGGAGATGGCCTACCGGGCGAGACGGCTTGACTACCAACGGCCGCACGCCCGGGCATCGCCGCGACGGCGCGGCACGGAACCGAAAAAGGCAGCGGTCCCAACAGGGCGGGGGGCGGAATGGGGGGCAGCGTGGAAGAACGAAGAGGTGGTGGTGCGCGAGACGTCCGCGGTGATTTGCGAAAGCGGGCGGGCGGGGCAAGGAACCACGGAAGGCAGCGGGTCCACCGGAGCGGGGGGGGGGGGGGGGGGGGGGGGGGGGGGGGGAAAGCGCGGTAGAACGAAGAGGTGGTGATGCGCGGTGGTGGTGGGCGAGGCGGGTTCCGGTGGTGTTCGGAAGCGGGCGGTAAAGGATGGAGGTGGGCATCTCGCCGGTTGGCGGGAACGCAGTGTCAAGCGGCGGTGGCGTGACCGCAACACCCCAAAAGGCTACTGCTGCGGGGGGGTGCTTTCGGCGCCCTCCGAAACGCTTCCATCCGGGCCTGTCGGAACCCGCCTCTGGGACCGGCTGTCGCCACGGCAGGACCCAGATCGATGCCGCATCGCATCTTTGCTCTGCACAGCAAGGGGGGCCTCGAACGAAGCTAAGAACATCAGGAGGCAATGAAGCAGGAATGCCGGTTTTCTAATTGCGATATGACTTAATACATCTGCCTCCAGAGATCTGTGAGCAACTCGGACGCGGGACCCTTGCGCCAACGGCCAGCGCGGCCGCTGACAGAGCCCACTCAATTCACGCACAGACTTTCTGTGAACGCCGTCTGGCAGTGTGGGTCTCGCGGTTCACATGCGATTCAAGGATGGTGGCGCTATCCTTGTCGGGAGGTCCCGCTCTTCGAAGCACTGAGGCTGCGGAGGGACGGGCAGAGGCGGGGCCTGAGAGCCAGACAGGCTGGACGCGCTTCGCCGCCATCAGCGACCTGGGGCGCGTCGCAGACAGTGACCAGGGGTAGTGCCGGGTCTGAGTGGGCAACGAGTCCCCAGGCCCGAGCGCCAGACATCTTGAGCGCTCTTTTCTGCGACGGCACATGAGTTTGAAATTTTTCAATGGCCGCGCTGTGGGGGGGATGTGTTTGGGAGGCTTTTTCACTTGTGATGAGGTCCTCCTGTGGGACACCGGTGGCCGGTCGGTGAGAGGGGGTTGGGCGGGGTGCCAGTGTCCTGACCCGAGCGTCAGACCGGCTGGGCGCGATTTCCTGCCGACGCCGCATGGGGCTGCTGTGGGGGGGATGTGTGTGGGCGGCTTTTTGAATTGGCCGCTAGCAGGAGATACCCATGTGGGACACTGGTGGCGGATCCGTAAGTGGGGGGGTGGGCGTCTCTCAGCGTGGGACAGCGGCGGTGGTATGATGAGGTAGGAGGTGGGAGGGGTACAGAGCCTATTTGACGCGCGGAGCGTGTCAGTAGGCAGGCAGTTGCCGACGGGCGAGGGGCGGGGGGGGCTGGATCCCGGGCGGAGTCGACGCGCGGAGCGTGTTGGTGGGCAAGCAGCTGCTGCCGGGCGAGGGGCGGGGTGGGCGGGGTCCACGGCGTAGTCGACGCGCGGAGCGTGTCGGTGGGCAGGCAGCTGCCGCCGGGCGAGGGGGGGGGTGGGCGGGGTCCAGGGCATCGTCGACGCGCAGGACGTGTTGGTGAGTAGGCAGCTGCCGCCGGGCAAGGTGGGGGGTGGGCGGGGCGCAGGGCCAAGTGGACGCGCAGAGCGTGTTGGTGAGGATACTGTGACCGCAACCGCTGCCACGAACGCCACCAGCACCCCCACTACGACGGGAGGGGTGCCAGGCTCAGCTGTGCTGCTGCTGCGGTGGACAATGGGTCCGCATTGCTTTGCACTGCGGCGCCCTGCTTGCTACCACTGTCGTCCCGCCGCAGCTTAGACCCGTGCCGCGCAGACTCACGCAAATATGCCTGTTGGCCGTTTGTGTTGCAGTTGCTTTTTCTCGGTTTCTTTCTTCTTCTTCTTTCATAGCACAGCTGCGATTTTTGTTTCCAAGGACTCTTGTAGGCTGCGCACGTTGCAGCCGGTTTCAACCTTTAGCGATAAACCATGGCGAGACGTTCACCACTACTTCTGTGCATCCGCGTACCTGTATTTCAATGAACAGACAGCACGCCCGACCGGCTAATGACCGTTCGTGTCATTCATGTGCCCTCTAGTTCGGCTGTGCTCAGTGGCACAACTGTGCGTGTGCTTGTACTGAAGAAGCAAGAGTAAAGTAGTAAGCAGACACGCCTATTACGTTCCCGTCAGCGATAGCATGTCCTTTGACCACACAACTGCAGAGCCGATGAGGGTTTCAAGGTCCACAGCCGCCCTGCCGGTTCCCGGGAGAGGGTAGCGCTTGTGCCACGGGTAGGCCATGAAGGCGTCCAACACATTCTCTACCTGGACGATGACGAAGTCCTCGTCAACCCAGCCCTTGTGGAAGCTTTTCTGGTCCTTGACGAGTCGCGCAGATGCCACATGCACACCCAACTCTGACAAGAGCATGCAAGGGGCGCGGTTGGGCACGCCCGCCCAGTCGAGCGCAGGCACCGACCTGGTGCCCGTGACCCCCGAGACCGCGTGCAGCTTGTTGGTCAACCGCCAAGAGCGCTTGGGCGGCGGGGACGACGCGCCTTTAAGCTTGGCCTCGGCCGGCCACTTGGCCGCGTTTGTTTGCAGCTCCTTGGCCGCCCGCACGCTGGTAGCTGCAAGCTTGGAAGCGAGGTGGCTGAGAGTTGTTCGCCGGTCACCGCTGGCTGGCGAGGACGGTGAGGTCTTGGGAACGGTCTCGGTTGACCGCGTGCTCGCCTCGGTCTCGCTCTTCTTGGCCACCCGCACACTCGCAGCCGCAAGCTCAGCAGCGAGACGACAGCGAGTTGGCCGCCGGCCACTGCCGACAGCGCCGGAGGTGGAAACACGAGCTGGACCGTGACGACCGCGGGCAGGTGCAGCGGCCTGGCCAGCGGCAGCAGCAGACTCCATACCTCCACTGCCCGCACTCTGGGTATCCGCGTTCTTGGTCACCTTAGCGGCTGCCCCGTCGCTGCCCTTACTTATCGCGGCGCCAGCCGCCACGCCAGCCTTACTTGATGGCCCACTGTTGACGCCCTTGCCCTGCGTGACAGCTTCTCCGCCGCCGTTAGCTCCCTTGCCCTTCCGCATAGTTTTGGCACGTGCCACCTTCTTTGCCGTGCTCGGCGGCCGCGAGCGTCGGGGCGGCAAAGGGGGACTCCTTGCAGAAGACGCCGCCGGAGTGATAAGGCTGGATCCTTCAACCGGGACAGCGGCGGAGGGCCCGGGACGCCCGAGCACGGCGCCCATAGAGGACGGCTGGGTGCTCGCAGAGGCAGCCACCCCCGTCTTCTCGGCCGTTGGCGGCACCACCAGGGGTCGGCCAGACCGGTGCGTACTCACCAGGGAGCTGGTTTTTGTGTCCGGCGGGGAGCCCTCCGCGGAAGACCGACCGCCGGAGGTGGACAGCAGTACACCAGAGCACATGGTCCTTGACGGGGTCGACGCGGGACCTGCATCGGTGGGCGGTGGCGCACCCGACGCACAAGTTGAATGCGACGGGGTTGTTGAGCTGAGGGCGCCAGTGGGGGAAGCGGCCGACAAACTTTTCGGCGTGACAGGCGTGCACCGCTGCAGAGCACAGGGTGCATCGGCGACCACCGCAAGTGTGGCCCTTGGAGCGACACCCTGAGAAGGGGTAGTGTTGCCTGCCTCCACCACTGCGGCACCTTGGCCATCCACAGTTGGAGGATGGAGCAAAGAAGACACAGAAGGAAGCGGAGGAGAAGACGATGCAGGCGGCGCCGATCGAGAACGGGGAGTAGCAGCAACGGCCGCGGCCGTAGGCGGCGTGGATGCACGACGGGGCGGAAGAGCAACCGCGGGAGGAGGCTCTGCTGATGGACGAGGAGGTGGAGCAGCGGGCGCAGCAACAGGCGGCGCGGATGGGCGACGGGGTCGAGCAGCAGGCGTCGGAGCAGCAGGCGCGGGAGCAGGCGGTGTTGATGGACGACGGGGTGGGGAACTGGGCATGGAAACAGGCGGCGAGGATGTACGACGGGGCGGAGCAGCAGGCGTCGGAGCAGCAGGCGCGGGAGCAGGCGGTGTTGATGAAAGACGGGGTGGGGCACCGGGCACGGCAACAGGCGGTGTGGATGCACGACAGGACGGAGCAGCAGGCGTCAAGGCAGCAGACGCGGGAGCAGGCGGTGTTCATGGAAGACGGGGTGGGGCACCGGGCACGGCAACAGGCGGCGTGGATGCACGACGGGGTGGAGGAGCAGGCGTCAAGGCAGCAGGCGCGGGAGCAGGCGGTGTTGATGGACGACGGGGTGGGGCAGCAGGACCGGCAATAGGCGGCGTGAATGCACGACGGGGTAGAGCAGCAGGCGTCAATGCAGCAGGCGCGAGAGCAGGCTGTTTTGATGGACGACGGGGTGGCGCAGCGGGAGCGGCACCAGACGGAGTGGATTCACGACGGGGAGACGCAGCAGGCGTCAAGGCATCAGGCGCTGGAGCAGGCGGTGTCTATAGACGACGGGGTGGGGCGGAGGGAGCGGCAGCAGGTGGTCCTGATGGACGAAGGGGCGGAGCGGCAGGCGCGGCGCCAGGCACGGCACCGGGTAGCGCCGAAGAGCGCCGGGGAGGAGCAGTAGATGCGACAGCAGGCGTCTCTGATGGACGACGAGGTGGATGAGCGGGCGCGCCATTGGGCGGCACCGATGGACGACAATGCGTAGCAGAATTCGCTGCAGCGGGCGGCACCAATTTCCCACGAGGTGTCTCAGCGGTAGCGGCACCTTGTGGTGCTGACGGACTTCTTGCGCGAGCAACGGGTGCCGCAGGCGCGGTACTGGACGCCGCTGCACCAGCAGCGGTCCTTGTGCTCCCCGAGGTCGGCGGCCTTCCACGTGCAGAGGGAGAAGGCCTTGAAGCCGTGGTTGACAATGACGATTGGGTACCTTGGGCAGGAGAAGAAGCTGGTGTTAGAGACGTCCCTCCGGCAGAATCCCCTGCGCTCGCACTCGCCGAGGATGCCGGCCGCGGACGAGTTGACGAGCCAGCCGTGGCCTTGCCGGCCGCGCGAGCCTTCAGTGCCGCCCGGATTTTGACACTTTGGGACGTCGCCGGTGCGCTACCGCCCATCGATGACAGCGCCGCGGTCGCCGCCATTGCGGCTCGGGTGGCGGCAGGGTGGTCGGCTGGCAGCGGGGCAGGTAGTTCCTCTGGTCCAGGTCTTTTGTGGTGGGTTGGCCGAGGAGAACCAATGGGGACCCAGCCAGGAGGACGCACCACTCCACCGGAGAGTTTGTCCCCGGGCCGACGCAGGTCCGCCTGCTGCACGGCATACTGTGCCGACGTCGGCGCAATCCGCGGCGCCGCGCGCAGTGGGGCCAGCGCCCCGAGCAGAGGAGCTCGAGCCGCCCCAGTCAGCCTTGGGGTGGGCGCCACGCCAGAGATGAACGTTGACATTTCCAAGTGCGCCTCCATCGACTTGTCCGCCAGGATGAGGAACTCAGCCAACCGCTGCGCGACGGTCGAGCGCCGCTCGAGGGTGGCATGGGGCAGCACCGCACGCACAGTGCCCGTCGTAATACGGGTCCCGTCCTTGGCGCCCGCTGCAACAAGCAATGCCTTGTCCACGATAACCCGGAGCGGCCACGGAGAATCTTGGGTGGACTGCCGCGGCCACCAGGGGACACACAGCCGTCGCCACCGCGTGCACAACCCGGCAGCCACGGCGGCGTTGCGCTTGGTCAGCGCCATCTGCAAGCGCGTCAGCCGGTCGGTCGTCGTGTCGACCATGAGATTCATTACATCCTTAGCCTCGTCCGTCGAGATGTAGTCGGCTGGACGGTGGTCCATAATAGGTGCGGTGGGCGTCCATCGCCGACGCAGGTGACCGCCCACGCGGCGGCGGCGCCTGCTCCAGACTCGAGTGCTCCCTCCCGACGAGCGGCTGCCTGCGTCCTGGTCGTCGCTGCCGCCATTGTCTCTCGCCGCCGCAGCTGTCCCCGCAGGCTCGGCCGTTGCCGCAGCAGCAGCCGTTGCCGCCGCGCCACCATCTTGATCGTCGTCCTCATTGGGAAAAATCGCGTTTGCCGCTGCCGCTTGAGCGCGAGCTAGGTCGGCTGCCACGGCCACGTCAGCTGCAGTGACAGGTGGCACGGATGCCGCTGCACAACGAGCACCAGCACCTGGCGCGACCACTCCCGCCATTACAGACGCCGACCCACTTCCCCCAAATCCACGCGCACCCACTGGCGCTCCGGGCGCTGCGCTCCGCGGCGCCGTCAACGCACCCGGCACGCCCTCCGCGCCTCCGCGTCGGATGCAAGCCCTCCTCCTCAGGTCCTCCCGCTCGGTGTCCTCCACGTCCAAGCCGGCCAACTGGTCGCCCAGACGTGGAGAGCCAGCTGATAACACCGGCAGCGCTGGTCGCAAAGACAACAGGGCCCGCGCCGACGCCGTCATGCTATCGGCGCTCTCCATGTAACGGTATACCATGCCCAACATCAGGCGGGCGGGGCTCGGGTTCTTGCGCACGCTGGCGTCCTCACATATGGGCAGCCAAAAGATATCGACCAGCGTGTCATAGCCCGAGACGTGCAGGTGAAAGTTGAGGTTGGTGTGGTTCTTCGTGAAGACCTCTACCAAGGCCAAAAGCTGCACCACCAGGTCGAGGGTGACGGGGCCCATGCGGACAGGCCCAACAAAGCTCTGTAACTCTTCCATCACCTCCGCGGCGATAACGCACACGGCTGAGGACACCAACGCGGTGCCAGCAGAGGGTAGGGAGCACTAAAGGGCAGGATGGAGGCACAGGGGGGAAAACAGACGCCTACGGGGCGGCCAGGGACGGAAACGCGCCCAACGCGGCAAGCGCTACCAAGACGTGGCAGCAGGGAGCCGCCCCAAAAACGCTGGGGGGAGGGTGAGCGACGGCGAGCGACGATACAGCGTGGAGGGGGGGCTCCGCCACTCCAAGCGACGGAAACAAGGGGCCGCAGAAACGACGATGGG
>Ga0209093_1000552_pt1 | contig 20626 bp, 23 predicted proteins | sample SidtaG_4_FD_187450 | JGI IMG/M metagenome (GOLD analysis project Ga0209093, IMG submission 187450) | Marine algal microbial communities from Sidmouth, United Kingdom - Sidmouth_Male1 metaG (SPAdes) (version 2) | ecosystem: Host-associated > Algae > Red algae > Unclassified | place: Sidmouth... | reverse complement strand
TCGCCTCCTCCCGCTCCTCGCCCCCTTCCCCCTCGACCCCCAAGCTGCAAACAGAATTGGGCGTTATTACTGGTGGTGAGGCGCCAACAACCTTTGTGCGACGGGCGTTCAGGACCAAAACCAGTGCGACTCCAACCAGCTCTGTACGCTTGAAGAAAACCACCGCGCAGCTGACGTAAAGTGTTTCCGCGACCAGAGGGCTAACCGCGACAGACAGGGTGTGAGGGGGGCGGCGAGATGCCGTTCACTCCTCCACGGCGGGCAGTGGGATGCGGAGGAGCAGCTGCGGTTATGAAGTGCCGCCAAAGCCCTTCAATCGCGGCGCAGACGCGGGGGGGGGGAACCGGGGCACTCCCTCGACACGCGCGACTGCTCACTTTTCCAGTTGTCCGATCCGATTCCCGAATGCAAAGGATCTCAAATTCGTATCGTTTTTCGACAATGCGGGGCGCACAGGCTCACGAACCAGATACTGTTGCCGTCACAGGAAGCACAATACTCAGCCGACCAGGACGGCCGGGAAAGAGACGCAGTACCGCACCAACATGGTGACCGCCACGACGATGGAAGCGTCGGTGCGAACGGCACGAGTAAATTACTATTGTAATTGCGATGCACCAACTCCAATTCTCTCGCCCCGTGCGCACAGCTACAGCTGTGCAGGGACGCCATGCGGCCTGATAGGCGCCTGCAGGGGCCGTGCCTGTCTAAGCTGCGACAGGTTGGATGCAGCCAGACATTGGCGGCTCAGTGCTCGTGCACTTCTTCAACGCCAGCAGCACGTCGGCCACCCCAGCGCGCTATGTGAGTGTGAGTTGTGCTTGCGACCGGCTCTCGTGCGCCTCCCCCCCCCGCCTCTGCCATCCCCCGCACCTGGCCAACCCTCCACTTTTCCTTCCTCCCCAGTCTCTTCCCAGAGTGCCATTCGTGTGTGAGTGTGTGATCGGACGGCGCGGGCGCGTCGGCTGTCATAGCGGGCGGGGTCGTCGGCCGTCGTGGCGGGTGCGCTGGCGTCCATTACGCACGTCGTCTCCGCGTGGAAGAAAACCTGGATGCTGCGCGGCGGGTGTACAGGTGTCACGTGGGCGGCGGCGGTCGTGCCGGTTGGGCTGTCTGGCGGCTCCAAGATTAAGAGCCCCCAGGTTGTGAGCGGCGTGTCGTCGGTCTGCAAGGGCGCGCTCGCCGTAGTTGCGTACGTACGGTAGCACGTGCCGGCGGACGTGACGGGCGTTTTCGGCACACTAAGAAACGAGTGGATGCTGGGCGGCGTGTGGTCAGACGGCGCAGGTGCGTTTGCGGTCGCGGCGGGCGGGCGCGGCTGCCGTCGTGGCGGGCGCTCTGGCGGAAATGCCGCACATTGTGACAGATTGGAGGAACAGTTGCATGCTGCGCAGCGCGTGGACGGCTGCCATAGGGGTGTCGGTGGTCGTGCCGGTCGCTTCGTCGAGCAGCTTTAAGAAAGAGAATTGTTCGGTGCGGGGTTCCGTGCCTGCCGTCAAATCGGATGGCCGCCGGTGGAGGTCGTTGCAGCCGGCGTCTACAAGTAAAAAACAAATGAAAGCTGAAAGGCGCTTCTGCAGAGCGCAGTTGCGAGGGGGGTGCTCACGCCGAAGCGGGTTTCCAAATTCAGCATCGGCAGGGTGTCGGGCGGCTCTTGGGCTGTCCGTGCGGGTGCGTTGGCGTCGGCGGTGAGCGTGACGTCGAGCGACGCCAGCTACAAGCGCAGGCCAACGTTTACGGTGGTGTCGACAGGCGGCCTTGGCGGGTCGCGGTGGTGGCGGCCTTGCCGACCAACGTCTCCAAATTTACGATCACCGGGGCGCTGAGCGGCTTGTCACCCGTACATGTGGACGCGCTTGCGGTGGGAGCGATAGTGTCTTCGTACTCTATCGCATACAAGAACACGCGCGTGCAGGGAGGCGTTTATAGTGTCGGCGCCTGTATGTCGGCGGCATTGGCGAGCGTTTGTTTGTGTACTTTCAGCTGAAGAGCTCCCAGAACGTGAGTGCCGTGTTGGTCCCGGTCGCGGCCGTGCAGACGTTGGCAGTGGTGGTGCCGGATTTCCTATCCAAAACCAAGAGTACGTGTGTGCTCTGCGGCATGCCGGCCGTCGACACGGACGCGCCAGCGGCGGGGACGATCATCTGGCCGTACGAAGTGAAAGAGAGGACCTACTGTGTTCTGAGCGTCGTGTCGGCCACGCGCGGGGGTGCATCGGCGGTGGTGGTCGTCTTGCTGTCGAGCGACACGAATTGCAGGACACGATGACGTTGGGCGGCGTTGTGGCCGCTGGACTGCACACGTCGGCGGTGGTTGCGGTCGTGCCGCCGCGCAGTTCAAAGCTCAAAAATCATGCGTGTGGTGGGCGCCGAGTCGGTCGTCGGCGTGGGAGCGTCGGCGGCGGGCGCCGTCACGCCGTTAAGCACTACAATATAAAGCAAAGCGCGGATGGCCGCAGACGCGTCGGTTTCCGGCGCGGGCACATCGCTGGTGATGGAGGTCGTGACGTCCGGCGACGAAAAAGACAAGAGCTGTGAGCTGGGTGGTTTGTCGGCTATCGGCGCCGGTGTGTCAGCGGTGGTGGAGAATTGACTTTTGCCTGGAGTATACAACAGAACCGCGAAGAACACAGTGGAGGTTTTTACTAGACCCATGTCTGTATGTTCAATGACTATTCTATTTTCTCACTCTGTTGCTGGTTTTTTCATGTTTGACCGTGGCTGTGCGTCGCTGGTATTGTCATCCCCTCATTCTGTTGCGCTTATCTGCATGTTCATCGATGGTGGTGCGGAGGCTAGTGGACGTTCATTTCGCGTATCATGCACATCATATCGCGTATCACGCACCATACTTCTGGGATGTGCGGTCCTGAGAATGTGCGCTCCAGGTGCTAATGCCTGTCGACTGCCCCCACGGTGAAAAGGTTGTCTTAGTCCACTGCGATGCTCCAGAGCTGTCCCCTTACCAACGTGATGACCACCAGCAAGTGCGTGCCATCAAGTGACAAGGGTTCTCAAGGACGCGTGACTGTGCTGATCTATGTACGTACATGTAGGCCTTTATTCAATTCTCCAGGAAGAGTCGACCACACGAGCACAGCATCACCCTCATCTCCGTCACTTCGGTACCTGTACGCAGCCAACGAAGATCAACATGCACAACGGTGCGCGACCTCCACTGTTGAGACACGCCATTGCTGCTACGCCCTGACCATGGAAATGTAACTGGAGATATCGACGAAAAACGAAGATATCACGTGTATAGGCAGCTCTAGTACTCATCGCTCACACCAGGCGCGCGTTGTCAATCCTCCAACTCCCCCTCCTACGTGCCGCTCGTCCAATTCTCTTCCTCCTCCCCGTCTCCAGCCGCGGGCACGTACGTGTTCATCCCAGACCGGAACGCAGCAGCAGCCGCGTGCGTCAGAGAGGGGATGCACTGCGGCGCATCGGTTGGAAGCAAGTCGGCGTTCGCGGCAACCAGGAAGTGCATCTCAACGCTGGTGACAGACAGGCTTGACCGCTCAGGCCGCACGAGACGCCCAGCGATGGAACACTCACGCTCGCAAGATGCAGAAGATGCCGCCGCACCAAGCGCGGGCGCGGAGAGAGGGAAGAGGGCCGGAAATTGTTGACTGTTCCGACTCCAAAAGGACAGGGCGCTCGTTTCTGCCGTCGTTTGAGACAGCCGAAAAAAGCTGTCGACCTCATCTTGCACAACACGTTGTGCCCCAGGAGCCGCCACAGCCGGCAGCGCTTCCGCTCCAGACCGCCCTTTCCATGTCAGCAGTGATGACCGAGCGGCAGCGCGCTCGTCGGACACGGATGCTCCATGACCGCCTGCCGTCGCCGTGGCCGCGGTCTGCGACGAGTCGGAGGCCTCTTCCGCGCCGTACGACCCCTCCGCCGCCCACTTCACCGCCTCCAACACGCCTGGTGCGGGGTTGTCGCAGCCGATCCACTCAGCAACCTCCCCCAGAAGCTTCACGCCTCCCGGAGAAAGCACCACCTCTTTCAAGACAGCAGGGTTTTCAAGCCAGTTCTTGGACTTGTTCTCCGGGTTGAAAAAGATGAGGTCCAACTCCTGCCGCAACACGTACACCGTCTGCCTCGCCGCCTCACAGAGGCACTCGCGACCAGCCACCACGTCGACGTGCGTCGACTCCGTAAGGTAAAGGCGGTTGTCAATCTCCATGACGGCCACATCGGCGTTGCAGACGAGGTAGGCCTCGATTGCGGCTGCGCCGACCGCCAACGGCAGCTCCGGATACTTGGGCGCCTGGATCACATCCTGCTGCAAGGTGTGCCGCAGGGATACCAGCAGGTGGAAGACTTCGGCCAGCGTCGCCGTCGCGCTCTGGACCGACTTTGTCACCTCGTAGACTGGGGCGAGGACGGCAATCATGTAGCGCAGCTGGTCCCAGTCCCGGTGAAGCACACGCCGCTCCCGCTGGTCCGTGGTTAAGGCGGGGGATCGGAAAAAGGCGTTGACGTGCGGCCACATGGTGTACAGCCGGCTCAGAGAGAGGTAAGTCGAGCCCCAGCGGGTGTCCATCTCTGACTGAAGACGGCGGATGGCGGGATCCTCGGCGATTGGGAGACCACTCATCTGTTGAGCCGCTGCGTCGGAATGTTGAAAAAACCGCACAGTCGCCCGAAGCCGCCCAAGCAGCTCATTGGCTGGGGCGTTCCGGCACGCCACTTGAGCGCGCTGCGCGCGGCGCCCGCCCGCAATCATTCGCGCTGCCCGACGATTGGGCGTTTCGCCGGATGCTCCTAGGGCGTGGCGGACCGCATTGTGGAGCCCGTGGGCGACGCAGGCAATCCACGCGGGACCGAGCTTGTCCAGTGCTTTCTTGACGCTGGCACCGGCGTCCGTAGTGAACGAGGCCGCGTCAGACACAGCCAAGTTGAAGGACGCCAGCTGCGCGGTCACCCACGTCTGGATGCTCTGGTGGTCGTGCTTTCCAGGGAACCGCCATACGCCCAGCGACTTCTCCGTGGCCAAGAGGGTGTCTAGGTCTACGTAGCGAATGACGACGGCTCCGTAGCTTTCCCGAGAGTGCCGCGCCGTCCGCATATCTGTAGAGACGTGCGCCCACGGGACGCAGCCGTACGCCTCGGCGATGTCCGCCGGCGAACGCTGCAGGTCCGTCGCCACGTAGGCTGCGCTCGCGGTGAGGTGGTGGATGAGAGTCTTTTTAACTGGCGGGGCGTAGCAGACCCGGAAGCCGTCGAGGAAGGCGCGCACAAAGTCGTTGCTAGCAAACGCGTTCGACGACGACGTCATCACCTGCATGATGACAAACCGTAGGTGATGCTTCCGACGATCGGCCGGTCGCAAGAACTTCGTGATGGAGCCGTCTGGGGCCGTGAGGCGAGTCCGAGAGCCACCCTTAATATTTTTTGCCAAGTATAGCGCGGCACGCAAGTGGTCTCCACGCCGAGACTCCGACGCCCGTCCGTTCGCCGTCGCCTCGTAGTGTTTCGTACCGTTGGAAGAGACCCCATCCTTGAGGAAGATGAGGGTGGCGACGCCGTCGAGAGCGCACACTCGGCAGCGCGCGACCACGCCTTCGTTGTCGCCCGCCGTGTAAAGATCCACCAGCGACCACAGCGGCGACCGCTTCGACCGCGCCCGAGCCGCCGCGTTAACCGTCCATGTCTGGTTCCTGTACTCGATGGATTCCGGGACAGCCGGGACAGTTATCGTGCGGGTGATGCTCAAGACCTCCCGTGCAAAGTCTGCAATTGACATGGTCTCGTCCCCCGCGGTAGCGCCTGTACTCAGGGGACGCTTGCCCAAACGTGCGGGCGTCCGCGGCGCCGGGGCCTCCTCATCGTCGGAGGTACTCGGGGGGATAGTTGGTGGGGGGGAAGAGGAGCCGCCGGAGCCCGCTGCAGGGCGGCTGGAACCCGATGACATGGACATGGCTGCGGGTGCGTGGGTGTGTCCCCTGTTGGGTTGAGCTGTACGAGTCCAGCGATGAAGGTTGCCGGGTTCACTGCGGCGCTTTTCAGGACCTAGGTGCAGGATCCGCGCCGTGCCGGTGATGGGTCGTGCCGCGCGGATCCCAGCGCTGCGTCGTGGGCCTAGCCACGTGTCGACGCAGTCAAGAACGGCGGTGTGCTCTCGATGAGCGACGTGGAGAAGGCTTCCGGAAAGCACTGTCAGCTGAGCGCCTGTCGTCTGCGCGAAGAACAGGGCCACGGCCACCGAGCGGTTTCTCGATCGATCATCAGTGCCGACAACCTAGTGTCGCAGGCTGGGCCTGTCAACGGATCGTGCGGTCCCAGACGAAGTGAAGAAATAGACGAATCAGACTGGTCCAGCGCGGTTACCGGTGTGCCCCACGTGCTGACACTGCGAGTCGTGGAATGGCCCATCCTGCACGGCGCAGGCCCGCATGGATATTTGCGCTGCTGGCATGGAGCCGCCGGACGCGGTCAGCGCATGCTCGGTTCTGATCCAGGTCGGTGAACAAATCTGAGGTTCGTTTCCCGGATATGTAGCGCCTCAGCCATCCAGAAGTGGTGTATCAGAAAAGCTTACAACGTCGTAACAAACGCCTGAGACACGTCAACAAGCACTGGCAGGCACCACAGGAGCTGATGGCTCTCAATGGGCACCTGGCTGGGAAGCAGATGAGGGTAAACACAATTGACAGCTTCGGGCGCCCCAGAATGTCTCCTTATCGCCAGAGCCGGGGCTAAGAGCCTCATATGAACGGTCGTTCCAGGACGTGCAAGGATCCCTGGCACCCGTGGCGGATTCCTGCCGGTCGAAAATCCGGAAATGCAGGCTGCTAAAGAATGGGTGTCACGACGCCTGATCAGGTGGTCACTGTCTGCTTGACAGCCACGAGCGGGAGCACACGACCCCATAGCGACGCGCGGTTACTGCCGCGCCTCTGTGGTCAGCCCCGCCCGTGCGCGAGTCTAGTTGCACTTTCATGCGCTGACACCAATTCATGCGGCTGCTTGCGCGCTGTGCTTGGCGCGCCTCCTCCGCTGTCCGTGGGACCTGGAGATAGAAATGCTTTCAGCCACTCATCGAGTGCCGAAAAATACTTCCTTGTTCTCTGGTATGGGTACGAGGGTGAGGCGGTCGTGCCAATGAGTTTGGGTCTGAATGGTCTGATTAATTGCATGAGTGCAAGTACGCCAGGACTCATACACGAAAAATTGCTTACTGACGAGATACTCATGAAAAGGCCTGGCGGGCACCCTCTCTTCGGATGGGTATCTCGGTACCATTGAGGAGCTCCACATGTTGCTCCTGTGTCGCAATATTCATTGTTGCGATATGCATAAAGGAGATGCCCAGTATAGCTGAGACACTCATATTGTCTAGAACTCCAAAGGAGATGTAGGAGGTCTCGCCCCCAAGGGCCACACCGAGACACACTGAACCAACAATGGGGAGCTAGCCCCCATTGACATCATGGAACATAGATGCCAACTCACCCAGCGGTTGTAGCTGGGTGTCGTCCGGCAGTAACTGCCGGCTTATAAGCGTGGGGCTGCTCCCTGTAGCCAAGATGGCCCGTGTCGTAAGGTCGAAACCTTCCGTCAGGAATAACCTGACGACTAGCTTATAGCTGGAAGAGGGCATTAATACACATGCTGTGCCCTCGGGGGGTTTCCCCTGGGATACCCCCGGTGGCCGCCTCGGCCAGTTCTTCCCGGCTCCACGGGAAGACTTGTACCTCCTTGTTGCCCTTAGAGTTGTCGAGGGAGGCGGGACCACCGCCCCCGCTACTAGTTTTCCGAGGAGGACCTGTCCTCCTGGACCAAATCTTCGGCTTCCACCCCTGGGGGTAGAGTGTCATCCGAAGACGACCAAGGCGGTCTTAGGCTTGTGCGCACGGCAGCTACCTTCTGCTTTGGATGGCGCTGGTACTCTTGAGGACAGTCTGTCATACGCTCCGCGTAGGCCGTGTTCACCAGGGCCTTGGTCGCCGCGTCGAGGCGGGGACACTCACGGAAGAAATGTCCTCGCATGTTACATGCGAGGCAATTGTAGTTCCTTGGTTGCCCAAAGCGCCCTTTACCCGTTAGGGAAGGACCTGACGGGACTTCCCCGACCTTAATTGGGACTGTCACCTCCTCGGTAACATACTTGTGTGGTGTCGGCCGTGCGCCTCAACGCCCGCTACGGGCCTCGGCCCGTCGGGCCTCTTCGGCCTATTGCTCCTCGTGACGTCTGCGACAGACGTCACCCTTCCTCTGGGCATATTGCACCAGAGGGTCCATCGGCATATTTCCGGTGTTGTGTTCGCGCGCATGTGCGCGAATCTCCCAACCGAGCCCCTGCATGTAGCGGCTCTTCATCTGTCCCTCTGTGTTGATATACCCACAGAGGCGACGTAACCCCCTAAGGAGTACGTAGAAATCATTCTCTGTTTCACCGTCCTCCTGGGAGGCTCTGTGGAACAGAGCGTCGTGGTCGCTTAGCGACTGCTCGTCCGCATATTGGCGGAGAACCCAGTTGACCAGTTCTATATAGGAACTGACCTCTCCACTCCGCCCTCCTTGGAGGGACGGCATCATGGTGTACAACTCCCGTTTGAGGTCACCCTTGGTGAACTCCGGGAAGAGGTAGAGGGCTCTGCCCTCGGACACATCATTTTCATTCCTCGCTTGAACAACGCGGTTCAAAAACTCTAAGACGCTTAAGGCTGGCGTCCCATACCACTCTGCGTCTCGACCAAAAGTGGCCGAGACATCCTTACGCAAACGGCTTAGGCCGTCTGCCATCGTGCGGTCATACAGGAAGTCCGTATTCGCCAAGGCGTACGATACACAATCCAGAATCCCTGCATAGCGATCATCCGCGGGGATGATCTTCTCGGGGAGTCGAATATGAAGGGTTTCCTCCAGCTAGAGCCCTAGGGCGCGTGCTACCGCACGTCGGGGGACATGGCGTCCCCCGTCTCCGCCGGAGTACTCCCCATCCGAGAAGGAGGAGCTCAATCGGCGACGACGGCGCCTTGACCGTCGGGAGGCCCCGAGCGTTGTCTCCAAGAAGGACAGCCGCTCACGTAACGGGCTAATGAACGCATCCAGTGAATCCCGTAGGGCCGCCGAACAAGCGTCCCCTTCAAGGGCCCCCTGCGGAGCCCCAACCCCACTGACTTGTGCGGGTGTATGGGGTAGGCCGGCAGGCCTAGCCCGCCGAGCCTGACCATCATACTGCCCCTGTTATTGGGGCGGAACCTCTTGTCCTCGGCCCCCCAGGGGTCCCGGCACTCTGGGGTAGCCTCGCTCTCGACCCCTTGTGGAGGTCTCAACTGAAGGGGGGAACGGGAGTCCGTCACCGTCCCCGCCTCCGTCGCTCGCGGTGCCACGCACTCTCATTGTCACTCGCGCGCGACGCTCCACACGAGGAGGGTCCCGCGAAAGGCCACTCGGCCCTGAGCTCTCACTAGCTCCGTCACGGATGCCTCGTGAAGAGGAGCCCGCGCCTTGCGCGTGGGACAACAATCCCCTCATGCTATCCATAACGATGAAAGCCCTACTCCCCCGTGGTAGAATCCAATAGACCAGTGAAAGCAACAGTCACACCCAAGAGTGAGACAAAGAGAGAAAGTCCACCGTAAGAGAACAACACAGGAACGGCCCGTCTGATCAGGAAGGGCTTCACCCTGTCCCCCGCTGATCCACCAGATGTAGTGGATCCTGCCCTCAAAGCAAACGGGATATAGCCCCGTCGGAAACCCAGCTCAGGATGCGGAGCGGAACACAGGAGAAGCAACGCGAATGCCGGGATCACCGGGCGCGAAGCGCACCAGAACGACGGAAGTAACGCAAACGCAACGCTGATTTATTCGAATACGCACGATGACCCCAAGGCACACACTCATATACCCTCAGAATCAAGACGCAGGACGTGCACAATCACGACCCCCGGGCGCTACCATGGGGGGACCGGTGCCCAACAGGCCACGGTCTCAGGCCCGGGCCTCCAGTGGCCCCTGCCCAGCATCCTCGATTACCCTTCCACTGGAATAGGACCCCCGCCCGTCTCGGGTGGCAGCAGGATAGTCACTGAGACTTCCTAGATTTCAGGATTTACCCAGAATCAGTACCTCGGGACTTATCTCACGATTTTTCAAATTTCCCGAATAGAATTCCGGTGGGATTTCATCCCCCGTCGAGATCATATCTCGGTCCGGCTTACGCTCGGATTGCGGAAGTTTCCACAAGCTTCCCGGTCCCTCCAAAGGACCCGGATTTGGGAAGACGTGGGTCTCCCTCGGCTGTGTCAGACCCCTCCAGGGGGGCCCGATCGGGTGCTCCTCACCCCGCGCCCCTCTAGAGGGGTCGTTTCGTGTGTGGCCCTCGGGCTCCCTGGACTCCCGCCCAAGGGGGCTGTCCCACGCTACCCCCCCAGTGTCTAGTTCACTGGCCGCCTCATTGGAGCCGATTCCCCTCATATGAGGTTGTATTTGATGCCTCTCTGTGACCACGTTCCCAGCCTTGGCCGCTTTGTCTGAGAATGGATCGGGACTCAGCGCAGTCCACTGACCCATGGGCCAGCTCGGCTGCTGCGTACGATGAAAACTCGGGGGGGGTGCCCCAGACTCCCCACACAGGCCGTGTGTCCAGGCCATATGAGAGGGAGCCTCATTTGAGCCTCATTTGAGGCTTATTTGATCCTCGGGAGCAGTAGAATGGACACTAGAGGGGTGTTACATGTCTGATCACGACCCGTCCCCGGCTCATGCCGGGGGCCGTGTCACCCCTGACAGGAGGTTTCCCGCACAGCGTGGTCATTTGGGACCTGGAGCAGCTGTTCGGAGACCGCTCGCGGCTGCGCGGGGCGGCAAAGAAGCGCTTATGCAACCTTTACTCGGAGCGAGCGGCGCTCTGCCGCGCGTTTGAGGTCGAGTGCGCGAGTCGTGGCAGCGCGGTGGGGGTGGCGGGCGTCGTTTTGTTTTTGAAGCAGCGGTACGGCACGGGAACCAACAGGACGAAGGCTGTCCTGGAGCAAGTAACAAAGGACTACCCGACGCCAACTTCACGCTGCGCCTGACGCGAACGCACGCTTGTAACTCGGTCGTCGGGGGCGGGGCGGCGGTTGTGCTTATGACAGCGACCAGCATGCCTGTGGTCCGCTACGGCGGGCGGCGGGGCGACTGCGACGACGCGGTTCAGGGAGGGTCGTCGCGGTGGTCGGGGTGACCACTGTTGCGGACGTGGTTACTTGTTGCTTGTTGTTTCTGGTTATTTGCCTCTCTGTTTCTGTTTTACGGCCGCCGCCGCTTCGACGACTCGAGAGTCCCCGGCACCGCCACGGCTGGAGCGACCAACAACCAAGAGCGCGCGGTCGCAGCCCAGTCGTCACTGCCACGGTGGCGGCGAAAGTCGCCGTGGTCTGCGACGGGGGGAAGCAAGAGCTAGACGACGGAAATAATGTCGTTGCCGCGGTCGGCGGCGGCGCGGTCGCTGTGATGGCGGTAGCAGACGGGACGATCATGACCACGGCAGCGACGGTGACACTATCGCCCATGCAATGGCCGCACGATTGTGGTCGGGCGCCATCGCCGACGCCTTCTCTGACTCCCTTTTCTATTAGGCGGTGACCAACGTCGGCACGATGGTGATACCGTCCGTGCCGCCGCCGCAGACGCCGCAGCCTCCCACAAGAATACCAACGTCAATGGCGCGGGCGAGCCGCACGAGGGCCGTCGCATCCATGGCGGGGCGATCGGCGGCAGTGCGGTAGTGATTGTGGTCGCGGCGACCGGGACGGACGCGGCCGGTGTCACCCGGGGGGGGGAACGCCCGAACAGGGTACGGGCGTGCTGGTTGTGAAACAAGGAGGACCACATCGCGGCAGCCTGTCCGGAGGTGCCCAAGGAGCTCCAGGACAAGCTAGCCCGCCAGTGTATCCAGATCGCCAAGGCCGTCCGCTGGGAAGACCGGCAGGCCAAGGGCGCCTCCCCTGGACGGCGAGACCCGAAGACGGTGCAAAACCTCCTGGTCACGATCCTGCAGAGCATCCAGGAGAACCTGTACAAGGAGAATCTTGAGGACTGGGACTCCCATCCCGACGAAAAGACCACGAACACGGGTACCTCGGGATCGGGAAACGAGGTGGGGGAGGTGCTCCCGGAAGTGCCCTCCCGTCTGTTCGAGGCCCCGGTGATCCTGTGTCGGCCTCAGTTGCATTCCTTGCCCGGTGTGGTCGTCGGCTACGAACCAAGGTAGCTGCATGTACACCGCGTGCCTGTCGGGGTACCCTGCTCGTCTTGCGGAAGGATAATTTCAAGGTCAAGACCACATTGAGTGTCGGGGTTGAGGACCCGGTTGCTGTGGTCGCGGTGGTGGACACAGGGGCCGGACCAAGCGTCGTCAGTGAGGACCTGCTCCCTCCGGGCTGGCGCGCGCATGCGTGGCGTGCGCCGATCCAAAGCCGGATCGTGAATGCTTCGGGGCAGGATCGCAAGGCTCTCGATCGACTCCCTCTCACCCTGCATGAACATGACAAACCTACGCATTTTACGTTTATTGTTGTGAAACGCTTCTCGGTCCCGCTCATCATCAGGTGTGACTTCCAGCGCCAATACAACAAGGCCATCCTGACCCAGGACGGCAAGATCGAGTGGTCGACGGGCGCTGTCTCGGACATCCTGGGCTACCATCTTGGTGCCAGGGGGCGACAGTACAGGGCACAGGCCAAGCCCCGGGTTCGCCCGAGCGCGCAGACGCTGGCTGGCGCAACGGTCCTTCCCCCTGGCGCCCAGACCGAGGTCCAATTGGTGACCTGGTCGACGGGCAGATGTCTCATCAAGGTCCGGACGGAGTTCTCGGCCAAGCACAGGTTGCACTTGGCCCATGGGCATCACAAGAAGGTGCACCGGCACGAGTCCTTGTCGGCCCTTCTGGTCAACCTGGGTCGCAAGACTAAGACGTTTGCCAATGGCACCCGAGTGGGGGTCGCCGAGCCGTGTACCGGCGAGGCGCGAACACTCTCCCAAGGGGCCCTTCTGGCAGTCCAACAGGAGCTGGCGGCGCGGCAGGAGCTGGACTTGCAGGCGACCATGGCCGAGGCGGAGGGTCCGCCGTGTGACGGCCGGACACCTGGCCCCACACTCGGGGAACCAGATCCCTCCCAGTCAAGGGTGGACACGTGGATTCGCGTCATGGGCGATCGAATCGGGCAGTCTGAAACGGCCGCGGGCTCTCGCGAGGGAAATATGTCCCACTGACGCATGTTTCGAATCGCTCAGGTAGCGATCCACTTGTGATCACCCCGTGGTTCACCAACCACAACCGCGATCTCGAGACTTCCCTGGGCCTAGTGAGTCTCAAGGTGGGCCCCCAGTAAAGGGCCTAATTTTGTATAAACCCAACTTGGACCACTGACCAGCATTACACCGCGCCGCCGACACCGGGGCGCCGAGGGGGTATCACATAGCACCTTTCCCCCGCCTCAACTGAAGGCGGTGTCCGAAGCTTCGGCCGTCCTCCGCTGAGACTGGCCCCATGAGCCCTGAGGGGACGGTTTCTGAGGGTTCTTTGAGGGTTTTTTAGAGGGGTTTTCTGAAGGTCGGAACGGGACGGACGGGCTTCGGAGGGGACAAGAGGGCGAGGCGTGAGTGTTGCCTGGAGGCCTTCGACGCGGGCAAGTAAACTTCCGGTCACACAACTCGTGTTTGCCGCTCGGGGCGTCTTCCCCCGGTCGACGCCGTGCGTGTGTGCTTTTCGGGGTTTCCTTCCGGGGCGGGTATTCCCCGCCAGGACCAGGGGCTTATGAATCTGTCGATTTTCGGTCCACTCCGATATACTCAATATTGGAACGTTTTGAATCAGATAAGAGTTTTGACGCAATATCTTGAGTACGGACAGATATATATCCGAAACCAAGAAATGTAGTATATGAATAAGAATAGCGACTCTATTCAGAATATATCAGATTCTGCAACAACTACGACAGAGAGGAAGTACTTGCGATGCTGATTTCCAAGAAGTAACGAAGAGCGGGTTGTGGCGGAACATGTGAACGTGACCTCTGCGAAACCATGTCACGCTCGCGACAGCGAATGCCAGGCAAGATGGGGAAGCATCGTTGACCATCTCGCTACTTTGGTTAACCTTTATGGCTGAGAAGTGTTCTCAGTCGTACAAGCCGTCCGTCAGCTGCCGCGCGCAACAAAAGACGAAAAATCGCCCAGTTTTCCAAGCACCTTCGCCATCGACTACTTGCCCTGAGTTGGCTCACTGCTATCCAGTGTGCGTCTAACATATTTCTGCGTGTCTCTTGCCGGCTTCGCGCGTTCTGAGCCGCCTGGCGAGTAAAGTGTCCTGAGGTAGTGGGATGCCTTCGTTTGACGACTGGTAAAACGTTGTACTTCCATTTATCCGCTTCAGAGCCATTAGAATGGCGGCGGCATTCAGATAAGAGTACGCATAATCGGGCTTGTTTTTCTGGAATCTGAGTATATCCGAGTATATCTATCCATTTTATCAGAGTGCCGTTTGTTCATGTAAGCCCCTGGACAGGACTACCCGGCGACACGGCCTGGCTCGCCTTCCCCCCGACTGGGTGGGGTTGGCTGGGCGTGTTGTCACACGCCGGCGTCCCCGGTTATTACGCCCACCACGGAGCCGGAGACGGCAGAGGTGAGCTGGGCGGGTGTGCCAACGGAACTCCATGGAAAGGTGCACGGACTCCTGGATCAGTTCAAGGGAATGTGGTCGGGTAAGCTGGGAGAGCTCAAGACCACCACGCACCACATTCAGCTCAAGCCAGACGCCAAGCCCGTTTACTCGGCTCCGTACCAGGCTGGACCACACCGTCGCCGGGAGATCGAGAAGCAGCTCAAAAAAATGCTCGACCTGGGTGTCATAGAGCCCTCGAACGTCGAGTGGTTCTTCACGATGGTAGTCATGCCCAAGCCAGGTGGCCAGTTCCGGTTTTTCGTGGACTACCGCCGGCTGAACAAGCGCACGGCCAAGGATGTCTACCCGATCGAGAGGATGGACGGCTGCCTGGACTCCCTCGGCGACGCCACGGTGTTCCCTATCCTGGACTGTAACTCCGGGTACTGGCAGATCCCTGTGGCGGCCGAGGACAGAGACAAGACGACGTGCACGTCTCACACGGGCTTGTTCCGGTTTCTCCGGCTCCCTTTTGGCCTGGTGAACGTGCCAGCCTCCTTCCAACGGGCGCTCGACATCATCTTGTCCGGCTGACGGTGGAAAACGTGCCTGGTGTACCTGGAGGACGTGATTGTCTTCTTCCGGACCGTGGACGATCACATCCGGCACCTTCTTGTAGTCCTACTGCTACTGTAAAAGGCCAATGTCTTGCTCAAGCCCTCCAAGTGTCACCTGTTCCAGGAAGAAGTCGAGTACGTGGGGCATGTCGTCCTTCCAGGCCAGCTACCGGTGAACCAGAAGAACATCAAGAGCCCGGCGCAAGTGCTTCTCCCGCGCAACCAGACGGAGCTCAACAGCTTCCTGGGCATGTGTAACGTGTACCGGCGTTTCATAAAGTATTACGCGCAAATCTCCAAGCCCCCGACCAAGCTCACCAGCAAGAAACTCCCGCACGTGCTTCCTCAACTGGATGCCGCCCACCTGGCGGCCTTCGAGTACCCCACAGAGCGCTTGACGTCGACCCCGATCTTGGCGCTCCCCCGACGTGAGGGTCTCTTCATTCTGGATACCAACGCTTGCGCCTTCCAAGTCGGCTGTACCCGCTCGTACAACTCGAGGCCACACCGGAAAACGGGAGAGCCCCCCATGGACTTGGTCACCCCACGGTGCTTGAGCAAGTTCTCCCTGGAACAGATGCCGGACGGCATGACGCCGGACGCGGGCCAGTCGGTGGCCGAGGCCAAGGACCCGTTCCTGGAGTCGCTCAAGGCCGTGCTCCCCCAATTACGAGACTCGATTGCTAAGACACAAGCATGGTACAAGGGGGACTATGACAAGAAAGTCAGCCCTCGCCGAGTGTCAGTGACCAGTTGTGACTGGGTGTACCTGCGTAACCACACCCGGAAGTACAAACTCGACCCTAAGGTGACCGGAACGTACGAAGTGCTGGAGACCGACGGGAGAACCTATCTGATCGACCAAGACGGACTGCCGTACAGAGTTAGCGGCGAGCACGTGGTGCCGGCGGGACTGCTGGACCCCGCGAACCGACCCAAGCAACCGCAAGTGGCAGTCCCGGACGCGCGCCAACCTGGTGGGTCCAAGTTTGTGTTCGAGTGGTTCGTGGACCATACCTGGGACGAGGAGGGGGTCCTCTGGTTGCTGGTCCGCTGGTTTAGCTATGGTCCGGACGACGACACCTGGAAACACTCGGGGCGCCTGCCGGTTTCCGCAAGGGGCTTCTCCCGCAGGACCCAGATAAGGCGGCGCCGGGTCGGGACGCCCAGATGCGTGATAGGACAGTCAAGAGGCAACAAACCCTCGTTTATACAAGAACGACGTCTCATGGTTCATCCCTCGCTAAGGGGCCGGGCGCTACCCCGGCCAACGCAAAGCACACTCACGCCACCAAAGAAAACCGGCACCGACCTCCGACACCTCGCCTCAGTTCAGACGACGACGGGTCGCAGACGGGCCCTCATAACCGGACGGTCCATCCTGGCCCCCATAAGTACTTCCGTATCCACGCGTGTTCTCACCCGGGGTGCTCGGCCGCGGACGCGAATCGTAGTAGCCACTACCCCAGTTCTGGTTACCGCAACCGCCGGTGCCACGCTGGGGGCTCCCAGGAGGATACCGATACCATGTCTCGTTGGCTCCCGCGGCATCCTCCCGACGATCACCGGTGCCCGACCCACGGACGCGCCAAGTACCGGCCTGCTCCACCCACCGGAGGTGATTCTCTTGTCGCTGATGGTGGATGTTCAGGAGACGCTAGAGCTGGTCGTTCACGCCTGAACGGGACCTCCCCTGAAGGACCGCCTCCAGCGCATCGGGGTCCCCCACCGGGTATGTCTCCGCCCAGGTGAAAACGTCGTTCGACAAGCTCCCAAGCAGGTCGACCATGGAGACCAGGGGCACGCTGGTGGGGAACCCAGCCGAAGAAGCACGGAGACGCCCGACAAGACGCTCCAGCCAAGCCTCGCCCTCCGACCGAAGTGTCTCCGAGGTATCCGAAAGGAGTGAGTCGGGCACCGGGGGGGCCAACGGAAAGCGGTTGGCCGTCGCTACCCGGGCAACGGCACTCACGACGGGGGTCGCAGGATCAGCCCGAGAAGAAGGGGCTGTCGTCACAAAAATCACCCGGCTGGCGACGAGAGAAGCACGGGGAGGCGGGACCAGTTGATGACCCGGGAGGGGCAGACAACCCAAGGGCGAAGATCCAGAACCATCGGTTCGCTGCGCCACGGCGGACGCCCACCCAGACGGGATCCCGAAAGACGCGAGCGGTACTTGGGCCCGACCCCGGGGCGCCTCCGGAGGGACCGCCATGCAAGACGCCGGGATAGAGTACGCCGCGGCGTCAAGGGGATTCTGGATGACGATACGGACCCCGTCGGCATCTTGTCGGGTCACCTCCGTGAGCCACCCATCCCGGTCCCGGAGGGAGGTGTCAAGACGGCGCATGGCATCGTAGAAGGCCTGTTTATGAACCGGGAGAGCCGCCCGCAGAGCCAGCATGGCCTGGAAAAAGCCCAAGGCCTCGGTGTCATCCCCGGCGAGCTCCTCCGGCGTGAGCTGCTTGATCCAGCCAAACAGGGCGTCCGAGAACATCCAGAAACGACCGTCGCGCGCCTCCTAGTACCAGTGGTTGCACGTCATAACCAAGTACTCGGTCACCCAGATGGCCATCTTGACCGAGTGGGCGTCCCGACACGACCAGTAGATCTCATTCCGGGCGTAGTACGCCACCAAGGAGCCCCCAGTGGTGAACCCAATCGGGGTCTCCATCTGGGAAAACCAAGTGGGCACCGCCGCGACGAACTGGGTGCACATCACCGGAGGAAGGCGCCAAAACTCTTGGTGGTTCCAGCTGATCAGGAAGCCCCGGCGACGCGCCCGCTGCTCGTAGTTGGCATGCGACGACGGGGGCAGGATGGGGAGCCGACGCAAGTATGGACCCGGAATCGGCATGTAGAGAGAGTTGGGGTACGCCGGCAGGGCGGCCAGGGCCTTGACCCGGTTCTCTGTCGCTGCCAACCACCCGGGGTACTCATCCTCTACCGGCGCGCGGATAACCGGCGCCGAGATGATGGATTCGTAGTGCACGGCGGGATCCCGGATCACGCAATCGGGGAGACCGGCAAGACGGGTCGCCCAAGCGCTACCCGGGGCACAAGGCGCTCGATCAGCCCCAAGGATGAGACCAGGAGCAGTGTGCACAACCTGCCCCGCCCCGCGGTCTGCCGACACGAGCGCCGTCGCGTGCAGACGCGTCAAGAACCCCTGCCGCCGCTCACGGGTCCAACTCGTCGCCAGGTCGGGGCTCATCGCAGGAACTGCTGGAAGCGCTCGGCCGTGTTGGCATCCTCGGGTGGCGCCGGCACGACACCCACGACAACCCGGTACAAGCGCACCAACATGGCGGGCGCCAGCAGACTCGGCGGGGGCGCGTCGCCCGCCTTCGACGCGGGTAAGGCCACGCCCGGGATAACCCCACCGACAGGAGCCGGGCTAGTGCCCGGGGGGCCACAATGCTCCCCTGAGTGGTCGAACGACGCCGGCGCTACACCCTCGGACCCCGAAGACGACATCTTGGCCCTGTTCCGGGACGCCTTGACCATGTCCTTGGCCTTGGTCCGGGACGCCTTGACCTTGTGCCTGCGGACCCGCCAACGCCGGACCTCCTCCAGTGGACAAGGTGGGAACTGGGCATTGGGGGCCTGGTGATGGGTCCCACGGGGATAAGGTGCGCACCAGTGGAACCAGACAAGGGGGGGGGACTCACGTGCGGACTCTCCCTCACAGTAGCGGGCACCCTCCTCCTCGCTCTTACCCAGGACAACCAGCCCACCAAGACGCGGCGACCCTCGTCCCCCCAAAGTCCACGCACGCGTGGGGAACCGGTCGGCCCCGAGACCGAGACGGGGGTGATCCGGGCCCCCACGCCACCCCGCGAGACCCACGGGACACCGAAGGGCCGTGACAAGGCGCGAGTTGGGGAACCGCCTGGGCTGGCCCGGGACGGTCCACGCTGATAAGGGAGCTATGTCGCATTACGCGGCCCGGTCCACGCCCCTTTGCTGGCCAGGAGGTCGATGGGGCGCCGGGCGACGCGGATGACGTGTCACGCCCCGGTTCGGACAGGTGGCGCTGTCCTTGCTGGTTGGGATCTTGATTGATTGTGGGTCATTTGCATTTGCATGTCAATTGCTTGAATTATCTGCTTTACAGTAGGGGGGTCCACTGGTATGGATCCCCAGATCTCGCCATGGGGAGGCTACTGTGTGGGATTCGGGGCCTTTTGGGCTCGCTTGCTCGGATAGCTGAAGGGGACAGCGGGGCGCCCGTGGCCCGGCTTCCCCACGAAACAATAACTGCGTTCTCACCTCCTTCCTCCCTCTTTGTGCCTTCGGGTGTTTTCCTAGGTGACCGTGTCACCGGGCGAGAGCAGAGCAAGGGTGTGCGGGTGGGTTCCCTCATCTGGGCAGGTGTCCCTATCTGTTTCTGTGGGCTGGGGTGACACGTCGTTTTAGGCGACATTCTGCGCCGTTTTGGGAGCCTCGGCATCAATGGCGATCAGGCGATGGAGGCGTTGCATGGTTTTTCTTTACCAGCGCGCCACCAAGTTGACAGCTGAGAATTTCCTCGGCAGCTGCCTCGCGCTTTTACAGCACGCTGCCATCGCTCGGGACCCGTGCGCCGCGGCCGCTCTTGACAATGGGGAACAAAAGCGGCCCGCGGCGCCAGGGACGCGCCACGCGACCAAGCCCGGCGACAAGCGGCTACGTATCAGCGAGCCTCACACCGAGCGGGCGGCGGCCGCGTCAACCAAGCTCGTGGAGGTAATCCAACAGTGGGACGACGGGCGGGTTTCAAGCGCAGTAAAGTCTGTTGCCGCGTACCGCAAGAGGACCGCTGCGCGCGACAACCTGGTGCGGGCCCGCGAGCGTCACGCCACTGCGCCCTCTGACGCTTCTGCGCCGGCGACAGCATCTGCACCGGCCGTCGAAGCCGCTGAGCTGACCGCTACAGCGGCTCGTGCCGTATCGGATCCTGCGTTGGCCGGCGGACTGCCGGCGCACGCGGTGGCGGCCGCTGAAGCGAAAGCTGACTGGAGGGCTCCCTCTTTGGCCACTGCGCGGCCAGAACACGCGGCGGCGGACGCCGCGTCGGCGGCGGTGGGCGATTCGGCAGACGAAACCCTGGCAGAGGAAGAGATCGACCCCCTCTCGGTTCTTCTGTTCACATGAGTTTGATGCTGCCGCGCGGGTTGGGCTCGAAGATGGGCGGCGGTGGACGGCTAGGAGGGGACCGAGTTCACACGGTTTCATCGGCGAATCAAAAAGAGTCGCGTATCTTGAAGACGAGATCATCCTACCCGCCTCAGAAAGTGTCTCACATCCGGTAACGTGTCTGGGGTAATCGAAAGGTGCTCGAAAGGCGCACTGGGCCAACCAGAAGGCGAGAAAGCCATCAGACTCGTCCGAGTCGGTTTTAACTAAGTGTGTGGGGGG
>Ga0209093_1000551_pt1 | contig 20639 bp, 28 predicted proteins | sample SidtaG_4_FD_187450 | JGI IMG/M metagenome (GOLD analysis project Ga0209093, IMG submission 187450) | Marine algal microbial communities from Sidmouth, United Kingdom - Sidmouth_Male1 metaG (SPAdes) (version 2) | ecosystem: Host-associated > Algae > Red algae > Unclassified | place: Sidmouth... | reverse complement strand
CCCCGACCAGATCCGATCTCCCTGAGATTCGGACAGGTCATTCCCTTGCTGGCCCGGATCGGGATATTTTGGGGCCGCCTCGAGGGTGCGCTGTCCACAGCTGAGGGGCCGCGCCCCTTCCAGCCGCGGAACCCCCCGACCGCTACAAGTGTCATGATGGCAGTGGAGGCGGCAACAGCAAAGCGGTGCGGTGCCTCGGCGGACCGGCGAGCGCGGTGGTGGGCGGTTGGCTCATTAGGGGCACCGTTCGGCGGCGGTGGCTGCATCGTGGCGGCCGGACTCCTGCCCGGTGCTCCCGGCGCTCGCGCTCGGCGCGGACGCAGCACTGTGCGACGCACCTTCGCATAGCTTGAAGACTGCCGCGGTCGCTTAGATGGCAGGTAGTACGAGCACGTCTCCTTACGTTCCTGTCGCCGCTCAAGTGGTCGTCGTCGATGTTATTTTTACACTGGTACTGACAACGAGAGACACACTCACATCGTTTGGAGCAGAAAGTCATACTAATAACCAGCGAGACACACACTCAGTAGTCCGAGTAACTCTCTTCGGTCTTCCGCACGCCGCAGCTGGCAGGACGTGCGTCGCTTCTACAGTCGCTCGTTGCCAGACATTGAGCGATGGCGGTGGATCCCGCGGTCTGCGTCGTCCCAGAGGCACCGGCGCAGACGGTGACGGCGGGGATGGTGATGGCGGCCGCGGTAACGGCGAGGGCGGTGACGGCGAGGGCGGTGACGGCGGGGACGGGCACGGTGACGACAGACACGAGGGTGCTGGGATAGGCGACGAAGGGCACGGCGAGGACGGGCACGGCGAGGGGAGGCACTGCGGGGATGGGACCGGCGGCAACGGGATCGGCGACGACAGGTGCGGCGTGGACGGGATCGGCGACGACAGGGCGGCGGGGACAAGACCATCGGGGACGGTGACGCCGGGGGCGGTGACGGTGGGGGCGATGACGGCGGAAGCTGTAGAGGCGGACACATGCACGACGACGACGGGCACGGCGGTGACGGGATCGACGATGGGTGCGGTGGGGACGGGATAGACGACGACAGGGCTGCGGGGACGAGACTAGCGGGGACAGTGACGGCGGCAGCGGTGACGGCGAGGACGGGCTTGGAGACGATGGGCACGGTGGTGACGCGATCGGCGATGGGCACGGCGGGAACGGGCACTGCGGGGAGAGGCACGGAGGGGATGGGACCAGCGGCAGCGGGATCGGGGACGACAGGAGCGGCGTGGACGGCATCGGCGACGACAGTGCGGCGGGGACAAGACCAGCGGGGACGGTGACGGCGGGGGCGGTGACGGCGGAGGCGGTGACGGCGGGGGCGGCGACGGCGGAGGCGGTGACTGCGGGGACAGGCACGGCGACGACGGGCACGGCTGTGACAGGATCGGCGACAGGCACGGCGAGGACGGGCACCAGGAGTGCATGCACATCGGGGTGAAGCCCGACGACGACAGGCACGGCCGGGATATGATTGGCGGCGAGGGGCGGTGTCGCAGTGACGAATGATGTTTTCATTAGCCAATCATCGTCTCCCGCCCTCCGATCTCCGTTCTCCGCTTTTCGCTAGTGCCTCTTCGTCTGGAATGCAATCTCGCAGACTGGCGTTTGTCGAGGAAACTTTGGCAGACAGCTGGGGTACTCTGATCCCAGAAAGCGGTTTCGACGATCGCTCCTCCTGACGAGCTGATTCAGGCATCATTTATCACCCCGCGTCCGATAGGAACGCGGAAGTCCTCGCGTCTTGCAATTGGACTGTGTAGCGCAGTCATGGAATGGCCCGACTTGGCAGAGCATGAGTGTGGCGAGTGCAGCGCGGGCAGCGCAGGGCGCGCAACGACCAGCCGGACGAAAACCGCGACAATAGTGACATGCGCACTATATAAGAAAAATCAACAGTCAGTCGCGGGCACGAGCGGATAGCAGACTCAACTTCTGAGTGTGACACGCAGTGACCTTCTAAAGGCGTGCGGGATGCCGTTCGTCTCTTTGACGCGGGCAATGCGAACGTGGCGGAGAATGCGGGGAGGCTGGCTCCATCTTGTCTTCATGACGTGGGCAATGCAAACGTGGCGGAGAATGAGGGGAGGCTGGCCTTTCTGAGATTTTTTTCTACCCGTCTGAGCTGCATAAGGGCTCCTTGTGGCAGCGCGGCTTCTTTGCCTGCCCTTTGGCCATGTGCGATCGACCGAATCAAGCGCTGAATGAATTGGTAAAAGCTTGACCATATGTATGACTGCAGTCGATCATGCGACAGAAAACAAGTTGTCCAGCAGGTCTGATCATGAATCAGCAATTCCGTGCCGGCTTCCACATGGAGATGTGCGTGGCCGCTAAGGACGTGCGCTCGTCGTGAAGGAGGTCTTCACGTGTGTCCCTGCGTCAGCCGCCGGAGTGGCTGCCACGGATGCGGTGGTCCAAGTGGAATCCCAGCCGCCACTCTTTTGCGTTGGACAAGCCCTCTGTCGGTCATGGCAACGCTATTGGCGCTCTCTACCGTCCCAGGCGCAACTGTAACCACTGCCACCACAGTCTCCGCCGCGCACATGCACGAAGCTGAGAGGTAGCCAGGCTGCCTCCGGCGTCCGCCGCCACGCCGTAGAAGACGCGGGTGTCGCCGCCGTCGGGGCGGCCGCGGCGGCGACGCGGAATGCGATCGAGGGCATGCGCTGCTCATCGGCGCCGTGATCGACGACGCTGCGCTCGTCGTTGGCATCATGACCGCCGCCGACGCGGTCGCCGCCATTTTCATGCGCGCGAGGAGGGCGGCGCAGGTGTCGCCGCCGGCGGGGCGCCCTCGGCGGCGACCCACAAGACGACCATCGGCTTGCGCTGCTGGTTGGCGCCGTGGCCGCCGACGGTGTGTGTGTGGTTGATTGCCAGACAGACAGATACGTGGTCACCGCCATCGTCTTAAGCGCTGTGGAGATCAGCGCGACTTCCGTTGCCGTCATGGCAGCTGCGTCGGCGCCGGTCGAGGTGACAGCAAGTTTACGCGACGGGCGCCGACGGCCACCGGTGAACGGAGAGGCGGCGGCCGGTGGCTGCGGAAGGAAAGTTTCAGCACGGCCCGCGTGGCGGTCGCCGGCACGTCTGCGGCGGCGCCGAGTGCGTTGATGCGCGCGCCGCACGCTGCTTCGGTGGCGTGAGAGGGGGGTGGGATTGGGGGTGCGAAGGGGGCGGATGCGGGCCAGTGTCGCTGGCGCCGTCGTCGGCGGCGCCCCCGGTGGTGGGTAAATGCGCGGCCGCTGCCGCGGAGCGGCGGAGATGGGCTTGTCTCCGCGCCCTCGGGGAGCCAGTCGCAGCGGCGGCGCTGAAAATCTCCGCGTGGCAGTCGGCGCGCGCCCCGGGCGCGCAGGGCGCGTCAGCGGCGACGGCGGCGGCGGCGGAGCCACCCGCGGAGGCACCCGGGGAAACTGCCACGGGGGCAGTAGCGGCAATGGTGCCCCCGTCGCTGCCGGTTGGCACCCTCGCCATCCCGGTTTGCGGGCCGACCAGTCCGCGGTCGCCGCCGAATGCGACGAGCCGCCGGTTGTCTCCGACGCGCACGAGGCGGGCTAGGAGCTCGTCCCGCGTGACCCGGCCCGCCGCCGGCGCGCGCTACGCGCGGCCGCCCCCGTCGCGTCGTGTGGCGCCCCCGACGGCGGCGGCAGCTGCGGAGGCCGCGGCCGCGTCGGCGCCGAATATGGTTCCCCGCCAGGGCGCTTCTTCCCCTATCGTGACGACGAGTCCGAGGCGGACCGCGTTTCCCGCCTCGGCGCGCTCTTTGGAAGTCACGGGGGCGGCCTAGGGGTGCGCCTCGCCGCCGCCACGCTCGACGGGATGGTTTGTCGGGCGTTATTCGAGCCCGACAGCCGGGAGGGGGGCACGCAGCTCGTAAACGCAACGGAGCTGACTGTGGGGGGGGGGGAGGAGGTCGGCGCGCTTGCCCTCTGAGTGCTGACGGCAGCGGCGCTGCAGGTGCAGGCGGCGATGGCGGCGGGGAGGCCGCTGTGAAGCAGACGCCGCTGTACGTACGTTTCGAGAGCGGCGCGGCGGACAGAGCGTCTCGTCCCGAAGCTGGCTGCCGTATTAGCAGGCCGACGACGCTGCGCTCGTGGCTGGCAACGCTACCGACGCGAACGCGGTCGCCGCCGTCTTCGTGCGCGCCAACCATTGCGGCGCATTAGCAGGCCGAAGACGCTGCGCTCGTGATTGGCAACACACCGGCACCAGCGTGGGCGCCGCCGGCGTCGTGCGCGCCAAGCATTGCGGCGCATTTGTAGCCGACATCTGGATAACTGCTGCGGCAACGCCGAATGTAATCGACGGCTGGCGCTCCTCTTCGGCGCCGACGCCGACGACACTCCCCTCGTGGTTGTCAATGTTACCGACGCCGACGCGGTCGACGCCGGCGTGATGCACATAGAGAAGGGGGACGGACAGGTGGCTGCCATCGAGTCAACCTCGGCGGCGACGCTCAAGGCGACCGTCGTGTCGGCCAGCACGTTGAATTCCTCGAGGACTGCGATGCGCTTTTGTGTGGAAACCTGACGGACGTCGACGCATTCGTCTCCGTCGTCGTGCGCGGCGAGCAGGGAGACTCGAGAGTCGCCGCCATCCGGGTGACCGCGGCGGAGACGTCGAAGGCGACCTACAGCTTGCTCTCCCCATCGGCGCCGTCGTCGACGATATTGCAGTCGTCGTTGACTTCGTGACCGACACCGACGCGGTCGCCGCCGTCGTCATGCGCGCCCGAAAGGGCGGCGCACCTGTCGCCACCGTCCGGGCGACCGCGGCGACGTCGCTCAAGGCGACCGTCGTGTTGCGCTCCTCATCGTCGCCGTGGCCGCCAACGTTCCCCTCCTGGTTGTTAGTTTCGTTAATAAAGACGTCACCGAGGCCGACGCGGCCGTCGTCGGTGTTTTGCGCGTCGCGAAGGAAGTTGCAGTCGTCGCTTCCGACGCCCCAGACACGGTGGCAAAGACTCACAAGACGACGGTCGTGTCGATCGGCTCGTCGATGGAGGCGCTGCTTTCGCGCTGGGCGTGTTTTCGCAGCGCACGTGTTGCTCGTGGTTGCCGACGAAGCGGGGGTGGACTTGGTCGGCTCTGGTGCCGTGCGTACCACGTGCGTCAAGGCAAAAATCGTCATTGCCTTTGTGGCGAATGCTGTGGGGGACAAGGGGACCGATGTCTTGCGCTCTTCGTTTGAGGTGCGGCCGCCCACGTGTCGCTGGCGGTTGGAAATGGGGCGTGGGGCGACGTGGTCGTCGCTGGAATGGTGCGCATCACGGTCGTCCCTGGCATCCTTCTCGTCCCGGAGGCACGGTCGTCGCCCGTGCCGTCTTCGTTATGTGGGAGCGTTCACGCTGTATGAATGTAGGGCGTGGCACGAGGAGATTATAGGGCGCACTGTTGTAAACGGAGTGCGGGTGTACAACCCGACATTCAGCCCGAGCACGAGGTCACAGCGCCGATAATACAAAGAGAGACACACGCCTGCAACGAAATGAATGGAAAACGGGCACCGCAGCAGGTCACACACCTCAACTACTCAAGACTACACACTGCTGGACGGGCACCGTGCACGAAAACAGCGCGGCGGGCGGCACCTGCTAGCGCCCGGCCGTCGACTTCCTCTTGCGCCACGGCGGGACGCACGCGTGGTCCTCGAAGTCCCCCGCCGTGCTGTACAAGCACTCACACCGGGGACAGGACATGTACAGGACCGCCCCCGCCGGCACGAGCACCATTTTCCCGGACAGTTAACCGCTCATTCCAGACGACACAGCGCCGCCGTTGCGGCTCGTCGCCACGCTGCCGTCACGGCTAGCACCACCGTCTTGGCGCAAGCCGTTTCCCCCCTCCAGACGACAAACGTCTTCGTCACTGTGCACCACCGCCGCATCCCTGCCGCTCGGGCCAGGCCGCGCGGTCGCCGGACCGCCACCGTCGCTCCGACGGCGCTTGCGACCGGCACGTCGACCGACATCAGGCGCACTCGAGGCAGCGCCACTGGCAACGGCGGGGCAGACAGCTGCCCCCCGTGCGCCGTCTTCCTCCGCGACGTCGTTGTTTTTGCCAGCATGGTTCCCCGAATCGTTGTCCGAGGTGTCGTCGTCTCTTGAAACGTCTTCATCCGCGTCGATCCGCGCTTGCCGGATCAGGCGCCCGAACTGGGCCTCGTCGTCTCCGGCGCGGTGCACTGCAGCCATGGCGGCACGCAGACGAGGGAAGAGGCGGGCGACGTCATCGAGGCGACCGCCATGGCGGAGCAGGTCAATGGAGCGGCGGTGGCGCTCGCCTGCCACGGGCGTCAACACACTCGACGGCGCGTCGATGTGGATGCCGCACGGCGGGCACGACCAACGCACCGCAGGACTCTCCGCCGGCGCCGTCTTGGCGGCAGCAGCAAGCGTACGCAGATGGCGTTTGCCAGTCACGTGCTGCTCCCAGCTCAATATCCCCGTCAGTGTCATCTTGCAGACAGTGCACTCGCGCAAGCTCGAGGTTCCCGAGATGAACGAGGGGGGGGCACCAGGGGGGGGCTGGGGAGGGGGGGCGGCCGCAATGAGGCCAATGGAGGCGAAAGGAAAAAGGAGGGGAGAGGTGACGGAAACAGGGGACGCAACGACGGGGCTGGCACGCCGAAAGAGGGACAGGGACATGCACAAAGAGCGCGATGTTGCATGGGGGCGCGCAGAGGTCGGTGGCAGGTACCGACCAGCGACGAGATGGTGCCAGTGCCAAGGAACCAGCAGCGGACTGCCACCTTTGGCCGCGGTCCGTGGCGACGTATGGATAGATGTTCTGAGGCCGGGGCAGCCTCGGATGACCCGGGGTGCCTTGAGGATACAGTCATGTGAGGATAATTGTATTTTAATTTACTGCCGTCTCCGGTGGACCAATGACAAAGGAGCAACTCGGCAGCAGATGGTCAATTGAATGCGCCTTACCGTAAATTTCTGGTTAACCAGTCCAACCTGCGACCGTGCATCCGACATGCCTGCAGTGGGGTCTCCGAGACGAACTATTCCAGCCCAACATGACGTCTTTTCGTGCGTTCCCTGGGAAAGAAAATGGCGACTGCGCAGCAGGGTGTCCAGATCGAAGGAGCCGCAAGCACGGCCAGATGGCCGCTATGCTTGTTTTATCCCACGAGCACCCTCGTACGGGCCGGTGATGACCGCCTACCGTCTGTGGGCAAGCAGCCAGACTGCCCCGCCGGCTCCCGTGCACCGTCAATGGGATGACACGCTGTGATTGCTGGATTGGATACTGCCTGCAATTCCCCACTGATACGCGTATGGCGAAGGCAGTTGCCCCCAGCTGACCAATAGCGGAACAGAAAGTGCAACATGGCGTGTAATTGGAATAATAATGAGACCTTGAATTGGCACGGCTGCCCACCTTGACCTGTGCATCCAACGGCATGTCAAGGAGGGTCTATTCCTCTCCGAGGGTCTATTCCTCGACGGAGCCCCGGCGCCTTCGGACGTCCCGCACTCTCGGTCATCTGGGTTGTGCTCGGCCACTTGAGTGGGACAGTCGCTCCCTCATCCCCTCCCCAACCACCCCACTCACCGCTGCTGTGCGCGTGCCTTCCATGTCAACTACCCTGTCAGCGACTCTTCTTTCCCGCCAGTGGGAAATGGTGAGCCGACCTGCCTCCCCCCCCCCTCACGGCCGGCACCCAAATTCCTGCCAACGCTGTTGGGGACGCCTCGTTCGCGTGCCTGGGCGCATGGCGCCTTTTGGCGTTCTTCGTGCGCACCGACTGCCTTCCGTCGGTCGGCGGAGCCGAGGTGGGCAGCCACAGGCTGATACTTGCACGACGGTGGCAGCGACTCGCACTGCTTCCCTCCCTGACCTGCCCGACGACGTCCTTCAGCTCGTGTTCAACCTTCTGTGCGCGTGTGACCGCCTCGCGCTTGCAGGCGTGTCGACAAGCTGGCGTAAGGCCTGCGCCGTCGATGGAATGTACATCACTGCGGCGGCGGCGGTGTTGTCCATCGCGACGACTCCGACCGAGTGCAACAAATTCGGGCACACGAGGTTGGGCCCCCTGGGTGGGATTCAGCGGGATTGCCGGTTGGTCGGAGAGCCTTTCGTCCCACAGGCTAGTATGGCCTCACAAAGACGGATGGTTCTCCGATGCCTCCGCGTTGTCGCCAGCTTGAGCAAGTCATACAGAGCGCTCGACCTGGCCGCCCCGGCGCCCGACAGCGCCCTCGCCTGGGCCGACACCCTTTCACCATTCTCTCCACAGCATCTGGCACGCCTTCTTGTACGCGTGCGTGTGCGCAATGACGATGGCGTGTCGGCGTGGGAGGCGCCACAAGAGTGGGGCATCCGCCTCGACACCAGCTGGGTCGACGGTGCTGATGTCCACGGCGTCCACGTCTCGGGGAAGGACACGCCCGACGTCCTCTTCAACCTCCGGGCGGCCTTTCGAGTCGCGTTTCTCGATGTCGGCAACGTCATTACGCCTTTTGGCGTGACGCAATGCGCTGCTATAAGGGCAGTGCTGACCAACCTTCGCCGTCGGGCGCGGCGTGTGCTCGTCGTGCGAGAACTAGTGCGTAACTACACAGGCAGTGACGTGGCAGTTCTTCCAGGACCCTCGGGGCGCCGCCCGTACCTCATCAAGTGGATTAGCATGGCCATGGGCGTAGAGAACGCCCCCATCTTGAAGTTCCTCGACAGCGCTCGGACCGTCAACGAGGCGCACGTCGCCGCCCTATTGGGCTTCCTTGCGGCGATTTACAACCAGGCGGCAATTGCATGGCCCAAGCAGGAGCAACGTCGTGCCTGCTCGCACTGGGCGCCAGTGGAACAGCACGTCGTCCGCGTGGCGGTATACGCGTTTGGCTTCGGGGATACTGGTGGTACAATTGTGGCCGACGTGGCCGCTCACATGGCTTGCCTGGGCGTGGCACGTGTGTGCACCTCGCTCGGGCGGCGCCGTGAACCCGTGCCGCTGCGCGGCCGCTGCGGCGCACCGTTCTTAGCGGGAAGCATTAGTCCTTCCGCGTGGCGATAGAAACTCTACGCTGTGGTCGCTGCTGGCAGGGTGCGGGAGAGAGGACGCCCTCGGACGTCTGCCACACACCGACGGCTAAGATTGATGTGGGAAGGGACTCCATGGGCGACGACGGGGGTGACGAGCGGGTGCGGGGTGGGGGGTGTCGTTTGTCGCAGGGTGCGTACATTGGTTGCAAGAAGGACGCGAGCGAACAGGTGGGTCGCGTCGACGTACGTCCTTCGCCAAGAGCCCTCGCCAAGAGCGACAACGCCCATGACTGGTGGCCCCTGAACACCCTAACGTCATCAGTCGTGCGCGAGCTGCCACATCCCCCGTAGCCGCACCCCCCAGCACTTGCACCGACCACGGCGGCGACCAAGGCGGCGACAACGGCGGCGACAGAAAAGTGCCCATCCTTCCCCTCCGTGTGGCCCTCGCCGCCGTGCAGGGCCATGTACACGCCGCGCATAAGAGCCGGCGGGACCATCGGGTTCCGCCCCCCCCACCCCCCCACCAACCCTGGCGCGCGTCCTATGCTTGGCAGCGGCGGCGTTGCGGACACTCTGTCCCCCTCGGCATTCCCCCTGCCCCACCCCTCCTGCCGCCGCTCGGCGTCCTTCTGTAGACGACGTCCCCCCCCCACCCCCAAGCGCCACTGCTGGCACACGCTCTCTGCGTCACTGATGTCGTGCTCACAGCGGACCGCTCGCCGCGGTGCACCCGCCGCCGGCAGGCGGCCGCGGAATCGGCCGCGCGGACGCCGCGGCGGCGTGCGACGCCAATGGCCCCACCCCTATGCGGTCATGCGCGTGGCCGCGGTGCCGCTCGCAGCCGTCGCCGCCGACGCGACGGCATTGGGAGATTTGATGGCGGGCGAAGGGGATGGGGGGCTCGTCGTCATTGCCACAGGTGCTCTCGGTCGCCTGATGGCGGCGGGCGGCGGTGGATGGAGAGCGGGCGGGATCCCGCGCACGCTCGCCACCCTCCTGGACGTGGGGACGGGCGCCCACGGGTGCATGTCGTGGCCACCCCCGCCCGCGGGCTCCGCCGTCTGCCCCCTCGCCGTCGAATGCCACCTGGCCGTGGCCGTCGGACCCGTCAAGCGCCATCTTGACGCTGCCGCGACCGCCTTGAACGGCCGCGACGCCTGCACCGGCCGACTGCACGGCAGCGGCGTTCACACAATCGCGGTCCAGGGCGTCTGCCATGCCGCCGTCGCCCGGTGCGCAGCCCAGCCAGCCGCCGCGAACAACAAACCGCGGCCGCTCCAACTTATCGATTGCGACAAGCGCATCCGCCGCCCGCGGCATGTTGCCTTCGGCCAGCGCGCCCCGCTAGAGCGTGGCGTGAGGCGTCGCGCCCGACGACCGCCGCTGCCGCCATCCGACGCCGTCGGCCGCTGCCGCCGTCCGCCGCTGCCGCCGTCCTCCGCTGCCGCCGCCCTAGCTGTCCGCCGCTGCCTTTGCTGCAGCCGCTTCCTCTGCTGCAGCCGCTGCCGTGCGCTGCCGCCCCGGCCGTCCGCCGCTGCCGGCGTCCGCCGCTGCTGCCGTCCGCCGCTGCCGCTGGCGCCAACGCCTCCACCGCCGCCGGCGCCGGCGCCGCTGCAGTTGCCGCTCCTTACCTACCCCCCTCGGCGAGCATGAGGGTGACGGCGCCGCTGGTGGCGTTGCACGCGCCGCCGCCACTACCAGCGCCGCCGCCTCTCGTTCTCGCGACGGGGTGCAGCCACACCCACCGCCAGGACGCGTCCCCCCCCCCCCCCCCCCCCCCCCCCCCCCCCCCCCGCCCCCCCCCCCAACTCCCCATTGGTGCACCCCACGCGGAGCCACGCAGAGCGTCGCAGCGCCTCCGGTGACACATGCAGTGGCCGCCAGAACACGGCGGAGAACAAGGTGCGCAACCGCGGACGGTGGCTCCAAAGACGAGGAGACAGCTGAAGATGGCGTAAGGTTCAAGGGTAAAAGCCGTGCACAGCTTGCCCTCCCGCCGCGTGTTTCCTTGCACACGCCAATGCACACACGATGAGGTCACGCGATGAATTTCAGGATTTTACCGGTCCACGAACGCCGACTGCTGATTGGCTGCCCGTTCCCGCAAATTGCTGACAGCACGCTTGGAACCGTCCCGCACGAGAAACGGAAGGGGCTCCATTTTTTGTGGAAGTGCCATACAGCCGTTCTCTCAGAAACCTCGCGCGCCAACTGTCACAGAACTCTTACAAATCGGCCTTCACGGGGTCGCAGAGGCCGATTTGTAAGAGTGGTGCAACAATTGGCGTGCGAGGTATTTGCGGGAACGGCTGTAGTAACACGATCGATTGGTTGATGTTCCTGTTGATCGACCTTTCAGTTCCCAGTCGACCGCTGAGAATTGGCGACTTGGGTCTGTCAATCGGCTCGATCCCTCGACCCGGAACGATCAACCACCGTGACAGTCCCGCAGTCACGATCAGTCAATATAAATATTCTGACGGGTGCCACTTGCCATGGGAAGCTTTCCCAGAGTGCAATAACTCGGTTACTCTGGGTGTTACGGCCACAGGGAAGCTCATGTTAGGAGTCCGGGAAACCTGCAATTATGATATCGGAATGGAAGTCGAGTTGAACGCGCACCTGCACACGAATGCACGATTCTCAACGCACGATTGCACCGCGTCCGAGAGCACTGTCCTATTTCGTGCACGAGACAGAACCCGTGACCCTCGCAAGGAAAAGAAGCGAGAAAGAAGCCGAGTGCCGGTCTCTCTGGACCTGTTTTCGGGTTCTCCCCGCCGGCAGGCCCTGAACATGGGGGCCTATTTTTCCTGAAAAACATGGCATGGAGGCTACTCAGGGCCCGTCGGCGTGTGGTCCCAGGGTTGCTGGACCTGCTTGGGGGGTTTCCCCGCCGACAAGCGCTGTTCTTGGTGGCCTGTTTTGCCTGGAAAAAATGGCATGGAGGCTGCTCAGGGCCCGTCAGCGCGTGGTCCAAGGGCAGCTGGACTTGTTTTAGGGTTTTACCCTCTGGCAGGCGCTGTTCATTGTGGCCTGTTTTTCCTGAAAAAAATGGCATGGAGGCAGCTCAGGGCTCGTCAGCGCCGTGATCCGAGATCCGGGAGCTTTGGCCGTGCCGTGGGACATTTCTCGCCCGTTTTGAGAACTTTCGGCGCACAGCATATATTGTCGCCAGAAACTGCGGTAAAGAGACACCGGGGGTGGACGGATTCGTGCTGTTGGCTTTGTGATACACTGCGACGATCCCTGGGGAACGCCACTGCGATGTCAGCGTCTGTTTCGAAGCACTTTGATGCACTGCTGTTTTGGCTTCTGGTACATTGTTCGTTTATACTGTTGTTCAACTTGATTGTTTGGGAGGGAAAAAAGAGATCCATTTGCTTTGCTATCATATATGCAATTTGAGCATCTTGGAAGGTCTTTCCGACTTGCACGCTTGTGATCACTGGCATCACTGGCGCGACGGCTGGCGGCTCGTACCTCTACCGACACGCACAACCTCCGCTCGCACCGGCGTCCAAGCGGTCGCGCATTCCATTTTGAGCGCCTTGTGACACCCCCCGCCCCCCCCCCTCGTCTCTGGCGTGCGGCATGGTGCTGCACCCCACGGCCCCCCCTCGTCCTCTCCGCCATCCTTGGCCCGCCCGGTCCTGTAACGCCTTTGTCCACTCTTCTTTCCCTCTCAACTGGCCGTTTGCTCGCCACGGCCAACAGGCCACCCTCGTGCGCTGCTGCCAAGGCACTCGCAGATCGCGGGGTGATTCCTTCTCTGGGTGGCGCTGTTCGCTTGCTGGTGCCCGCTCACGATGTGGCTGCAAACCGGCGTCAGGGCCGCCCGTGGCGTGGGGCGGCGCGTGCCACGGTCAGCGACTCAACAGCAGCCCTTTTCGCGTCCGCTGCAGGCACCATCTTGCTGGGTGGCGCGGGCGGTGACCATGTCCATGGCGGCTCGGGTAGGTTGGCGGGGGTGCCGCTGTGGGTCTCCGCAAGGGACTGGCGGCAGTCACCCGCATGGAGGCGGCCACAGCATGTGGGCAGAGCGCGCGGGTGAAGCACCGGAGCGGCCGCCGTTGGCGGCGCCCGCTGCCATGCCCTTCTGCATTACTTGGCGGCATGCAGCTTCCTTGGATTTCCAGCAGAGGGTCTTTATCTATGTTTTCTTTTTGTATATTTGTTGCTCCTCCACTGCGCTTGCGTTAGTTTTGGATGCACACTTCAAGTCTGCTCATTGCGCTCCGCGCCTTCTTCAACAGGTGCCAGGGAAACCGAGAGATCGTTCGTCAGATGCAGCATTGTGTTGATGCGTTCCGCTCTGCGGTTTGTTAAAAGATCAAGAGCTTTACGGAAACGTAGCTGACACACAGTACAACAGTGGATAGAACAGAAAAAAATACACGTAGGCAACAGGAAGTGGAGTCCCGTGGAACGCGTAAGCAGCACAAAACACTTCGTGCACGCGCGAGAGCATAGCACGAAAGATGCAACCACTACTCTCCACTCGCTTCTCTCCCGGCCGCCCGTGTCATGGTCCTGTGCTGAGCACATCAGCGAACCACTGCTCGAGGCCATCGTGGTTGCCAGGAGGGCACCAATGGGCGACGCTAGAAGCGTGGTGGGTGAAGAAGGAAGGCGGGAGGGCGTCGCACGCCGAGAATATGTTGATCAACTCAGGAGCTACGACGGGCTAGTTCTCGAGGCCCCATTTGGTAAAGGCCGCGAGCCACGCAGCCGCTGCTGTGTCCGCCTTGCTCATCGGCCGTCGACTTGCCCTCGTAGGGCGTGTAGGCGCCGCCTTTGTTGGGGCCGTATCGGCCGCAGCATCGGGCCCCTGCGTGCGTGGCGCGGACCCTCGCGCGAGTGACGGGAGGTGAGTGCCTGTAGCTTCAGCGTCTTGAGCCAAGCCCGGCGTCAGCGCCAATGCAGCCTTCCGTTGGGGGGGTGCCAAGAGGGGAGGGGCGGGGGTAGTCGAGGTCGGGAGCTCGGCGCACAAAGAGGAGTGCGACGGCTTCGGGGAGCGCTCTGCTCTCAACGCGATGGCCACATGTCCAGATGGTGCGCTGCAGGCGAGACCATCGGTCTTCGGCGCCGCGGTGCTCCTGGATGGGAGATTCGTGATTGTGGCAGGGGTGCACACTGTGACAACATGCCCAGCCATTCCCACCCAGCTGGCGAGAAGGCGAGGCAGACCGTGTCGCCGGGTAGTCCCGTCGGGGAATACCCTCCCCGGAAGGAAGCCCCGAGGAGCACACACGCACGGCGCCGACAGGGGGAAGACACCCCGAGAGAAAAACACGAGGTGGGTGACCGGAAGTTTACCTGCCCGCGTCAGAGTCCTCGAGGCAACATTCACGCCTCGCCCTCTTATCCTCTCCACACCCCAGTCGTCCCCCTCCAACCCTCAAGAAAACACCCCTCAGACACCCTCAGGTAACTCTCAGAAACCCTCCCCTCAGGGCCCATGGGGCCAGTCTCAGTGGAAGACGGTCGGAGCTTCGGAAACCGCCTTGCGTTGGGGCAGGGAAAGGGTGCCATGTGACACCCTTTCGGAGCCCCGATGTTGGGCGCGTGGTGTAATTCTGGCGATTGTCCCAAGTCGGGCTTACACATGATTGGGCCCTCAACTGGGGGCCCGCCCTGGGATGTCCTACAGTCATTCTCCGTTCATATCCCACCCTCCGGAAGAACAGGTGTCGTTGCCGTGTTGCACAGTCGCTTTTGAATACGTATGTAGCCCGCTCGTCCGGAGCCGCACTTACTGATTCAAATACGGACTGCTGACGCTGGAAGATTTGATCCGGGGTCTTGCAACATGCGCATCCGACTTCACGGATCGGACTCTCTGTCTCATTGCAGCACGGAATGAGATGCTGGGGCACCTCCAGATGGCCAGTGTACCACTCTTTAAGCACAAAGACAGTCCATGACGCACCAGGTCATGCTCATGGACGCTCTGGACGACTCTCTGGCGGTGTGAGGTCTCCGTCGGGGCAGATGTGGAGTCGATTGCGATGCACTTGCAATCGTAGTTCTTGATCTGAAGTCGACCTCAGTCCAGAAGCAGTCGTCCAATTCACGAAACCGATCGAATTCCGTCCATATCCCAGCAGGCCAGCATCCGGACGGGAGATGAAGGGAGTCTTACTGTAGTCCCAGAGAAGTCCCGAGATCGCGGTTGTGGTTGGTGAGCCACGAGGTGGTCACAAGTGGATCACCACCGGAACGACTTGACATCTGCGTTAGTGGGACATATGACCCTCGCAAGAGCCCGGGGCCGTTTCGATCTGATCGGAATCGACTGTCTGAGGTCGCGAGTCCACGTGTACCTGCGCAACTGGGACGTATCTGGTTCACTGACTGTGGGGGCCAGATGTCCAGCCGTCACAGTTCCCAGGCATGCGCCGCTTCCGCGTGGACGACATGATGGCGTGTCAGGTGGGCTGTGTGGCTGGGGTGGCCCACACCAGCCGTCGGGAGAGGCGCCGGGAGGGGCGCCTCCTCCGGGGCGGGCGTCGCGCGCGCCCCGATGGCAGGGTAAACCCAGGGGGGGGCGGGGGTGCGAAGTGACGCCGCGGGAAGGGACGGGGCGCCTCTGAACGTTTGCAGGGGCCCATAACAGCGGGAAAGCTGGGGGCGACTAAGGGCGGGACGGGGCGGTCACATACTACCGGCCGCCACCACACCCCTTCCCCCCCCCGAGTCTGGACAGCCATTCCGCCTCACCTATTCCCATGGTCTGCCCCGCGTCAGTACTCGGACGCGGTCGCCATGACATCCTCGGAGTCGACGGGTCCGACGCCGCCGGAGGAAATGAAGACCTCAAGTGTGGAGCGCGTCGCCCGCCAGGAGGAGACGGCGGCCCCGAGTGCGCGACGCGTCGCGCCGGCGTCGGGTGGGACGCGGAACCGATCGGAGCGCCGCCCTGCTGCTTTGGGGGTCCGCAACGGCGGCGGTGCGCCGACGACGGGCGCGACCAAGTCGGGCGGCCCGGAGACGGCGACCGCTAGGACCAGCGGAGCGCCCGCCAGTGCGGGGGCCGCCAAGTCAAAGAGCTCGACGACGGCCACCCTCCGGGCGGGCGGGGCGGCCGCGTCGGCGCCTGGGACGCCAACGGGCGCCACCAAGTCAAGTGGCGCGGCCTCGGCGACGGCCCCCGGGAAGGCCGTCGGGCGGTCGCGCCCGGCTGGCGGCGCGACCCCGAGCCGGGAGTCCTCGGCGGCGGGGAGGCAGGCGACGCATCCGCCCTCGGCCCCGCGTCGGTCCAAGTCAACGGCGGGGTCGGCGACGGCGTCCCGTGCATCAATTGCGGCGGGGCGGTCGGCCGACGAGGACATGGCGGCGCCCACCACGGCGGCCGCCCGAGTGCCGTTGCCGCAGAGATGGCCGGGGACTCCGCCGGCGGCGACGGCGGCGGCCGCGGCGACACCGGCCCCCGGGGGGGAGGATCCAATGGAGCAAGACTCCCCCTTTACGGTTCAGCGTCGGGTGCGTCACCCGGCAGTGCAGGAAGCCGGGCCTTTGGGGGTGGAGTCGGGGGCGCTAGTCCTGTGAACGCCCCCACACGCCCCTACTCAGTTGGGGGAGTGTCTTCTGCGGGCCCTGTACGAAGCCATCACGGTGCCGAAGCAGGGCCCGGCATGACAGCGGCGGCCGAAGCTTCACCCCGTGCAGTACGAACTACCTGCCGGGTGACGACTGACCTCCCCGCCTTACTAGAGGCGGCGGATCCGCCGTGGGTGGAGCGCGTGGCTCTGCGCCTCTCCAACGTTACGGACGGGGCGACGACGGACGACATCCCGACCGTCTTCGCGTGGGAGTGGGCGTGCTGCTACCCCCTCTACTTGGGGCAGAGGGACCCCCACCTCCACCACCAGGACGCCTGCACAGAGCGCCGGGTTCGGGGGGCGTCGGGTATTCTGGTGAGTGCTGCTCAAGTTGCGAGCACCCAGATCCACGTCTCGGCGCGGCGAGACTACTACGTCCCGACGCCGACGTCGTGGTCGGCGTTGGAGGCACCCCACGGGTTCCCCTCGAGGGTGTCCCGCGTCGTGGCGTACTTTGGCACGGCGCTTCGTCGGGGGGATTCCACTCCGGCGGCGGCCATCCTAGCGCCCTAGTGGGCGCTGGAGGTAGTGGGGGTATGGTACGCCTCCGCCGGGACTGAGAAGTACCTGTGGAACCTGCCCGCCGGATTGGTGGACCGCCTCGTCGGGCTGCACATCGCCACTTGGCAGAGGGGGCGGACATGGAGGCGCACGCATACCTTAGCGAGTTGGTGGACCTCCACCAGTCGCTGAGCTGCGCGGCCGCTGGTCCATACCTTGCCCGCCGAGTTGGTGGGGGGGACGGCGAGGCGGAACAGGCGTTTGTGCTCTGTGACAAAGGCCTCGTGGAGGGTCGTATTGGCCTCCATGAGGGCCTGAGCGACACGTCTCACCACTACGCTGCGGGGGTGACGGTGAAAGCGGCCCCACCCGAGTCGGGGTGGGGCGCCGCGGGGGCAGTATCCCGGCACCAGCTCAAGCGTACCCATTGTGCGACCAAGCGCCCTCCTGCTCGTGGGGGCGCCGTCCGGGGAACCACCCGGGCGGGGGCGTCCCCCGTGGGACCGGCGACCCTCCCGAGGTTTGCCCCGCCCGGGGTGCCGTACTATCCGGTTCCGGGGGCGGGGAAGAGCCTCAGACGGGGGTGTGTCACCCCCCAGTGTTTGCGCGCCTTGACAACAACCTACCCGAGTGCGGCGGGGACGCTTCCGGCGGCCCACGGGAAGGCGATAGTTTCCTCCCTGGTGGAGACCCTGGCTTGGGTCACCCGGGGCGCCGGAACCGTACTTCGGGGTTCCCAGGTGCCCCTCTCGGCGGCTGCCGAGCAGTTCTTGGTGGATACGATCCCCGACGTCATCGGGTACCAGATGGCCTCTCGGCTGGAGGGTCACGACCAACGGGTGGCGCCGGGGTCCGCGGCGACCGCATCTGGCGGGGGCTCCGCTCGAGCCCCGTACGCCGGGGAGCCGGCCACCGCCGCCTCACCCTACTACGGGGGAGGCTACTCCTACTCCGCCGGGGGCCCCGCGGCGGCGGGACACGCTCCATACGCCGGGGGCTACTCCGCAGCGGAGGCGGGGCCGAGCAGGGCCCTGCACACCACGTGGGGGCCGGTCCCCACAGGCCGGGGGCCGGCCCATGAATACCCGTTCGACCGTCCCGTCCGTGATCAGTACGGGGGGTATGCCCGTGATGACATCCCGCCGTCGCCGGACCGGGGTTAGCGGCCCGTGTCCGTGCGAGCGTGGGGGGCAACTCCGAGTCTGGTTCGGCCTGCCCCCCTGTATGTCCCTAGTTCTGTCGGCCGTCCCTCTTGAGTACCGAGGGGACGGCCCATTTTTTGTTCTAGCGTGGAGGGCCCCGGAGTTGGGAGGTGGGTTGTTCCCTTTGTCGGGGGTGTGTGGCTATACCCTGTACTAGGAGTTATTTCTTTGATACCCTTCTTCGCACCGTGAGTCGGTGTTGCATACAGTGTTTGCGAACCTTCTCAGCCGGGAGGTCCTCCACATAGTGCCAGGAGTCCTTCCGGGGTCCATACCCGAACCATCGAACCTTGCGCATGAGTCGCTCATGTTCGTCGTACCCCTGTCCGAAAAAGTGGTAGAAGACCGCCTCAATCGTTTTACTAGCCGATGAGGGAAGGAAAGGGATCTGCCACGCGGCCAGGGCCAGTGCCCAGGCAGGGTCACCCTCTGGGGGTTCCGGGGCCCGGGTGGCATGGTTCCCGTTTATGGTGCGTATACCATCGTCACTCTCGATAGCAAGCCGACGCCCGTCTGTCTTCAGAATCTGGTATGGTCCCAGAGTTTTGAAGACGAGTGTACCCCCCTCGTTTTCTTGTGACTTAACGATTACCCAGTCTCCATCTCGGAGGGCCTCGCGTCGGGCCTGCACGCGCTTGTCGAAGGCCCGTTTGTACCGGGCTTGAGCCGTTTCCATGGTATCCCGTACTAGGGGTATCAGGGCGTCGAGTCGCAGGAAGAAGTTCTCCTTCGCGCGCCCGGGAGTTGCTGTTTCCCGGTGTCGGTGCCCGCTGTAAGTCGTTCGATCGCCACGGGAGTAAGCCGTCGTGGACTTGCGAACGCGAATGGGACTCTTCCGGTACTACCTTGAACTTGGGAGCTATATGCCGTAACCACTAGGCTTCAGTACCTGGACCACGTAGCTACATGGGCAAGTGCGTAGTGTCGTAGTTGCTTAACGAAAGTATTATGAAACCGTTCGACTTGCCCATTAGTTTGGGGGTGGTACGGCGTGGCATTAGTAGTGTCAATAACCAGAGCCTTGAGCACCCCTTGCCAAAGTACGGCGGCGAATTGGGGTCCGTTGTCCGACAAAACTGAATCGGGGATCCCCTAACTTGAAACACAAGTGTCTGGGAAGGCACTGAGGACATCCAGAGCCGAGATGTCCTTCAGCGGGACGGCCCGCGTGACCTTAGTGAGACGGTAACAAATGAATAGGATACACTCATATCCTTCGGGGGTCCGTGGTAATGGATCAAGTATGTCAATGGCCAAGGCCGTAAAAAAAAAGGTTCCGTAGCGGGGAATAATCGCATAGGTGCGGTACTATACGTACCCATGAGACGGTGCTTCGCTCAGGTAGGGCACGCCGCGACCCAACCGAGGAAGTTGGCGGCCAGCGCGGGCCAATAGTAATGGTCCCTCAGGGTCTGTCATATCCGGGAACAACCGGGATGTGTCTCTAACGGGGACGAGTGCTCCGCCCGCAACACGTCTTTGACTAGGGACAGGGGTATCAACAACTGTTGGGAGCAGTCCCGATCAGGCCCTACTATGGGTACTCAATTTGGGCTTGAGTGGCGTAATTCGGAATTCCTTTAGACTCGGGTATCTTCCGATAATACCGACATGCGATGGGTACCAGGGGCACGTATACTGCAATCCACAAGTGAAGATACTCAAAAGTCTGAGCATTGGTTTGAGGAGGGGCTTCATGTTTTGGACGGGGGGTCCAGTTTTTCCGGACAAGGTGCTGACTGACGCTTGTGGAATCGCTGATTGTAATGCTATTTACAGCAATTTTAGATCCTTGAGCTTGGTAAACGTGCGCAGCGACATCACGGGACAGCCACGCGTGTGCGTCTCGGTCTCCGCACTGGCATGCCGCTTTTGACGGGGAACTGGCACTTCCCCCCTGCTGCTTCAAGCGCACATCATTGCCCTCATCCCCCTGTCCCCCGCCCATCATAGCGGCTCCCCCCCCGTCCCCTCTCCCTTCTCCCTCGCTGACACCTCTCGCCTCCCGCCACGCGCCCCGCATAACGCGACAGGAACGGAAGCGGCGCCTGGCACGCCGCCCCAATTTTCAACCCGCCAACACCGGGGCGTGGCGGCAGGTGAGGAAGAGGGGGGGCCGGAGGCGTCACGCTGTTTTTCTCCGTGGTGCGGCCAAAGGTCGGCCGCCGCTCAGGTGGCCGCTTCGAAGAATTACTTTGAGGGAGGGAGAGAGGGGGACAGAGCATGCATAGGCCTGCTGCTTGGAGGTCGCGAAAGACAGGGGGTCACGCGTGGTGTAGGGCGAGGGTGAGGGGGGGGGGAAGGCATCCCGCTATTTTCCTCGGTG